>Ga0209624_10000167_pt1 | contig 61549 bp, 50 predicted proteins | sample JacPinW_OM2H0_O1_FD_188565 | JGI IMG/M metagenome (GOLD analysis project Ga0209624, IMG submission 188565) | Forest soil microbial communities from Algoma, Ontario, Canada - Jack Pine, Ontario site 1_JW_OM2H0_O1 (SPAdes) (version 2) | ecosystem: Environmental > Terrestrial > Soil > Boreal... | reverse complement strand
AGTTTGACCTCATTGTGCGCCTTCGCCAGTACCGGGACAACCCCGAGGAAATCGGCAATATTCTGGTGGCCACACCCGCCGGGCAGCAGATTCCGCTCAAGGAATTCGCGGATATCCAGGTCTCCAGCGGTGCCTCGTTCATCTACCGGGAGAACAATTCGCGCTACATCGGCGTGCAGTTCTCGGTGGAGGGTCGCGACCTGGCTGGCGCAGTGAACGATGCCATCCGACAGGTCAACGCCAAGGTCTCCCTGCCGCAGGGCTACCGTCTGGACTGGGGCGGCGAGTACACCGAATACACCACTTCGCGCGGGCAGCTGAACGTCATCCTGCCGCTGACGCTGTTCCTTATCTTCCTGCTGCTTTTCGCGCTCTACAGCAATTTCAAATTCCCGTTCATCACTGTGCTTGGTGTCGTGCTGTCGGCGCCGGTGGGTGGCATCGTGGCACTGTGGATCACTGGCACGCCGTTTTCGGTCTCCTCCGGTATCGGCTTCCTGGCGCTGTTTGGGGTCTCGGTGCAGACCGCGGTCGTCTACATCTCGTATGTGAACGAACTTCGCCGCGACGGCACCCCCCTCGCCGAGGCGATTCGTGAGGGCGCGATCCTGCGACTGCGCCCAATCATGATGACGGCGCTGGTCGCGGCGATGGGCTTGCTGCCGGTCGCCCTTGCCACCGGTGTCGGCACTGATTCGCAACGGCCGTTTGCGCTGGTCATTGTCAGCGGGCTGTTCACGCGACTGCTGATCAGTGTCTTTCTGATGCCGGCGCTCTACACCCTGGTGGCCCGCCCGGGCGATCGGCTCGAGGTGTGATCCGCCTGTCGAGACACGGTGAGCTCCCCGGCGGGCACTGCTCGAATTGACTGGGAGTAACCGTGCGCCTCGCCCTCGCTCAATATGCCCTCGATCCTGAGATGAGTGCCAATCTCACTAAGGCACTTGAACTCATGGAGACCGCATCGCGGCAGCGGGCTGAGCTGGTGCTGTTTCCCGAACTGTGCCTGAGCCCCTTCTTCCCGCAATTCGCCGGGCAGAAGGTCTCGCATTACGCGCTTACCCTCGACGATGAAAGAATCCAGCAGTTCCAAACAGCGTGCCTGCGGCTGAAACTGGCCGCCTCACCCAACGTATACCTGCAGGAAGAGCACGGTCGCTTTGATGCGTCGTTGCTGATTGACGCACGGGGTGAAATCCGCGGCGTTTCAAAGATGGTGCACATTGCGCAGCTACCCGGTTTCTACGAGAAGGACTACTACACGCCCTCGGACACGGGCTTCAGGGTCTATGACACGCCGCTGGCCAAGATTGGCGTGGTCGTGTGCTTCGACCGGCACTTTCCGGAGAGTGTGCGAGCCTGCGCCCTGCAGGGCGCTGAGCTGATCCTGATCCCTACCGCGAATACCCTGGCTGAGCCCCGCGAGCTCTTCGAGTGCGAACTGCGTGCGGCGGCCATGCAAAACGGTCTGTTCGTCGCCATGTGCAATCGAGTCGGCGCGGAGCGCGACGCGGTATTCTGCGGCGAGTCCACCATTGTCGATCCCCACGGCGAGGTCATCGCCAAGGCGAGGCAGACCGAATCCCTGCTCATCGCCGATCTGGATCTGAGTCAGGTGCAAACCGCTCGACGCAAAAGGCCCTACCTGTCACTGCGGCGGCCGCAGTTTTACCAATAAATCCCGCGAACCGGTGCCTAGCGGGAGTCGGCCCGACCTCAACTCGAATTCAGCCCTGCGTCGCGCGCTGGGCTCAAGAACACGCTGGAGGGAACGCCGGTGACGCCCGCCGCCGATCGACTGCAAGCTTGAGCTGAACACACGCGGGGTGATCTTCGGACGACTGAGGCGGTGCACACACAAAATTTCAAGGTAGTCTCTAGCCCGGCACCGGATTGGCTGCAGTACCGTGCAAAAGTCGCGCTCCCTGGTCTTTGTCGCCCTCGTCATCTCCGCCGCCGTTCTCATCGCTGCCGGCCTTGGCGCCTATCGCGCCGTTCGCGTCCTGACGGATGCCAGTGACCAGCTGCTTCGATCGAAGGACACCTCGCTTGCCCTTGAGCAGACCCTGTCCGCGCTGCGCGATGCCGAAACCGGGCAGCGTGGCTACCTGCTGGCCAGCCGGCAGGAGTACCTCGCGCCCTACCACGCAGCGCTTGAGCAGATTCAGGAGCGCCTGAGTCGCCTGCAATCCTTGACTGCCCGTGACGCGAACGCGGCTCACAACTTCGCCGAACTGCAACGCCTCTCGCAGGCCAAGCTGAACGAATTGGCCGAGACGATCCGCCTTCATGATGCGGGCGATCAGGCCGCTGCCATGCGGGTGGTGCTGACCAATGCGGGCCAACACAGCATGGAGCAGATCCGCGTCCTCGTCGACACGATGCAGCAGGCCGAGCAAGCCCGTTACGCCCGCTACCTGCAGCGCGAACGCGAGGGGCGTGAACTGAGCGCGATGAGCGGCTGGGCGACCTCCGCTCTCGCCATCGCGCTGCTGGGCGTGCTGGTTATCGTCGTTCGGCGCGATACCGCCAGGTTGCGCGCCAGTGAAGAGCGCCTCGTGACCACCCTGCGCAGTATCGGCGATGCGGTCATTGCCACCGACCAGCAGGGCCGGATCACGATGATGAACCCGGTCGCCGAGGCTCTGACGGGCTGGCGCCTGTCGATGGCGCGGGGGGCATCGCTCGAACAAGTCTTCCGAATCATCAACGAAGAGACCCGCGATGGGGTCGAGAGTCCGGTGGCCAAGGTTCTCAGGGTAGGCGGCATCGTGGGTCTCGCCAATCACACCGTGCTGATACGTCGCGACGGTCACGAGATGCCTATCGAGGACAGTGGCGCGCCCATTCTGGATGGCAAGCACACAACGCTCGGGGTCGTTCTGGTGTTTCGCGATGCCTCACATGAGCGAGCCGCCGCGCGCGCCCTGCGCGAAGCCGATCGGCGCAAGGACGAGTTTCTCGCCACCTTGGCCCACGAACTGCGCAATCCACTCGCACCGATTCGACAGGCGGCGCAGATAGTGCGCACGCCGGGGGCAACCGATGCCCAGATCCGCTGGAGTCACGAAGTGATCGAGCGACAGGTGCAGAACATGACGCGCCTGCTGGATGACCTGCTCGATATCTCGCGCATCACGCGCGGCACCCTTGAGGCGCGCATGGAAACGGTCGATCTCAACGCCGTTTTGGAAGCCGCGGTAGAGCTGGCGCGTCCGACGGTCGATGCCCGCAGGCACCTGCTGAGCGTCGAATGCCCCGAGAACATGCCCTTGTATGTCGATCCGCTGCGTCTGGCGCAGGTGATCGCGAATCTGCTGACTAACTCGGCAAAATACACCGAGGCCGGCGGGCGAATTCAGCTTTCCGCCCAGCGCGAGGGCGAGGAGCTCGCGATCGCGGTGAGTGATAACGGCGTCGGCATCGGCGCCGAAATGCTGCCCAAAGTATTCGATATGTTCGTGCAGGCGCGCAGCGTTGTGGATCGTTCCGACGGCGGATTGGGTATCGGCCTGTCGCTTGCGCAGGGCTTGGCCGCGCTGCATGGCGGACGGATCGAAGCGCACAGCCCCGGACTCGGAAAGGGAAGCACCTTCACCGTCCGCATACCCCTCATGCCAGCAGCCGCCCGGCGCCTTGAAAGAGCCGCGCGCCAACAGCTCGATCTCACGGCACAAAAATCCGCACGCGTCCTGGTGGCGGACGACAACCCGGACACGGCCGAATCCCTGGCAACCCTGTTGCAGATGCACGGCCACGACGTGCAGGCCGTGCATGATGGGGAAGCGGCACTGCGCGCGCTCGAATCATTCCAGCCGGATTTCGCACTGCTCGACATCGGCATGCCCAAACTTAACGGTTACGAGGTCGCCCGCCGGACCCGAAGGGCCGCGTGGGGCCAGAGAATCCGGTTGATCGCCCTCACCGGGTGGGGACAGGAGCAAAACCGGCGTGAAGCGCTAGCCGCCGGCTTCGACCACCACTTCGTCAAGCCGGTTCAGCCTGCGGAACTGATGCAATACCTGTCAGGTTCAGCAGGCTCGGGCTGAAGCACACCGCAACGCCGTAGGATCCCCCCGCGACGCCCACTGCCAAGACCGCTGCCGCGGCCCATCGGTCGATTTACGCATCCTGCACGCGTCCTTTCCACTTGCCGCCCCGTCCGCGAGCGTATTGCAGGGCGGAATGGATCAGGGCGCCAAGATAGAAGAGCGAGATCGGCGGCAGGCACAAGGACCACACAGGCGAGAGACCGTAGAAACGCACCATCGGCCAGTAACAAACGCTCATCAGCAGTAACGCTGCGCCACCGAGGCAGATTGAGAGCGGATTGCCGGTGAACAGCAGCAGTACCGGCAGGACGTAAGTAACGAGCAAGCCGAGCACGGTCGCCACGAGCATGAGGTAGGAATGACCCAGCTGGCTGAAGGCGGTGCGGGAGATCATCGCGCCGATTTCGGCGCCGGACTCGTAAGCCCGCAGGCTGCGCGTATCGCGCGTGAGGCCGAGCCAGACGCGCCCGCCGGCGTCCTTGACGGCGCGCGCCAGCGCGCAGTCATCGATGATCCGCCAGCGGATGGCCTTAAGGCCGCCGATGCGGGCGAGAGCTTGTGGGCGGATGAGAACACAGCCCCCCGCGGCCCCGGCCACCTTGTAGCGCGCGGATGCGATCCACCCCGGCGGATAGACCATGAAGAAGAAGAACACGAAGGCCGGAATCAACAGGCGCTCCGCCAGTGTTGCCGTGGATAGCTTCACCATGTGCGACACCAGGTCCCAGCCGTGCGCCTCTGCATTGCCGACCAGTGATGCGATGCTGTCGCGGCCGTGACAGATATCGGCATCCGTGAACAGAAGGTAATCCGGAGTTCGCTCGGCGGCGGCGGCAACGCCCTGCGACAGGGCCCACAGTTTCCCGGTCCATCCTTCTGGCAGCGGGGCACCCTGAATGAGGGTCAAGCTCGCCAGGGCGCCGTTGGCATTCGCCGCGGACCTCGCCGCCTGCGCCGTGCCGTCGGTACTGCCGTCATCGATGACGATGATCTGGATGCAGCCGTTGAATGCCTGCCGCGCAAGGGAGCTCACCGCGGCGCCGATCAGCCGCGCCTCGTTGCGCGCCGGAATGAGGACGACGATCCTTCTTGGCGCGAGCGGTGGCGGTGAGGAGGCGAAGCGGGCCGCCAGGCGCCAAAACCCTCCGCGCGCCGCCAGCAGGTAGAGCCAAATGAGAGCGGGAACCGCGGCGACAGCGTACGCGCTCAAGGCTCAGCCCCCGCACAGAACCCCGTGGCATCCGGTTGGTGCACACCCGCAGCGCGATGGTTTGACTTGATCACGGAATCGCAAATCTCGCTTTCATGATAGCCGAGCGCGGCGGGCTCGATGCCAAGGCTGGCACGACCCCCGCTGCGCTGCGATGCGCCTGCATCAACGGTACGCGATGTACACCGACAATCCGCTATGCTCATTTCTCCATGAGCCCGCCACCGTCCGGACCCGCCTGGCACCTGTATGTCCCCAAGCTCTTTACGGTCTTGCGTCTGGGCTACACACTGGATGATTTCCGTCACGATCTGCTGGCTGGCCTGACGGTTGCCATCGTCGCTTTGCCGCTCGCGATGGCCCTGGCGATTGCCTCCGGAACCACTCCGGAAAAGGGGCTGCAAACCGCCATCGTCGCCGGTTTTCTGATCTCCGCCCTGGGCGGCTCACGCGTACAGATCGGCGGACCGACGGCTGCGTTTGTCCCGGTGGTATTCAACGTGATCGACAAGTTCGGTTACGGGGGCTTGCTGCTGTGCACCCTGCTCGCCGGCCTGATGCTGATCGCCGCGGGCGTACTGCGCATCGGCACCCTGATGAAATACATGCCACAGCCGGTCATTACCGGCTTCACCGCGGGTATCGCGGTCAGCATCTTCCTGAGCCAGGTCAAGGATCTGCTCGGATTGCACATGGGCACGGTGCCGGCGGAGTTCTTCGCGCGCCTGCACCTCTACGCGCAGCACCTCGGGGATTTCAACCTCAGGGCGGCCCTGATCGCGCTCGCCAGCCTCGCCCTGATCATCGGGCTGCGTCGCTGGCGCCCGGCGTGGCCGGGGTTTCTGATCGCCCTGGCAGCGGCCACGCTTGCGTGCCTCCTGATCGGCCTGCCGGTGGAAACGATCGGCTCGCGCTTTGGCGGCATTCCGGTACAACTGCCGCATCTGGTGATTCCGCACATCCCGTTTGAGCGAACCCGCGAGCTGTTCCCCAGTTCCTTCACGATCGCCTTTCTCGCCGGAATCGAGTCGCTGCTCTCGGCAGTCGTGGCCGACGGCATGATCGGCGGCCGGCATCGCTCCAACTGCGAGCTGGTGGCCCAGGGCGTCGCGAACGTCGCCTCGGCGCTGTTCGGCGGACTGCCGGCGACCGGCGCCCTGGCGCGCACGGCGACCAATGTGCGCGCCGGCGCGCGCTCGCCCGTCGCCGGCATGCTGCACGCCCTGTTCCTTCTCATCTTCATGCTCGTGCTGGCACCGTGGATGAGTTACATACCGCTGGCTGCGCTGGCTGCCGTACTTCTGATCGTCGCCTGGAACATGGCCGAAATCGAGACCTTCAAACACCTCCTGCAGGGACCGTGGGGCGATCGTGCGGTGTTGTTGCTGACGTTCGCGCTGACCGTGATGTTCGATCTGACCGCTGCGATCGAGGTCGGCCTGGTACTTGCGGCGTTTCTGTTCATGCACCGCATGAGCGAGGTCGTGGCGATGGAATCGAACGTGTCGCTGCTGGAGGAGGACACCGATGATTTCTCGCGTGCGGCCGAACCGAACCAGCGCGCCCGACTGACCCCGGGCGTAGAGGCGTACCAGGTCTCAGGCCCGCTGTTCTTCGCAGTCGCCAATCGCCTTGATGAGGTCGTGAATCAGTTCCCAAGACCGCCGCGCGTCTTCATCCTGCGCATGCGCCTGGTGCCACTGATCGACGCAAGCGGCGTCACTGCGCTGCGCCAGCTGCTGAAACGCTGCGCGCGCGCCGGCACACGCGTCATCCTGTCCGGCTTGCGCGAGCAGCCGCGCGCGATCCTCGCGCAGATGGGAATCCGCCCGGACGGCGTCGATCTTCGGTTCGCGGAGAACTTCGCTGAGGCGGTCACGATGGCGAACTCCACGGCCTGAACCCAACGCTGCGCGCAGCGGCGTCGTGCGCGCGGCAGTTGTGAGATACTTTACCCATCACTTTCCCCGCGCCCCGCGCCGAAGAGATCCGCGTGGCAGAGCAGCCGAGTATCCTCGTCCTGATGGCCGATCAGCTGACTGCCGGGGCGCTGTCAGCCTACGGCAATCGCGTCGCGAAGGCTCCGCGCATCGATGAGCTCGCGGCTAGCGGCAATGATCCGCAGCTGCGCCGACGCCGTAGCCTCTGGCTCAGGCGCAAGCGCCCAACGGAGATCGTCCGATGACTCACCGGCATCGAACACCAAACAATCCGCGGTTGCAGATTGTTGCGGCGCTCACGTTCACGATCTGCGCACTACCGGCCGATCGGGCTGCGTCGGCAGCCGATGAAAAGACGGACGCGCTGGTACCGCCCGGTTTCTCGACCGCGCGCACCGGCACCGTTCATGACTTCGATTACTTCGTAGGCGGCTGGAAGACCAAGCAGCGCCGCCTCAAGGCTCGTGGCGTCGGCAGCACTGAGTGGGAGGAATTTCCCGCGACGCTATGCATGACTTTATATCTGGGCGGCATGGTCACGGTGGATGAAATGTACATGCCCACCAAGGGCGCGTCCGGATTCACGCTTCGCACGTTTGACCCCGCAAAGCACCAGTGGTCGATCTACTGGGTGAGCAGTACCACCGGCAGGCTGGATCCCGTGCCGGTGGTCGGGGGCTTCGAGGCAAGCCACGGCGAGTTCTACGCGGATGATCACGAGAACGGACGTCCGGTCAGAGTGCGCTTCACCTGGAATGAGCTCGACCACGATCACGCGCGCTGGGAGCAGGCATTCTCGTTCGACAACCACACCTGGGAGACGAACTGGACGGCCGATTTCGAGCGTGCCGATACTGAAACGACCTGCCAGGGCGGCCGCCCCAGGCGTTAGCGCGCGGCCTACTCGAGCACCGCGCCCGTGTCATTGGCGCGCACCTTGAGGGGCCGAACGGGCAGCAACGCGTCCCGTCACCTGTGATGTTATTCGGCGCAGGCATCCTCCAACGCACCTGCCGATGCAGTTCGTGCGAATGCTTCCCTGGACCACTCTAGGCCCCACCCTGCACGCTCGCGATGTCCGAGTCCGGCGACAGGGCAAGGGATGAGTCGCAGCGCCGCTGCGGTTACCGCCTTAAGAATTCGTCAGCGCAAACTCCCGCGATACGCAGCCTGCAGCTGCACAGCTCGGCGCATGGTGAAAGAATGTAAAAACGCTTGCCCATTAATCTACTCCGGTTTACTTTACGCTGCAAAGTCAGTCGGACTCTTGCGCATCCAATGTTGCACAATTATGACTGAAGTCGCGCTCGAGCAGCCTCCGGCACTGCGGACGCTTTTTCTGCACGCACCTTCGTTCGATGGCTTTGACGGCGGTGCGGGCTCGCGCTATCAGGCCAAGCGCGAGATCAAGTCCTTCTGGTACCCCACCTGGTTGGCGCAGCCGGCTGCATTGGTTCCCGGCTCGAGGCTGCTGGACGCACCGGCTGATGGGCTCACCGTCGCTCAGTGCCTCGAGATTGCGCAAGGCTACGATCTTGTGATCATGCATACGAGCACTCCGTCGTTTGCGAGCGATGCAAGCTTTGCCGCGCTGCTGAAGAGTGCCCGCCAAAGCGTCCGGATCGGCCTGGTTGGCGCGAGGGTGATGGTCGATCCTGCCGGCTCACTCAACGAGGCCCCCTTCGTGGATTTCGTGTGCGGCGAGGAATTCGACTACACCTGCAAGCAGGTGGCTGACGGCTGGCCGCTGCGGCACGTGCACGGATTGTCTTACCGCGGCAGTGACGGGCGCACTGTGCACAATCCGCCTCGTCCAACGCTTGAGAACATGGACGAGCTGCCCTTCGTCGCGCCGGTTTATCAGCGCGATCTGACGGTGGCGAACTATTTCATCGGCTACCTGAGGCACCCGTATGTGAGTCTCTACACGGGGCGCGGCTGCCGCTCGAAGTGCACGTTCTGCCTTTGGCCGCAGACCGTGGGAGGCCATCGCTACCGCGTGCGCTCGGCCGAAAACGTCATCGCCGAGGTGAAATGGATCAAGGAGCACATGCCCGAGGTCAAGGAGGTCATGTTCGATGACGATACCTTCACCGATTCCTCCAACCTTCCACGCGTCGAGGCCATCGCACGCGGGCTAGGGGCCCTGGGAATGACCTGGAGCTGCAATGCGAAGGCCAACGTGCCGCACCAGACATTGAAGGTCATGAAGGACAACGGACTGCGGCTCCTGCTGGTCGGCTACGAGTCCGGCGATGACCGGATTCTTCACAATGTCCGCAAGGGATTGCGCACCGACATCGCACGACGCTTTTCCGCCGACTGCCACAGGCTTGGCATCCTCATTCACGGCACTTTCATCGTGGGGCTGCCGGGAGAAACCGCCGAGACCATCGAAAAGACCATCGAGTTCGCGCAACAGATCAACCCGCATACGATCCAGGTTTCGTTGGCCGCCCCCTATCCGGGCACCGCGCTCTATCGGCAGGCGGTAGAGAACGGCTGGCTTCAGCAAAGCGACGCCGCAAACCTGGTCGACGCGCGCGGCGTGCAGCTCGCCGCGATTGGCTACCCACACTTATCCAAGGAAGAAATCTTTCACAGCGTCGAGGTGTTCTACCGGCGTTTCTATTTTCGTCCCCGCAAGATCTGGGAGATCGTGAAGGAGATGCTGACGAGCTGGGATATGACGAAGCGACGACTGCGCGAAGGTGCGGAGTTCTTTCGCTTCCTGCGCGCTCACCAGGCCTGAGGCGCAGATCGGTCATGTTGGCGGCGCACTGCCTCATCGAGATCGTCGGCCTGACCGCCCTGGCAGTGGCGGCCGGCTACACCGTCCTAAGCTTGCTCGCGCTGGCCGCCTGGTACCTGCGCAGGCCTGCTGGGAGCCGCCGCCCCGCAGGCCCCGTGACGGTCCTGAAACCCTTGTGTGGCGCTGAACCCGGCCTGTATGAAAACCTGCGCTCGTTCTGCGTGCAGGACGGCACCGAGTTCCAGATCGTACTGGGGTTACGGGATCCCTCCGATCCTGCCCTGCAGGTTGCGCAGCGGCTGGTCGCTGAATTCCCCTCACTGCAGATCGATATTGTCGTCGATCTTCGCCAGCAGGGAAGCAACCGCAAGATCAGTAACCTGATGAACATGCTGCCGAAGGCACGTCATGAACTGCTGGTCGTCTCGGACAGCGATGTCCGCGTCGGCCGCGATTACCTTGCAGCTGTCACCGCACCGCTGCACGACAGCCAAGTCGGCCTGGTCAGCTGCATATATCATGACGAGCCCACTCACGGCGTCTGGTCGCGGCTCGGCGCCATGTACGTCAACGAGTGGTACATCCCATCGGTGCTGCTGGCGTGGCTGTTCGGCCATCAGGGCTATTCTTCCGGACAGACCATGTGCCTGCGCAGGCAAACACTGCTCGCCGTGGGCGGCTTCGCTGCGATGGCCAATCACCTCGCTGATGATTACCGCTTGTGCGAACTCATCCGCGCACAGGGCCTGCGCAACGTCATGTGCTGTTACGTACCCACCGCGGAACATCACGAACCGAGCCTCGCGGTGCTGCTGCGCCACGAGATCCGCTGGATGTGCACCCTGCGCGTTCTCAGACCGCGAAGTTTCCAGTTGTTGTTCTTCAGCTTCAGCATCCCCTTGGCCGTTGCGGGCCTGCTGCTGTGTTCGGCTGCATCAGCCGCCCCGGCCGCCGCGTGGATGCTGTTTCGGATCACGGTGCTTGCGCGGCTGGCAGTGCATTGCGCTCATCGGCTGAATGGCGCGCGCCCGGCATTGGCCGATTCCTGGCTCATCCTGCCGCGGGACTTCCTCATGTGCTGGGTGTGGTGCTGCAGTTTCTTCACCAGGCGCATCAGCTGGCGGGGCAGCGAGTTTGATGTCGACCTCCACGGGACCATGCGTCGAGCTTCCTGAGTACCGGCGCGCACGATAAGGATTGGCGGCCGCACGGGATCAGAACCTGAAGACAGCAACAACCGTCGGCGGCATCGCCGGTCTCGCCTTGCTGATCGCGCTGCTCATCGGCTCGGACGGCGCGACGATCGCGCACACCCTGGAGCGTGGCGGCTGGACCCTGCTGTGGTTAGTTCCGTTTCGCCTGGCATTCTTTCTTCTCTACGCGATCGGCTGGCTCATTCTTCTGCAGCCGTACGATCCGCACCGGCGCGCATCGCTCGGGTATCTGCTGTGGGTCGCAACGGTCCGCGAAGCAATCGACCGATTGCTGCCGGTTGCCAGCGTCGGCGGAGGCGTGGTCGGGGTTCACCTGCTGCGATTGCGCGGCATAGGCCCGGCCGCCGCGGCAGCGACCGTCGTCGCGGAGATTCTGTTAACGCTGATCGCATCCTACCTGTTTGCCGCCCTCGGCCTGTGGCTGCTGGTTGAGCTCGGTGCGTCCGGCGACTACTACCGGCGCTTGCTTGCTCCATTGCTCTTCAGCCTGCCTGTGCCGGTGCTGACGGCGCTCGTGTTCCGGTACGGCTCGGTGTTTGGGCGCCTGGAGGGCCTGGTCCGTCCCTTGCTCGGACAAACTGCGCTATCTGAGGCAGCGGTGATGCTGGACCGCGAGCTTCGGAGTTGCCTGCGCCGTGCGAAAAGCCTGCTTGCGGCCGGCGCCTTGCAGTTTGCCGCGCTGTTATCCGCATCCTTCGAGGTTTGGCTCGCCTTGCGGCTGTTTGGTCACCCGGTGGACGCGCGTTCGGCGCTCATCCTGGAGAGCCTGACCCAGGCGGTGCGGCATTTGGCGTTCGTGATACCCGCTGGCATCGGCGTGCAGGAGGCCGGCTACATGCTGTTCGGTCACATGCTGGGGATTGGCGGCGAGCTGGCACTGAGCGTCTCCATGGTCAAGCGACTGCGCGAAGTGCTGTGCGGGCTGCCGGCGCTGGCGTCCTGGCAGATGTTTGAGGCTTGGCGACTGCGCTCGGTGATCAATCATTTGCCGGGTTCGTAGTTCTGCATCGCCAGGCTCACAGCGCGTGCGTCGCTGCCGCGGTGATCTGCGGTTTGACGCGCTGCCATGGCCAAACCGTGGCCGTCACAAGCTGTTCTAGGCGGGTACGGGTTTCTCGCCACCCTTCACCGCGCATTCCGCATCCACAACCACTTGTTCGAGGACGCTGAGGTAATCGATGTAGCGCCGGCGTCCCACAGCCGTGACGCGGCATAGCGTCTGCGGACGATTTTGCTCAATACCTTTGACTACGCTGACCAGCCCGGCTTCCTCAAGCACTTGCAGATGCCGGCTCAGGTTGCCGTCGGTCAGTCCACACAGTTGCTTGAGCTCACCAAAGGCCAGACCCTTGGTATGGGTGATCAATGAGGTCAATACACTCAACCGCGCGCGCTCGTGAATGAGTCGATCGAGCCCGTGGTAGGCAAAAGGCGCCGCGGCGCGCGATTTTCGCCTATCTTTCTTCAACGCAGTCCTCGTACCCGTACCGCAGCGCGACAGCCACCAGCAGCTGCCCCACCCCGAACGGAATTCCCATCGTCCAGGGCAGAAGCGTTTGCGCAGCGCTGGCGAGCACGAGCGAAGTCAACCCGCAGGCAAGATACCAGAGGCCGGCGATAAACGTCGGCCGCGGCAAAAAGCGGCACGATGCAAATATGCCCAGACAGAAGGCAAGCTGCCACAGGCCCGGAAGCATCCATGCGACCTGCGGTGCGACGGTCAGCAGCACGACGGTCAGCAATACCCCGACCACGACTGCCGGCAGAAATTGCTCGGCAGCCGCGTGCATCATGTTCTTCGCAAACCCGGCATGAACCCGTCTGGCGCGGAAGATTGTCTCCCACACCGCGAGCGAAACCGCCACGCCCGCGGTCGTCACCCACACCGCGACAAACCCGGCGGTACCCTGGCCCCAGGGGTTCGATGAACGCGCCTGTAGAGCTGCGACCATGAGTGCGAGAACGCCGCCCGCGGTGATCGATCGTGGACCATAACCGCGAAACTGCGTGCCGCGGGCGACCTGCGTACGAATGGCGCTGATCTGGCCGAGCGCCTGGCGTAGTTCAGTCATACGACACCTCAAGCTGGCGGACGCGTGAGGAGTATAGATGCTCCCGTGCCGCGAACGTACTCTCGCCTGCCAGCGAGTATCAAAGCCGCGCGGAGGCGTCCCCGGCACTTCGCAGGGCTGACCGCCTGCAAGGGCAGCTGCGGCGCTGCGCGGCGCATCGTATGGCGGCCGTCGCACCGCAGGTGCGGGCAGCGAAAACATCGATTGTTCCATGACAAAAATGAATGGCACCCGCTGGGGCGTCATGCTATTCAAAAGCCTCGTGATGGGGGTATATAAAAAGAATGTCGTCGGCTGGCGAAGCGCGGGGCGCAAATGCGCACTTGGCAACGCCGGATCATTCGCGCCGCTTCTCAGGCGACTGGGTTTGCCGGCAGGCTCGTTGCCGCAACCCCGGCAGCGCGGCGTGTCTGCGGTGGGCGCCCTCCTGTGTCTGGCGGCCGCCCCCCTGCTGGCCGGCCAGCTCACGACGATCGATTCGGACGCCCACTACCCGGAAGGCCCGCTGTGGCGCGCTGGCAAGCTCTTTTACGTGGAGTACGCCCAAAGCAACATCAAGACCTGGGACGGCAAGCACGCCACGGTGTATTGGCACAAGGACGGTTGCGGGGCCAACGCCCTCATCCCCTTCAATGGCCACCTGCTGGTCGCCTGTTACGACAACAACTCGCTCGTCGAGCTCGATGCGACCGGAAAAGAGTTTCGCATGATCCGCGCGGACAGTGCGGGCAAGCCCTTTACCGGCCCCAATGACTTCGCAGCCGACGGCCACGGCGGCATCTACTTCTCCGCGTCCGGCGTCTACGACATCAAGGCACCGATAACCGGTACCGTACTGCACATGACGGCGGATGGCAGCTCGGTTACCGAGGTGGCCAACACCATCCATTACTCCAACGGCTTGACACTCGCCAAAGACGCCAAGCATCTGCTGGTCGCCGAGATGCTGGCGGGACGTATCCTCTCCTTTGCCGTCGGAGCCGACGGCAAGCTTGGCGCGCGGACCGTCTGGGCGCGCCTGCAGGATCTTGCGCCGCCGACACCGAACGAGGACGCCTACAACGGCCCGGATGGCGTGAAACTCGGCCCCGACGGCTGCTACTACATTGCGCAAAACGGTTCTGGCCGAGTCCTTGTTGTGAGTGAGGACCGCAAGCTCGTGCGCACGATCGATGTCCCGACTCCGTACGTTACGAACATCGCCTTCGGTGCGGACCGGGCGGCCACCGTGTTCGTCACCGGCGCCTTCGAGCAATGGAAGCCGCCCTATCCCGGGGCTGTCTATCGTTGGGTCCCTTGAGCCGAGCATCTAGTGCGGGCGGGCGTTGATGGCAGCTCGGCCGAATATCCTGCCGGCGAGCCGCGCCAATGGGTTCGCAAGGCAGTTGCGGCTATCGCAAGGGATGCGGGGCGCCTCATGCAAGGAGCGCGCTAATGTAAATACGGTGGTGGGGAGATTTTATGCGCAATACACGCTCCAAGGGCCCGCGAACCGATAAGGGCCGCGCGTTGCCGCCGACCGGCGGCGTCACTGCTGCGGTGTGTTTTGCACTCTATGGCGTGCCGCACCCGGTGCTGGCTCAGCAGGCGGACGCGGGCACCAGCGCCTTGCAGGAAGTGGTGGTGACCGCGACCCGCCGCCAGGAGAGCCTCGAAGCGGTTCCCTACAGCATCTCGGTAGTGAGCCCGGACCAGATTGCCGCGAGCGGTGCGACTGACATCGCCTCACTGGCAGCGCAGGTGCCGGGCCTGAGCATGTATGACTACGGCGCACGCTTTGCCGGTGCCGTCTCGCCGATCATCCGGGGCATCAACGCCACGGGCAGCCCCGCGCGCGGATTTCGCACCTTCGAGCAGGACCCGGTCGGCACCTACATCGGCAATTCGCCAATTGACGGCTATTTTCAGCTGGACGACCTAAACCGCGTCGAGATTCTGCGCGGACCGCAGGGAACCTTGTACGGCGCCGGGGCCCTCGGCGGCGCACTGCGGCTGATCCCCAATTCGCCCGAGCTGGATAAGCTCTCCGGATCGATCGAGGCGAGCGGCTCGAAACTTGCTCACTCGGATGGGACCGGTTACGCCCTGAAGGGCATGATCAACGTCCCGCTGGGCGAGGTGGTGGCCTTTCGGGCCGCGGCAAAGTACGACTACCAGCCAGGATGGATAAACGTCTTTGGCCCGCTCGAGCGTACCAACAATGGCCTGTACGGAGTCCCGCTGCTGGCTGATCCGGGTGATGTGGTGAACAGCTCCCCCATCTACACGAGTCGCAGCGACTGGAACTGGCAAAAAACCTTCAGCGGACGCGCGAGTCTGTTGTTCAAACCGAACGAGGCGTTCAGCGCCGAAGCGGCGATTCTGCATGCAAAGGTCACCGGTGATGGCGGTCCACAGGTGAACCCCACCTTCGCCGGCGGCGCATCGCCATTCGATCCGCACACCATCTTCCCGGCCGGTGGCCCCTATCAGGAGTTCGCACTGGTAGATGAGCCCTTCGACCGCACCACCAACCTTGCGAGTCTCGATGCGAGCTACGACGCCGGGTTTGCCACCGTTTCATCGACAACCTCGTACCAGAACACCTCTGGCTCGCTGATCCAGGACTCGAGTTTCGATTACGGCGGTTTTGACGGAGGCTATTTCCTGCCCTACTACGCCGGGGTTCCCACCAATCCGCGCTTCACTTACCCCTTTCTCTTTACCGACTCGGCGCACAGCTTCTCCCAGGAACTGCGACTGGTCTCCAAGGCCGACCCGGCTAACGTGCTCGACTACGTATTCGGCCTGTTCTACCAGAGGCAGACGCGCCATGGCGACTGGTACGTCACCAACCCGGGCTCGCCGGAGCGATCGGTCGCACAGGGATGCACCGGTTACTATTTCGCCGGAGCGACTTTTCCGAATTGCCTGCTGCTGAGCGGTCCGGGCGATCTGACATTCCAGCAACTCGACACGCAGACCTTCGAGGACAAGTCGGTATTCGGTGAGCTGACCTGGCATTTCATGGCGCATGGCCAGATCACATTCGGTGCGCGGCATTTCAGCCAGCAGTTTACCGATGCGCAGCTGTACCAGGATTTCACTTTTCCGACGCTGATCCCGCCGACCCCCCGGCAAGCACCGGCATCAAAGTGGGTGGGTAAGGTCAATCCTTCCTACGAGTACGCGCCTCATCAATACGTCTATGCCTTGTGGTCACAGGGGTTCCGTCGCGGCGGCGCCAACTCGGTTCCGCAGAGCGGGATTTTCGAGGAAAGCCCGCTGTTGCGTATCTATCAACCGGACAAGACCAATAACTATGAGGCGGGGCTGAAGGGGCGCTTCGACAACGGCCTGTCCTATGCGTTTGCGATATTTGACATCGACTGGGACAAACCGCAGATCTCATCGAGCCTGCCGTCCGGAAACCTCGCCGTCTATAACGCCAATACCGCCGCCTCGCGCGGTTTCGAGTTCGAAACCACAGGACCGCTGTTCCTCCCGGGGCTGAGCTACTCGGTCGGGTTTGCCTACGCCGATGCCAAGCTGACCAGCAATTTCTCGCTGCCGGCCAATAACGGCACCGGCACTATTGTCCCGGGGCTTCTCTCGGGAACCTCCGGTGAGCAGCTGCCGGGAAGTCCCAAGACCAGCGTGAGCGCGGCACTCATCTATGACGTCAATCTGGCGCCCGGATACGATCTCACGCTCTCGCCGAACGGCGTGTACCGCAGCGCAACCGCGCTACAGCTGGCCCCGAGCGTTGGCACCACGACGATCCAGCATTCCTCGAGCTATGAGATCGTGAACCTCAACGTCGCGCTCAAGCACAACTCCTGGCAGGCAACCTTTTACGTGACCAACCTGTTCGACAAGGAGGAGATTCTGGCGCCGCCTTCACAGCCTAATCAGCTGGATAATCTGACCAATGACTTTCTGGTCAATCCGCCGCGCGAGATCGGAATTCGCCTGGGCTACAAATTCTGAGGCCAGCCTGCGGGCGGATCACGGCGGCAGCGATACTGCCTTGGCACGCAGCGTGGCGATGAGCTCCTCCAGATGCGCGCGGTAATGACGCCAGCGGCCCGAGGAGCTGCCATAGATCGGGCGGCGCACCTGCGCGGCGCTGGCGGTTAACGAGGCTGACCTGTTCTTTTGGATGTCGATGGCTGCATCGCTCCACGTGAGTCCGCAGGACTTGGCGATTGCCGCGCCGACGCGCTGCGGCTCACGCACAAGCTCTTCATAGATGATCTCGTGCAAGCGGCTGCCCAGAACCCGGCGCCAATGATTCATGAGTTGCTCGTAAGCGGCATAGTAGCGACCCAGCTCTTTCAGGTCGTAACTAAAGGGATAGCCCGCGGCGAACAAGGTTCGATACATCGCAAAGCAGCTGTCGAGCGCAGATCTTTGCACCAGCAATATCCTGGCCTCCGGCAGCGCGCGATGAATCGCGCCCAGGTAAAGATAGTTAAGCGGGAGCTTCTCGATGATACGTTCGGCGAGTGAGCCAGGGTTGGCGAATCGTGCGTAATCGGCGGCGACCGTGTGCGGATCTGCTGCGGCGGCCCGCTGGAACACATCCCCCGGGCCACGCGCGGCGGCCAGCAGCGCACGCGAGAAGTTATCCGTTTCCCCGTTCGATCGCACGCCCGGCAGTCCCGTCAGGATGCGTTCCACCAGCGTCGTGCCCGAGCGCGGCAGACCCACGACAAAGATATAACGTGAGGAATCGGTGCCGGCCGGTGCGGGGCTGGTTGCGGCGCGCGACCCGATGACGGATTCTCGCGGATAAACTTCGGCGATGCGCAAAAGCTTGCGCTCGTCGGTCTCGACATCGTAGGCGAGTCGCGCCCGGCGCGCGCCGGCCGCGCTGGCAAACCAGCGGAAGGCCTCCTCGAAACGCCCCACGTCGTCAAGCTCTTTGGCCAGCGCGTAGCCCAGGAAGACCAGCGCCCGGTGTTCGGCACCCGAACGGGCGAGTTGCTGTTCCAGCTCGCCAATGTGATTCGCATCCGGCGACTGGACACGTAACTCCGATCTGAGCAGGTAGCTGGGGTACTGTGTCGCATCGATGGCGATGGCCCGATCGCAGGCCGCTTCGGCCTCGATCAGCCTGCCGAGACTTCGCTCGCTGCAGGCCAGGTTGTACCAGAAGCGCGCACCCTGCGGCGACAGCTCGGTGGCGCGCCGGTACAGGGCATTCGCGCGCTCGTGGCGGCCGAGTGCCATTGAGACAAACGCCAAGGCATCGTAGGCATCCGCAACTCCGGGCGCCAGCTGCGCGGCCCCGGCAATGACCCGCTCGGCATCCTCGGCGCGACCAAGCCTTAGCAGCACGGTAGCAAGCAAGCCATGCGCGGGAAGGCAGACCCGCGCTCCGGCAACGGCCCGCTCGGCAACCAGCAGCGCGTCATCGAGTTGTCCGGCCTGCATCAGGCGATAGGCTTCACCGGCAGAGGACGAAGCGGAGCTGTTCATGCACTTTTACGCAGCAAAAATGATCGGCCAGGTATAGTTTATGGGTTCCAGTGCGCCGGCGGCGATCAGCCTAGGCTCTCTCCGGCAGGATCTGAGCGCCGGGAAACCCTCCAAACGTATAAGAAAAGACACCCTAATGCATACGGTCATGGTTGTTGGGATCGGTTTGGTGGTGCTCGCAGTGTGTCTGTACCTGGGCTACCTGCTCGGCGCTGCTCCCGGTCTCGCCCGCGCAGCGCTGGTCTTTTTGCCGCTCTGGCTCATAGGGGCCGGAATCAACATGTTCATCGGCGTGCGCAGCGCCGGCTACGCAGTCACGCAAGAAGCCCCGGTGCTGATAGTGGTGTTCGGCATTCCCGCGGCGGTGGCGATCGTGGCCTGGTGGAAGCTTCACTGACCAGGGCGGGCAAGCGGAAATCCGGCAGCCGCGGCATCCGAGCTACGCCCCGGGAGCTGCCCTGGATCTGGATCGGCCCGTCGAGGCGGATCGGCGTTGACGGCCGCCTCGGCAGCAACTCAGCCTCCTGGCTGTCATAACCTCTCCTTACCGTCCTCGCGGCGGTCAACGGCTCTGGCTCGAGCTTCCCGCGCAGATGACCGCGCCGGTGATGGAACAGCCACTTATCTCGGCACCGCGCTACGTGCGCCGGCGAACCGAACTCCGGGGAGTTGAGGGTCACAGTAGAGCAGTGCCTAGATCGGAGACCAAGGGTGCTGCGAAAGACCGCAAGTTGGCTTGTAGCCCTCGTGCTGCTGGGCGGCGCCTCGTTGGCTTCGATCAGATCCTTCTGCGCGGGCAATGTCGTCACGGCAGCACCTCGTTCCTGCAGCCCGCAATTCATGCTGTACATGACCTTACCCCTGTCGTCCCGCGGCAGCTGGTCATTTCCCCGCTACGGCCTGCGCATTGGGGAGTTTCGTAAGCGGCCGACCGCGACGCAGCTCGTTGCCGCAGCTCCTGTCCAACACGAGCTGATCGATTTTAGGATCGTGGCTCATTCGGACGTTGCTATCGAATTCGGCCGACGCGTAGTCTGGGATATCCCGCGCGGAGTATTTGGCCCACAATCCAGTCTGGCGACCTTGGCAATCGGCGTGCCGATCAAGGCGTCGGACCCGGTGAATCGGCAGCCGTGGGATCCGCTACCCTCCGCGCTGAGCGCGTCGGCGGGCAATCCCATGCGGACGTGGCAGCTTGACGGCCAAAACGTTGTGCTGGTCAAAGCCATCATCCCCTCGCACTGGTCACCGACCGAGCGGCGGGCCGCCTCCCTGCAACTCGGGCCGACCCTCAAAGTCGTGAATACCCAGCAAACGGAAGCATGGCTCGTGCCACGGCTCGTGCCACGCAGCGGGGAAACACATTGAGCTGAGGCCGTTTCGTTGATCCCACGAGCGATTGGCCGCGGGCTTAAGCTACGCGGAGTAACTCTTCCGCAAACCCTTCGGTTGAAGAGCGCCTACTCGCCAGACTCGCTGCCGCGCCGCCGCCAATCTATCGTTACCGGGAAGCTGACGCGCGCGGCGCCCGGCCCGCGCGGCTCACCCCGATGCGGCAACCGCGATACGGCCATCGGCCCACACTGGTGACTCACTGAGGCGGTCCCTCGAGCGCGCTTTTCTGGCACGCGGTCGATGCCTTCGCTCACGAAGTCACGGCGATTTGCTTTACGGGCGCAACGGGCTCGTTCGGTTCGCGCACCTCGAGCAATTCATCAAACAGCGCGCGGTAATGCACCACCGCGCTGCGTAGCTCCTCGGTGCTGGCTTCGCCGCTCGAACTACGCTCGGCGATCGCCTGGGCAGCTCTGTAATTGCGCACGACGCCAGGGTGATCGACAGAGATATCCGCGGCGCGGTGTTCAAAGTCTGCCACAGGGTAGCCACGCTTTAGCATCAATTCGCGAACCACCTGGTCCGCTTGCACGACGACACCCTGGGGATTGTCCACGAAGCGGCCCTGTAAGGAGCTCCACAGCTCTGTAAATCGGGCGGCTTCAGCCGGTGCCAGCGGCGCGATATTCAGATGCTCAACTCGGCGTTCGCGCGCTTTGAGCTCCGATTCGGCTTTGCTCTGACTGCCAAGGTCCCCGACCGTTCTAGCGTACTCCGGACCGAAACGACCCTGAAGTCTTCGGGATTGCTTTTGCCGGTAATAATGCCAAACCACAAGTGCAATCAATATGGCGACGAGGACGCCGGCAATGACAATCCACTGTGTGCCTGTCGTATCCATGGGTTCGGCCTTCTGTGTTGATGCGCGCTCGCTGCGCCGGTGAACTAGGAGGTGTGGTGCGCGGCATCCGCCGGACCTTTTGCCTCCGGCCGGTGTGCTTGAGTCACCTGCAGCGTCTTCTGCTCAGTAGTGTGGCGTTGCGCCAGAGCCTGCGTCTGCGCCTGATGCTTCTGCTCAAGCGCCTTGTCATTTACGCTGCTGGCCGGCTGCTGCGCAGCGCTTGCATGATCGGCGGCTTGCTTCTGCTGCAGTGCCTGCCGTTGCTTTTCCTGGCTATCGTTCAAGGTGTCCAGCTCCTGCTGATTGACCTTGTCGCGGTCGGCATTTCCGGTACTGGGTGCCGCTTGGTGGGCAACCGGAGGCAGGTCTGCCGCATGCACGGGAAAGTGCTTTTGGCCCGACTCGGCCACAAGCGCCTTCGAGGCTACCTGAGATGAGCCGGCCGAAGTCGCCTTGAGCACACCTGGGTCATTGAGTGCGGCCGGCCTGGGCGTGGCTGCAATCTCCGGTTTGCCGTGGTTAACCGATGCGGAAAGACTGTGATTAGCCATCGCCGCTTGGCGATGCTGCATTTGCAAGGCCGTTGCCGGTTGGTGCGGGGCGCGCGCCGCCGCTTGCTCCGATGCGGTGGGCCGTGCGGTGCTGCCGCCGGCCCCACCGTTGAAGCTGACGCGGTTGATCGTGGTGTTGTTGACTACCGTTTGCGTATAGGTGTTGTGAATGTTGGTAACATTCACGTTGCTTACTGCAGTGTTGTAATAAAACTGCTGGCCCTGCCAATGCCCACCGCTGTAACCGCTGCCGGGATAGCCGAAACCGTAGGCGATACCACCATAGAATCCGACCGTGGGACCCCAGTAGCCCTCATTGAAGGCATACCCGCCGTTGCCCCACCCCCAGTACCCGGGAGTCCATAGCAGGCCGACTTCTGGTGGTTGCACCCAGGTGCCCGGTACCCAGAAGTAGCCGCCGTCTTGGCTGTAGTCCCAATACCCTGGAGCCCAGATCCAACCCTCTTCGGCGAGGACCGGTTGCTCATATACGGGCAGTGCGGGCGGTGCGAGCGTAATGGACACCCCGATTTGCGCCGCGGCGTATTCCGGGACGGCGATCATAGCCAGACCGAGGCCCAATGCGCATGCCGCGGGGACCAGTAGTGAACGGGATGTCTGTCTCATGGTAAATACTTCCCCGGGAGGTGGCGCGCGAAATTGCGGCCGCTGATCGCCGATGCGCGATGAGAACACTGGCCAGTCCCGGCGTCGGGACGCTAGCGCACATAGAACGGCGCGTTTGAGAAAAAGCGATCGAAAGTCGCGCAGATCGCCCTGCGGGAAGAATAGAGAATAGGCCCGGGCCAGCCACTCACTACATTCCTCCAGTGAGGATGCCAACCCAATGCTCCCCTTCGCGATGAGACGGGCGATCACGCGCCGCCTCAGTCGATCGGCAGGAACTCTCAACCTGCGGGCTCGGAAGTCTCGCCCAGGCGCTGAAGCGCAAGCCGCCGCAGCTTTGCCATCCCCCTGCAGGAGGCTCTGCCGCCGACGCTCTGCTGCCCTGGAAAGCGCGCGGCGCGGTTCGTCACCGCCATCGGCCGCCTGTCCCAGAGCAGGTCGGACTCGGCCAGGGACGGACTGTCACGCTTCAGGTGAGCGAAATCGACTCAATCGCGTTACTTGAAGTTCTCCGTGACGAGGTTCCACACATCGCCTCCGCGCCCTGACAGCACCGCTTTGGCGGAATACAGCGCCGTTCCAAAGACCTGAGCCAACTCTATCTTTGGTGGCATGACCAGCTCCATCCGATCTGTCAGCACGTCCAAAAGCGCTGGGCCCGGCGACCCGAGCCAATCGCGAACTGCGCCCTCCAGCTGTTCCGAACGCTCGACGCGCTGAGCGTTGAATCCTATTGCCTGCGCGAGTTGGGCGAAGTTTGGATTCTCAAGGTTGGTATAGCTATCGAGCAGCCCTTCTACCTTCATCTCCAGCTCGACAAAACCCAGCGAGCCATTGTTAAAGACCGCAATTTTGATCGGGAGCTTTTCCTGGATCGCGGTAAGCAGATCACCCAGCAGCATTGAAAGCCCGCCGTCACCGCTCAGGGAGATGATCTGTCGGTTCGGGAAGGCCTTCTGCGCACCAAGCGCCTGCGGCATTGCATTGGCCATCGTGCCATGCGTCAGGCTCACGAGTGTTCGCCGTCGCGCGCTGGCGCGAATGTGACGCAGCACCCAGACCATTGGCGAGCCGCCGTCGGCCGTGAACACCGCGTCATCAGCGGCGTATTTATCGATGAGGTGGGTCAGATACTGGGGATGGATGCCTCCGGCACGGCCGACGGTCGCTCGCTTCTCCAATGACTGCGTCGCTTCGGCGTAGCGCTTCAGGCATTCGTCCAAATAGCTTTTATCCGTGCGAGCTGTCAGTCGCGGAATCAGTGCTTCCACGGTCGCCCTCACGTCTCCCACCAAACCAATCTCTACCGGGTGCCGTCGACCAAGATGCCTCGGATCAATATCGATTTGAATGATTCGCGCATCACTCGGGTAGAACTGACGCCAGGCAAAGTCACAGCCAAGCAGCAGAAGAGTGTCGCACGACATCAGGGTGTGGTAGCCGCCCTCGGTACCGAAGATCCCGGTCAAGCCGACATCGAAGGGATTGTCGTATTCGAGGAAATCTTTGGCACGCGACGTATGAGCGATCGGTGCTTTGAGTACGCCAGCCAGCTTTACCACCGCGTCATGCGCGTCCTGACAGCCGGACCCCCCGTAGATGGCGACCTTCTTGCCCGCGTTTAGCACCGCCGCGACCCGCTCAAGGTCAGCATCAGTTGGACGGACCAGCGGTGTGGAAACATGAACCGCGAAGGCCGGCTCATCGGGCGCATCGGCCTTGGAAATATCGACCGGCAGGATGATTACGGCGACGCCGCGCTTCGAGAGTGCCGCCTGCGCTGCCATCGCGGTCTTACGCCGCGCCTGCGCGGGCGTACGGATCTCGTCGCAGAAGACACTGCAGGTCTTGTAGATGGGCATGTAGTCGACTTCCTGAGGGAAATCGAACCCCAGCTCGTCGCTCGTAATCTGGCTTGCGATCAAGATCACGGGCGCCCGATTGCGGTGGGATTCAAACAACCCGTTCACAAAATGAAGGCTGCCTGGACCACAGGAGCCCGCGCAAGCGGTCAGAGTGCCGGTAAGGAGTGCCTCTGCCCCGGCCGCGAAACCTCCAACTTCTTCGTGTCGAACATGGACCCATTGAATCTCGCTGCGGCGGATCGCGTCGGTCACGAAATTCAGGGTGTCCCCGGGGACGCCCCAGCAATGTTTAACGCCCGCCGCCTGCAGTGTTTCAATGACGACCTCAGCAACTGTCTTAGCCATGGCAACCTCTCTTGCGAGTTCGCAACAGCATTTTAGCGCTGCGATCCGCCGCGCGTCCGCGTCAGGTGCGTCGCTGCGTCGCGAACGTGTCTGCAACTAGAACTTCGCCATAAGCGACTTTGCTGCGTGGCAAATAATGTATCGGCCACAGATGATCCGACGGTCAGCGGAATTTTTGGACGCGGGCGCACGATTCTTGGGCGTGGCCGACTGAGATGCGGTTTTGCTGAGCCGGCACAGTTCATTCGACCACAGATTACCGGCTTGAGCCATCTGATCGCCTGCGTTGCAGCGCTTTTTGCTCCGTCATTTGCCGGACTGATAATTCCGGGCATATCTCTAGGCTCGGGAGACGTCACGCCGGAGGATCCTCCCAGGGCAGCGGTCCGTCAAAGGCCGCAACAAGCATGTCAATCAGCGCGCGGACAGCACGGCTGACGTAGCGGGTCTGGGGATAGATTGCGTGAATGGCATCGGAGACTGGGGGAGTATCCGGCATCACTTCCAGAAGCCGAGCGTCACGCAATGCCGACGCTGCGATAAACAAGGGAAGCACCGCCAAACCAAGACCGGCAATGGCGGCATCACGCATGCTTTCACCGTTATTGAGGTGTGTACGGCCACGCACTACCACCTGTTGCGCGTCAGACTCCCCGTGACCGGACCGGAACTGCCAATATGGCGCCACGCTCGCGTTGCCATAGCAGATGCAGTCGTGCTCGGCGATCTCTTCCACCGAGCGCGGCAACTCGTGAGAGCCCGCATATGCGGGGCTACAGCACAGCACACGACGGCTTGAGGCGATGCGCCGTGCCACCAGGGCGGAGTCCTGCATACGTCCAATACGCACCGCCAGATCGAAGCCGCCCCCCAGAATGTCGAGGTAGCGGTCGTTGAGATCGAGGGTGACGTCGAGCCTGGGGTGGTCCTGCATGAAGGCAAACAGCTTCGGCCCCAGATAGACCGTCCCGAAAGTCATCGGCGCGGTGATACGCAGGCTCGCCTGCAGGGCTGCTTCGGTGCCCTCGGCGGCCTCGTCGACCGCCTGTTGTAAGCCGGAGACTACCTCGCGCATGCGATCGTAGAAGCGTTGTCCCGCGTCGGTCAGCACGACACCCCTGGGCGAGCGGTGCAGCAGTTTTGTCTTCAGTTGCCGCTCGAGCCGCGCGATACGCGAGCTCAGCACGGATTTCGCGACACTCATCTGCGCTGCAGCAATGCTTACGCCGCCGTGGTCGACGACCTGAATGAACGCACGAATGTCCGCAAGATCATAGTCCATTTCCATTCCCGTCCCCCGCCCGTGCTGCCAGAAGAATCATCGGGATTTCCGTCGTCGGGCGCAATTGTCGCCGGCTGTTCCGTTCGATCGAACGCCCCGTTCGCGATTTTCTGACTAGGCACGGGGCTCGCCCCCGGCCTACCGTCGCAGCCACCCCGATTTCGGAGGACTCGCCGATCCACAAGCGCGATCTTGAGCCGTGCGCGACGGTGCAACCAAACAGGGACTCGGTGTCACTCGACGCAACGTACTGTTGGGAAGCACAGCTGCCCTCATGGCATCCGTGCTGCCTCTTGGCGCGTCCGCCAAATTCAGCCACGCTAGCCCTCGTCCCTCAAGCCAGATTGGAGACACCAAGATGAACACCATCACCACCAAAGACGGCGTCACGATATTTTTCAAAGACTGGGGTAAAGGGCCGCCGATCGTATTCTCACATGGCTGGCCGCTGTCATCTGACGATTGGGACGCACAGATGATGTTCTTCCTGAATCACGGCTATCGGGTCATCGCACACGATCGTCGTGGGCACGGTCGATCAAGCCAGACGGCTGACGGCCATGATATGGATCACTATGCCGATGACCTCGCGGCTGTAACGGAGCACCTCAATCTCAAGAATGCCGTTCACGTCGGGCACTCGACCGGCGGCGGGGAGGTCGTCCACTACATCGCGCGCCATGGTGCAAGTCGTGTCGCCAAGGCCGTTCTCATCAGCGCCGTGCCACCGCTCATGGTCAAGACCGCGGCCAATCCGGGAGGCTTACCTAAGGAAGTATTCGACGGCTTCCAAGCGCAGGTCGCTACCAACCGGGCGCAGTTCTACGTGGACGTCCCCGCGGGCCCGTTCTACGGGTTTAACCGGCCCGGTGTGAAGGCCATCCCAGGTGTCATTCAGAACTGGTGGCGTCAAGGCATGATGGGCGGCGCCAAAGCCCACTACGACGGCGTCGTCGCCTTCTCCCAGACCGACTTCACGGGAGACCTAAAGGAAATAACCGTACCGACACTGGTGATGCACGGCGATGATGACCAGATCGTGCCTTATGCCGATTCCGGTCCGCTCAGCGCCAAGTTGGTCAAGGGCGCCATCTTGAAAACCTACGAGGGCTTTCCGCACGGGATGCCCACGACCCAGGCGGAGACGATCAATGCCGATCTGCTGGCGTTCATCAAGTCATAGCCGTTAAGCGGGCGGGGGAGCATCGGCTAGTCGGGGCTCGCGGTCTGCCGACCTCCCCCAAGCCTGACAGCACGGATAAACTTTCGATTGCTTTTCCCAGAATGGCAGACCATCACGCGGTTACGCCATCGCAACCCGCGTGCCGCTGGTCGGCCTGCGCAAGCGCCGAACAGCGTTCCGTTTGCGCGAACGACCCGTTCGCCATTATGTGGCTAGGCGTAGGCAGTCCCGGCCGCATACTCTTTGCAGCATTCCCACTCCAGAGGCTCTCCAAATGTACGTGACCCGCCGTTCAGCAGATCGTGGCGTTGCCGACTTTGGCTGGCTCAAGAGTCGTCACACGTTTTCGTTCGGGGACTACTACGATCCCGCCCGCATGGGTTTCGGTCCGTTACGGGTGATCAATGAGGATCGCGTTGCCCCCGGACAGGGGTTCGGCAAACACCCGCACCGTGACATGGAGATCCTGTCCTGGGTGCTCGAGGGGACACTCGAACATAGGGACAGTCTCGGGACCGGCGCAAAAATTCATCCCGGGGAATTGCAGCGCATGACGGCGGGTACCGGAGTCACCCACTCCGAATTCAATGGCTCACAGACTGATCCTGTACATTTCCTCCAGATCTGGGTGATACCGGAACGTACCGGACTCACTCCCGGCTATGAGCAACGCAGCTTCCCGGCACAGGAGCTCCGCAACCAGTGGCGCTTACTCGCCTCCGGCAAGCCGCGTAACGGAGCGATTACGATTCACCAGGATGTTGATCTGTATGGGGCGCACCTCGGTGCCGGCCAGCGTCTGGATCACGTGACTTCACCCGGACGCAAGCTATGGCTGCAGATCGCGCGCGGAAGCGTGCAGACCGACGGCGACGTCCTGCGCCCTGGCGATGGCGCGGCATGGAGTGACGCGACATCGATCCACCTAAGCGCAAACGAAGACGCAGAACTGCTGCTCTTCGACATGACGGCCTGAGACCCCCTTCACCACCGCCAGACAGCGGAATAAGATGGTGGGTTGATCTTACGAACACACCTCCGGCTGACAACAACCTTCAAATTCTGACGGAGTCTTCAATGCGCTCAGTATCAATCCTCGCCGCTCTTATGGCCGCCAGCTTCGCGCTTGCTCCCGCTGCCGGAATATCGGCGGCCGCACAAGGCCCCGCCGCCCAGCATGATTCGAACTGGGCGGTAGGACCACAGTATGACTCCACGCACGTCTATGTTGCCCCAGAGGACCTTGACCGATTCGTGGCAAGCTTTATTGCGACATTTGGTGGCACGGCGTCAAAAGCGGGTGTCACTACAGTTACCCCGACGCCAAGCGAAACTGTCCTGCGATTCATTCTTTCGCCCGTCGGAACCTTGTCAATATTTGGCTTCAAGACTCCGATTCCTTATCCCTTCGGAGCCGAACGGACCGGCTATCTTGTCGCTGATATGGACGCCGCGGTGCGCGCAGCCCACAGTGATGGTGCCGACATCATCGTGGCACCATTTCCGGATCCGATCGGACGAGACGTCGTGATCCAGTGGCCGGGCGGGATCAACATGCAACTGTATTCACATACGACACCGCCGTCATACGAAAAGCTGCAGACAATTCCGGAAAACCGCGTCTACCTCTCGATGGGAAAAGCCGACGAATTTATCAAAGATTTTCTGCGCTTCTCCCGTGGAAAGGTAGTGTCAGATGACCGGAATGCGCCCGCCATGGAGATTGGCCGTCCGAGCGGTACTTATCGCTCGGTGAAAATAGAGTCCCTGTTCGGCAAGATGAACGTAGTAGTGACAGACGGTCATTTGTCTTATCCGTATGGTCGCGAATTGATGGGTTACGAGGTAGCCACTCTTGGCGACACGCTCAATAAGGCGAAAGCAAGCGGAGTAATGGTACTGGTCGCTCCTTATACGTCTCGGGGTCGCGAGGCAGCCGTTGTTCAATTTCCGGGGGGCTACATCGCCGAGATTCACGCAACCCACGCCAAATGACGTCCCCTGGCTAAGCAGCCGAAAGCATTCGGTGCGCCATGGCCGTGCTGAAGCGACATATAATTTGCGGACTCGTTGCCGGACTGATCCTGTGCCGATTCGCCGTGGCCGCCAGCGATGAAGTGGAACCGGCCGCGGACGATACGCCGACTCGACCGTCGATTCAGTTCAACCGCTGGCAGGAGGATTGGTCAGTTCTCGCCGACCCTCGCGTTCCAAGAGAGCCGCTCGACAGCCTGAAGTACATTCCCCTATCCGCCGACGACCCGGAAGCATATCTCTCGTTGGGCGCTAACCTCAGAGAGCGGTTCGAAGCCAATAACGCTGTAGGTTTTGGTACCGGTGCAAACCGCAATGCGGACTACGATATCAGCCGCTTCGAGGTGTTTGCGAATCTGCGGCTGGGTCCTCAATTTCAGTTTTTCACCGAGCTGCAGAGCGACTATGCGATAGGCAAGCAGGTATTGACGCCGGTCGATCAAGATCGGCCCGTGGATCTTGAGCAGGCCTTCATCGTTCTGATTGAACCGCTCGATGGGGGACTGCTCAAGTTTCGTTTGGGTCGGCAACAGTTCGCTGTTGACCTGCAGCGGTTCATCTCTTTTCGAGATGGCCCGAACGTTCGCTTGTCGTTTGACGCAGCCTGGGTGGAGTATGAGCGGGGACTGTGGTCGTACATCACGTTTTACAGCCGGCCGGTTCAAGACCGCGATTTACGCCCCTTCGATGACTACAGCAGCAATCAATTCACCTTCGATGGCTTTCGCGTGGAACGGAAGGTCTTGGGTTCCGCCGCCGTCTCTGCTTACTACGCTCGGTATATGCAGGATGGCGCCAGGTATCTGACCGCAAGCGGCAATGAGCGGCGCGATATTCTCGAATCGCACTTCACAGGAACGGTGCGGTCGTTTGATTGGGATATCGAAGCAATGAAGCAGACCGGCCAGATCGGTAGCGAGGATATTGATGCGTGGGGGTTCGGATCGGTGGCGGGGTACACTGTGAGAAATGCCTTGTGGACGCCCCGTCTTGGCTTTCAGCTGGATGCCGCCTCAGGTGATAAGAACCCAAACGATCACCAGCTCAACACGTTCAACCCGCTCTTCCCAAACGGCTATTACGTGACTTTGGCGGGATACACCGGCTATGTGAACTTTATCCACTTTAAGCCCTCAGTCACCGTGCATCCAACCCACAGCTTGCAACTCATCGCGGCGATCGGAATGCAATGGCGGGAGACCACAGCCGATGCTGTCTACCTGCAGCCCAATATTCCGGTGGCCGGAACAGCTGGTCGACCCGGTCGATATACCGGAACATATGGACAGTTCCGCGCGGATTGGGCGCTCACCGGGCACATTTCCCTGGCACTTGAGGCCGTGCATTTCACGATTGCAGAGTCCATTCGCGATGCGGGTGGTCACGACAGCAACTACGTCGGCGCCGAATTCAAATTCGGGTGGTAAACCCGCCTCACAATACGAAGAACTCCCGGGGACCGCACCAAGGGGCGTGAGGAACGGCAGCAAATGGAAAACAAGCGCCGGATCGTTCCGGTTATGCTTGATCCACCCAGTACTTCGGAAGGCCGGTTCGAAATGGATAAGAAGACGAGTCCAGTTCTGCCCGTGCTAACGCCGCTTTACACGGCACTGGAACCTTTCGGATACGCGCTCATGCGTTTGGCTTCCGGCGTGATCATGGCAACGTTTGGCTGGGGAAAGTTATTTGGCAACGGAATGGCTCGCGACATCGAGCTCTTCCATCGGCTAGGACTTGAACCGGCTGAATTGCTGGGCCGTTTCACCAGCGGCCTCGAATTCTACGGCGGCCTGTTGATTGCCATTGGTCTGCTCACGCGCCCGATCGCGGCAATGCTGCTCGGCGAGCTGCTCGCGATTTTGGTCATGGTCATAATTCCACGCGGTAGCGGGTATCAGTTGACCGTCGTGTGGGTCGGTGTTTTCTTCCTGATCTTGGTCCACGGCGGCGGACGTATCTCCGTCGATCGCCTCCTCGGCCGCGAAATCTGACTTATCTGGACTGAAGTAATCGAAACACCCTTCTTCAGGGCGAGAGCCGTCTCAGGCCAGACTCTCGGAATATCTGTGCATCGACGCTCCAGTTCGCCAGGTCTGCGAGGAGTGGCCGCAATTGTCCAGAGACCGGATTCGTGAGCTCGCCGTGAGGAGACAAGGGCTTCCGTCTCGGGGCTATGATTCGTGCCATGGCGGGATGTGCTTGCGCCGACTAAAGGGCCAGCGGTTGATCGTGCGGCCGCGAATCGCCCGCCCACCCGCCGCGCGCGGGTTCAGCGCGGATTCACCGCCACGAAACGCAGCATCTCCCAAGAGAGCATTGCTCTGCCCCTCCTCTGGCTCATAGCGTGACTGCAAGCAAGGCACGAGCATCACCCCCATGGCCGTCGATGAGAAGGCAACAGGCACCGCCCGCAGGAGCCATACCGCGCTCAAGCGGCCTCCCTTCGAAAGCATTGCACTGCTGCTTCAGGGCGGTGGCGCTCTCGGAGCCTATCAGGGCGGTGTGTACGAGGCCCTCGCGGAAGCGCACCTCGAGCCCGGCTGGGTCGCAGGCATCTCGATCGGCGCGATGAATGCGGCACTGATTGCTGGCAATGCGCCCGAGGCGCGCGTCGGGAAGCTGCGCGAATTCTGGCGGCGCATTACTCAGGGCGCTCTCTGGGACGGTGCCGGGCCGCTCGGCATGGCCCCTGCCGCGATACGCGGCGATCTCGCCCGCAGCCTTCTCAATCAGCTGAGCGCAAGCGCGGCGCTGGTAGGCGGCGTCGCGGGCTTCTTCGCCCCGCGCTTCCCGGTCGCCTGGCTGCAGCCGCCCGGCTCGCCCGAAGCGACCAGCCACTACGATACCGCGCCGCTCAAGTCGACCCTCGAGCGCCTGATCGACTTTGACCGCATCAACGCCAGGCAGACGCGCTTCAGCGTCGGTGCCGTGAATGTCGGCACCGGGAACTTCGTCTACTTCGACAATACCACCCACAAGATCGGGCCCGAGCACGTCTTGGCAAGCGGCGCCCTGCCCCCGGGATTCCCGGCGGTCGAGATCGAGGGTGAGTTCTACTGGGACGGCGGCTTAGTCTCGAACACCCCGCTCGAGTGGGTGCTCGAGAGCGAGCCGCGTCGCGATACACTCGCCTTCCAGGTCGACCTGTGGAGTGCGCGCGGGACGCTACCGCGCACGATGACCGAGGTGATGACGCGGCAGAAAGAGATTCAATACTCGAGTCGCACGCGCAGCAGCTCGGACCGCTTCCGCTACACCCAGAAGCTGCGCAATGCCGTCGCGAGCCTGCTGCACAAGCTTCCCGACGAGCTGCGCAACAGCCCCGAAGTCGCGCTGCTGCAGCCGCACGCGTGCCCCAAGGTATACAACCTCGTCCAGCTCATCTATCGGGCCAAGCAGTACGAGGGCGACTCCAAGGACTATGAATTCTCGCGTCACAGCATGCAGGACCACTGGCGCGCAGGCTATTACGATACGGTGCGCACCTTGCGCCATCCCGAGGCGCTCGCCCGGCCGAACAACCTCGAGGGCGTCATGACCTTCGATCTCTCGCAGAACGGGCGGGATTGAGTCTCGCTGCCATACCCAAGAACGATACGGAGCCAAGCGAATGCAACTCAAAGACAAAGTCGCCGTCGTGACCGGTGCGGCCAGCGGCATAGGCAAGGAGATCGCCCGCACGTTTGCGGCAGCAGGCGCCAGTGTGGTGATTGCCGATCTGAACGCCACCGCAGCGCACGCGACCGCGGAACAGCTGGATGGGTCCGGCCAGCGCATCATCGCCGTTGCGATGGACGTCACCAGCGAATCGGACGTCGAATCCGGCATGGCGGCCGCGGTTTCGGCCTTCGGGCGAATCGACGTCCTGGTCAGCAACGCCGGAATCCAGATCGTCGCGCCGCTCGATGAGCTGCCGTTCGCCGACTGGAAGCGACTGCTCGCCATCCACCTGGACGGCGCCTTTCTCACGACGCGGGCGGCGCTGCGACAGATGTACCGGCAGCGCAGTGGCAGCATCATCTACATGGGATCGGTGCATTCGAAGGAGGCCTCGCTCCTCAAGGCCCCCTACGTCACCGCCAAGCACGGACTCATCGGCCTCGCCAAGGTAGTCGCCAAGGAAGGCGCAAAGCACGGCGTGCGTGCCAACGTCATCTGTCCGGGCTTCGTGCGCACGCCGCTGGTCGAGAAGCAGATCCCGGAGCAGGCACGCGAGCTCGGCATCTCCGAAGACGCCGTCATCAAGAACATCATGCTCAAGGACACGGTCGACGGGGAATTCACCACCGTGCACGATGTCGCCGAGGCAGCGCTGTTTTTCGCGTCGTTCGAGTCAAACGCACTCACCGGTCAATCACTGATCGTCAGCCACGGCTGGTTCATGCAGTAACGGCCGCCGCAGCAGGCCACGGCAGCGGCGCCTCCTGCGTTGGAGGGATCGCGCCGTGCTCCCGACGATGGACGGCAGCTTCTCCCGGCAAGCTGACTTTCCCTGCCACGTCCGCGTGAAACGCAGCATTAACCATCGGCCGATTGTTCCTTTCGTCCGCGCCTCATAACGTCTTCCTCAACCGGGAATCGCTCAGCAGCGGTCGGTGTGGAGGCAAGCCAGCGCATGAGGAGTCGGATCAGCATTCTGGATCTTGTCTGGTTGGCGCACGACCGCGATGCGCGGTGAGCCTGCGTGTATGTCGGAGAAATGTTCGGCGATCGTCGGGATTACAGCCAGGATTTTAACACCGCCGGGAGCACCCTGAATCTTGGTTATCGATTCTGAAGGAGGACGAAAAATGTTCGGTGTTGAGTCCGGAGCTGCTTCTCAGTGCGGCGCGCACGCGCATGGGGCAACTGCCGTTACCGGCCCGAGGGCCGGCGCCCGCCCGCTTGCGCTGCTCGCCAGCGGCCGCAGGCACGGGCCGATCACACGCCTTATCACTCCCTGGAGCATCGGTGAGCTGACGACGCCCTTCGTGTTCCTCGACTACGCCGAGGTCCGCGCGGAGTCGCCGCCCCTGCTGGGCATTCAGCCACACTCGGGCATCGCAACCCTGACGCTCGTGCTGAGCGGTGCGCTGTCATTCGAGGACGCCGCCGGCCGGCACGGCAAAGTCCGCGCAGGTGGCTTCGCCTGGATGAACGCCGCGCACGCCGTCTGGCGCGGCGGCGCCGCTTCGGACGAGCCGTTGCGCGTGTTCCAGCTGTGGATCTCGCTGCCGGCGTTGCGGCAGAGCTGCCCTGACGTGAGCGAGGACATCACCCCGCAGCAGGTAGAGCAGCAAGGGCCGGCCAGCGTCATCCTGGGACAGTTCGGTCGCGCACGCTCAGCGCTGCGCAGCGCACCCGCAGGCATCCATTGTCTTCGAGTCACCCTCAGGGACGGGCAGCGCTGGCACTATGCCGCACCCGCGGGGCACAACGTCGCCTGGCTTGCGGTCGACCGCGGCGGCCTGCAGCTGCAGGAGGGTGAGCGGGTGTACTGGGAGCAGATCGGCGTTTTCGGGGACTCGGGCGGCGTCATCGAAGCGCAGGCGGACGGCGATACCTCCTTCGTGCTGGGATCGGCCAGAAGGCAACCCCCGCTTGCGTCATACGCGTATCCGCTGCCTGCGAGCATCGCGGCGCTCGTGCAGCCCGAGCCGCAGCCGCAGGGGATCGCTTCGCGGCTGCGCGCACACGATGGCCGCTGACCGGAGCCGGTCGATGAATTCCGCGTCGCAACCGCACGAAGCCTTCGGTGCGCCTGGGATTGCGCCCACCTGGTCCTCGAGCGATAAGGACTTCGTCACGACCGCGCTCGGCAGCTCGAGGCTCTGGGCGACGATCGGTCACGGCATCGTCAACGAAGTCTATTGGCCTTCGACCGGCCAGCCGCAGATACGCGATCTGGGCTTCTATCTGGTCGGCAAGAGCCGCTGGATCGATCTGAAGCGCGAGTCGCGTTACCGACTGGTCACACCGGGCCCCGGTCTGCCGGCGCTAACCATCGTGCACCACGGCGATGATTATCAGCTCACTCTCGAGCTGCTGCCCGATCCCCAGCGTGATGTGCTGCTGGTGCACTTCGCGCTGACCGGACCGTATCGGCTCGTGCTCATTCTCGCGCCGCATCTGGGCAGTACCGGCCGCGACAACAGCGCCTGGATCGATGATGGCGTGGCTTATGCGCGTGGCGGCGAGTTCGCGCTTTGTCTCGCCGCCAGCACGCCGCTCGAGCACCTCAGCGGCGGCTTCGTCGGCGCCTCCGACGGCTGGCAGGACCTCGCCCGACATGGCGAGCTGACCTACGACTTTCAATCTGCGACCGGCGGCACCGTCGCGATCAGTGGCCAGGCGAGCACGCACCACGGCGTGCTCGCGCTCGGCTTTGCCTACAGCCCGAGCGGGGCCTACACCCGCGCGCGCACCGCGCTCGCGGCCGATTTCGATGCGTTGCGGAGCGACTTCCTCCAGGCCTGGCGCGCGTGGGGGGCCACCTTGAGTCTGCCTCGCCCCGACGAGACGCTCGGCGATGCCGCCGAGCTCTCGGCGACTGTGTTGAAGATTCACGAAGACCGCGCCTATCCCGGCGCCGTGGTGGCGAGCCTCTCGGTGCCCTGGGGCAACAGCACCGACTCGCTCGGCGGCTACCATCTGGTGTGGCCGCGTGATGCGACCCTCACGGCCTTTGCCCTGCTCGCGGCCAATCAGCGCCTCGATGCCCGGAATATCCTCTCCCACCTGATCGCGGCGCAACGGCGCGACGGACACTGGCCACAGAACTACTTTCCGAGCGGCGAGCCGTACTGGAGCGGAATCCAGCTCGATGAAGCGGCGCTGCCGGTGTTGCTCGCCGCGAAGCTCGCCGAGCTCGGCGAGGCGCAGCTGCCAGGCACGGCCGAGATGGTGCGTGCCGCCATCGGCTTCATCGCCCGCAGCGGGCCCACCAGTCCTCAGGATCGCTGGGAAGAGAACTCCGGAGTGAGCCCGTTCACGCTGGCCGTGACGATTGCCGCTCTCATCGCTGCCGCCCCGTGGCTCGAGTCTGCAGCGCGCGCCTACGTGCTCGCGCTCGCCGAGGATTGGAACGAGCGGCTCGAGAGCTGGTGCTACGTCGAAGGGACCGCGCTCGCCCGCGAGGTCGGCGTCCCCGGTTACTACGTGCGCATCGCTCCGTCGTGTCGTTCGGCCGAGCGCTCCCCGCAGGTGCAGCTGCGCAATCGCGACGGCGAGAGCCGGCACGCCTCCGCACTCGTGAGCCTGGATTTCTCGTATCTGGTACGGCTCGGGCTGCGCCACGCGCTCGACCCGCGCGTGCAGGATACGATTCGCGTGGTCGATCATGTCCTCAAGGTCGAGACCCCGTCCGGCGCGCTCTACCACCGCTACAACGGCGACGGCTATGGCGAGCACGCCGACGGCCGTCCGTTCGACGGGCAAGGCATCGGCCGCGGCTGGCCACTGCTCGTCGGCGAGCGCGGGCATCTCGCGCTGCAGAGCGGCGAGGATCCGCTGCCGTATCTGCAGACGATGTGGCGCTGCGCGAGCGCCGGCGGACTGCTGCCCGAGCAGGTTTGGGATGCCTCCCCCATCCCGGAGCTCGGACTCGCCCCCGGCCGGCCCTCCGGCGCCGCCATGCCGCTTCTGTGGGCGCACGCCGAATTCCTGAAGCTGCTCGTTGCGCGCGAACGGGGACGACCGGCCGAGTAGCTGGATCGCCTCGAGCGGCACTTCGGGCATCGCGCGATCGGACGTGCGGTCCCGGGGCTCGAGAGTGATGCGAGCGGCGCGGGCAGCGGGGCGAGTGTCTGGCACTGGCGCGATGAGGTGCCGGTCGAGCGACTGCCGCACGGCAGGTCGCTCGCGATCGAGGATCGCGCCCCTTTCAGCCTGCACTTCGGCTTCGACGGCTGGCAGCGCATCGAGGACCAGCGCGCCGAGCGCACCCCGTTCGGGCTGTGGTCGGTCGTGCTCGACTGCAAGGAGCTCGCGCAGTTCGGCGAGCTGAACTTCACGCGACGCTACGAGAGCGACTGGGAGAACTTGGACCATGTGGTCAGGCTCAGCACCGGAGCGGCGGCCGCCTTGCCCGAGTTCGTCCCGGTGCTATCGAGGCGAAACGCGGCATGAATGACCTATGCGGCAGGCACGATCTCTCGGCCGGCGGCTCGCGCAAGCGAATCAGGATGATGTCCGTGCTTCGCGCGAGCTGTCGGTCGAACCCCGGGCGGTCGCGCAACCGCGCACCCGCATCTGTTTAAGCGACGTTTCACCCGCAGAAACGTCCACCGGGCCGGGATTTTCGATATGACGCGCGGCATTCATATGTCCTCGGCGGCCGTCTATCGCTACAGGGTGTTCCGGTGTTGGCGGAGCGGATATGTCGTCTTCTGGAGGCAGCGCGCGGGCGCGAGGCGCCGTCGGTAATAAAGGAAGGATTCCGGGAAGCGCTGCCATCACCTGCGACGGTTGATGAAGTTTTGTCTGACAGCAACTTCAACCGCCCACACAGTGCGAGCAATGCACAGCTGGGGTGCAGTCAAGAGCAACCGCCGTGCTCCTGGTATTCCGGAGCGCTGCTCCCGGTTTGCTGCTCAAGGGTCAGCTCAAGACAAATCCGCACGGCGCCGGTGAGACCGGCAATGAGCAGAATCGACACGCTCAGCAGCACGACCGCGACCCACGTAAAGACGCTCATGTGTGACCATCCTGACGTTCGACCTGCCGGGGGGGCTATTGACCGCGGTGATCGCGCTGTCTATCGGCGGTGGACCTCAGCCCCGAAGGAAAACCGTAGACGGGGTGATTCGAAGTCCTCCACGAACGCCAATGGAGCACCGACTCAACGAGGTATGCCGCCCCCAGAAGGAGCCACGGCAGGAAAAAGATCACCGGCCACAACGGCCTGAACCCCTCGTGCTCGAACATGCTGACTCTCTCCACTATCCGATGTATCAAAGCTAGTCTCGGCAGCACCAGAGTACGAGCCACGCTGCGCGTATGCTGTATTTCTCCCGAGGAAACGATTCGATGCCAACAGAGGCACACTGGCCACACCCTTTGGAGATAGACCCGCGGCTCGCAGACGCAAGACCTCACTGAAACTGTCTCGTCCGCGATGTGCAGGCGTGCACCAACAGCACGCCGCGTTTTGACTCAACGAACCGGTAAGGACCGCGCGGATACGCGGGCTGGCTCAAGGGCATCGCAAAGGCTCCCTCTCGGACCCCACCGAGTAAGACTCAGGAGCCGATCAGTTCGGCATTTGCTCTCGAGGCGGCGGCAGGACCATGCCCACCAGCAGTTGCCCGGCCTTCAATGCCTTCAGATCAAGTTGCTGCAGAAACTCGTCCAGCGCCATGCAGCGCCAGCCCTCCCAGCTTCCATGCACCGCTCTCAGCAAAACCATTTGCGCGTTCATGTGAACCTCCCGCGCCGTTGCGCCTTGACGGGAATTCGCATCGCCTGGTGAACGTCACGACGACAGCGTACGGCCGGCCACCTCGCTGGAACAATCGTCGGCCGCGGAATGCACCGTTTCGCCCGAGGAAATCTCACGCGGCCCCCGGGGCGCGCGGTTTCGAGTCACGAAACGTTGCATCAACGCTTGGCAGGTTCTTCGCACTCGAACCCCCACGTACAGTCCTTGACCTGTTTGCAGCTGCCACACGGAGACTCAGATGAGTGCGCCTGAAGAGAAGACGAATTTCGTCGCACAGATCGGTGCTTTTGGATTGGAGCACTTCAGGATCGTCGAGCGGCCGCTGGTGCCCCCTCGACACCACGAAATTCGCATCCGCGTGCACGCGGCGTCTCTGAACCACCGCGACCTCCTGGTCGCACTGGGGCAGCTCCCCAGCCGCGTCAATGACATCCGCCTGCCGCTCGCCCCCCTGTCCGACTGCTCCGGTGAAGTAATCGAGGTCGGGCGCGCGGTGGATCGCTTCCAGGTGGGCGACCGTGTCTCCGCGGCACACATGCCGGACTGGACAGCGGGGCCGTTCAAACCCGAGAACCGGCACTCGGCGCTCGGTGGCGCGGTCGATGGGGTCCTTGCAAAATACTTCAGCGGGAATCAGCGCGGCTTCGTCAAGATTCCGGATGCGCTGTCGTTCGAGGAAGCGGCGACGCTCCCGACTGCGGCCCTGACAGCGTGGAATGCGCTTTTCGAGGTCGGCGACCTCAAGCCCGGAGAGACGGTGCTGGTGCAGGGTTCCGGCGGAGTGAGCATATTCGCGCTGCAGTTTGCACTCGCCGCGGGTGCGCGGGTCTTCGCGATCACCGGAAGTGAGGCGAAGGTAGGCAGGCTCGAACGATTGGGCGCGGAGCACGTGATCCGCTATGACCGGGAGCCTGAGTGGAGCCGAGCGGTTCTCGAGGTCACTGGCGGCGTCGGCGTGGACCATGTCGTCGAAACCGGTGGCGCTGGCACGATCGATGAATCGATCAAGGCCACCGCCATCGGCGGCTCAATCAGCTTGGTCGGCCTGCTGACAGGGGCCGACGGCCGCCTGGATATGCTGCCCATACTGGCCAAGACGCTGCGCATTCGGGGCGTCGTCGTGGGGTCCGTCGAAATGTTCGAGCGCATGATTGGTATGATTGAGCACCTTGGAATCAGACCGGTGATCGACAAGGTCTTCGAGATGCAGGACATCGCGGCGGCGCTCAAATATCTGAAATCTGGCCGCCATCTCGGCAAAATCATTATCAAGCTATAGGTGGGCGATCGGGCGCCGGGACCTGATCACCACGACGATAGACGCCGGGGGCTTGGGGGGAAGGCTCTACTGTCGGGGTCGTCGCGGCACAGGCTATTGGCGGCAGACAGCGCTGGACGGCGCGGCGCTGGCGAGGATTGATTTTGCGGTACACTCTCGGTGTCCGCGGGCAAGCCACAGGGGAACTCTATGGTAGACATGACCCGGCGTCAGTTCTTGACGGTCACGGGCGCTTCTCTGGCCGGATCGAGCTTAGCTTTAATGGGCTTCTCGCCCTCCAAGGCGCTCGCCGAAGTACGCGAGTTCAAGCTCACCCGGACGACCGAGACCCGCAACACCTGTCCGTACTGTGCGGTGGCCTGCGGCATCGTCATGTATGGACTCGGCGATGGGGCCAAGAACGCCAAGGCAAGCATCATCCATATCGAGGGCGATGCGGATCACCCGGTGAACCGTGGCACCTTGTGTCCGAAGGGCGCGGGCCTTCTGGATTTCGTCCACAGCCCCGACCGCCTGCAATACCCCGAATACCGGGCCGGCGGCTCGGATCAGTGGCAGCGCATCTCCTGGGACGACGCCCTCGATCGCATCGCCAAGCTCATGAAAGAGGACCGCGACGCGAATTTCGTGGCCAAGACGCCCGATGGCCTGACCGTCAACCGGTGGCTCACGACGGGGATGCTGGCGGCCTCGGCGAGTAGCAACGAGACCGGCTACATCACCCACAAGGTTGCCCGCAGCCTCGGCCTTCTGGTCTTCGACAATCAGGCGCGTGTGTGACACGGCCCGACGGTGGCAGGTCTTGCCCCGACGTTTGGCCGTGGAGCGATGACGAATCACTGGGTCGACATCAAGAATGCCGACCTGATCCTCATCATGGGTGGTAACGCCGCCGAGGCGCATCCATGTGGCTTCAAGTGGGTGACGGAGGCCAAGGCGCATAACAAGGCGCGTCTCATCGTCGTCGATCCGCGCTTCACCCGCTCCGCCTCGGTCGCTGATGTATACGCGCCGATCCGCACCGGCACGGACATGGTGTTCCTCGGCGGAGTGATCAGCTACCTTTTGGCGAAGGATCAGATCCAGCACGAGTACGTCAAGAACTACACCGACTTCACCTTCATCGTTCGCGACGACTTCGCCTTCAACGAAGGGCTGTATTCCGGCTACGACGCCGAAAAGCGCAGCTACGACAAGACCACCTGGGACTATGAGATCGGCGCCGACGGCTACGTGAAGTCGGATCCGACGCTCGGGCACCCGCGCTGCGTCTATCAGCTGATGAAACAGCACTACGCCCGCTACACGCCGGAGATGGTGGCGCGCGTGTGTGGCACCCCGCAGGAGAAGTTCCTGCAGATCTGCGCGATGATTGGCTCGACCGCCACCCCCACGCGCGCCATGACCATCATGTACGCGCTCGGCTGGACGCAGCACTCGGTCGGCTCGCAGATGATCAGACACGGGGCCATGGTGCAGCTCCTGCTCGGCAACATCGGCATCGCCGGCGGCGGCATGAACGCGCTGCGCGGACACTCGAACATCCAGGGCCTGACGGACCTGGGACTCATGTCCGACCTCCTGACCGGCTATCTCACGCTGCCGAAGGAGCCCGAGCAGAGCTACGATCAGTACATCGCGGCCCGGGCCTTCAAGCCCTTGCGACCCAATCAGCTGTCTTACTGGCAGAACTACGACAAGTTCTTCGTGAGTCTCATGAAGGCCTGGTGGGGCGAGGCGGCCACGGCCGAAAACCACTGGGGCTACGACTACCTGCCCAAACTCGACAAGCTCTACGACATGCTGCAGGCCTTCGAGCTCATGCACCAGGGACAGATGAACGGGTACATCTGCCAGGGCTTCAACCCGCTCGCCGCCGCGCCCAACAAGGCCAAGATGAATGCGGCGCTGGCGAAGCTCAAGTTCCTCGTGATCATGGATCCGCTCGCCACGGAGACGAGCGAATTCTGGCGCAACTTCGGCGAGCACAACGACGTTGATTCCGCCCAGATCAAGACCGAGGTGTTCCGCCTGCCGACCTCTTGCTTCGCGGAGGAGGAAGGTGCGCTGACGAACTCCTCGCGCTGGCTGCAGTGGCACTGGAAGGGCGCCGAGCCGCCCGGGGAGGCGCGCTCGGACATCGACATCATGAGCGGCCTCTTCACCCGAATCCGCGCGCTCTACGGGTCCGCGGGCGGCGCGCTGCCCGACCCGATCGTGAAGCTCTCCTGGCCGTACGTGCATCCGGAGGCCCCCACGCCGACCGAGCTCGCGCGCGAGTACTCGGGCAAGGCGCTGAAGGATCTTGCCGATCCCAAGGACGCCACCAAGATCACGCGCAAGGCGGGCGAGCAGCTGGCGGGCTTCGCCGAACTGCGCAACGACGGCACGACCGCGAGCGGTTGCTGGATCTTCTGCGGTGCCTGGGGCCCGGGCGGCAACCTGATGGCACGGCGCGACAACTCCGATCCGACCGGCATCGGCCAGACGGTCAACTGGGCGTTCGCGTGGCCCGCCAACCGCCGCGTGCTCTACAACCGCGCCTCGTGCGATCTTGACGGCAAGCCCTTCAACCGCGCCCGGGCGCTGGTGTCCTGGAACGGCACGGCCTGGGGCGGCGCCGACATCCCGGACTTCAAGGCCGACGAGGACCCGACCCACGGCATGGGTCCCTTCATCATGAATCCGGAAGGCGTGGCGCGCTTCTTCGCCAGGAAGAACATGGCCGAGGGCCCCTTCCCCGAGCATTACGAGCCCTTCGAAACGCCGTTGGCGAAGAACCCGCTGAGCCCCAACGAGCCACGCGCGCTCAGCAACCCCGCGGCACGGGTGTTCACGGATGATCGCAAGGCTTTCGGCAACGCCGCGGAGTTTCCGCACGCGGCGACCACCTATCGCCTCACCGAGCACTTCCATTACTGGACCAAGCACGTGCGCCTGAACGCCATCATCCAGCCCGAGCAGTTTGTAGAGATCGGCGCCGCACTCGGCAAGGAGCTGGGCATCTCGAGCGGGGATACGGTAAAGGTCAGCTCCAACCGCGGCTACATCAAGGCCATCGCCGTGGTCACCAAGCGCCTGAAGGTGCTCGAGATCGAGGGCAAGCCGCTGCACCACGTCGGCATCCCCATTCACTGGGGCTTCAAAGGCCTCGCCAAGCCGGGGTACCTGGCGAACACGCTTACCCCGGTGGTGGGCGATGGCAACTCGCAGACACCCGAGTTCAAATCTTTCCTGGTCAAGGTCGAGAAGGCTTAGGGGACGGACGGCCATGGCATTGCAATCCCTCGACATCGTGCGCCGCTCGGCCACCACCACGCGTTCGCCGCAGATCCGCCAGGCCCCGGCCGGCGGCGGCGTCGCCAAGCTCATCGACACCACCAAGTGCATCGGTTGCAAGGCGTGCCAGGTGGCCTGCATGGAGTGGAACGACCTGCGCGACGAGATTGGCACCACGACCGGGCAGTACCAGAACCCCCACGACCTGAGTGCGAGCAGCTGGACACTGATGCGCTTCGCGGAGGTCGAGAATCCCAAGGGCGACCTGGAATGGCTCATCCGCAAGGACGGCTGCATGCACTGCGCCGATCCGGGATGTCTGAAGGCCTGCCCCTCCCCGGGCGCGATCGTGCAGTACGCCAACGGGATCGTGGATTTCCACGAAGAGAACTGCATCGGCTGCGGCTACTGCGTGACCGGCTGCCCCTTCGACATTCCGCGCATCTCGAAGAAGGACCACAAGGCCTACAAGTGCACGCTGTGCTCGGATCGCGTGGCGGTGGGCCTGGAGCCGGCCTGCATCAAGGCCTGCCCGACAGGGGCTCTGGTGTTCGGGACCAAGGAAGACATGCAACAGCATGCCGCGGAGCGCATCGAGGACCTGAAGAGCCGCGGCTTTGCGCAGGCGGGGCTCTACGACCCGGCCGGTGTCCAGGGGACGCACGTCATGTACGTGCTGCACCACGCCGACCAGCCCCAGCTCTACAGCGACCTGCCGCAGGACCCGCATATCAGTGCGACCGTGCGCGTGTGGAAGGGGTTCGCGAAGCCGCTCGGGATTGCGCTGATGGCATTTACCGCGCTCGCGGGCTTCTTTCACTACATCCGCGTGGGGCCGGATGAAACCGATGAGCGCGACGAGGCTGCGGCGGACGCGGCCCGCCAGGGTCCGGAGAAAACTCAATGAGCACCACGCCGCAGTTCAACGAAGCCGAGCGCAGCACTGCTGCCGCGCTACCGCGCCGCGAGTTGATCGTCCGATACGACGCCTCCGAGCGCACCAATCACTGGCTGGTGGCTATCGTATTCGTGCTTGCCGCCCTGTCCGGCCTGGCGCTGTTTCATCCGGCACTCTTCTTTCTCAGCAACCTGCTCGGCGGCGGCCCCTGGACGCGCATCCTGCACCCCTACCTTGGCCTGACGATGTTGCTGCTGTTTCTTTTCCTGGCAGCAAGGGTTGCCCGTTACAACCGCATGCAACCGCAGGACTGGCAGTGGCTGCGGCAGTACCGCGATGTCATCGCGAACCGCGAGGATCGGCTGCCCGAGGTCGGGCGTTACAACGCCGGGCAGAAGCTCGTCTTCTATTCGGCCGCAGGGTGTCTGGCGCTGCTCTTGCTTACGGGCCTCATCATTTGGCGCGTCTACAGCACAGGATATTTCTCGGTTGGCCTTATCCGCCTCGGCTCACTGCTGCACGCCATTGCAGCCCTGGTGCTTATCTGTACCATCATCGTGCATGTTTACGCGGCGATCTGGGTCAAGGGCTCCGTGCGCGCCATGACGCGCGGCACCGTGACGCCCGGGTGGGCCTGGAAACATCACCGTGCCTGGTTCCGCGAGATCATGAGTCATGCAACGAATCCTCGATCCCGCCCAGATTGAGGCGTTCGCCGAGCGCTCGATCCCGCGTCTGAGACTTGCCGACCCCGCGACTCTTTACCTCAGGCGCGCCGAGCGGCTGGGCGCGCTGAGCGATGGGCATGCGATCGGCGATTACCTGCAGTTGATCGCCTCGCTGTGCGAGGCCCAGCACCGGGCCAGCGGCCTGTGGTCGAGCCTGCCGGAACCGCCGGGGGCGGACACCGGGCAACTGCCGCCCCGCATGGCGCGCGCCCGCGCCCATGGCCTGCCGGTTCTGCAGGCCTCGGCATGGCCGCGCGACGCGCGCTGGCGCGTTGTGCTCGAGGAGCTGTGCGAATCGCTCCGCACTCGGATACCCACCGCGGCGCGTCCGGTCTGCGAGCGTCTGATGGGCGAGGACCCCGCGCGCCTTGAGGCCGAGGCCGACCGCCTCCTGGGCGTAAGTCCCGGGACCATCGACTTCCAGGCGGCACCCTTCCTGATGGCGGCGCTGCAGGTCTACTGGCTCGGCCTTACCAGGGCGCTCGAGACGGACCCTGCCACCCTCACCTCGCTGCAGACTGGCCCGGCCGATCCCGCGATGGCGGGGGTCTGCCCGGTGTGTGGGACCCTGCCGGTCGCCAGCGTGGTGCGCGCGGATGCGCAGCACCAGGGCTACCGGTACCTGCACTGTGCGCTGTGTGCGACCGAGTGGCACCTCGTGCGCATCAAGTGCACGCACTGTCTTTTGAGCGAGGGCATTCATTACCACTATGTCGAGGGGAGCACGGAGGCGGTCCGGGCCGAGAGCTGCGATTCCTGCCGCACCTACCGCAAGATCCTCTACCACGAGAAGGACCCGGCCGCAGAACCGGTCGCGGACGACCTCGCCAGCCTCTCGCTTGACCTGCTCATGAGTGCCGAGCGCTATCAGCGCGCCTGCGGCAACCCGTTTCTCTGGCAGCCGCTGAGCGCCTGAGTCGAAAGCGGCGGCGGATCGTCCGCGCGCGCCTGCGAACGCTTAGACTCCCCGGGGTCATGAATGATTCGCAGCGGCCGGCACCGCCCGTACGGCCCTCAGATATCCCCTCCCTTGACCGGCTGCTCCGGGAGCCGGCGCTCGCGGGTCTTTTGGCCGGCTTCGGTCGCTCGGAGCTCACCGCCGCCTTGCGCGTGCACCTTGAGCGGCTGCGCCGGCGGGCGTGCGCCGGAACCGCGACCCGCGCACAGCTCAGCACTGCGGCGATTGCCGGGGAAGTCGAGGAATGGCTGCGCACGCGGCAGCGTCCGAACCTGCGGGAGGTCTTCAATCTCACCGGTACCGTTCTGCACACCAACCTCGGGCGTGCCCCGTTGCCGGAGGAGGCCCTCGAGGCGCTGCTGCGCTGCGCAGCCACACCGGTCAATCTGGAATACGATCTCGCCTCGGGGGGCCGCGGTGATCGCGATACCCACGTGGAAGGGCTGTTGTGCGAGCTGACCGGCGCCCCGGCAGCCACGCTGGTCAATAACAACGCGGCCGCCGTGCTGCTGATACTGAGTGCCCTCGCCGCGCGGCGCGAAGTGCTGGTTTCGCGTGGGGAACTGGTGGAAATCGGCGGCGCGTTCCGCATCCCCGACATCATGCGCCAGGCGGGCGCGCGGCTGATTGAGGTCGGCACCACCAATCGCACCCGACTCAGTGACTACGAGCTGGCGCTCAGTGCGCGCTCGGCACTTGTGATGAAGGTGCACACCAGCAATTACGTGATCCAGGGCTTCACCGAGAGCGTGGCGCTGGAGGTACTCGCGCCGCTCTCGCGGGGACGCGGACTGCCGCTGGTGGCTGACCTCGGCAGCGGCTCGCTGGTGGATCTTAAGGAGTGGGGTCTGCCCCACGAGCCGACCGCGCGCGAGACGCTCGCTGCCGGCGCGGATCTGGTCTGCTTCAGTGGCGACAAACTCCTGGGTGGCCCGCAGGCCGGAATCGTGGTGGGTCGCGCCGACCTCATCGCCCGACTGAAGAAGCACCCGCTCAAGCGCGCACTGCGGGTCGGCAAGCTGCCACTGGCCGCACTCGAGGCCGTCCTGTCGCTGTACCGCACGCCCGAACGCCTCGGCGAACGATTGACCACTTTGCGACTGTTGACCCGGCCGGCAGCGACGATCGAGGAGCAGGCCCGGCGGCTGCTCGCGAGCGTGCAACAGGCCCTGGGGGAACCCTACGAGGTGGGCACCGCAGCAGTGAGCAGCCAGATCGGCAGTGGCGCTGTGCCGGTGGATCAGTTGCCAAGTTACGCGCTGCATATTCGGGTCGTGGGCAAGGCAGGCGGCGCGCGTGGCCATGGCGGCCTCGGCCACTTGGAGCGCGCACTGCGGTCGCTCCCCCGGCCCGTCCTCGGGCGGCTCGCCGACAATGCCTTGTGGCTTGACCTGCGCTGCCTTGAGCCCGAGGACGAGCCGCAGTTCATTGCGCAGCTGGCGCACTGGCACACATGATCATCGGTACGGCAGGACACGTCGACCACGGCAAGACGACCCTGGTCAAGGCCCTGACCGGTGTGGACACCGATCGACTGAAAGAGGAGAAGCTGCGCGGCATCTCCATCGAGCTCGGATTTGCCTACCTGCACCCCCCGGACGGTCCGGCCTTAGGCTTCATCGACGTGCCGGGACACGAGCGCTTCGTCTCCACCATGGTGGCCGGAGCCTGCGGGATCGACCTGGCGCTTCTGGTAGTGGCGGCGGACGACGGTGTCATGCCGCAAACGCGCGAACATCTCGCCGTGCTCGAACTGCTCGGCATACCGCGTGCGGTCATCGCCCTGAGCAAGATCGATCGGGCCGACGCCACCCGCCTCAGCGAGGTTCAAGCGCAGGTGGTCGCACTCCTGTCGGGCAGCCCGCTGCGTGACGTCCCCATTTTCCCCGTGCAGGCAACTGATCCCGCGGACGCTGGTCTGGGGGCTCTGCGCGCTCACCTGCACGAGTGCGCCCGCGGCCACGAACGACTCAGCTCCGGCCAGCTCTTTCGCCTGAGCATCGATCGGGTCTTCACTCTGCCAGGACACGGCACCATCGTGGCCGGCACGGTCGTATCGGGCATCATTCACGAGCAGGATACCGTCACGATCATGCCATCCGACCGGTCGGCCCGCGTACGCAGCGTGCATGCGCAGAACCGTCCTACGCGCAGCGCTCGTGCCGGCGAGCGCTGCGCGGTAAATCTCGTCGGGATCGAGCGGGAATCGGTCGAGCGCGGCGACTGGCTCGCAGCGCCCGAACTGCTGCGGGCGTCACGTCGCCTGGACGTGCTCTTGCGCTTGCTGCCTGACGCAAGAACGCAACTCGCGCCCGGGGGCGCCGTACACGTGCATCTGGGAACGGCGCGGCGCGCGGCGCGGGTCGTGCCGCTGGAGTTCACCGTGCTGTCATCAGAGGCGGTCAGCCGCGCGCAGCTCGTGTTCGATGCACCCGTCTGCGCGCTGCCGGGCGACCGCTTCATCGTGCGCAACGCCCAGGCGAGCGCAACGCTCGGCGGCGGAATGGTGCTCGACCCGGATGCACCGCCGCGGCGGCGTCGCAGCCCGCAGCGGCTGCAAACACTCCACGCGCTGGAACAGTTGATCGTGACGGGTGACCTTGCGCCGCTGCTGCAGGCCGCGCCCCACGGACTCGAGGCCGCGGAACTGGTGCGCCTCACCGCAGTGCCAGCCGAGAGCCTGAACGCACCCCCCGAGGCGCTGCGGCTCGTGCGAGGATCGCACTGCCACTTCATTCTGCCCGGGCATTGGAGGCGGCTGCGGGAGCGCGTGCTGGCCGTGCTCGCCGAGTTTCACCAGCACCACCCCGACGAATCCGGCGTCGACGTCGGGCGTCTGCGGCGCATGGCAGTCCCGGAACTTCCGGTCTCGACCTGGGACTCACTGCTCGCCAGCCTGGAGGCGGAAAGCACCCTGGTACGGTCCGGGCCTTGGCTGCATCTGCCCGAACATACCGCACAGCTCTCATCCGCAGACCTGACACTCCTGGGCAAGCTTGCGCCCCTGATCGCGTCGGGTCGCTTTGACCCGCCGTGGACGCGCGAGCTGGCCGCTCGCGTCGGGGAACCGGAAGCCCGTGTGCGCGAAGTGCTGCGCAAACAGGTGCTGCGCGGGGAGCTCTATCAGCTGGTGCACGACCTCTTTTATGATGCAGGGGTCATGGCGGAGCTTGCGGCCATCGCGCGCCGCCTGAGCGAAGAACACGGCGCGTTGAACGCCGCCCGCTACCGGGATGCGCTCGGCCTCGGCCGCAAGCGCACGGTACAGATTCTGGAGTTCTTTGACCGCATCGGCTATACGCGTCGCATCCGCGATTCACACGTTCTGCGCACCGACAGCGGCTGGGACGCCCCGTGGAAGGCACACGCACCCGGAGGTGCGGCTGGGCTTCAAACCCAGGAGGGGGCGCCAGGCGCTTCCTGGTAGGTTCGACTCCTGCTGCCTTCCGCCATCTTCGGGTGGCGCACGCCCGGAGAACTCATCGTAAGATGGCTTAACGATGAACGCACCCTCACCCCGGCTCACCTCGCTCGCGCACGGCGGCGGTTGCGGCTGCAAGATCTCCCCCGCCCTGCTCGCACAACTGCTCAATCACAACCGTAGCTCGGCCGCATTCGCACCGCTCCTGGTCGGGACCGAGAGCGGCGACGATGCCGCCGTCTATCAGCTCAGTGCGGACCAGGCTGTCGTGGCGACGACCGACTTCTTCATGCCGATCGTGGATGACCCGTTCGATTTTGGCCGCATCGCCGCGACCAACGCCTTATCGGATGTCTACGCGATGGGCGGCCGCCCCATTCTCGCGCTCGCGTTGTTGGCAATGCCGATCAAGGTGCTGTCCGTGGAAACCATCCGCGAAATCCTGCGCGGCGGTGAAACCGTCTGTACCGAGGCCGGCATCCCGATCGCGGGGGGACATAGCATCGATTCGGTAGAACCCATCTACGGACTGGCAGCCCTCGGCGTGGTCAAGCCTGCAAACCTCAAACGCAACTGCACCGCGCGCGCGGGCGATGCGGTCATCCTCGGCAAGCCGCTGGGCGTTGGCATTCTCTCGGCGGCGTTTAAGAAAGACCAGCTCGCGCCACAGGACTATCGCAACCTCATCGAGATCACGACGCGTCTGAACCGCGCAGGCCCCGACTTGGCGGAGCTTCCGGACGTTAGCGCAATGACCGACGTTACCGGCTTCGGGCTTCTCGGGCACCTGCTCGAGGTATGTCGCGGCTCACGTTGCGGTGCACAGCTGCAAATGTCGCAGGTTCCGATGCTCAGCGGCGTCATTGCTTTGATTCAGGCGGGCCATGTGACCGGAGCCTCCGCGCGGAACTGGGCTGCGTATGGGGACGATGTCCGCTTGGATGAGAGCATTACAGCCGCGCAGCGCGCGCTGCTGTGTGACCCTCAAACCTCCGGAGGACTCCTGGTCACCTGCACCCCCGCAGCCGTGGCGTCAGTCCTCGCCACCCTGGCGCGGCACGGCTGCGAAGACGCCACGCTGGTCGGGCGTATGGCTGAAGGAAGCCACACTGTGCTCGTGACTCCGTAGCCGCAAAGGATCCCTCCCGGCACATCGTCGCATCGAAATGGGTGTGGCTGTGGGTGAAACCGGCAGCGACAAAGTAATATCCAGCGTTCAGCGACCTGCGACGAGCAGTGGCCCCGCACCTACCTGCAGGCGAGTGAGCATCAGCTGCATACATACTCCGCGGTCGCGGCCAAGCGCTAAGGGTCGAAAGCTTTAAGCCGCGGGGTCCAACGGCGCAATCATGCTGTATTGCGGGCACTGTCGCCGGCGGTGACATCGTAGGTCGCACCGGAGACCATCCGCGCAGCATCCGAAGCAAGGAAAACCACGGCCGGTGCGACATCTTCCGGTTCGATCCAGGGTACCGCAAGCGGTGTCCTAGTGACGAGCATCTTCCGCGCCTCCTCTTCGTCCGCGGGTGATCCTGCCGGTGACCTGCCGCCATAGCCCTGCGGCTCACCGGTCCGCAGTTGCGCAGTAACCCACCGCATGAACGGCGCTTTTAGGGAAGCAGCACCGGAATCCGGGGATTCAAGGCTTTACGCTCACTCCGTTCGCATCAGCCCCAGTCCCGGGACCGCCCCGTGCTCGGCAGAAGGCAGGAAAGCCCGCACGTCGGTTCCCGATCGGGGCACGCGCAAACGTCCGGCAGGCACCTCCGCCCCAAACCGCAAACGCAGCTCCCGCGTTGCGATCTCCAGGTTCACAAAGGTCGCTTCAACCTCGCGGATGTAGTCCGCGCCGGCCTCAGTCAGACTCAATTTTCGAATCCCGCGCTTAAAGAGCTGGACGCCCAAGTCACTCTCGAGTGAGCGCACGCGCGCACTGACTGCAGACGGAGTAACCGAAAGCAGGTGCGCCGCGTGTTTGAAGCTTCCTGTCATGCCAGCCAGGTGGAACGCCTTGAGCTTACCGGCGGAGAGCACTTTCACGTGTTGAACCGTCCGTGTATCCAATGTCGATGGAAGGAGAAGCTCCGGCCGACCCAGCCGATGCTCGCATCACATTCTCACAGTCGCAGCATCGCGCGCGGCTGGCAGACGGGTGAGGCGCACGATCTCTTAAGAGAGAGGTGCCTTCGTGCGACCGCGATACCGCCTTTAACCCGTTCGGTCCCACTCGGCATCCGAGGTCAACCGTGGATCAGCCGTCAATCGCAGATAGGGCTTCAGAGCCCGCCAGCCCCGGGGGAAGCGCTCCCGCGCCTCGGCATCGCTGAGCGAGGGCAGAATGATGACCTCGTCGCCCGAACGCCAATTAACGGGCGTCGACACGGAATGCGTGTCGGTCAGCTGCAGTGAATCGATGACCCGCAGGATCTCATCGAAATTGCGACCGGTCGTCTGCGGATACGTTAGGGTCAGGCGAATCTTCCGGTTCGGATCAATCACGAACACCGTCCGCACCGTGTACAGCTCGTCGTGCTCGGAATGGAGCATCCCGTAGAGACGCGCCACCTTGCGATCCGGATCTGCAATGATGGGAAAATTGAGTTGTTTCCCCTGTGTCTCGAGAATGTCGAGGGCCCAGCGACGGTGCGAGTCGAGCACATCGACCGAAAGCCCAATAGCCTTCACGTGGCGTTGCTCGAACTGCGGCTTCAGCCGGGCCACGTAGCCGAGCTCGGTCGTGCAAACGGGCGTGAAATCCTTCGGGTGCGAGAACAGCAGAACCCAGCTCTTGCCGGCCCAGCGGTAAAAGTCGATCTCACCATCGGTGGTCGCGGCTGAGAAGTCCGGTGCGGTGTCGCCGAGCTGTAATGTCATGAGTTCGCTCCTTGAAGCGCAAAGCGGTCTGAGGTGATGCTATTTCAGGCGCGGTGACATTGCGGTTCTGTTGCGCGCTGCACTAATACCGACACGCAATCTGTACATGACTGCAGGTTCTGGACCTCAGTCTTAGCCGACCAAAAAGCCTCCCTTGATATCTTTTGATATCTTTGCCATATCGATTCGAAGCGCTGAAACTGTATTCCGGAAGGATTCGACACCCCGGTATCGCTTCCGGGGTAATCACATACATCCGTGAGGCGCCGCTACGCGAGAAATTTATGAATCTGAAACTTACTGCCAAGACTGCTCTCGTGTCCGGTTCCTCCAAAGGAATCGGCTTCGCCATTGCCAATCAGCTCGCAGCGGAGGGGGCCCGCGTCATCGTGAACGGTCGTGCGGAACCCGCGGTTGCCGCAGCCGTGGATCAGATTCGGCAAGCCACCCCATCGGCCCGTGTCGAAAGCTTCGTGGGAGATCTTTCCACGGTGGAGGCGGTCACCGCCTTGCTCGTGCGGTTCCCCGCAGTAGACGTGCTCGTGAACAACCTCGGTATCTTCGAACCGAAGCCTTTTGAAGAGATTCCCGATGAAGACTGGCGGCGCTTTTTTGAAGTTAATGTGCTCAGTGGCGTGCGCCTGAGCCGCGCGTACGCTACCGGCATGAAGCAGCGCCGGTGGGGACGCATCGTATTCATCAGCAGCGAGAGTGCCATTCAAATTCCCAAGGAGATGATCCACTACGGCATGACCAAAACAGCACAGCTCGCGCTGTCGCGCGGGCTGGCCGAGTCTTGCGCGGGCACGGGGGTGACGGTGAACGCCGTGCTGCCCGGGCCGACACGTTCGGCAGGCGTCGAGGACTTTGTCCGCCAGCTGAGTGCCGGGCAACCCTTCGAGGCCTTTGAGAAGGAGTTCTTCACCAGCGTGCGCCCGAGCTCCCTCATCAAACGATTCGAGACGCCGGAGGAGATAGCCAGCCTCGTAACGTTTGTTTGCAGCCCGCTCGCATCCGCCATCACCGGCGCGGCGTTGCGGGTCGACGGTGGTGTTGTTCGCGCTTGTTTTTAGTGCTGTGAGCCTCGCGATCAGGCTCTCCAGCCAGAGGCACGGAAAAGAAATGGAATTGATCTGCGTCAATCCCAGCGCCCTTAGCCAGGCCGAGAGTGCGGCAACGCAAATTGGACAAAACACCGACAAGTCGCTAAATCCTAGTAAGACCAGCAGCGGGTGAGGTTTTTTCCCCAAGTGAGCCGAAGCTAACCCTTGCGGCAAGTGCGAAATATTCAGCGGACCCGCGGGCACTGACTGCTCCGTCCCCGAGTCGCTCACTCCTCATGTTGGTGGCCTGCTAAATTTGCCTCGCGCAGGTCGAGCTCTCGCTCGAGTCGACGACGCGCCTCGTCCTTCAATGTCCCCTGGCGATACAGCTCATTGATCCGCTCCCGTTCGGCTGCGAGCAGGAGTAGCTCGATTTCATCGGAAGGGTCTGTCAGGTCCTGGTGACTTTCTTCCCGCTCGGGTGCTTGCTCGAAATGCCTTAGGCGTTCGCGATAGCGTGTTCGAACCCGCTGAACCAGCTCATCGGGCAGCGCCCGTTCCGCGGCGAGACGCTCGAGACGCTCGATTGCCGAATCGATGGCTTGTCGGCGTGCCAGCAGCTCCTCGGTCCTGTCGATCTGGAGCTCCCGCTCACCAGTCTTGGCGAGGCCGAGCACCCGGATCACCGCCGGTAACGACAAGCCCTGGCCCACGAGCGTCACCAGGATCACCGAAAACGTGAGGAACAGAATCAGATCGCGATCTGGGAATGCCCGGCCGTCGTCAATTGTCAATGGAATAGCTAGCGCCGCGGCAAGGGACACGATACCGCGAACGCCGGTGAATCCGAGCACAAATGGCCACTGCCACGGCGGCGACGGGTCCTTGCGCGCTATCGACGGGACCAGCCAGCGCGGTAGATAGGTTGCCGGGAACATCCACACAAATCGAGCCAGGATCACAACAACACTGACAACTGCGGCCGAGCCGGCTAGCGACGACAACGAATGGGTGCCTAAGCCCATAATTAATGCGCGCGCTTGCAGGCCGGTCATGAGAAATACGATGCCCTCGATCAGGTATACGAGGACATCCCAAAAAAAGACACCCTGGAGCCGAGTCGCCGCGCTAATAATGCTGAGACCGTTCCAGCTGACATAGAGCCCGGCTACGACGGTGGCAAGCACGCCCGAACCGCCCAGATGCTGCGGCGGCCAATACGCGATGTAAGGCGTCAAGATCGAGAGCACGATCTCGATCTGCGCGTCGGCGACCCAGCGACGCACGCGCAACATCAGCCAGCCGACGGCGAGTCCCCACAGCAATTCAACCGCAATAATGACCGCAAACTCTCCGGCCGCCTTACCGAATGAGAATGCCCCAGAGCTCACGGCCACTATTGCAAATCGATAAAGAATCAGCGCCGTGGCATCATTGGCGAGACCCTCCCCTTCTAGGATCACCAAGATTCGCTTGGGGAGCTGCATCCTGCGGGCGATCGCCAGGGGCGCCACCGCATCCGGGGGCGAGACTATCGCACCCAAGACAAACCCCACCGGCCAGGAAAATCCCAGCAACCAATGCGTTGCCGCGGCGGCCGTGACGGTCGTGAACAGGACGCAACCGATGGCGAGCAGGGAGATCGGACGCAGACTAAAGCGAAATTCTCGCCAACTCATTGCAACCGCAGCCGAGTAGATCAGGGGCGGCAACACGAGCAGCAGTACAAGCTCCGGCGCGAGCCGCACTGCCGGCAGGCCCGGGACAAGCGCCAGAAAGACACCCGTCAGCACCAAAAGGATTGCTGGTGGAATCTTGCTGCGTTTCGCCACGACTCCGACCGCGGCAATTGCCACCAGCAGGAGTAGCAAAGTCTGGATCTCACGGATGATCAACTAGTCACGCGCCAATTGACGCCCCCGCTTTGGCCACCACGCAAGATCATGCTCTACCTCGCAGACGTGATGCGTGGACTCGCGGCAGAGGCCGCAAGAGCCACAGCACGCCCGCGCGCCACTAGGTCATTGTCTTGACAGACTGCCTCAAAGCTCAATTGTGCCTGCCAAGGCCGTCACTTCTCGGCCGTTTCCTAAGACTCTGACTGCTGTCTGAATGGAGGGACATCGAACCATTTGGAACCCGTACACCTAGGCACGCCAATTTTCTCGCTGTCGGCGTCTACAACAGGAGTTGCGGGGGTGAAGGTTTCGACTTCATGGTGCCGGGCGGTCACCAGCTCCATTGCCGTTTCGAGCGTAGACGCTGAAGGGGGTCTTTCGCGGCGCCGGTCGCTTTGGAATTCGGCTCGATGCGACAACGATTCTTCGCGGCGACCAGTCGCTCGCAGTCTTCCAGGTGACGGCATTCGCAGTTGAAGCTGGCATTGAGGACTGCTTTCATCTGTGCCACTTGCGCCATCAGTTCGTCCAATTCCGCAATCTTTTTCTTAGCCATTTCGCGCCACCGAACCGCCGGCGTCGTGCCCACGGGAAATCGGTTCAAGAATGCGCGCGTCTCGCTCACCGTAAAGCCGGCCTTCCGGGCCAGAAGAATGATCCGAATCCTGCCCAGGATATTTGGGTCGTACTGTCGCCGTTTCGATGAACGCGCTGGCGGCGGAAGCAGGCCGGCCCTTTCGTAGTAGCGCAGCGCAGAGGCTGCCACACCAGCCCGTTGCGCCAATTGACCGATCATCAGAGTCGCCATAACCATCGCCTCCTGGGCCAAAACCCCGATGACCCTTGACTTGAAGCGCGCTTTAACTTGTAGGCTAGAGACAGAGTACGCCGGTCGGAGCGCGATTTGGTAGGAGGCTGAATATGTCCACGAGATGGAGTTGGTATCTCATTGGGCTCGTTGCTCTATCCGCGTATTCCTTCGATGGTTCGGCAGTAACGGGGGTTAAGATTCCCGCGGACGTGGCTGCGGCCGTTGCAGATCCTCGCCGGCCGGCGGACCAGGTCAAGCTCGATGCGATGCGAAAACCCGGGGTAGCAATCGCTTTCGCAGGACTAAGATCCGGAGACCGCGTCGTGGACTTCATGCCCGGTAACGGCTATTTCACGCGGATACTGAGCGATGTGGTCGGTCCAACAGGTCATGTGTATGCGTTCATCCCATCGGAACAGGTAGCCAATTGTCCAGCTCGTGAGATTGCGGGAACGCAAGCCATTGCGCGCGATCCCGGCTTTGCAAACGTAACCGTGTTGACCGCCGCGGTGGGCGATTTTCATCTACCGGAGGCGCTTGATGTCGTTTGGACGGCGCAGAACTACCACGACTTGCACGATTCCTTTATGGGGCCCACCGACACTTCCAAGCTAAACAAGGCCTTCTTCAATGCGCTGAAGCTCGGAGGCGTCCTCTTGGTCATAGATCACGTCGCCGAGGCAGGCTCGGGACTGAGAGACACGGAAACACTGCATCGGATCGATCCGGATCGCATGAGGAGTGAGATCGAGGCAGCCGGATTCGTCTTAGAGGCGCAAAACGAGGCGCTTAGAAATGCCGACGACGATCACAAACGAGCCGTGTTCGACCCCATCATTCGGGGAAGGACGGATCAGGTCGTCTTTCTATTCAGAAAGCCAAGATGAGTCTTCAGCATTGCACCATCGCCGACGGCCGATCGGATTTTCTGTAGCTCGTAAGCAAGAATCATTTGGTGGAAACGTCCCTTCGGACCTTTGCCGCGGTCGCTTCGAATTCATTGAACATCGAACACAGGCTGCGGCCGCGAGGACGAGGGTACTGATTGGCAATGCTCGGACGCAGGGAGGGCTGGCAAACCTTGCCGCCATCACAGGCTATTCCCCATGAGTCGCCGTAGAGCCGCCTAGTCCGCGCTCAAGTTCGATGCCCCGGCCGCGTCGACTCACGGACGCCTGTCTGGGTCTTGCTTGGTGCCCCTCGCGGAGCTCGCAAAGCGGCAACGTGGGGAACACGCAGTTTGCAGCCTCTCTCTAGACGCGCAGCGCCGCAGCAAGGCGGACTGCAGGTGGGAAACTGCCATCTCGTGAAGGAGGCTCGACACTGCAATAATTGTAGTTATGAGTCGAGCGTTGACCTCCACAGAATACCGTCTCTTGGTCGAGCATTCGCCGGTCATGATCTGGCGCTCTGGCCTCGATGCGAACTGCGACTACTTCAACGAGCCGTGGCTGTCGTTCACGGGGCGCACGCTCGAACAGGAAATGGGCACGGGCTGGGCCGAAGGCGTGCACCGTGGCGATTTCGATCGCTGCGTATCTCACTATCTGGACCACTTCCAGCGGCGTGAGCCGTTCGAGATGGAGTATCGCCTCCGTCGCTGCGACGGTGTGTACCGCTGGATCTTTGATCGCGGCGTACCTTTCAATGACGAGACCGGGACATTCGCGAGCTTCATCGGTAGCTGTATAGACGTAGATGAGCGCCACAGGACTCAGGAAGCTGAGCAGAAGCGCAATCAGGGAGCAACTCACACTCGCCCGCGATTTCGAGAAGTGGGTTCTCGCAATCGTGAGCCACGATATCCGCGATCCGCTTCATGCGATTCAGCTCGCAGCGCGTGGGCTTACCCATGTCGCTGACCCCAGCGGCACGGTGAGGAGACAGGCGGAGATCGTTGCACGGGGGGCGAGTCGCATTCAGCACATTGTCGCAGACCTCCTCGACTTGTCCCGAGTACGCGAGGGCGCAGGTATTCCCCTTACGCCAATATCTTCCGATCTGCGCGCGCTGTGCCGACAGATCATCGACGAGCTTAAGGCGATCGCGCGCGATCGCGAGATTACCTTCGATTGCGAAGCCGACGGTCAGGGCGTGTGGGACGAACACCGCATTCTACAGGCGATTTCGAACCTGACTTCCAACGCCGTCCAGCACGGCACGCTTGGCTCTCCGGTGCGAGTACGCCTCACAGGAGATAAGAAGAGCGTAGCTGTGGAAGTACACAACCATGGCGCCATCCCCGGCGAACTCTTGCCGCGCATCTTCGAGCCATTCCTTTCAGGTCGCCACCGCGGAAGCCGAGGCAACGGGCTCGGCCTTGGACTCTTCATTGCCAAAGCGATCGCGCGTGCGCACGGAGGTGGACTCCAGGTCGACTCCTCGGACGGCGCGACGACGGTTCGGCTGGCTCTACCGCGAAGCACGTCGACCGCCATTGCTCCGTAGGCAGGGGCTGTGGGCCGTCTGTCAGACCTGCGGCCGATGCGTGGGCGCACCAGCAGTTGTGCATAGACGGTCATACCCCGCGACTCGGCCGTTGGGGGCCGCGACGACTGCCGGAGTTCTTGTCTGTAAAGGTCACGGCGGTCGCCGTTTCGGCGCCGACTCTCTATGACACTGCCAGCCGACCGCGCGCACGAAGCCGCCCGGCGATGGATAGGGTGTTTGCGGGCTCGATCTGGGTTCTCATTAACATCAGTTGCCCCCTCTCTTGTCCCGAACCGCCCTGTTCAGCCATGTAAGCCGTTTGCGGTTGCCGCATTGCCTGAAATGCTGCTTGCATCAATGCGACCTCCGGGTGAAGTGATGTTGCAAACGAAATAAGACCCTTCGAAGACGAAATGGGCCATTCATGACCCATGTTTAACCTATAGGGCAAAGCGCACATTTGACGATTTACCCGGACACACCTGAGAGGGCTTTGGGTGTTGTGCGACCGACGGTGCGCAGCGGTCCGGAGGCTCACTACAGTTGGAGGCAGATCGTGAACGCACTCAGTGGGAATAAGTACTGCAATGGCGTGCTTCACGCCGTAAGGAATGCACTCGTTCGGCCGGACTGGCGCCCGGCGCTGCTCATGGTCACCGGTGGATTAGTGGGCTTGCCAACGGCGGTGGGGCGGGCAGCTCCGCCCGATTTTCACCATGCCCCCTCGTCTGCGTCGAGCCTCGAGAACCCGTACCGCGGGGACGCTGCGGCAGCGCAAGCGGGCGGCAGACTCTACGCGGCCCACTGCGCTGCATGCCACGGGTCCAGCGCGGAAGGCGGCGGCAATATTCCGGCGCTCGCGCATGCGCGGGTGCAGACCGTGCCGGACGGTGAGGTTTTTTGGTTCATCACCCAGGGATCCAAAAGCGGTGCGATGCCCTCATGGGCTTCGCTGCCTGACTCGCAGCGTTGGCAGCTGGTCACCTACTTGAAGACGCTGGTCAATGCACCCAGCGCTACTCGCGCGCCCGCTGCCGCGTCACTTGCGCCAATTACTGCGCCGCCTCCGCCGCTACCGTTCACTGATTTCCGATTCGAGATGCCAGCTGCCGTACACAAGATCACGGTCGACGAGCTGCCAGCCCCCTATGCGACGAGTTCCGCCGGTAACGCACCGACCCTCGTTGCGCGCCCGGCCGATGCGTGGCCAAAGGCTCCCAACGGCTTCAAGGTCCAGCTCTACGCCGACGGTCTCGCGGCCCCGCGAGTCATCCATGTGGCACCCAATGGCGATGTCTTTGTTGCCGAGAGCGATGGGGGCCGGATCCGGGCTTTCCGGGGTCTGAACGCCGATGGCAAGCCCGAACTTTCCGAGGTCTTTGCGGCTAAGCTCAACCGCCCGTACGGCATTGCCTTCTATCCCCCAGGACCGGATCCGAAGTGGATTTACGTTGGGGACACCGACTCCGTCGTGCGCTTCCCCTATCGCAGCGGTGACCTGAGGGCGACTGGTGACGCCACGCACGTCCTCGACCTCCCGCACGGGAGCGGACACTGGACGCGGGACGTGGTGTTCTCCGCCGACGGCAAGAGCTTATTCGTTGCAGTAGGCTCAGGATCGAACGTGAGCGATCCCGACACCACTCCGGCGGAAAAGAATCGGGCCGATATCCTCGCCTTTGACCCGGATGGCTCGCACATGCGCGTTTATGCGTCCGGCATCCGAAACCCCTCGGGTCTGGCCATTGATCCTCGCACCGGTCGATTATGGGCTGCCGTCAATGAACGCGACGGCCTGGGCGATGACCTTGTGCCCGATTACATCACCTCAGTCCGCGAGCACGGCTTTTACGGCTGGCCTTGGTGGTACATGGGTCCGCACCAAGATCCCCGTCACCTCGGCAAGCACCCGGAACTGCGAGAGCGTGTCATCACGCCCGACGTATTGCTCCAGCCGCACAACGCACCGTTGCAGATTGCTTTTTATCAGGGTCAGCAATTCCCCGATGAGTACCGGGGGGATCTCTTCGCATCCGAACATGGCTCTTGGAACAAGTCGGTTCGCACCGGCTACGAGGTCATTCGCGTGCCGTTGCACCAAAGCGGCACTACCAGCGGAAAATACGAGGACTTCCTGACTGGATTCGTGCTCCCGAACGGTCAGGTGTGGGGTCGACCCGTAGGCGTCACCACCGCAGCCGATGGCTCATTACTGGTGACCGACGACGGCTCGAACTCGATCTGGCGCATCAGCTACGTCGGCCAGTGATCCCGCATTGACCTTCACCGGGCCGGGTCCGGCGTTGCCTACCGGGCGTGGGCTCGGTTCATCGCGATCGCCTGACTTTTCTGGCTGCCCGCAGAATCCTCCCAGCCACCCCCGAGCGCGCGGATCAGATCAACGCTCGCACGCAGCTGCAGGGTATCCAGATTGAGCGCCTCCAGTTGAGTCTGCAGGACGGCGGTTTGGGAGGTGACCACGGTGAGATAGTCGGTCGCCCCCTTGACGTAGAGGGTCATGGATAAGTCCAGGGTATGCTGCGCGGCATCGACCGCGGCCTTCTCTTCGTCAGCGGCGTCGTGGTAGTGATTCAGACTGGCCAGACTGTCTTCCACCTGCTGAAATGCACTGACGACGGTGCTGCGGTAGTTCGCGGCAGACAGGTCGAAATCGGCGCGCGCCTGGGCAACTTGCGCGCGGCGCAGGCCGCCGTCAAACACGCTGAGCAGGGCATTTGGTCCGATCGCCCAGTATGAGCTCGGCGCACTCAGCAAATTCGAGAAGGCATTGCTCTGGAAGCCGCCCTGAGCACCGAGCGTGAGCGTCGGAAAGTACGCCGCGCGCGCGACTCCGATGTTCGCGTTCGCCGCAATCATGCGCCGCTGCGCGGCCGCGACATCCGGGCGGCGCTGCAGCAAGGTGGTCGGGACGCCGCTGGGGATGTGGGGAAGCGTGATGGCGACGATCTGCGGCTGGATCGAGAATGTCGAGGCCGACACGCCGAGCAGTGCCGCAATGGCATGCTCCATGAGCGCGCGCTGTGCCAGCGTCTGCGCCGCCTGGGAGCGTGCGACATTGAGCTGGGTCTGCGCCTGCGAGACGTCGAGGCCGGGTGCAATACCCGCATCGTGGCGCTGCTTCGTGATGCTGAGCGCGCGGGTATACGCTGTAACCGTCTCCTCGAGGATTGCGCTGTCGCGGTCGAGGCTACGCAGCTGAATGTAATCGTCGAGCAACTGCGCAATCAGCGAAAGTCTGGCGTTCTCAAGGTCCGCGGCAGCTGCGGCGGCATTGGCCTCGCCCGCGGCGACCTCATTGCGAATCCGCCCCCACAGGTCGAGCTCGTAGCTGGCGCTTCCGCCTATCGTGTTGGCGTTGTAGTACGTTGGCGTCGTGGCCCCCCTGAGCGGGTCGTTGAGCGATTCACGGGCGCGCTCGACGTTGGCACCCACACCGAGCGTGGGAAGCAACCCCGCGCGCGCTTGGTCGCTGAGCGCTCTTGCCGCGGCATAGTTGGCCAGCGCGGCGGCCAGCGTCGGATTCCCGGCGATCAGCCTTTTCTGCAGGTCGTCGAGCTCCGCATTGTCATAGAGCGTCCACCAGCTGTCGCGAGGCAGGCGGTCGCCCGGCTGCGCCTGCGTCCACGGTCCGAGTTCCTTGTACGCAGCGGCCGTCGGGATGT
>Ga0209624_10000166_pt1 | contig 61584 bp, 34 predicted proteins | sample JacPinW_OM2H0_O1_FD_188565 | JGI IMG/M metagenome (GOLD analysis project Ga0209624, IMG submission 188565) | Forest soil microbial communities from Algoma, Ontario, Canada - Jack Pine, Ontario site 1_JW_OM2H0_O1 (SPAdes) (version 2) | ecosystem: Environmental > Terrestrial > Soil > Boreal... | reverse complement strand
TCTTTCCGTAGTTGGTGACGTAGAGATCGGGCCAGCCGTCGTTGTCGTAATCCGCAACAGCGACGCCGTAGCCCCAACGATCATTGGTCACACCTGCCTGAGCAGCCACGTCGGTGAACGTCCCATCATGGTTGTTGTGAAACAGGGCGGCATGGGGCGGAGTGGTCTTACCCTGAAGGGCATCGTAGGTGCTGCCGTTGACCATATAAATGTCGAGCCAGCCGTCATTGTCGTAATCAAGTAGCGCCGTGCCGGCGCCGTTGGCCTCCAAAATGAATCGCTTTTCCGGAGTGCCCGCCGTGTGATGCCAGGTGGTCAGGCCGGCACGTTGGGCGTCGTCGATAAAGATGACTTGGCCAGTTTTGACAAAGCCGCCCGCCGTGATCGGACGGTGTTCGCTGTCGAACTCGGCGGGATGAGCGCCGCCGGTGGCCATGCCAGTCGACGATGACCCTTCCTGCTGCACGGGGGGCTTCGCTCGGATATCGGTCGGAGCCTGCGCCGGTAGCAGAGGGCGGAGGAGCAGGCCGGCCATGAGCAGAATTCCTTGCCGGGCCGACGGCCAGCGCTGCGATCTCCGAAGCTTCTTCCCGGGGGTCACGATCGGCGTATTTCGCAAGCTACCGGCTCCTGGCTTTCCTTCTCGCATCCATTCTCCCGACCGTATGAAGCGGGTGTTCGAGGTCCGCCCGGGCTACGGCATGTCAGCGGTCGGCGGAATTTCTTCCTGCCGGGGCAGTTGATCGCGACGCCGGCCCTGTTCCTGGAACTTATTCTCCCGCCTTTCGTCCCGTGCTGCTTTCATTTTGCGAAACGTAGCCAGCGCTTCGCCCGCTTCCTGGGTGCGATGAAGATTGCGATATAAGGTCGCGAGCTGATACCACGACATGATCCGGAGTTCCTCACTCCCTTGCGGATTGGTCGCCAGACGGAAATGTTCGATGGCCGAATCCTGCCTGCCGAGAGCGGCGTCGCCTTTGCCGAGATAGTAGTGGGCATCGCTAATCGTCGAGTCAAGAGCGAGTGCGCGTTCGAGCAGCGGCACGCCGCCGGCCGCATCATCTCGAGTCACCCGCAAACTCCCCACCTTATAGAGCGCGACCGCGTTCGACCCATCGTTCTGGATCTCCTGCGCGTAGGCGTCATCGGCTTCTTGTAATTTGCCGGCCGTCCAGCAGGCATCTCCGAGCTCCTCATTCAGTCCCGGTTCGTGCGGCGCTGCGCTCACCGCCAGGCGGAATTCGCCGATCGCCTCGTCGGTGCGAAAAGCCTCGGCATCCGCCTGCCCGAGCACTTCGTGGACCCGCCACGATTCCGGAGCGAGTTTGAACATCTCGGAGTAGCTTTCTTTTGAAATCAGCAGATGAGCTCGGCCGCGGTGGTAGAGGATATCGACGTTGCCGGGATCGAGCGCGGCCGCTTTGTCCAGCCGGAAAGCCGCCGACTCGGGCTGATTCTGAGCCAACTCCACGACGCCGAGCCACATCCACGCGGCGGCGTTCTTGGGCTCGAGTTGGGTCGCGCGGATCAGATCGCTATGAGCGGCGGAAAGATGGTTCAGCTTGTAGTTGACGATGCCGGAAAAAAGCCGCACGCCGCGCAGACTCGGCTGTAGAGACGCGGCTTTGTGCAGCGCCGTGAGCGCCGCTTCGAATTGGCCCGCCAACTGACAGGCAAGACCAAGATTGAAATATCCCTCCGCCGAACTGGGCTCCAGCCGCAGGAACTCTCGAAAGTTACGGACAGCCTCAGCCGCATCGCCCCTTCGCATGGCGGCATTGCCTTGCGCGAAAAGCGAGTCGGCGCCGCCATTTTGGGGGAGCGCGGGTGCGCAGCAGAACGCAAGCGTTAGCGCAATCTCTACGAGCCGCGGGGCAAGACGGAACACGCCTCCAAGCATATCCGATAGCAAACAGAAAAGGACTGCGGAGTCAGGCTCCCCGAAGTCCTTTTTAGCTTCAGCGGAACCACTTTGCGACTTCAACGCTTGCTTCAATAAGTAATTCTCAACACAAACTGCACATTGCGCGGCCCGTTCAATGTGCTGCTGATCTGGCCGAAGTTGGCATCGAGCACGCCTGAATCCGGCTTGTTGAAGATGTGTCGGTTAAAGGCGTTGAACAGCTCTCCCCGGAACTCAACTTTGACGCTTTCATTGACCGGGACGATTTTGGCGATACTGAAGTCTTCGTTGTAATAGGCGAAAGACCTAATGTCGGCGGAATTGCGCGGCATGTCTCCGAACAGGAAGGTTCCGGTTCCGCGGTTGGCGTTCGGATCCGCGAAGGCACCGCAGTTCCAGTAGCCGGTGGTGCAGGCGCCCGAGCCGGGACCGCCCGATCCGGTATTGACGAAGGAGAAAACATCGTAACTTCCGGTGAACCCCTTCACCGGCTGTCCCGAGACGCGATTGGGACGAATCCCGTTGTCGAACCCGGGAATGCCGGGCTCGCCGAAAAAGCTGATCGGCTGCCCGCTTAGGTAACGTTGAATGCCTCCGATACGCCAGCCACCGATAACCGCGTCAACCGGCTTGGGGGTATTCGGAAGGAATCGTTTTCCATGGCCCACCGGTAGTTCGTACAGGTAGCTGACAACGAAATTTTGCGGAACATCCTGGTTGCTGACCGCCTTCTCCGCTTTGTGATCGAACGGGTTCTGCGTTCCTCCCTGGCTTTGCAGCGTGCTGTAAAAGGGCTGAATGCTGTCCGCGTCGGTGATCGTCTTCGAGAAGGTGTAGGAGGCTAGCAGGTTCAGACCGTTATGAAATCTGCGTTCCAGCTTGGCTTCGAGTGCGTCGTAACTGGCCTGGCCGACATTCTGCAGATAGCTGTCGGTGTTGATGTATCCGTACTGAGGAAACGGACGCAGCGCCTGGGAAACATTGGCGCCGCCGCCCCAGGTTTGCTGGAAGTTGGCGTAGGGCAGAGGCACGCCTCCGCAGGGTGCCACGCAGAAAAGTGTGTTGCCCAAAGCCAGCCCGCTCTCCGGCATGTCGTTCGGATAGTCGATTAGTCCGTGCAAGCGCACAGAATGCTGACCCAAATATCCCAGGGTGAAGATGAGATTCGGTTTAAGCTGCAGTTGGCTTTCTAGAGTCCAGGTTTCGACCATCGCCGGTCGTCCATAACTCTTGGCCACGTAGTCGACACCTTGCCCGTTCAACTGTGTCGGATCTAGGTCTGGGGTAGTGGGCAGTATCGGAAGGCCGTTGTCGAGCAGCGGGCCCTGCATGGGGTCGGCCGTGAACACGTTGGGGGTTATCGTGAAGCCCGCAGTTGTCCCCTGGCCGTAATCGGCATCCACCAATGGTCCATAGTAAATACCGTAATTGCCGCGAAAAACAACGTTCCGGTCGAAGCTCGGATTCCAGGCGAAACCGATTCGCGGCTCGAAGTCTTTATAGTATGTGGTGGCCCAGGTCTCGCCCTTGTTGCCATCGCGGCCTGGTCCGACTCCGCCAAAGACCAACGCTCCTAATTGGCCGCTGGCGCCGGAGTTCGGCACATTGGGTTGGAAGCTGGTGGTGTCTCCCTCGGCCTCGTGCCGCGGCGTCTCATAGCTCCAGCGCAATCCGAGATTGAGGGTGAGATTCGGCCGGATCTTCCAGTCATCCTGCGCGAACAGGGCAGCGTAGTGGTTGATCCAGCGAGGCGCGTGGAGATCGACGACGCGATTGACGTCGCCCGAGAGCCCGATCAGGAAATCGGCAAAAGCGTTGCCTGTGTTTCCTTGTTCGGTGATCAGGCCTGCTGTCTGCCCAGGATAGAACGTGAAGCAACCTGATACTCCGCTGCAGGTTCCTCCGATGAAGCTGACGAACGAATACTGATGGTAGGCCACGTTCCCGCCGAACTTGAAGCTGTGCGCGCCGTGCACCCAACTTACGGTGTCATTCAAAATAATCGCGTTGTCAACGTCCTGCGCGTCGGAGTTTTCACCCAGGCTGGGATAGGGACTGCCGATAAATTCCATCCCCGGGAACGTCGGTCCGGAAGCGTTGGCCAAGCCAATGGCCGCTCCCCAATTTGGATTTTCTCCAACCGCCTTCGCCTGCGTGTAGTTGTTCGAGCGGTTGCTTCCGAACGTCAGTTCGTTGATCATCGTCGGCGTGAAGGTCCAGTCCCAGCCGACTCGCAGGAGCTTGCCGAAGTCGTCGCTTACGGGGCAGCAACTGTTGATCGGAGGGGGTAGGTTGAAGCCGTTGCCCTGGTCGCTATTCTCTCGCGAGCTCCAGAAGCCCCAGATCTTTTGCTTGGGTCCGAGGTTCTCGTCGATGCGAATGCTGTACACGGTTTGGCTAAGGGTGTCAGCGGTGTCCTGGATGTAGTTGGCTCCTGTACCGGTGAAGTTCGGCCCGGGAATCAGCTTGAGGACATTCTGCGCCACCGTGCTCAAACGGTTTAACGGGATTTGATTGTTGGGGAAGGGCGACCGACACTCGTTCGGTGTGCCGGTGTTCTGTTGGGTCAAGGGGTCGAATATCTGGCCAAAATACATGGGGCCGTTGGTGCAAGGATTGGTAACGCCAGGGATTTGCGCGCCGAGGAAACTCGAGAAATCGAAATAGGGATTGGTTTCTCCGCGCACATCCGGTGTCGGCACGAAGCTGGTGACGGCTGAACCGGTGTTATACCGCAGTTGCTCCCATCCAAAGAAGAAGAATGTTTTGTTCCTCCCATCGTAAACATGGGGGATACGAATGGGGCCGCCCAGGGTGATGCCGTAATCGTTCTTCGTGTCGGTCGGTCGCCCGAAGGCTGCCGTCTGGGTGGGATTCTCAGCTAGATAATGATTGTTGAACCAGTTGTTCCCATCGAGCGCCGCGTTCTTATAAATGTCGTAGATGGTTCCGTGATACGAGTTGGTGCCACCCCGCGAGTTGAAGTTGGCTACGCCGCCTGTCGTCCGGCCAATGTCGGCTGGGAGCGCCGAGACGCTGACACGAAATTCCTGGATCGCCTCCACCGAGGGCGAAATTCCATCAAAGCCTCCCGACCCGTTTTCTGCGCGGTTGGTGCTAATGCCATCGACCAGGTATTCGCTGCCGAGGGTCTGGCCACCATTGATCTTGGCGACAATCTGTCCGCCTCCGCCCACCGCTGAAGTGCCGCCGCCCACCGCTGCGCCGCCGCCCGCGCCGCCCGCCGAGGTACCCGGACCCACTGCGCCCGGAACCAGAAACGTGAGCGAAGCCATCGAGCGGAGCGCGCCCGAGACCGTGAGCGGAAGATCTTCGACTTGCTCCGGCTGAATGGCGCTAGCGACATCCGATGATTCGGTTTCGAGCGCAAGAGCCGTCGCGTTGATGCTCACGGTCTCGTTGGTCGCGCCCACTTGCATCGTGAAATTGTGCGCGCTGGCCGCTCCGATGGTTACCGTAATTCCACTCGAAACGGTCGTCTTGAATCCCTTGCTCGAAATGGTCAGCTTGTAGACGCCCGTGCGCACCGACGGAAACACGTAGTAGCCGGCAGTGGAACTCTTCGTCGAGTAAGTAGTTCCAGTTGCGATCTCCATGGCGGTGATCTGGGCGTTGGCCACCATGCTGCCGGAGGGATCGGTGATGGTGCCGCTGATGGAACCCGTATCCAGTTGCGCCATTGCAGGCAGTCCGGCCAGAAGCAGACCAAATAGAACCATTCCTGCGATCCATTGTCGGCCCATCACGGAACCGGGATAGAGAACAAACTGCTGCCGAACGTCCTGTGTCATCGCGGATCTCCCTGAAGCCCAGAGCGTCGCCTTGATTCTTGGGCTGAATTTAGACAGACTACAGTTATCAGTAATCGTTTTCTCGCCATCGCCTTGCTGCACCCTTAGCGACGAGCCTTCACCCCTGCACAGGCCCTTCGCATTGCCACCCCACAAACTCTTCCGAGCTTACTTACCTTGGAACCAACGAACTTCTTTTCGTCTCGTCTTCCCCGCAAGAAACTCCGAGCCGGTCGAAGACCCAATCACAGGCCAGGTGTTCGTCCACGTCAGCGATCTCACAAACAAATAATCCAATCCGTTCTGTCGAAGTGACAGCGCGTGAAAGACAATCAGATCGCCATCGGTCGGGTCAATGTATGCGGTTTGCCCGCCCGGTCCCGCCCAGCTAGAGTCTCCTTGCAACAGGATCGTTCCTCCGCCGGCCGCCATATCGACGCTGTTCTCATCGGTGAACGGTCCGTTCGGACTGGTTCCGCGCCCGACCACAATCTTGTAGTCACTGTCCGCAGGATTCGCTTCGCAACAGTAGTCCCACGAGACGAAGAGATAGTAATACCCATTTTCGAAAACCAACGAAGCGCCTTCGATCGGATCGTTCTCTACACCCGGCGCGCGCTCCGCCAAATGATAAGTAGCCGAACCGGTTTGGATCTGTCCCGTCGCCGCATCAATCTGCCGTTGATAAATTCCAGTCCAAAAACTTCCATAAGTGAGCCAGACCGACCCTCCCGCGTCCACCAGGATATTTGGATCGATGGCATTGAAGTCGTCGGTTGACGAAGACTGCAAAATCAAACCTTGATCGACCCATTGATAGGCCGGATCGGTGGAATCAAGGGTGCTGTTGGTGGCAAGGCCGATGGCCGAGACGTTCGATCCAAAGGAAGAAGCGGCGTAATAGACGTGGTACGTGCCGTTGAAGTAAGAGACATCCGGCGCCCAGATATCATTTGCCGCAGGCACGGCCGAAGAAATCCATGATGGCAAGGTCGGAAACACGTAGCCGCATGCCGACCAGGCGATCTTGTCGGTCGAGCACCGAATGGGAATGAATCCGCCTTGACTCGATGATGCGTCGGTGGAGAAGACAAAGTACGTCGAACCCTGTCGAATTATGCTGGGATCGTGTACCGGAGAAGTGTCGCCGGTAAATTCATAATCCGTCAGCGGACCTGCCGCGGCGATCACGAGACTCAAATTCGCGGTGGCGGACGAGCCCGAGGAATCCATGACCTCAACCGTAAAGTCGAACGTTCCCGCAGCCGTCGGCGTGCCTGAAAGTGCGCCACTCGGTGCCAAAGTTAGCCCCGCCGGCAAGCTGCCGGTAGAGAGGGTCCATGTGTACCCCATGCCTGTCCCACCCGAGGCGGCCAAGGTCGCGGAATAGGAAACAGTGACGGTTCCCCCTTCGAGAGAATGAGTCGCAACGGCCAGCGGAATTGGCGCCACCGAGGATGAAGAACCGCCACCACAGCCCTGCAGCAGGCAAAGCGAGAACATCCAGCATCGTACGACAACAGCCCGATTCGCAGGGTTCCTAGGGATGGATAGAGAGCGAGTGCGGCGCACGTTGACGGGTCGGAAGTCGCGCTTTTTCAGCATGAATTCCTCGGCTCCGACGGGGGCTCCGAGTAAACGTTATCTCACCGCACCGAAAAGATACTTGATTTTGACTAGCCCTGTCAAGAAATTCTTCCACCAGAAATCCTTCCACCTGCCAACATGTCTCCCCGCTCGGTCACCGTCTCGAGCCAGACGCTAGGACACGCGGGCCAAGATCTTGGAACAGACCTGAAACCGCAAGCCATCGCTTCGAAATTGCCGAGTTGCACAATAACCCGTTGCAGTCGATTTCCAGTTCGTGACGCCGTATTGTCGTCGAACGGTTGCGAAATATGCTTTAGAATGCGCACGCCATGACAACGGCAGTTGGTTTGCGCTATTACCAGACTCTGAGCCGCGCTCTATCTAGTTTGTGCGCCGCCGTCATGTGCCTTTTGTTCTGTGCTGGTTTGCCGGCGATTGCGGGCGACGCCGCGCTCGCCCCCGCGCCTCCCATGGGCTGGAACAGTTGGGATGCCTACGGCCGAACCATCAACGAAACGCAATTCAAAAATAACGCCCACTGGATGGCCAAGCATCTCAAGCGCTTGGGGTGGCAGTATGTTGTTATTGACGAGGGCTGGTACATCTCGAATCCGGAAATCAATGCGCAAGATTACAAATTTCTGCTCAGCAAGGACGGCAGGTTCGTCCCCGCGCCCAATCGCTTTCCCTCGGCCGCGAACGACGCCGGGTTCAGGCCGCTGGCCGATTTCGTTCATTCCCTCGGTCTGAAGTTAGGCATTCATATCCTCCGCGGAATTCCACGGGAAGCGGTAGCACGGAATTTGCCGATCGCCGATTCGCGATACTACGCGCAGGATGCCGCCGACCCATCGGACAGGTGTCCGTGGAATGCCTATAACTATGGAGTGAAAAGCTCCGAGGCTGGGCAAGCCTATTACGACTCAGTCATAAAGCTCTACGCCAGTTGGCATGTGGACTTCATCAAAGTCGACTGCATCGCCGACCATCCTTACAAGCCCGATGACATTCGCATGCTGGCGATCGCGATCAAGAAGACGGACTGGCCTATCGTCCTCAGCCTGTCACCCGGTCCAACCGCACTGAGTAACGCTGCGGAGGTTTCCAAGTACGCGGAGATGTGGCGCATCTGCGACGATTTTTGGGACCACTGGGGATCATGGGAGAAACATGAGTGGTCGCAGAGTCTTTACCAACAGTTCGCGACCACTGCGAAATGGGCTACGCTCGCCGCACCCGGCAATTGGCCCGATGCCGACATGCTTCCCCTTGGACACTTAGGCCCACATCCGGGGGACGGAGAGTTAAGGGAGACGCGATTCACCCGGGATGAACAGCGAACGATGATGACTCTCTGGTCGATTGTCCGGTCTCCCCTCATCATGGGCGGAGATCTTCCCTCGTCCGACAAATGGACGAAGTCGTTGTTGAGTAACCCGGAAGTGATCGCCGTCGATCAGCAGTCCAGCGGCAATCACGCAGTTGTTAGTACCGATAAGGTCGCAATCTGGTTGGCGCAGCCAGACCGCAAGCATGGATACTATCTCGCGGTTTTCAACCTGAGCGACAACGAACAGACCGTTGACTACGAGTGGATTGATCTTGGACTGACGCAAGCAAGCTACAGAATGCGCGATCTATGGGGACGCAAGAACACCGGGCCTAAGTCGTCCCTCACGGTTAGGCTTCGACCGCACGCGTCGAAACTGTATCGAATAGGAGGCGATGACTAGCGCATCTGGTGTCATATCGATTAGACCGACGCATTCCGAAAGGGAAGTAGAACCGTCTGCAAGCGGCTGTCCATGGTTTGAACTTCAACGGGTGAAGTTCGAGGGGCCGCTGCCAATCGCGATCATCGGGTCGACAGGATGAAGTTCGATCATCTTGCGAGTCGGCGAGATTGCCCTTACCCAAATGCGGCGGCGTTTTCTTTTGCCCAGTCACTAAATGTTAACGGTGGTCTCCCAGTCACTTCGTTCACCGTATTAAACACGTGCGCCGCCTTGCCGCTCCGAATGAATGCCGCGAACGGCACCAAGGCGTCGATCAAGAAGGATGGCATTCCCGCATCTTTCATTCCCTGGCGCGCGACCTCGTCCGTGATGGGAACGTATTCGAGCGGCTTGCCGATCGCATCCGCGAGAATCTTCACCTGCTCGCTCATGCTCAGAGCTTCGGGCCCGGTTAGGGGATAGACCTTCCCGTCATGGCCATCCGAAGTCAGCGCACGAACCGCAACCGCGGCAATATCGCGAGGGTGAACGGGCGGCAGCTTGCCATCACCATAGTTGGAGAACACTTTACCTTGGGCGCGAATGGATGGTCGCCAGTGCAATGCATTCGACATAAAACCTGTCGGCCGCAGCACAGTCCAGGCGATCCCTGTCTCTCGTATGGCTTGCTCTCCCTCGTCGTGCTACTTCCGGATGTTATTTCGCGTTTCATCGTCGCCACCAAGCGCCGAGAGTTTTACCATGTGACGAACTCCTGACGCCTTGGCTGCTTGGGCGAGATTCCTTTCCTGAATACCCGTCTGCGGCCCAAAGGTCAGCGAAAAGACTCGCTCCACGCCCTTGACGGCGCTGGCCAACGTATCCGGAGCATTGAAATCACCTTGGACTACCTCGACCCCGCCATCAAGGTTGACCTTCGAGGGATCGCGCGTCATGGCGCGTACTTTTTGCCCCGCGGTCAGAAGCTGCGCCACCACTTCGCGGCCTACCGTCCCCGTCGCTCCCGTGACCAGAATCATTGATGTCCCTCCGTTTGCAAATCTCTTAAGATCACGGTACAACCTCAAGTTAACTTGAGGTCAAGAGGAAAATGAAACTTAGAACCGACCCGGCCGACTTCCATCGTGAATTGACAGTGGGCGAAGTCGCGACCCGCAGCGGCGTTGCCGTCTCGACGCTGCATTTCTATGAATCGAAGGGCCTCATCAAGAGCTGGCGGAACAGTGGAAACCAGCGACGCTATGCTCGCGAGGTGCTCCGCCGTGTCGCGGTCATCAAAGTGGCGCAGCGAACGGGCATTCCGCTGGCTTCGATTCGCAAGGCACTCAAAGCGCTGCCGGGCGAACGAACCCCCACTGCCGAGGACTGGAAGAGTTTGTCAGCGGCGTGGCGAGCGGAACTGAACGACCGCATTGACAGACTCATACGCCTGCGCGATCAGTTAGACGGGTGCATCGGGTGTGGCTGTCTGTCGCTCAGCGTCTGCCCGCTGCGCAATCCCGGGGACAGATTGTCTGCACAAGGTCCTGGACCGCGATTGCTTGATCCAGACTAAATTAGAACCTACGTCATAAATCCCTACGACCGGTTTGCTCGGTTCCGGGCGCACTTTCCGGGTCGCCCGTCCACCTCTAGAAATCGCGATCACTTTCGAACCGCCGACTTTATGAGTGCCCATCGCGACGCTAGCCTAGATTCTTCTGTAAGTGGAAGCCTGCTTCGGTGCTCCACCGCGGATATTGTCAGCGTGGTCGCAATCAATCAGAGCGGGACGTTGGCTCGGATCCCCGGTCCTCTCTCTCTCTCTCTCTCTTGATTGTCAACAGTACTGTTGACAATGGAGATTGCATTCGTTAGCCTTCTGGTGCCTGGCTGCTTCCGCAGGAGGCCAATCAACCAAGTTTCTCTGCTTGAGCGTGCAGTTGCACAAGGATTTACGCGTGATGCGAAATGCTCTCCTTTCCAAATCGATTCTCCTACGCAGAATCGCAATCGTTGTTGCCGTCCTTCTGGGGCTGTCTTTCGGACCGACGGATCTGTGCGCCCAATCACCTGACGCGCTGGAGATCCGATCAGAAACTCTCTCGATCAAACTGGATGCAAAATTTCCGCGTGTTCTCAAATATCAAACGGCGAGTGGAAATAGCCTCCCGGCGGCATTGGAGTCGTCGCGCCCGACCATAAAGTTGAACGGACAACTGTACACGGCTAGCGACTTGGACATCCGCGTCCGGTCCACGGCGTCGGCTGTGACCTATGGGATGCGGGTTCCATCTCTCGATTTGGAGCTCGACTGGCGGTTTGCCATCGAAGGCAACGAGCTTGTTTTCGAATTGACGAAAGTGTCGGAGGGCGGAAGTTTTCGTCTGCAGACCCTGGAGTTTCCCGATCACTATCTTGTCCGGGTCCCGGCAGCCGAGGGTAAGGGTGAAGCCTATCGCGGCGAATACTCGCGGCAAAAATGGAATGAGCCGTACTCGAACCTTCTCTGGCAGTCGACCGCGCACTTCATGAAGATCAGCGAAGCCGATGGAGAAGAGTATCCGAAAGACGCGAACTGGGCGTCCGCCGATGTGCCGGGAGTTGTAGCGACCATCTTCGACAACATCCCCTACTGGAAGCTCAAGACGCAAGTCTTGGGCGGCGAGGGTCCGGGCACGGATTTTGCAATGTGGCTCGGCACCTACTACTACCGCATCGCCGGCGACGTGCAGCCACTGCTTCAATCGCGCGTGGCAGTGCTGACCGAAGATCGCAATCACGATGGTGCCGTCGACTGGATGGAAGCTGCTCTGTGGCATCGCGATCATATGCGGACACCGGGCGATACCTACGAACCGAAGACTTTCACTTACATCGTTTTTATCGATTGGGTAAAGCCGGTGAAAGAGCCACCGGGTGGTTACAATCCGCCGATTACTTCATTCGCCGAAACCCTGGAAATTGTGCGCGCGGTCGCCAAGGTGACAGGCAACGCGAAACAGCGGGTGACCCTCGTGGGATGGCAATTCACGGGTCACGACACGGGCTACCCGGCGTTGAATCAAGTGAATGAACGAACTGGAGGAGCCGCGGCCTTGCGAAAGCTGGTGAGAGATGCGGCCGAATATAACGCGAACATCGAGTATCACATCAATCTCAACGACGCCTATCCTGACAACCCGTTATTTGACCCGAGTGTTTTGCAATTCAATCGAGAAGGCAAACCCTACGTCTGGTCACACCAGTTTGACGGTGCGCCGCCGGACTATCGGATTTCCAATACCAAACAATTCCGGTCCGGCTACTTTCAGCGGCGTATCCAATCGTTTATGGATACGGTTCCGGTTTCCGAAGGCATCCGTCTGGATACCTTCCGCAATTGTGACATTAGTGTCGGCCCGGGCGAAGATATCGGCTTTGCGTCCGAGACGGTTTACGGCGCCAAAATCCTTGATTGGTTTACGGAGCGCGGCATCGTTCCTTTGACGGAAGGACCTGTCGATGCCTACTACGGAAAAGCAGAAGGCGTGCAGCATCGCTTTGTGATCTCCGATCCCTTCCAGCTCATGATGATGCAAGGAAAGCTCTACGGTGGCGGCAAATCTCAGGAAGGCGCGGGACAGGCCTTGGGATGGTCCATGAATCTGGGCTACTCGGTTCGAGAGAGCAATGAACTCGGTGGTATGCATCTTACTAAGTACACCGAAGCCGAGATCGCGGATATGTATTACCTCGGCAATCTCACCCAATCTTATCTATTAAAGAAGAACCTGATTTGGCTCGGAACCGAGAAGGTGGGCGAGAAGCAAGTGCAGAAGGACGGAAAGACCGTCACCGCACCTCGCAACCGCTACATCGCTCGATTTAGTGACGGGACGGTCTCCACGGTTCTTGACGATGGTTCCTGGACGGTCGTTGACCACGATTTCAAGAGCGTCGACGGTCAACGCCGTGTGATCCCAATCGGTGACCAGGAGATTGTCCTATACTCGATAGATGGCGGCGCCATTGATTGGACTCTTCCCTCCGAGTGGGCGCAGGTCAAGATATCCGCAACTCCGGTCGATGCAAGTGTTGGTACGGCGCAGCGCTATATTGTGGGCGCCGACAGTAAAGTGGGGATTCGAATGAAGGGCAGGACTGCCTACATTTTGAAGCGGCTGAACTGACAAGGAGACATGCCTCCGGCCCGCCGCTGCATGGCTTCGAAGCCTCAGCGAACCTTGTGATCCCCGCTAACGGCTTTGTCGTATTTGCACGCACCGGAACGCGAGATGTCGTTCGTTTCAAGGTGCACGCAGTCGGCCCGACCGTTTGCGAGCCGCGTGTTTCCACGGTCCATTGGCTATAGCAGACGGCAGTCGGCGGCGACGCGATTCGACACAGAATCGGCGAGACCAGCTTTCCGGGCAAAGCTCGACCACATGCCCAAGGCGGCGCGGACTTCGTTTAAGTGCTCATTGGGGCGGCGAACCCCGAAGTGATCGGCTTCCGCAAGAAAGTCCTGGCGCGTAATTTCATCGAATTTGCCATTCACGCTCATCAGATGCTGGTAGGTCCATTCGCCTCTCGGGTTATAGGCGTGGGTTACGCCATAGGCTGGCGCCAGTTCCCAATCTCCGCCTTGTTTCAGAAGGAAAGCGAAGTTCTTGGTATGGTCGTCACAATTGCGCGCCATGACGTTGAACCCCATTCGCCGAAACAACTGGTCGAGCGCCGCGTCCCCCAAACCGAGCCGTGAAGCAACCATGAAGAGCTGGGCGTAGGCGTGCGTGCCGCGTTGCTTGAAGTCGAGGTGATCCATAGCGCACAGTGTCTGCACGTGGTGTTTGATGGTTTGTCCACTGACCACTTCGCGGTCAAAGCGCCGGGTCATGAAGTGAGCGCGCCCATTCTCTTCGAGTAAACGACACTCGGACATATCGATACCCGCCTGCTTCGCCATGAGGTAATAGGCGTACTCGATGCGGCCGTAGTCGGCCCCCGTGCCCAACTCCGCATCCTTACCGACGCCGTCAAACTTGAGAAGCCACTGCTCGAATCCGGCTGCGGCGTCGAACTGCCCGCTGCGAATTATATTAGTCTTGGAATTCCACGCGATGACCGCTTTCGCGCGCGCGCCCCCCGCCGAGATGCCTACTTGAATAATGTTGGCGAGACCCGCCTTGGCGTGTGCGTCAATCGTTATGACCGATTAACGCTGAGATCAACTATAAGCGGTATAAAAATACCTACTAATAATACATATATTAATCGGCATAAAAATGCCGTTTAATGTTTTCTATATGAATAAACAGTATATTTATACCGTTTGTAATAATCCGTCTACATCCCGTTCGCGCGCTTTAGCTCACCTTAGATATTGCTGCCGCCGGCGCTGCACTCGGTACTCCGCAGAAGAACGGCCAGTTTCAGCGCATGCGCATTAAGTTGATTACGCCGCCGAAATGCTCAAAGAGCCCGTCATCTTCTTCAAGTCCACAACCCCACTGGTTGGCCCGAGCGACGCACTCCTGATCCCGAAGAACGCCCAAAAGTGGATTAGGAAGTCGAGTTGGCAATGGTGATCGAAAACCCCTCTCTGCGTTCCCAAGGAAGGGGCGTTCGACTTTGTAGCTGGCTACGTCTTGCACAACGAACCATTCCGAGCGTAGCTTTCATCTTGAACGCGCAGGACGACAGCGAATGAAATTCACGACGCTGGCCGTTTAGCCCTATGGCTCAAGGTCAATGGCGAGACGCCAGAACAGCGCGACGGCCAAGATGATCTTTGAGGTCGCGACACTGGTTTCGTACGTCAGCGAGTTCTTGACGCTTCTTCCCGGAGAGGTGATCGGCGCGAGTACGCGGCCTGGAGTTGGGGTAGGGTGAATCCGCCTCAGTACCTGAAGGCAGGCTACATTGTGGAACCAGGCATTGATGGGTTAGGAGAATCACGACAGGAAGTTGTCAGCAGGGAATCGCTCGCCAGCCATGCGCATTGACGCCCATCAACACTTCTGGATCTACGATCCTCGCGAACATGGCTGGATCGGCGACTCGATGACCTCGATTCGTCACGATTTCCTCCCCGTCGACCTGAAGCCCGAGCTTGACCGCAGCGGTTTTGACGGAACCGTTGCCGTGCAGGTTCGACAGACCTTGGAAGAAACGCGGTGGCTCCTGGAGTTGGCGTCGGGCTCGTCTTACATTCGGGGAGTCGTGGGGTGGGTCGATCTGCGGTCTGCGCAAGTGCGGACGCAATTGGAATCATTTGCAGAAAATCCGAAACTGGTCGGCATCCGTCACATTGTGCAAAGCGAACCCGACGACCAGTTTCTGTTGCGGCCGGACTTTCTTCGGGGAATCTCCGTGCTGGGAGAGTTCGATCTCGCCTACGATCTCCTCATTTATCCGAAGCAGCTTCCGGTGGCCGCCGAGTTTGTGCGCCACTTTCCTGGCCAGCGCTTCGTACTGGACCATATGGCCAAGCCGCCGATCAAGAGCGGCGAAATTCAATCCTGGGCGCGGGACATCCGGGATCTGGCGTTGTTCCCCAATATTTTCTGTAAACTGTCTGGACTAGTGACGGAAGCCGACTGGCAACGTTGGACGCCGGAGCATCTCTTGCCGTATTTGGACGCTGTTTTTGAATGCTTTGGCCCGGAGCGCCTGATGATCGGCTCGGATTGGCCGGTGTGCACGGTGGCCGCTTCTTATAGTCAGGCTGTCGATATCGTGAAGAACTACGTCAGCAACTCTCCGGTGGAAGTCCGCGAGGCGGTTCTCGGCGGAAATGCGGCGCGATTTTGGAAGCTGGCTGGCTGAAGGAACTGTGCTGCAGCGATGCAAAGCATATTCGGTTGCCCGAGACTATTGGAGCGACCACATCCGCTGCAACTGCATCTCGCCGGCGCGGGTGCACACACCGTTCGTGGATGATTACCTGCGAAAGACATATCCCGGACGTGAGCAGGAAATGTTCGAGGCACTGTCGAAAGCGCAGCCCATCGGCAGAATGGGAGAGCCAGAGGAAGTTGCCGCCCTCGCCTTGTTCCTGTGTTCGGACGAAGCGAAGTTCATCACAGGTGTGGATTATCCGCTGGATCGCGGATTCTTCAATCTGCGAGGCTGATCTGCAGACTAATCTGAAAGGTTAGGCATGGATCTGCAACTGCAAGGGAAGGTCATCATCGTAACCGGAGGTGCAAAAGGCATCGGCGCTGGGATCGTGCGTGCCTGCGCCGCTGAAGGCGCGGTACCGGCGATTGTGGGACGCGACGCCGAGGCGGGACAGAAGTTGCAGGCTGAGTTGCAAGCTCGCGGTGCTTCGTGCGGGTTGATCACCGTGGAGCTATCGGCTGCCGAGAGTTGTTCGCGGGCCGTCGAGCAAACTGTGGAAAACTTTGGCCGCATCGATGCGCTAGTGAACAACGCCGGACGGAATGACAAGGTCGGCCTGGAGCAGGGAAGCCCAGAGGAATATGTAGCCTCTCTCAACTCCAATCTCGTGCACTACTACAGCATGGCTCACTACGCGCTGCCGCACTTGAAGCAATCGCGAGGAACAATCATAAATATCGGATCGAAAACGGCCGTGACCGGCCAGGGTGGCACATCGGGGTACGCGTCCTCGAAGGGCGCAATTATGGCTCTCACACGGGAGTGGGCTGCGGAACTGTTGCCCTACGACATTCGCGTGAATACTGTCATTCCCGCGGAGGTTATGACACCACTCTACCGCCAGTGGCTCGACACGTTCCCCAATCCCGAAGAGAAACTTAAAACAATCTTGTCGAAAATTCCATTGCAGAAGCGCATGACCACGGCAGAGGAAATCGCGGCCATGACGGTCTTTCTGATTTCGGGCAAATCCGGTCATACCACGGGGCAACATATTTTCGTAGACGGCGGATATGTTCACCTCGATCGCGCCCTGACCTAATCCATGACAAATTCGGCTCCCATCACCGAGCGGCAGTATGTAACACCATTGACGCTAGTCACCAGCCTTTTCTTCCTCTGGGCGCTGGGCGTCAACCTGAACGACATTCTGATTCCTCACCTCAAGAAAGTCTTTGATCTGACGGATTTTCGATCGTCTCTCATTCAGACGGCATTCTTCGGTGGATACTTTCTCTCAGCGCTCCCCGCCGGGAGACTGATGGAGAGGATTGGCTACAAAAAAGGCATCCTTGTTGGCCTGTTCACTTGTGCGACAGGCGCACTGCTGTTTATTCCCGCGGCTTCCATCCGGGTGTACGGATTCTTTCTGTTTGCCTTGTTTGTGATGGCCTGCGGTCAAGGTGTGCTCGAAGTTGCGGCCAACCCCTATGTAACCTTTCTCGGCCCGCCGGAAAGTTCCGAACGGCGACTGAATCTGGCGCAGGCGTTTAATTCTGTGGGCGCGGTTGTGACCCCTTTCATCGGGGCTGCATTCATTCTCTCGGCGGTCGATTACTCGCGAGAACAATTGGCAACGATGAAACCCGCCCAAGTAGAGGCCTATCGCTCCTCCGTGGTCAGCACCGTCAGGTTGCCCTACCTTGTGATCGCTGGAATTTTCCTGGCGGTTGCTGCCATGATCTACTTTGCTCATCTCCCCGAGATTGGCGACCAGAACGCAGGGTCTGGGATGAAAACGAAGTCGACCCGCAGAGAACTAACGGAGATCATAGGCTATGGGCACCTGGTAAAGGGTGTTGTTGCCCAGTTCTTTTATGTGGGTGCACAGGTGGGAGTTGCAAGCTTTGTGATCAGGTTTGCACAGCACAGCATGCCCGGGATGCCGCAGAAGGCGGCTGCGCTCTATCTGAAACTGCACCTGCTTGGATTCATGGTGGGGCGATTTAACGGTGCTTATCTGATGAAGCGCATTGCCGCACCGAAACTGCTTTCCCTTTTCGCATTTTCCACGGTGCTGTGCCTCTTGATCGTATTATCCGCTTCCGGCGCCGCGCCGTTATGGGCCATTGTCATGATCGGATTTTTCCATTCCATCATGTTCCCGACGATCTTCGCTCTAAGCATCAAGGATCTCGGCACCTACACGAAGTTGGGATCGTCATTGCTGGTGGCGGCCATTATTGGTGGAGCGGTATTTCCTGCGGTGATGGGATTTATCTCCGACCATAGCAGCATCCGCGAAGCTTTTGTGATGCCCCTCATTTGTCAGGTCTATGTGCTCTACTTCGCTCTCAGTGGCTACAAGCCCGTTCTCGCAGGCCAACCTTTGCGAAGCATGGCGAGCCTCGAGCTAAAGTAGGAACGTAATGTCAGGATGGACCAGTCCCTGGAATTAGGAGTGAACGCCCTGCATGAGCCGACGATTCTGTCTTGCGCTGGATCTGAAAGACGACCCAACGTTGATCACCGACTACAAACGGCACCATGAGAAGATTTGGCCGGAGATTGCCGAGAGCATTCGCGACTCCGGCATCGTCGACTTGGAGATTTATCTTCTGGGCACGCGACTGTTCATGATCATGGAGGTCAATGAGAGCTTCTCGTTCGAAGCCAAGGCTGCTGCTGATCGGTTGAACCCCAAGGTGCAGCAGTGGGAGGATCTCATGTGGAGATTTCAGCAGCCGTTGCCCCAGGCTGCTCCGGGTGAGAAATGGATGTTGATGGAGAGGATCTTCAGACTTTAATCGATCGCGATCAGGCTCCTTGGGGCCTGATCGCAATCGTAATATCTCCGGCTCTATGGGAGGGCCTATTCGACTAAGCGAGGTCAAAACGGCATTCTTTGGACGCAATGATGCAGTCATAGGACACGCCATTCGAATCGGGAAACGAAACTCTCGAGTTCATTCCTTATCGCGTGAACGGGGACCTTTGGCGGGACATTCCGGAGAGAGAGAGAGTTAGAATCGGGCCTCGACGTGTGGAGTCCCATCAAGCGGTTGACCGCTGCCCACACTGATTACGAGCCTACTACCATCCGAGGAGGTTTCTGCCGCAACGGAACCCTCGTCGAGATTCAAATCGAATTCAACAGAACGGGTCTCGCTCGGTGCAAGCTGAATGCGCTGTAAGCCGCATAGCTGGCGAATCGGGCTGTCCGCTCCTCGGTTTTCGCTTCCGACGTACAATTGCACGACTTCCGCGCCCTCGCGTGAGGAGGAGTTCTCGACCTGCGCCGAGATGTGGAGAAGCGATTTGTTGCTTGCGTCTGGACTCACGCGCAAACTGGAATAGCGAAAAGCCGAATAGCTGAGCCCGTAACCGAATGCGTACAGCGGGTCCCCAGTGAAGTAGCGATAGGTGCGCTCACGCATCGCGTAGTCTTCGAAGGCCGGTAGTTGCGTGACCGAGCGATAGAATGTCACCGGGAGACGCCCGGAGGGATTGTTTTTCCCGGCCAGAGTTTGTGCAATTGCCGTGCCGCCTTCTTCTCCTCCGTACCACGCATCGAGGACAGCAGCGGCATGTTGCTCGGCATAGTTTGCGGATATTGCGCTGCCTGCGACGAGCACTACGACCACAGGCTTGCCGGTGCGAATAATCGCTTCGAGGAGTCTTTCCTGTGGCTCCGGAAGGTCGAGGCTGGTGCGGTCTCCTCCGGAGAAGCCTGGAATACTTATCTCCATCTCTTCCCCTTCCAGTTCGGAGTTCAGCCCGAGAAACGCCACGGCCACGTCTGAATTTTTGACCGTCTTCACGGCTTCCGTGAGCAGCGGTTGCGCCGGAGGCACCCAGACCAATTGCAATCCCACTCCGCCGCTGTGCTGTCGATATTCAACCCGCAGACGGTAGTGCGTTCCCTGCTTCAGTTGCATTCTGGTTTCTTTTGCCGCATGGGTCGAGGATGACTCGGTTTCGTCACTCAGAATCAATTTGTCACCCAGAAAAACCTGGGCTGAGTCACCGGCCTTGCACTCCTCACAGTGCACACGGACGATGCCGATGGAGTATTCGCCGGAATACGGCACGCGGAGATCTCCGATCCAGCGTGCGGAATAGTTGTTCCGAGGAATTCGAGCTTCCAGTTCAACATCTTGCATCTCCCGCTGCAAGTAGACTTGCGCCTCGAGGCGAGAGACGACAGGTTGCCCCTGGAAATCAGCGTTGGCATAATACTGCGCGAGAAATCCAGAGCGGTCGTGACGATACCCCGGCGGACGCACTGCGCTCCCAGGCACAAGAGCCTTCGATGCGACGGAAAACGTGCTTCCCAATACAAAGCGAACTTCAGCCTTCGCGCCGAATTGTCGCTGCATGCCGAGGAGCGGGGTGACGATGTTGGAAGGAGTTCCGTGATAGTTGGCCAGCATCGTATCCGGATCGTCAGCCGCGGGACCGACCACCGCGATGCGCCGGACATTCCCGTGCAGCGGCAGAAAGTTCTTGTCGTTCTTGAGAAGAACAATCGATTCCCTGGCAGCCTGCAATGCCAAGTTGCGGTGAGCGGGCGAATCGTTCTCGGAATACGGGATCTTTGCGTAGGGAACGCGCTCCGGCGGATCGAACATCCCCAGCCGGATGCGGGCCGCAAACAACCTTTCTAACGCTCGGTCGATTTCGTTTTCGGAAATCAGGCCAAGTGTCACAGCCTCAACCAAGGAGGCATACTCATCCCCGCACGTGAGGTCTGTGCCTGCCTTTACCGCGGCTGCCGCGGCCTCCGCCAGGGATGGCTCGTACTTGTGCCCATGTACAACGTCGTCGACGGCGCCACAGTCACTGACCACATAGCCTTGAAACTTCCATGCTTTGCGTAAGTAATCCTGAAGAAGCAGGGCATTGGTGCATGCCGGTGCGCCATTCACCCTGTTGTAGGCACACATCACTGAGTCCGCTTTGCCCTCTATGACGCTGGCGCGGAACGCTGGCAAATAGGTCTCTTCGAGGTCTCGTGCGGATGGATGAACATCAAAGCCATGTCGCGAGGGCTCCGGTCCACTGTGGACGGCAAAGTGTTTTGGCGTCGCCACGGTTTTCAGGTAATGCGGATCATTTCCTTGCATTCCCTGAATGAAAGCTACAGCCATGCGGGAAGTGAGGAAGGGATCCTCCCCGTAAGTTTCCTGACCTCGGCCCCACCGAGGATCGCGAAAAATGTTGATGTTGGGCGACCAGAAGGTGAGCCCATAGTATCGACCGTAATTGCCGCTGTGCTGTGCTTCGTTGTACTTCGCGCGCGCCTCGGTGGAGATAGTGTCGGCGATCTCGTGCATCAGACTTAGGTCCCAGGAGGCGGCCAAGCCGATGGCTTGTGGAAAGACGGTGGCACGCCCAGCACGCGCCACACCATGCAGCGCCTCATTCCACCAGTCATAGGCTGGAATATCCAGACGTGCAATTGCAGGCGCGGCGTTCTGCATCTGTAATACTTTTTCCTGCAAAGTCAGCCTGCCCACAAGATCGGCTGCTCTTTCTTCCGTAGAAAGATCCGGATCGAGGAAAGCTGCACCGCTTCCCGTAGTCTGTGCCCGCAAGGGCGTCAGAAGGAAAACAATAGCCAGCAACCACCCGGAGTTCTGCAATCGAGTAAGCATGGAGACGAACGCAGCAACCGTCTTACCTGGTCAATGTGAGCACCACGATCCGATCTGGCTCATCGCTTTTGGGCAGCGGAACTTTCAAAACAACGCCGTCCGCATTTTGCATAAGGTCCACAGGCGAGGCGTCGAGCATGGCGTGAGCTTCAACTATCTTGCTTGTGATTGGCGGAAGCGCGAGTAACGAAGCGTGCCAGCTAAGAATGTGAACGTATATCTTATCGTCCTTTTGGGTCGTTACTCCCCATTCACCAGGAGCGATGGGGCCTCCACGAGTGCCATAAATCGAGTCTCCGTACTTTGAGAGCCACGCGCCGACCGCGGTGAGCCGTGCGACAAATTCCTGCTGGATCTCCCCGTTGGGCATGGGGCCGATGTTCAGCAACAGATTTGAATTATTGCCGGCGGCTTGTACCAGCCTTCGCTCCAGTTCAGCGGGACTCTTGTATTTACTGTCTGCAATATTGAATCCCCATGAGTCGTTGAGGGTATCGCAGCTTTCGAGCGGCAGTTGATTGCTAACGTACGCCGTGTTGAATCCGGCTGTATTCTGACCGGGAAGATCGCGTTCGAAGGTCTGAACATCTTCGCCCGGTTTCGGACTCTGATGATGGTTTGGAATAATGAGGGCGGCTGGCTGCAACTGATGAATAAGAGCGTATGTCTTGTCGAGGTGCCAATCGGCATCCGGCTTGTCCCACATTCCATCAAACCAGATGCCGCCAACCGGTCCGTAGTTTGTAAGTAGTTCGCGCAACTGGCCATCCATATAGTTGTCGAGATATGAATTCCAATCACCATGGTTCGGGCGGCCATTTTCCCAGGAGGTCGCCCCTCGCGGATAGTAATCGGGGTTGTGCCAATCCAGTTGCGAGTAATAGAGAAACAACTTGATTCCCTGGCGGTGGCATTCGTCGGCGAGCATTTTCAGCGGATCCTTCTTATAGGGCGTCCGCTGAACGATATTCCAATCCGAAACTTTCGAATCGAACATGGCAAAGCCATCGTGATGGCGGGAAGTGATGGTGATGTACTTCATGCCCGCTGCTTTTGCCAGAGCGACCCATACCTTGGCATCGAATTTTTCGGGATCGAAAAACAGAGGCAAGCGATTGTATTCATCGAGCGTCAGTGTGCGGTTATGAAAGACCCATTCGCCGTCGCCGAGAACACTGTATACGCCCCAGTGAATAAACATTCCGAATTTTGCATCTTGAAATTCCCGGCGCGCCTCTAGGTTCTCGGAAGAAGGCTGGTAGCTGGTCTGGGCAACCGCATCACGGTCCGCGAGAATGATGCCGATCATAAGGATCACAGTTAGAGCCCATATTGTGACGGTAAACGGCCGCTCCTTCGCCATATTTCGTTTCTCCGTATTTCGCTTCGTCCGCCCAGTTTAATCCGTCAGCGAAACTCCGCAGGGTTCCGGCACCACGATCGCTACGATGGAGGAACGGGCGTGATGTAGAGTTACCACGAAAGGCTTAAGAGCACAAAATGAACAAAACATTTGCTTGCTTCCTTAGCTTCGCTTGGTTGCTGGCTAGCGCAAGTCCGCTCGCCGCACAATTCTTCTCCGACGCCGCCGTGCTCAGTGAGCATGAGTTTCCGTCCGCCGATTCGGTAGGGCCGCCCGCTGGCGCACTGGAGGCGGCGCTGCCGGGGGCTCGGTTCCTCTCCGCTGAGCAGCTTGGGCCGCAACTTGAAGCCGCTTCCACCAAACTGTTGGTGTTGCCCTATGGGTCGGCATTTCCCGAGGCGGCTTGGGAGCCGATTTTGCAATTTCTGCGGCACGGGGGAGATCTCCTGGTGCTGGGCGGCCAGCCCTTCACGCGGGCTGCTTACCGCGATGCTGGCAAATGGAAGCTGCGCGACTATAGCGTGCGATTCACACGCGCTCTAATGATCGATCAGTATCAGGAGACGCCAGCTTCCGAGGGTCTAGACTTCGAGACTAATTCTGAGTTGACCATTCAAATACCGCGCTTCACGTGGAAACGCGCTTTTAGTCCGGTCATCCGTCTGAGCGCAGTGGACCTTTACCGCCGGGATGGAGCGGCCGGGTCGATTGATGCGCGATTGGATGCACTGGCATGGGGCGTGCGCGCCGGACGCAAGATGGTTGCACCAGCTATTCAGGTGGATCATCTGCGCAATGGGTTTGAGGGTGGACGCTGGATTTTTTTGAACGCCGAACTTACGCCAGATTTCTACCGCACAGGCGCCGCCGCGAAAAAGATTGCGGCTTTAGCGGAGCGGGCACTGGAGGGGAGTCTGGAGTTTACCGTGCGCCCCACGCTGCCGCTGTACCTGCCCGGAGAGCCGGTGCAGATCGACATTCTTGATCACGCGACGGTGCCATCGTCCGAGCCTCTTTCGGTGAGACTGAAAACGTATGCCGAGGGAGAAGCGCAAACTGCCGCGGTGACAAACGTCAGTTTGCCCGTTACCGATTCTGTAGTGTTGTCCGCGCCGGCGACCAAGGGCTTGCACTTCATCGAGGCGGAATTGCTCGAAGGAGACAAGGTTCGCGCCATCTATCACTCCGGATTCTGGATTCGCGATGAAGAGTATTTAATATCTGGGCCGCGAATGGCGGTGAATAAGGACTATTTCGAGATCGACGGCCAGCCGCTGGCAGTGATCGGCACTACCTACATGTCCAGCGAAGTGCAACGGCTTTATTTCGAGCACCCGAATGTATATGTCTGGGACCAGGACCTGGAACAGATCCAGGCTGCTGGCCTCAACATGATTCGCACCGGCTGGTGGACGGGGTGGGACAAATTCTGCGACGAAAATGGGCAGCCTTACGAGCGCACACTGCGGACGATGGAAGCGTATCTGATGACGGCGCGCAGGCATGGACTGCCGGTGCAGTTTACTTTTTTTGCGTTCCTGCCGGAAGTGCTGGGTGGAGCGAATGCTTTCCTCGACCGAGAAGCGGTCCGCAAAGAGCAAACTCTGGTGGGGTCTGTAGTGGCGCGTTTCCATGATGTTCCGTGGCTGGCTTGGGACTTCATCAATGAGCCGAGCATTTCGCAGCCGCTGTGGACGGCATACCCCAATCACGACCCCGTGGAATTGCAGAAGTGGAACGAGTGGCTTAACCGGCGCTACTCCGACCGGGCCGCGCTGGCTGCGGCATGGAACGTCGCTGCCAGTGCGGTCGGCGGAGTGGTTCCAGTTCCGGAGGAAATCGAATTTGCACCCAGGGGCATGTACAGCGGACACAATTCACTGAAGGTCTACGATTTCGAGCTGTTCTCGCAGGAAGTTTTCGCGTATTGGGTGCATAACATGCGTGAGCTGGTGCGCAACACGGGATCGCAGCAGTTGGTAACGGTAGGTCAGGACGAAGGCGGGCTTGAGGGTCGGTTTTCACCGGCGTATTGGGGAGGGCAAGTCAGCTTCACCACCAATCACTCGTGGTGGCAGGTGGATTATTCACTGTGGGATTCGCTGCTCGCCAAGCAGCCGGGGCAGACTCTGTTGATCCAGGAGACCGGATTGCAACGGGAATTGAATTTGGATGAAACCGAGCGCCGCACGCCGGAGAATGAAGCTACGCTTTTGGAGCGCAAGATTGCCTCGTCGTTCATTCAAGGGTCTGGAGCCATCGAGTGGCTTTGGAACACCAACTCGTACATGACGGAAAGCAACGAGACTCCTATCGGGGCGATCCGGACCGATGCGACGGAGAAGCCCGAAGCAACACTGCTGCGCAACTATGCCGCGTTCTCCCAGGTGCTGAGCCCCCATTTGCGCCATCCGCAACCACCTTCAATCGCCATTGTTGCCTCGCAGGCGGCGCAATTTTCCGTCATGGCGGATTTGCAACTGGAGGCCCAGCGAAAGGCCGTGAGGGCGTTAGCCTACAACGACCACTTGATCGCTTACGCCATCGCGGAAAACCAGATTGAGAAGCTGGGCATGCCGAAGCTCGCGATTCTGCCTTCGGCCCAGGCGTTGACCGACAAAACCTGGCGAGCCTTGCTCAGTTATGCGAGCGATGGCGGAAATCTGTTAGTCACCGGGCCGGTGGAACATGACGAGCACTGGCACACGGCGGCTCGCATCGAGGACTTGAAATTGGGCGCGAAGACGGAGCCGCTGGTAATTCATAACGCGGCCGTGCAGCTTGGCGAGCACGTCCTCGAACTTTCGTTTGACCAGCAGAAACAATCCTGGTTGGATATGCTGCGGTTCGACGATGGCACGACGTTCAAGGAAGTCTCGTACGGGAAGGGACGCATCTTCTGGGCGGCTTACCCCGTCGAGATGGCGGAGGGCAGCGACGCGGCCGCGAGCCTCTATAGTTATGTCGCGGCGAAAGTTGGGATCGCTCCTTTGTACGACATACGGGTGCCTATTTCTCCGGGCGTGCTGGTGTATCCCGTGATACTGGAAGATTCCGTCATGTATGTGATGGAGTCCGACAGCGCCGACGACACGAATATTGATCTGCGCGACAAACTCACGGGAACGCGCGTGATGTTGCGGCTTCCCGCCCAGCGGGCAGCGCTCGCGTTGGTTGGGAAACAGGCCAAGGCGGTTCTAGCCAAATATGGTTATTAACGACCACTTGGCTGTGCGATGTTAATTAAAAGAACACTTGAATCGGGTACCTGAGTGATCTGCATGCCATATGGCCTAGCTTTCGTTTATTTTCTTTTCAAGCTCTCGGAGCGTATTCATCACTTCATCGAAATCAGGCTCCCTGCCGAAATACATTTCTTTCATTTTCTCGTAGTCCTTCCGCAGTCCATCTTCGAGATGTTTACTAGGGGCCAGACGGAGCGTGCTTCTTTTCGCGAGTTCATAGTGCGCCGTTCCTTCACGAAAAAAATGCTGTTTGTGGGCGACGACTTCATCAAGTAGGTGCGAGTGCTCGGTCATGGCAGAGTGTCCGCGTGGATGTCTAGAAATGACCACTAGGTCGTCGTAGTGTCGGAAGACCCGCTCTGTGAAGTCCTTTCCAGCCTCAGCTCGATAGTATTCTCTATGGAGAATCGTTGCCTTCTCCCAAAACGTTCGTTCTGGCCTTATAACGAGCACCGGTGCATGAGCAATCGCAAACAGACCTGGATTTACTTCTGCAACGTAGGGCGTTACGGTCGCCTCCTCGCACGGGACTTGGTCCCCACGGCATCCGAGTTCAAGCCGCACTGCTCGTCTGATGTAACCTGAAATCCGGGAATCCGGAAGTCCCATCGGGTATTGGAATTCAACAGTATCAGGCTCGGGTGTATTCGGGTCGATCTCAATAGTCCATCCGGTATCGCCAATTATGGACCTTGCCTGTGACTGTAGCTTAGGTGCAAACTCTTTCGCGATTACATCAAAACAAGTCGTCTTGAGTTTCTCGATCGTTCGATTTCGTAGATTCGTTCCTTCCTGATTGGCCGGATCTGTTGTGTCATTAAATCCTAGTTCATGTCGATTGATGACAAGGTCGATGTCCTCGGAGAATCGTTTAATAATGCCAAAGGCTTTAGAAAGAGAAGTTCCGCCTTTGAAAATGAGTCGCGGAAGACCGGTTATGCAGGAAATCTGAAGTAGCGTCCAACAAACCCGAAAATCTTTTTCGACGATTTCAGGCGAGATGTCCTTTTTCGCGGCTGTCTCCGGGAAGAGCGCCTCTCTGTCCTTTGCTGCTGCCTTTGCCCACTTGTCCATCGATTGTCGCCTCCAATTGACGAATGATCTCCTGCGCCCACCTCGGAGCATGCTTTCTGAGCTTGATGAGTTGCGATTTATCGCTTGGACTCAAGCCCTTTGACAGTTGCCGGAGGAGGAAGTCTCGGTCGACCTTCGGTCCTACAGCGCGCATTGCCTGTATAGCCAGGCCTGCTGGTGTACCAGTTCCCGGAAACTTGGACGGTCGAGCGCGGCGAAGTTGAATCGTTTGCCCCGCGATTTTCACTCGACGCGGCGGACCGTCAGTCAGATACACGAGTTGGGCGGGGACCTGCGTAGTAAGGCCAAAGAGGTTAGCTGCACGTCCGCCAGAGACTTGTAGGCGGCTTCCAGTACTCGCTGCCAACGCAGCAGCTACATCCTCCGGATTCGGTGAAAGAATTCCAAGCTTCCTGTGAATGCGCGGATAATCGTATATACCCCGTGTCAGACGTCGGATCGTCCCATGCCGGCAGAGCCGGGACAATGTTTTCTTTAGAGCGCTCTCACGTCCTAAATCAAGGAATTCTGAGGTTGTGAATATCCACCCTCGACCGTGACCGCGGATTCGTCGGACGATGGAATTGGATGTTGATTTCCCATTGTTCATGCGTCACTAAAACTACCACATTTGGTGACAAAAAACGATTCTATATTTACCTGTAAATATATTAAAAAGAGTATTTTATGTTGGATTAAAAAATAATAGTAGTTCGCTACAACCACCCGAGTCAGATGAAATTCTTGCCGTCATTGGCCTAGTGATTGAATTCAAAGGGCACAACGAACGCTGACGACCAGCGTCGCGGTAGCTTTGTCGTCTGCCAGAGAGGTGGAAATCAAAATCGCAGTCTGAGCCTTGATGCGATCAAGGATGCGCGCGACGGCGGCGTCAAGGCGTGCATCGTGGAAGCGGTCAACAACGGCAGCCGTAAAAGATGGCGTGACCACGAGGCGGCCTTCGTGCGTGGAAAGCTGCGACGGTTGCGGGGATAGGCCTCCAGCGCTGTTGCACCTTCCGCATCTCCTTTGCATCCACAAATGTGATTTGCAAGTGCTGCGGGGAGGGATTTGCACCAGCGGCCCAAGTTCCCCGGACAAGTGCCACTTGCCGGAGATCGGGTATTGCTGTTCCCCACTCGCGGCAACGACAACCTTGTCGTCGTGACACAGGAAACGCCTACGCGGAACTTTGTCAGACTCGAATGACTCTGATTCCAATCCGGGTGAACGCCGCAACCATTTCCTCGGAAGCGCCCGCATCTGTGACGAGTACATCCACGTCCTCGATCGGGCAGATCAAAGAGGGCCTGACGATGCCCAGTTTGCTGGAATCAGCCACGACAATGATCTGCTTGGCTTGCTTGACCATCGCGCGAAATGTGAGGGCCTCGTCCGATTCGTTGGTGGTCGTTCCACGGTCTGCATCAATGCCGGAAACACTGAGAAATAGTTTGTCGAGGAAACTGTCGCCGAGAAAATTGATGGCCGCAGCCCCGACCAGTGAAAATGACCACGGCCAGTGGACGTAGCCTCCCGTCAAATGGATCTTGAGGCCCGGCATGTTGCAGAGTTCCATGCCGATGTTGACGGCGTTGGTGACGATGGTGATGTTGCTGCGATGACGCAAGCTCCGTGCCACCCAAGTGGTGGAGGTGCCGGCGGTCAAGCCGATGGTCTCATTCTCTTCTATGAGTTCGGCAGCGGCGACGGCGATGTGCCGCTTCTCTTTTACAAAACGATGCTCGCGGGTTTGGAACGCCGTGTCGTAGCGAAACGGCTCGTACAGCAGTTCCTGCACCAGAGCCGCGCCGCCGTGGGTTCGTCGGATTAATCCTCTGGCTTCCAGCCGAGTCAAATCCCGCCGGATACTCGGAGCCGACGCTCCCAGCAAGGCAATCAGCTCGTCCACGGTTACGGAACCTCTTTGTAGAAGGAATTTCAGAATGTGGTCGTCGCGATTTTTGGGACGCTCGGGCATGGGCTGCGATGTAGTTGGCAAACCTGCGGATACACAACAGCTGAACTGTAAATCAAGGGCAGGCGACGGACAGTATCCTATCAAAGCTTGATCTCCAGCGGTTGGCTAAAGTCTATAGTCGATCATCCTATGAAAACTAATAACACCATAAAGGCCATATAATGTGATCGTTTCTTGACTATTCAATCACTTTTTGATTGACAACGGCTGCGAGACCCGCCTATTCTCCGTGGCGACAAAGCCCTACGAGTCTTGAAGCCGTGCCCATCTTAAGGAGATCACTATGACGCAGACGATTCAAGTTCGGTCCCAGTTGACCTGCATGTTCTTGATTTTGGCTTTGCTACTTGCTGTGGCGATTCGACTCGAAGCCCAGAATTCGCAGGGGACAATCCTTGGACACGTGCAGGACTCGTCGGGCGCTGCGGTTGCACGAGCCAAGGTAACCGCGACCAATGCCAACACGAACGTGGCCCACCACTTCACCACGACGGGCGGCGGCGACTACGTTTTTGTCGACCTCCCTCCTGGGACGTACGAGGTACGGATAGAATCGCCCGGCTTCAAGACCGAGATCAGCCCGGGCCTCGTTTTGGAAGTGGACCAGACGTTGCGCCAAAACTTCAGGCTTGAAGTCGGGAAAATCCGTGAAGAGATGACGATTACCTCCGACGCCCAGATGGTGCAGACCGACAACACCACATTAGGAAATGTGATCGATCAAAAGCTCGTTGAGGACCTTCCCTCTTCCGGACGCGATGTCACGAACTTTCTGGAACTTAGCGCCGGTGCCACGAACCTCTCCGGTGGCAGCCAAGCTGCATTTAACAGTCATGGTCTGAACAGCACCTATGGAGAAGTAAGTCTCAATGGCGACCGACCGGAGTCGATCAGTTTCATGATGGACGGCGTCACCGACAACGAGGCTTTTTTCGGTGGCATCGCGAGCATCCCGAACGACTTCGCGGTGCAGGAAGTAAAAATACAAACGGGCTTATATTCCGCGGAGTACGGCCAAGGATCTGGCCAATTCAACATGGCCATCAAGTCTGGCACAAATACATGGCATGGTCAGCTTTACGATTTTGTGCAAAACGACTTTTTCCAACCTCGGAGCCCTTTGATCAGCGAAGAAAACGCCATTAACGACCAAACCAATCCTCTTAAAACGCCGCTAAAACAGAACCAGTTTGGCGGAACGATCGGAGGACCTGTCCGTATCCCATTCCTTTACAACGGGCGCGACAAAACTTTCTGGTTCTTCTCCTATGACGGCGGCCGCCGCATCACTGGAAGCGGTGTCAGCCAGACTGCACTCATTCCCACGGCCAAAGAAAAAACTGGCGATTTTTCGGATTGGCCCTATCCCATCTACGATCCAGCGACCACTGGTACGGCGACGATTGTTCCGTGCCCGACAGGCAGCAACTACAACCCGTACGTCCCCTGCAACCCAACCGGACGCCAACAGTTCGCTGGCAATCAGATTCCCCCGGGCCGTATCAACGCCATGGGACAGAAGCTGGTCGATCTCTATCCAACCCCGAACGTCAACTGCACGCTCAGTTGCCAGAATTACATCGTTCCGCTGCATAACACATTTACCAGCAACAACGAAACTATGCGGGTGGATGAAAACTTGAGCGAGAAAGATCGCATCTACTTTACCGGCCATATTCGACGCGAGAACTCCAACAACCCTAACATTCTGCCCTACTCGGGATCATCGACTTTCACGCGTGCCGATCTGTACGGCGTGAGCTGGGAACGCACCATCACGCCGAGCATGATCAACACGTTTCGTATTGGCTACAATCGCCAGTATGCCAACTCCGTTCCCGACACAGCCTACGGTCCAAACCTGCAGCAAGAACTAGGCTTCCAGAACTATCCAACACTTCCATCTTTGACTGGAATCCCAGCAATCAATCTCGGAAATGGGTACAAGAATATTGGCGCCGCTTCCTTTGGCCTCTTGTTAAACCACCAGAGCTGGGAATTGGTTGACAACCTCAAGTTCATCCATGGCAAGCATTCGTTCACCGTCGGAGCCGACATCCGCCGTCTCAGGGAACATGAATTTGATAACTATAGCGGCATCGGCGGCTTGAACTTCACCGGTGCCTACACCGGGTCGGATCCCGTAGATGAACAGAATATTGCGGCGCCAAATTTTGGTAATGGCGTTGCTGATCTTCTCTTAGGGCAGGAAATCAACCTGAATCCTCCCGCCCCGTTAGGTACCGACGATCTGGTGGCGCAGGGCATCAATTGGAATTTCTTCGCTCAAGACGACATCCGTGTCACCCCACAGCTCACCATCAACCTCGGTCTGCGCTACGAACTCCCTCCCAACTACCACACCCTCGACGATAGCGGATGGAACTTCGACCTCGCTAACGGAGGTAGCGTCAGTTGGGTAAGTCGGAGCTTTGTCGATGGCATTATCAGCACGGCCCAGGCGCAGGGCCTGACACCATACCTTCCCTACCTCAATTGCTGCGTACCTAACACGATTGTACCGATCGACAAGAAAGATTTCGCGCCACGCATTGGATTTGCCTGGCGGCCCTTCCCCAATGACCGTTTCGTCGTCCGTGCTGGATACGGAATCTTCTATGACACCTACATGCGGTATTACGATCTGGTGCAGAATTTCGACACCAACGCACTTCAGACCACATTTGCCAATCCGAATTACAACTCAGGCACAGGCACGGAGAGCAACACTCCGGAACCACCTTTGACTCAACTGTGGCTTCCAACCGTCACCAGCGCGCAATTCTTCAGCACTACGCAGCCATGGAATCCGAGTGCGTTTACGAGTCCCATCCTCAATCAGATCGATTGGCCGAAGAATCACAATCCGTACAATCAACAGTGGACTCTTGATATGCAATATGCCGTGACCCCGACTCTTCTACTGGATATGGGTTACGTCGGCTCCCACGCTTTACGTGCTTCGACCTACTGGCCCTTTAACACAGCGACTCCGCCGAACGTCACCACCGACCTGTGTAATTATCTTTTCGATATATCTCAGGCTCCAGGACACACCAGTGGGGCCGGCGGTACGGGTGTACCTTGCGCCAGCGATCCCAACTTCCAGCCTATCGATACACGCGTACCTTATTCCAATGTTCCGCCCAACTTCTATGCCAATGCCAACATTCTGGGCAGCAACTACAATGCCCTGCAGACACAGCTTCGGCAAAGATTTGCTCACGGCTTCACCTACTTGGTGTCCTATACCTGGTCGCGAAGTTTTGACGAACTGTCTGGCATCGGTAACGTTATCGGCAATAACGGATTTGCGCAGAATCCCTATCAGATTGGGGCCGACTATGGCCCGGCCAATTTCGATCAGCCACAGCGCTTGACGGCAAGCGGCGTCTGGGAACTTCCCGTAGGCAAAGGAAAGCACTATAGCCTGGGCCCCGGCGACTGGATCTTGGGCGGCTGGAAGCTCAGCGGCATCTACACGTTGACGTCAGGACGCACCCTTAGCGTGTATGGCTATTCGGGGCCATCCTATGACGAGATGGGTTCCCCGTTTACCGGCCGCTATCGCGCAAATCAGTCTGGCGATCCTTACGGCGGAATCTCTCAAAGTCCGTCGCAGTGGTTTAATGCCAGCGTCTATTCCGCGCCTCCGCCGGGCACCTACGGCGATTCTGGAAAGGGCAGCCTGCGCGGCCCCGTCTTCGAAAATTTCGATATGTCGCTCAGCAAGAAATTTCCTATTACCGAGCGCCAAAATCTGCTATTCCGGTTTGACGAGTTCAATGTTGGTTCCAACTGGCGTGCCAAAAATGATTTCTATGGAACGAATCTGATTCCGGGAAACAATGTCGGCAGTTGTAACTTCGGCACGTTGGCGAGCATTGTCAATACAAACATCCCCGGTTGCACGCCGGACGGAACCACACAGGGCGCTCGTCTTTGGTATCCGCGGACAATCCAGTTGAGCGCGGTGTATTCCTTTTAACGAATTCGGCGGCCGCCACGCGAAAGCATGTGGCGGCCTCCTTTCTCGCTCGATCTGACGCGCCGTGCGGGTGGGGAGCAAAGGGCGAGCGCGTTGTCTCTGGTACCTCTGTTTCTTAGTCTCTCAAGTCATGGCGAATCCTTTTGTCCTTGAAATTTGTGTAGAGTCGGTCGACCACGCCATCGCGGCGGAGCGCGGGGGTGCGCACCGAATCGAACTTTGCAGTGACTTGCCGTCGGGTGGTATCACTCCGAGCGCAGGACTCATGCAAGCCGCTCGCCGCCGCGTTGAGGCTTCCATCCATGTTCTGATTCGGCCGAGAGCCGGCGGCTTTTATTACTCCAATTCCGAACTTGAGGTCATGCGCGACGATATCCTCGCCGCCAAGCAGATCGGTATGGATGGTGTGGTTCTGGGCATATTGCACGAAAACGGCCGTGTCGACGTCGAGCACACCCGAGCCCTGGTGGAATTGGCTCATCCCTTGCCGGTCACGTTTCATAGGGCATTCGATGCCTCCGGAGACCTGGAAAATTCGCTCGAGGATGTGATCCAGACCGGAGCATCTCGCCTCCTCACATCGGGCGGCGAAGCGCGCGCCATCGACGCCCTTTCGACGCTGACGCGCCTGGTGCAAGCGGCCAGAGGACGGATTATCCTGATGCCTTGTGGCGGCATCGATTCCGCGAATATTGTCACAATTGTACGTACAACGCGGGCTCATGAATTCCATACCTCGGTGGGGGAGTCTCGTTCCAGTGCAAGGGGGGACAACGGACGGGGTCGAGATGGCGGTGCAGCTTTGCAGGCGCAGTCGTCGCTATTTGAGGAACAAGTTGCGAAACTGGCGAGTCTGCTGGTCAGCGCGCCTGACGATGAATGGGTGCGCTAAATTTATTTAGTAACACCGGGCACAGGAAAAAGGAATCCCGGTTGCAGAAGATGGCTCTTGCAGGCTCGGCGGTCATATCTCGGATGATCCTATGTGTGGCGATCCTGCCGTCGGCGATGTTGTCCTTGGCGCAGAACTTCACGGATGTGAAGCCGAGTCCACAACAGGTCGCCTGGCAGGATTTGGAGATGGGCGCAATCATCCACTTTGGTCCGAATACGTTTATGGACCGAGAGTGGGGAGACGGCACGGCAGATCCATCCGTGTTCAATCCCGCGCAGCTGGATCCCGAGCAGTGGATGCGGGCTGCCAAGTCGGCTGGCATCAAGTATGTCGTATTTGTCGCCAAGCATCATGATGGTTTCTGCTTATGGCCGAGCGCGAAGACCAGCTATAACGTCAAGTCCAGTCCCTGGAAGGGAGGACAGGGAGATTTGGTGCGAGAGGTGGCAGTCGCTGCCCGCAAGTACGGATTGAAATTTGGCGTCTATCTCTCCCCATGGGATCGCCACCAGCCGACATACAAAGATAGCGCCGCCTACGACGCTTACTACCTGGGGCAGTTGAACGAATTGGTCACCAGTTACGGAGAGCTCGTCGAGTTCTGGCTGGACGGCGCCGGTAGCGAAGGGCATGTGTACGACTTCAATCGCTACGTCGATAACCTGCGGGTATATCAACCGAATACCATGATTTTTGCGGACGCGGCATTGCTTAAGTATGGCGACATACGCTGGGTTGGGAACGAAAGTGGCGATGCGTCGGAAGACAACTGGAATGTGTTGGACCTACGTGGCTACCTCCGCTATCGTCCCGCTGAGGCGGATACTCCGCTGCGCAAGGAACACTGGTTCTGGCATCCGAATGATGAGGTGAGTCTGAAGTCCGTCGGCGAACTCTTGGACACGTATAGCCGAACTGTGGGCCGCGGAGCGCAACTTATGATTGGGCTTGCTCCGGATAACCGCGGCCTGCTCCCCGATGCGGACGTGAAGCGCCTAGAGGAGTTCGGCAAGGCTCTTAGCACGATCTACGCGCCTGAGAACAATCTTGCCGCAAGTGCGACGAATGCCACAGCATATCGTGCGGCCCTTGATTCCGATCCCGATACCATGTGGTCGCCGCCAGAAGGATCTCATTCTGCGATGATTGACTTGCTTTTTGCTCATCCCATTAGTTTCGATCGTGCTTTGACCATGGAATGGCTGGTGGACGGGCAGAAGATACAGAAGTATGCGATCCAAGTTCTGAACGGCACGAAATGGAAGACGATTTACTCGGGAACCACGATTGGGCACAAGAAGATCGACTTTTTCTCTCGCATAAGTACGCAACACGTGCGACTCAATATTCTTTCTGCCTCAGCGACCCCCCGTATTCGGGAGTTCCAGTTATTCGACGGAGCGCCCACAAACTTATCTGGCGGTTATCGAAATTCAAGAGCTGCCTATGCGTTCCGGCCTCTCACCCCACACCTGGTCGAGAACCCTCCCCTCCACCGTCCTTAATCTGGACGACACCCGCTCGGAAACCATCAAATGGGCCACAGAATGTTGGTCAAACGCCGAATGAGAATCGTATTCAGGGCACGCCTTTGGGCGGAGTTCGGAATTGGACTTAAGCTCAAACTATGTGCCTTCGATTCTGGCTTTTAGGTCAGTGAGTCGTCCGCGATCCGTCAGCCGATGATGAAGCCAGAACCCGGCGAGCGAAAGTCGTTCTGTTCGCTGCGGAGACAAATCTAATTGACAGCCAAGGACTTACCATTTACCTTCGTAAACGCTTACGGTTAGCCCTCGAGCGATGCGGAACCAGCCAGGGCTCGACAGCGCCACCGATAACCCTCGAGCGCTGCTATGAAGAGAAAAACCAAGCTGCTCGACATCGCGGAGGCACTGGGAGTATCGACCGGCACCGTCCATCGCGCCTTGCACAATCATGCTGGCGTCAGCCCCATGACCAAAACCAGGGTGCTGCAGATGGCAAAGACTCTGGGGTATCGTCCGAACCTGGCAGCCCGTTATCTATCCTCGAAGCGAAGCCTACGCGTTTCCGTCAACACGTTGCAAGGCACGACCTCCTTCTGGGACGAAGTCCGCACCGGGATCAGCGAAGAAGCGCGGGCGCTGCTGATGGAGAATGTGGCCATCGAATATCGAACCTATCCGCGTCTAGGCGAAGGCGAGGAAGAAGCCTTTGAATCCGCTCTGAATGCGGGTGTGGACGGAATCATCACTTTTCCCAGTCGTCCGAAGAGTTTACATTCGCGGATGCGGCGAGCGTCCCGAAGCGGCATTCCTGTGGTCTGCGTGGCCACCGACGCACCCAACACGGGCCGGTTGGCGGTTGTCTCGATTGATACCTTGGCCAGCGGATCTCTGGCTGCCGATCTGATGGGGAGTTTTCTCGGAGGCAAAGGAAAAGTTGCCGTAACTCTCAGTTCCCTGGCGATCACTGAACATGCGGAGAAGCAAAAAGCCTTTGCCAGCACCCTGGTCGGACTATACCCGCAGATGCTGCTGCAGGAAACCATCGAGGATCACGATGTCGAATCCGAGGCCTATGAGAGAAGCAGCGAACTCTTCAAGAAGCATCCCGATCTTGCTGGCATCTATGTTACGACCGAAGCCTCCATCCCTGTGCTGAACGCCGCTCGTGACGCGCAGATGCTGGACCAGATCACATTTATCACCACGGATCTATTTCCGGCGTTGGTGCCGGAGATCCGATCACGAGCGGTTGCGGCCACAATTTATCAGCGACCGCGGACGCAGGGTCGCATGGCGTTTCGGGTGTTGCATGAATTCCTGGCGGAGGGTGAGTGTCCCTCTTACCAAGTCACGCTGGCGCCCCACTTGGTGATGCGCGGGAATCTCGACTTTTTCCTGCAGCGGCAATCTCTGGAATCGAGCCCACAGCGGGCAGTTCGGCTGCAGAGCGCTTCGCCCGAGTTGGTCGAATACTTCGGCTAAATCGGCTGCCACGGTCTTGCAGGGCGGCGGAGATGGAGGAAATATCAAGTTCCTCGGGATCGATGTCGGCACCGGCGGAACGCGCGCTCTCGTCATCGATGAACAGGGCCGAGTCGTCGCCTCGGGCACCGAGGAGCACGCGCCCTTCGCATCGCCGCAGCCGGGATGGGCAGAACAGCTTCCGCAAGATTGGTGGCGAGCGTGTGGAGTTGCCGTTCGACGTGCTCTCGCTGCCTCCGGATGCTGTGGTGACGAAATCGCCTGCGTCGGATTCTCTGGTCAGATGCATGGCGCAGTCTTGCTCGCTGCTAGCGATGAGGTGGTTCGCCCTGCCCTCATCTGGTGCGATCAACGGACCCAGCCCCAAGTCGAGGCTCTTTCCGATCTCTTCGGTGCGGAAGGTCTCATCCACCTCACCTGCAATCCGCCTCTCACCAACTTCACGCTCACCAAGCTGCTTTGGGTGCGAGAAAACGAACCAAGAAACTGGGAGCGCGTCGCTCACGTCATGTTGCCGAAAGATTACGTGCGCTTCCAACTCACTGGCGAGCGCGCTACGGATATGGCAGATGCTTCGGGAACGCTTCTCCTCGATGTCGCCCATCGCCAATGGTCGTCCGAAGTCTTGAGCCGTAGTGGGATCGACCGACAACTGCTTCCCTCTTTGTGGGAGTCCCCCGAAATCTGTGGCCGGGTTTCTTCGCGCGGCGCGGAAGCGACTGGCCTGAGGGCAGGAACGCCTGTGGTAGCGGGGGCTGGCGATCAGGCTGCCGGCGCCGTTGGGATGGGAATCGTTCGTCGCGGCGCTGTGAGCGCAACCATCGGCACCTCCGGCGTAGTATTCGCAGCTACCGACGGCCCTGCGCTCGATCCAAAAGGGAGAGTTCACACCTTCTGCCACGCTATCCCTGGCCGATGGCATGTGATGGGCGTGACGCAGGCTGCTGGTCTGTCGCTGCGCTGGTTCCGAGATCGCTTTGGCGCTGGGCTCGCTTCCCCCGCAACCAATGACGGGCGCGATCCCTACGACCGGATGTGCGAGGAAGCAGCCGCCGCTCCGCCTGGGTCTGGCGGTGTGTTTTGGGCGCCCTACCTGATGGGCGAACGCACTCCCCATTGCGACCCCAATGCACGCGCCGCTCTTGTCGGACTCTCAGCCAGCCACACTCGCGCCCACGTGATCCGCGCGATTTTGGAGGGTGTGGCTTTCAGTCTCCGTGACAGCTTCACTATCTTCCGCGAAATGAATGTGCCGGTTGAGCGCATTCGCCTGGGAGGTGGAGGATCCCGATCCTCGCTGTGGCGGCAGATTCAGGCCGATGTGTACGGACATGCGGTGGAAGTTGTACAGGCCGAGGAAGGTGCCGCATATGGAGCTGCGATTCTTGCCGGAACCGGTGCCGGAAACTGGCGCTCCGTCGATGAAGCCTGCGACGCCGTGGTGCAAACTGCTCACAAGATTCAGCCCGACTCGAAAAGCGGTGCAATTCTGGACCACGCGTACCTCACCTATCGCAGAATCTATCCCGCACTTCGACAGATTTCAAACAGCGTAAATGCAGAGTCCGCCGCACAGCCTGTGGTGTCAGTTTCCTGAGAGATGGCTCGAAGCGCCAGTGTATCGAACGGACATTTTACGAGGTCGTTCGAAGACATGAATCGGAAAATACACATTTCAGCTGTCCTCTACGTGCTTCTGATGACCGCTGCGTTCGCGCAGGAACTTCCTGTCGCGACACCTGAAGGATTTTCTTCCAACCTATGTGGAAGCAATCATCGTCGTGAGTAGCCCTGAATATCACAGCACGTCCCGTCAAGTTCGGGCTGGGTCAGGGCCGCTTCGCTATTTCAGATTGATCGACTCCTGCAACGGGAAATCGCGAGACGAGCCTCCCACAAGAAACGTGTACTCTCCGGATACCAATTGCCATGCATCCCGGTTGATGTCGAAGACAGAGAGATACCAGGGATCGATTTCGATTGTCACTTCCTTGCTCTCGCCAGGATCGAGTTTGACCTTGCTCCATCCCACTAAACGTTTCGGTGGCTCGGCGGCGCTGGCCGGCAACACTGCGTAAATCTCCGCAATCTCAGCGCCCGCGCGGGCGCCAGTGTTGGTCAGCCGGAAACTCAAGCGGACACTGTTCCCGGAAGTTGCCTTGAGATTGGAATAGCTGTAGCTGGTGTAGGAAAGTCCATAACCGAAAGGAAACAACACTTCTTTCCGTTCGGCGTCATACCACTTATAACCAACCTTGAGGCCTTCGTTATAAGTGACCGGAAACGCCGGCAAGCCTTTTGCAATCGCCAGCCACGGTTCGGGATCCGAGGAATCGGTGGTCGACTGTTTCGGAGGTTTCACCAGCGTAGGCTGCGGCAAGTCAGCGTCGGTCTTCGGAAATGTGATGGGCAGCTTCGCGCTCGGATTGACTTCGCCAAACAGGACATTGGCAACCGCTTCCGCGCCCCGCGTGCCTGCATACCACGCTTCCAGAATGCCAGCCACCTGGCCAGCCCATGGCATGGTCACCGGACTCCCAGTCTCGAGCACCACAATGGTATGTGGATTTGCGGCTGCAACCTGAGCGATCAAGTCATCCTGATGTTCTGGGAGTGACAAGGTTTCAAGGTCCATTCCTTCGCTTTCCCACTGTTGTGCGAATACGATGGCAACATCCGCTGCCTTCGCCAGTGCTGCTGCCGAGGAAATGTCTGTGCCTGGATCGTAGTCAACTTTGGCAGCCGGGGCCTTGGCTCGGATAGCTTTCAAGGGAGAGGTTGGGAACCAAATATGGGCTTGCCATGTCGTCCGACTTTCCCCGGGCGGCATGATGACGTTTCCTCCCGGAGGATCCACTTGCGCTGAACCGCCGCCCGAGAGCATTCCCACGTCGGAGTGGGCGCCGATCACCGCGATGGTCCGAAGTTCGGATGCATGGAGCGGAAGCTCGGCCCGATCGTTCTTTACTCGCTCGTTCTTTAGCAGCACGATGCTTTGCTCGGCAATCTTCTGCGCAACCTCAAAACCGCGCACGACTTCGACAACGCTCTTACGCGGAGGATCATCGATTACGCCGGTAGCAAACATCGACCGCAATATCCGGTGAACGTGATCGTCGATCTCGGCCACAGGCACCTGGCCGGACTTGGCTGCCTTTTCCAGTCCTTCCCCATAGAACAATTCGCCGGGCTCTTCATGATCAAGGCCCGCAGCCGATGCCATTGCGGTGCTGTGAACTCCTCCCCAGTCAGACAAAACGAATCCGTTGAAGTTCCACGCCTTCTTGAGGACGTCCGTCAGAAGGTATTTATTCTCGCAAGCGTAGGCTCCGTTCACGCGGTTGTAGGAACACATCACGGCAGCGGCATTCGACTCGCGCAACCCAATCTCAAAGGCGAGCAGATCGGTTTCTCGCATCGACCGCTCGTCGATGTTGACGTTGACTGCGTTCCGCCCGTTCTCCTGGTCATTCAATGCGTAATGCTTGATATCGCCCAGCACGTGTTGCGCCTGCAATCCTTTGATGACCTGCCCGACCATCTTGCCGGCCAGTAGCGGGTCTTCACCCATGTACTCGAAGGTGCGTCCATTGCGAGGTTCACGCGCGAGATTCACGCCCCCACCCAAAGACATGTTGTACCCTTGGTCCCGCAACTCGCGCCCGATCAGGGCACCGTACTCGTAGGCCGCATCCAAATCCCAACTTGCGGCGCCCGCGAGGTCATCGGGAAGCGCGGTCGAATAGCGACCATTCTCCCCACTATTCCTGACCCCGTAGGCTGCGTCCGACATCTGGATGGGGGGAATCCCCAAACGCGGAACGCCAACTACGTAACCGGCGCCGCCATTCGACTGCGCGGCTAACGGACTCATTGGACTCAGGCCTTGCATGCCGGTTCCGTGAAGGAGGGAAATCTTCTCTTCGAGCGTCATCTCCTTGACGACCAAGGCCGCCCGCTCGTCCGGAGAAAGCTTGTCGTTTATCCAGGGCTTCGAGGGCTTCGCCGGCGCCGGATTTCCCGAAGCAGACTGAGCGGCCGCCGGCAATTCCGCAGCAGCGACAACCGCAACCGTGACAATAATGAACGTCGTAATGCTACGCGTGACGGCACCGGTCCAACAGAAACAGGTATTCCATTCCATAGGTCTTTTTTGTCCCGCTGGAGCTCAGCCCCAGCTATGCCAGTGACCGTGACTGCAGCTATCACCGGATCGAGAATTTAAAGATCGTCTGTGTGCTATAGATCGCAGGCGGCCGTAGAATCACCGACGGAAACATCGGCTGATTCACGGCGTTCGGGAAGTGTTGTGTCTCCAGGCAAAAGCCCGAGTGTTTCCCGTACACGACTCCGCGCTTGCCGGTGATGGTTCCGTCCAGGAAGTTCCCCGAGTAGAACTGCACCCCAGGTTCGGTCGTCCAGACCTCCATCCGACGGCCCGAAGACGAATCAAAAACGCTGGCCGCCAGCTTGAACTTGCCCGATTCGGAGCTCAATACGAAATTGTGGTCGTAACCTCCGGGATCTCCCTCCATCCCCGCGATGTGCGCACCGATGGCCACTGGACGGGTGAAGTCGAGCGGTGTTCCCTCTACGGCGCTGATCTCGCCGGTAGGAATCAGCGTGGCATCGACAGGCGTGTATTTTTTCGCATGGAGTTGCAGCAACTCGCTCAGGATGTTCTGGTCGCCGTCGAGATTGAAGTAACTGTGATTAGTGAGATTGACGGGAGTCGCTTTGTCGGTCTTGGCCGTGTATTCAAGTTGCAATTCGTTGCTGTTGGTCAGCCGGTAGAGGACGGTGACCAACAGCCTCCCTGGAAAGCCTTGGTCTCCGTCGGGACTGGCATAACTAAAGCGAACCGCTGCCCCATCGCGTTCATGAACCGGTTCTGCCTTCCAGACCACGCGGCTCAAATCCCTCGACCCGCTGTGCAGGTTATTGGGCGGATCGTTGATTTCCAGCGAATATTCCTTTCCGTCCAGCGTGAACTTGCCCTTCGCGATGCGGTTCGCGACTCTTCCCACGGTTGCGCCGAACCATGGATGCTTTCCCGTGTAGCCTTGAAGGTTGTCAAATCCGAGAACGACATCGCCTAATCTTCCGCATCGATCCGGGATCCACAATTCCGTGAGGGTTGCGCCATACGTCATGACCTTGGCGCTGCTGCCTTTTGCATTCTTCAATATGTACAGATCAATTACGGTACCGTCTTCCAAAGTTCCAAACTTACTCGTTTCCACAACCGCCTCCGAGCTCGAGTCATGGGGATTCGCGGCCCAAACCGCGCCACCCGCAATACAAATCAGAATTGCCGGCATGAGGGCTTTGTTCCTTGGTCCACCAACTTTCCCGAAGTCCCGACTTGAGTCCAGTCGAGATCGGTCGAATTAACGTAATCGTTTCCGGTTCTTTAAGCAAGCATCCCTGAACTGGTTGGCGGAACATATTTCCGTCGACGAAAGGCCTATCCGGAATTAAATTGAAGCTATCCTGTCGGCTGCAATAAGCTGCACACAAACAGGTTATGGAATCGTAATGGCTTCGCCTAACCGCCGTCCTCCATTTGACAATTGCTGCCGCACGGTGACACAGTGGCCTGGCGACAATGTGGCCGCAATCTGTCGGAATCGATTCCGTTCGTTGTAGGACAGGTCGCGCCGCGCGCGCTGCGCCTGCCGTGATATGTTTCGGGCGCTGTCGTCGGATCTCGAGCTGGATGCAAGCTCGCGCTCCACGAACCTCATTTCCCCGAGATCTTTAAATTATGCGAGACAGAAACTCGTTTCCTCGCGCTTTCCTGCTCGTCCTCTTCGCGGTGAGCTGCGTGTCATCGGCGATCGCGCAATGGACACCTATGAACCCGGTGGTTGCAATCCAGCCGCAATTCGACGGCGTGGCCTTCATCACGAAGTCTGGGGTGCTTCGGCTGCAGGTATGCTCGGATTCGATCGTTCATGTGCTCTACTCGCCGACCTCTCCCCCGCCGAGCCATCCCGATCCTGTCGTCATCAGGACGAACTGGCCCGCCACGAAATTCGCCATCGAAACCAACGACGACGAAGTAACCCTGACCACCGCGCAGTTGAAAATTGTCGTTACTCGCAAGGACAGCGCGATTACTTATCGTGACCTCACCGGCAAGCAACTCGTGCAGGAAGCGACCAGGACGCTGACCCCGGTGAAGGTGAACGGCGAGGATACCTATCGCGCCGAAGCTTTTGTGAACATCTACGGCTCCCACGAAGGCCTCTACGGACTTGGCCAGCACCAGGGTGGCGTCTGGAACTATCGCGGCGAATCCGTCGACATCTCTCAGGACAACTCCAACATCGCCGTGCCCTTTCTTGTGTCGAGCAACGGCTATGGCATTTTCTGGAACAACGATTCCCGCAGCCGTTTCAACAACCGCTTCGCCAATTATCTCTACATTAGCTCCGAAGTCGCCGACGTCATCGACTACTATTTTTTCTACGGTCCCGATCTCGATAAGGTAATCGCAGCCTATCGCGAACTCACCGGACAGGCGCCGATGTTCGGCAAATGGGCCTATGGCTTCTGGCAATGCAAGAACCGCTACAAATCGCAAGAGGAGATTCTGGGTGTCGCCCGCAAATATCGCGAACTGCACATCCCCGCCGACAGTATCGTGCAGGATTGGTTCTGGTGGAATCGCAAGGGCGAATTCGTTTTTAACAAGAACTATCCCGATCCTAAGGGCATGGTCGACGAGCTGCACCGCGAGAACTTCCACTTCATGATTTCCATCTGGCCTTTCTTCGAACCGGGATCGGTCAATTACGACTTGATGGACAAAAAAGGATGGTTCATCGATAAATTTAAGTTCGCCAAGCCGCCTTATCACACCGATGGCATGGCGGTTTACGACGCGAGCAACGCGGAAGCCCGCAAATTTTATTGGGATCAGGTCGACAAGGGACTCTTCAACATCGGGGTGGATGCCTGGTGGATGGATACGACCGAGCCGGAAACCGAAGGCCAGGAAGAAAACATTCAGCTGGGCCACAGGCTGGCAATCGGAAGCGGCGACCGCTACGTGAACGCGTATCCCCTGCTGGACACCGCAGGCGTGTACGAAGGCCAGCGCGCAGCCTCTGACAAGAAGCGCGTTTATATTCTTTCGCGCTCCGCCTTCGCCGGATCGCAGCGTAACGCCGTCACCGCATGGTCGGGCGACATCAATTCCGACTGGCTCAGCTACCGGCGCCAGATCCCCGCCGGACTAAACTTTGCTCTCTCTGGCATTCCTTATTGGACCACCGACATCGGCGGATTCGTCTTCGGTGACCCCGACAACCCAGCTTACCGCGAACTATTTGTGCGCTGGTTCCAGTACGGCACGTTCAACCCCATCCTGCGTGTTCACGGAACTCGCAAAACCGATCAGAATGAACTGTGGTCGTACGGACCCGATGCACAGAAGATTCTCGTCAGCTTCGATCGTTTGCGTTATCGCCTGCTGCCCTACACATACTCTCTCGCGTGGAAGACAACCAACGACAGCTATACCCCCATGCGTCCGCTGATAATGGATTTTCGCAGCGATGTGCGCGCCCAAAACACAGGGGACGAATTTATGTACGGCCCAGCGATCCTCGTAAATCCGGTGACCGAGCCGGCAGCCACCAGCCGCCGTGTCTATCTCCCCGATGCTAAGTGGTACGACTTTTGGAACGGAACGCGCTCGGATGGCGCGCGTGAGATCACCGCGGAAGCTCCTCTCGAGCAGTTGCCGCTCTACATTCGTGCCGGCTCGATTGTTCCCTTGGGACCTGACGTCGAATGGTCGACCGAGAAGCCTGCCGATCCGATTGAATTGCGCGTCTACCGCGGCGCGGATGGCGAGTTCACGCTCTACGAAGACGAGAACGACAACTACAACTATGAGAAAGGCGTGCACGCCACGGTTTCTTTCCGCTGGGACGAAGCAAAGCAGACTCTGATCATCGGCGACCGGCAAGGAGAGTATCCCGGAATGCTCGCAAGCCGCACATTCCGCGTCGTCTTCGTGCGCGAGAGTCACGGTGTGGGCATCGCGCCTTCCGATCTTCCAGACAAGGTTGTCCAATACTCTGGGAAGCAGATGGCCGTGACGCCTTAGCCACACTCTTTGTAACTTGTCAGGCCGAGCGAAGCGAGGGATTTGCAGCCTTGATGTCCTACGACGACGACGCGCGCCAGCAATTTCAGGATTGGCTGAAAGCAAACTGTAAGACGCTCGACAGCTTGGATTCGCACTGGACGACCTCTTACTGCAGTCAGACCTAGGACAACTGGGGAGAAATTCCGATCCCGATTGGCGAACCCAATTGCGGGCTGAGGCTCGATGGGAAGCCGTTAACCGTTGACGAGAGGAGGATTGATGAACCCGCGCCGATTGCCCTTTGCCTTCCTGCTGTTGGTCGCAAGCCTGGCCTGGACGCAGCAGTATCAGTATCCGTTTCAGAATCCAAGCCTGCCGGTAGAAGTTCGCATCAACAACCTCCTCTCGCTGATGACGCTGGAAGAAAAAATCAGCTCGCTCAGCACGTCTCCTGACGTGCCACGCTTGGGAATTCGCGGCTCCGGACACATCGAGGGGCTGCACGGTGTTGCCTATGGTGGCCCCGGTGGCTGGGAGGGCCGCGGCCTTAAGCCATTGGCGACCACGCAGTTTCCGCAATCCGTCGGCCTCGGCGAAACCTGGGATCCGGATCTGCTCCAGAAGGTCGCAGCCATGGAAGGCTATGAAGCCCGCTACATCTTTCAGAGTGAGGATCTGCGCACCACAAATTCTAGAGGAGAAGAGCATCGCCGAGAGGGTATCGTGGTCCGCGCTCCGAACGCGGACTTGGCGCGTGATCCGCGTTGGGGGCGCAGCGAAGAATCCTACGGAGAGGACCCTTATCTTACTGGAACGATGACCGTCGCATTCGTCCGCGGCCTGCAAGGTGACGACCCGCATTATTGGCTGACCGCGTCGCTCATGAAGCATTTCCTGGCCAACAGCAATGAAGACGGCCGCGGCGGTTCCTCATCGAACTTTGACGAACGCTTGCTGCGCGAATACTATTCTGTGCCCTTTCGCATGGGCGTGATGGACGGCGGCTCGCGCGCCTACATGACCGCCTACAACTCCTACAACGGAATTCCCATGGCCGCACAACCCATCCTCCGCGACATGACGATGCGGGAATGGGGATTTAACGGAATCATATGCACCGACGCCGGGGCGCTAACGAACATGGTTACGGAGCACAAATATTTCCCCAATATCGAGCAGGCTACAGCCGGCGCCATACATGCGGGCATTGATCAATTTCTCGACCGGTATCGCGATGGGGCGACCGAGGCAGTCGGGGAGAAACTTGTGAATCTCTCCGAGATCGACGAAAACCTGCGCGGCGTGTATCGCGTAATGATCCGGCTTGGTTTGCTCGATCCACCCGATATCGTTCCCTATTCGAAGATCGTCGGAACGACTCCCGCCTGGGACAAGGAAGAACACAGAGCCCTCGCCCGGAAGATCACCCAGGAATCGATTGTGTTGCTAAAGAATGACGTGCTGAAGAATGTGTCTCTGAAGAACGCGCAGCCGTTATTGCCGCTCGATCGGACCAAGCTCGAGTCCGTGGCGGTGATTGGTCCTTATGCCGATCAGGTCGCGCTCGATTGGTACAGTGGAACGCCTCCGTATGTCGTGAGCCCGCTCGATGGAATCAAGAACAAGCTGGGTGGTGGGGTCAAGGTAAACTTCGCGCACGATAATTCGTCCGGTGAAGCGGCAAAGATTGCGCGTGCGGCAGAGGTTGCCATCGTCGTCGTTGGCAATCATCCCACCTGCAATGCGGGATGGGCCAAGTGTCCGCTGCCTAGCGATGGGAAAGAAGCCATGGATCGCAAATCCATCACGCTCGAGCAAGAGGACTTGGTGAAGCAGGTCCTGGCGGTGAATCCGCGCACCGTAGTCGTGCTAATTTCAAGTTTTCCGTTTGCCATCCAGTGGACCGTGGAGCATGCGCCGGCGATTGTCCACATGGCGCACAATAGCCAGGAGGAAGGAAACGCTTTGGCAGACGTACTGTTCGGCGACTACAATCCCGCGGGGCGATTGGTGGTGACGTGGCCGATATCGCTCGACCAACTGCCGCCCATGATGGATTACGACATACGGCATGGTCGTACCTACATGTATTTTCGCCAGAAGCCGCTCTATCCGTTCGGGTATGGCCTGAGCTACACAACTTTTGCCTATTCCAATCTGCGGACGAGTGCAGAACAACTCAAGCATGATGGCGAGATTACGATGAGCGTCGACGTTCGAAATATCGGATCGCGTGCGGGAGACGAAGTCGTACAGATGTACGTCGCGCACGTGCACTCAAAGGTGGAACGTCCGATCGAAGAACTGAAGGGATTCAAACGAATTGCCCTGCAGCCGGGCGAGACAAAGACGGTCAGCTTACCGCTGAAAGCGAGCGTTCTGGCATATTGGAACTCCGCCAAAGGGGCTTTTGAAGTGGAAACGGACCAGGTGAACGTCAGGGTCGGGAGTTCTTCCGGAAACGTCAAGCTCGAACAAGTCGTGGGCGTCAGCCCCTAGAAGATGAGGCTTTCGTTCTGGAGAGATTCCCGAGTAGGGGCGGAAAGGGCCGTCGTTGGCTTCGGTTTCGACCTTTTGCGGAACTTCCTGGCGTGCACCGTCGCAGTTGCTCTCCACTTTTTGCCACTGACTTTTTTTTGCCACTCATGTTCGATGGCAACCGGATCCGGTCGCGGCGACGGAGCGAGCAGGGAAGAGCTCATGGCGACGACGAGGATAGGGACCACCGCGACCCTGGTCAGGGGCCAGACTATAGACGATGTGTGTTTTGTAACGATGAAAAGAAAACGGGAGTTTCTGTCACGGCTCCTCCGGGCTTGAGAGAAGACCTGATTTTGAGTGGGTGGCGTTTCATCAGCAGCGTAATCGAACACGGTGTTTTCCGGTGCTGCCAACGGACGACTTGATACCTATTTTCAGCGTAACCATGAAACGGTTCCGTACAAACGGTTCGGTGCAGAAGTGTCGCCGTGAACCGCATTCTGGTTAAGGCCCTCGAAGGAGCAAGTGTCAAGTCCACCGGAGAATTGCCCGGATTCGACGCGGAAAACCAGTAATCTCCGTCCTCTAGACGCGTTCGCAGTGGGCGCAAGTCAGCCGGAGTTGCAGCGGCGTCGAGGACGCGAGGGCTCTGAAAAACAGATTCAACCAATCTGAATTTTGCAAGATAATCCTTGACACTGCCAATCGAGAGAGATAAGATTCGGCCCATTTGCAACGTAAACGATTACGGTTCGATCCAGCTGGTCTGGATTTGAGTTGTTCTCAGTCCGCTGAGGGAGGCGCGATGAGTGTATTTCGCCGGTTGGCAATACAGTTCGCAGTAAACGCTTTCCGTTCGATGCGGGGGGTGGCAAGGCCCGTCCAGATATTGGCCGGCACCCTCGTCCTCCTGGCCGCTTCAAATGCCCAAACCACGGCCACCATCCACGGCACGGTCTACGACTCGTCTGGCGGTGTTGTCGCCGGTGCCAGCGTGACTTTGATCAACGAAGCCACCAACGACACGCGTAATGTTGTCAGCAGCGGCGAGGGTTATTTCGTATTCCCGGCGCTTCTTCCCGGGTCCTACAAAGTCAGGGTCGAAGCGAAAGGGTTTAAGAGTTGGGAGCAGCCGGGTATCACCGTCGACGCCGCCGACCAACGCAATCTCCCGAATATCGGTTTGCAAGTCGGGTCCGCGACTGAATCGATAACGGTCGAGGCTGACCGAGAGCTCGTCCCGGTCGACAGCGGCGAAAGGAAAGACGTTCTGTCGTCGAAGGATATCGATCAACTGGCTCTTCAGGGCCGCAATGTCGAGGAATTGCTGAAGACACTGACCGGCGCGACCAACACTCCTCTGGGCGGCCTTACGAATACGGTCCCGAACTTCTTCAATCAAGGGGCGGAGGGCAGTTCGGTGGGTAATGGGCTGGCTCTCAATGGCGCGGCTGAGCGTGGCGGAACAGCACAGTTAGCCGACGGCGTCGATATCAACGACCCGGGTTGCAATTGCTACTCCATCGCCGCCATCAATCCGGAGATGACGCAGGAAGTGACGGTGCAGATGTCTAACTTCGGCGCCGACTCTCCTAAAGGGCCGACGGTTGTCAACACTATCAGCAAGTCAGGCACGAACGAGTATCATGGCGCCGCCTACGTGTTTGCAAGGAATTGGCAGCTGGACGCCAATGACTGGTTCTCGAACTCACAAAATCTTCCGAGAAATGGGGAGCACTACTACTATCCGGGAGGAAATTTTGGAGGGCCGGTTCCCTTTACTCGACATAAAGTTCTCTTTTGGGCGGGTTACGAGCACTTTTTTCAGAATTTGGGCAACAGCAGCACCCTCACGTCCTTCGTCCCGGATGCAGGGATGCTGGCCGGGAACTTCACCTCCTCAGATCCCCTGATTGCGGCCGTCTGCCCCAATATCGACGCCAATGGCGACAGCTCGACCCCAGTCTCCGGTAATTGGTGCGGAAGCGTCAACGGCACCATTCTTCCCAATGGCACGACCGTCACCAACGGACAGTTGGGCGCGGCGGATCCGGGCGCAGCGGCGCTAGCGGCGATCTGGCCCAAAGCGAATGCCAATCCGCTGACAACTCCAGGTGGCTACAATTACGTCGCAGCCATCCCTGCCATTCATAACGGGTACGTTTATCGGACACGGGTGGATTACAACATTACGCAAAACGATAAGTTTTACGCCTCCTTTCAGTACGGCTACGATGGCCAGCCTACGCAAGGAAACGGGGCGCATATCTATTGGACTCCGGCTTACTCCATTCCCTACCCAGGCGGCGGTCTGCAGAGCACATCCACGTCCAAGGTACTGTCGGGCCATTTCGTGCATGTTTTCAGCGCTACTTTGACCAATGAAATTCTTGCCACTTGGGGATGGGCGAGCAATCCGGTCGCCCCACCAAATCCCAGTGCGGCGTTTCGCACTACCCTCGGATATCCTTCCGGCTACGGAACGGTGTTCAATACCGGTGCGCTGCTCATACCTTCTTACTCCTCGGCCGGCGCGATGACCTTTCCCGACTTCTCGGAGCAGGACATTTTCGAAGCCGGTCATGGCACATACCTGACAAAAAAGGAGCAGCCCTCCTTTGCCGACAATCTGGTGAAAGTCTGGCGAACTCATACCTTCAAAATTGGTGCCTTCACGGAAACCGCCGACAACGAACAAGGTTCGTTTGAGTCCCCGAACGGTTCGCTGAACGGCTTTGGTGGCCAGCATGCGGACGTGCTCACGGGCAATCTGATCGGCTCCGCCAATAACCCCGTGGCCAATTTCATGTTGGGAATGGCCAATAGCTACAGTGAAAATAGCGCTGGACCGGCGGAGGATTTGGCGGCCAAGGATATTGCCGCCTATATCGACGATTCCTGGAAAGTAACCCGTAGGTTTACGGTGGAAGTAGGATTCCGTTTCGAACACATCAGCCATTGGTATGACCGGGCTGGGAATGGGGTTCCGGTATGGATCCCAACCCTGGTTGCGTCTGATTTCGCTTCCGGAAAGGCTGAACCGGGACTCTATTGGCATGGCATAGATCCTGGCATCCCCACCTCTGGCGAACGCAATCCTATTCTTTTCGTCCAACCTCGATTTGGTCTGGCCTGGGATATTTTTGGAACTGGCCGAACTGTGCTTCGCGGCGGCTGGGGCGCCTATCGTTGGAATGACCAGTACAACGACTACGCCAACGCGCTGGTCGATGCCGACAACATCAAGAATTACAATTTACCCGGCCAGACAAACGTGCTGCTCTCTCAGATAGGATCGCTGACCCCCGGGTCGCAAGGCATCGGCGGCGTAACCGCATTCGACTCCAACGACAGCAAGATCTCGGTAACGCACAGCTATAACTTCACTATTTCACAACAGGTCAAGTGGAATAGCCTGTTTGAGATCGCCTACGTCGGCAGCTCGACCAGTAACGTGCTGATGGGCGGCGGCAGCGATGCCAGCATCAGCAGTACGAGCGCAGGCAGCTTCGTCGACCAGAATAAAGTGCCGCTGGGGGCGTTCTTCAAGCCGGATCCGGTGACTGGAGTTATCTCCGAAGACCCAGAAAACATTGGCGGTACCGGGAGCAATAAAGTGGCCGATTATGCTCCATTTGGAGCGGTCTATGGCACCAACGCAATCGCCGTGCCGACCCACGTTGGTTATTCCAATTACAACGCCCTGCAAATGGGTTGGAACAAACGGGCGAACCGGCTCACCTTTAACTTTAACTTCACCTGGTCGAAAACGTTGGGCACGGTTCTGAACATCGATCCCTTCTACTTGCATGGCAATTATGCGCCTGCCCTGGTTGATCGGCCTTACGTCTTCAACGCCTCCTATGCTTATAATTTGCAGAATTTTTATAGGGGCGACTTCAAATTCCTCTCCGGCGCCGCGAATGGCTGGTCAATTTCTGGCATCACGACTTACCAAACCGGCCTCCCACTACAACAAATGACGGATCAGAATTTTAATTTGAGTCTGCAATACAGCGGCACCATCCCATCCGGCGTCACTCCAAGTCTTAGCGCCAATTCGTATTACGGCACAAGTGCAGGGATATCCGTTCAGCCGATTACGCCGTGTGACCCAGGAAGCAATTTGGGGTCAAACCAGAGAGTCAAACTGAACTGCTTTTCTCTGCCAGCGCTTCCAATTCCCGTTTCTCCCACGACCCGAATTCTGGCGGGCTACGGGCCTAGCAGTTACGATGCTTATGGCCCGGCCTACTGGGATAGCGATGTGTCGATTTACAAGACCTTTCACATTGGGGAAAGACAGAATGTTCAGTTCCGTGCCTCCGCATTTAATTTCCTGAACCACCCTTTGCCGCAATTCAGCGGATCAAACCAGGTGCAATTGAAGTACAACGTGGATTATGTAACCCATGCCATCACCGTGAACCCAGCGATCTCGCCAACGTTCGGCATCCTGGATAGCAAGAACGGAGCGCCCAACCAGCGCATCATGGAGTTGTCGTTGAAGTATTCGTTCTAGTCGCGCAGTTTCGCGGAGCGTACAGCAAATCCTCAGCGCAGCTGAGCTTATTGCCAGGTCGTGCTTAGCTATAATGTGTCGTGATGGCCCCCGGATGTTCGAGCGATACGCCGGCTAACACAAAGCGCGAGCGGGTGCTCAGACTTGTCGCTTGCAGGCAGAGGGGCACAGTTCCTATTGTTTGTTTCTTTGCCATCGTCCTCGCTTTTTCACATACTTTCTTACAAGCCGCCTTCGGTCAGATTGCTGGACAACACCCTGCTCCCCAATCATCGCTCGAGCACTATGAGTTAGCGCAGAGGGCGCAGACCGCGGGCGATCTACATCGTGCCGAGTTTGAATACCAACTCTTTCTCGGAGACGCACTTCATCGCTTGGCCAATGGCCGTGCAAACGCAAGAGATTTCGTGCAGGCAGTGCCCTGGTTTGAAGAAGCCCTGCGACTCGCGCCCCACGATGCCACGCTCTGCCTGGACTACGGGGGAGCGACGCTTGCCTCCGGAGACGTGCTGAAGGCACAGCGGCTTGCTCGTCTGGCGGTGGATAACGATTCGAGAAGCGCAAAGGCTCACCTTCTGTTGGGCCAAATCTTGTTGCGCCTCGAACAGAACCAGGACGCCAAGACTCAGTTTGAAGCTGCCGTAGCTCTCGATCCTAGTTTCGAGAATGGTTACGCGTTAGCTACCGCCGATTTGGAATTAAATGATGACCATGGCGCGAGTAAGATCTTTCGCGAGATGCTCGCCGGATTTGGAGATACGGCCGTCATCCGTATGCAGATTGGACGCGCCTATGCCCTCGCGGGACTCCCTGACGAGGCCATTCCCCAGTTCCAGAAAGCCCTGGCCAAGGACAATCATCTGCGCGGCGCCCATTATTCCTTGGGAGCGGCCTACATGCAGAGCATGGGAAAAGCCAAGTATCCCCAAGCTCGGTTGGAATTCGAGAAGGAACTGCGAAACCATCCCGACGATTTCTTAAGCCATCTGGAGCTGGGGTACCTTGCGCGGGACCGACATGACGTGGCAGAGGCGGAGAAGCAGCTGACGCAGGCTGTCAGGCTAAATCCGGTGTATCCAAACTCATACCTTTATCTCGGACAACTGTATTCGGAAATGGAGCGCCCGACAGAGGCCGAAATAGCATTACGAAAAGCGATTTCGTTAACCCGTGATGATTCAGACAACCATTACCAGATTCAAAGTGCACACTATCTTCTTGGGCGCATCTTTCTCCAGTCGGGAAGGGAAGAGGAAGCGAAGAAGGAAATGCAGATCGCGCAGACGTTGCAAAAATTGAGCAGTCTTGAAAATCAGGGCAAGTCTGTGGACCGATCGAAGGGTGGAATGGACACCCAGCCCGCGAACAACGGGGAGGAGGAAAGAAAGCAAAGTCTAACCGCGATCGATCAGCAGGCGCTGAAGGCAGTTCAGTCTGTCGAAAAAGAAACGGCGCCAGTAATTGCCGACAGTTACAACAACATGGGCGCGATCGCCGCAGAGAACGGAGATTTCCCTTGGGCGCTGGACTCGTTCGAGAAAGCCTCCGCTTGGAATCCCGAATTGGAAGGGCTGGATTTCAACTGGGGCAAAGCCGCCTTTACCGCCAAACACTACCACCAAGCAATAATCTCGCTAAGTCGACACCTCAGGTCGCATCCCGAAGATAAATGGGCTCGCGAAGCGCTGGGTATGAGTTACTACGTTCTTGATAACTATGGTGAGGCTCTGCGAGCCTGGCAGGGAGTGGAAGAGCAGTTGACCTCCGCTCCTCAGCTTGCCTACGCTTATGCCGTCTGTATGGTGAAAGCTGGAGATTATCCAAAGGGCGTGCAGCTGCTGGAAGATCTGGAAAAATCAGATGGCCAGGTGGCGGCCGTTCATATTGCGCTGGGAGACGCGTATCGGAGCCAGCGGAACTTCGAAGGGGCATGTGCAGAGTTCCGCGCAGCGCTCCACTTGGTGCCCACGAATGCGGATGCGAAGTTCCATCTGGCGCTTAGCTTGAACGAGTTGCAGCAATGGCAAGAGGCGCAAACTATTATGCTCGAGTTGGCCAACGCCGGGTCGAAGAACCCAGATCTATACTACGAATTGGGCAAACTGCAAGTGAGGCGCGGGGATGTAAAGAGCGCGGTTGCAAACTTGGAAACAGCGGCCGAGCTTAACCCGCAGAGTAGTCTGATTCACCACGAACTCGCCGCCGCTTATCGGAAAGATTCGCGGCCCTTGGATGCGGAGCGGGAAACCAAGCTTGCTGACTCCTTCGAAAGCAAACCAGCAGAGGATTCTTCAAGACCGAAGTGAGCACAGTAACACACCGTATCCAATCAACGTAACTATTGACAACGAGCGAGTGATGGATGAGTCAGGGCTATGAGTAAGATCGCAGCTGCTCTGTTAGTGCTGTCCCTCGTGTTGCCCCAGCCTTCCAAGAATACTCCGCTACATTTCCGCGGCATCGGAGCGCAGGCAGGACTTACCACGGCGCCGCAGTTTTCGTCCGATAAACGCTATATTGTAGAGATGATGGGCGGTGGCATCGCCTTGTTCGACTGTGATAACGATGGGAAGCTCGACATAGTCGTCGTTGCCGACAGTACGGTCGATCGGTATCTACACGGAGGCGACCGCATGGTTACACTCTACCATCAGGACTCACCCCTGCATTTTACCGACATCACGCAAGCAGCCGGACTCACGACTCTCGGTTGGGGCATGGGCGTAGCCGTTGGAGACTTCGACAACGATGGCCTGCCCGATCTTTACGTTACTGGGTACGGCCATAACGTGCTCTACCGGAATCTGGGCGGCTGTAAGTTTGCCGACGTCACCGAGCACGCCCATGTGGGCGGCGGGGGTTTCAGCGTCGGCGCTGCTTGGGCGGATTATGACCGCGACGGCTATCTCGACCTTTTCGTAACCCGTTACATGAATTCCGATATTCACAACCTTCCTAAGCCTGGCGATAAATCGTTTAACTATAGAGGCATTGCGATGGAGCTACCGGTGATGGAGGGAGAAACAAACCTCTTATATCGCAATCGCGGAGACGGTACATTTGAGGAAGTCGCAGAGAAGGCAGGCGTCAGCAACCCTGACAAACGGTTGGGGATGGGCGTGGTTTGGGGAGATTACGACAATGACGGTTGGCCCGATCTTTTTGTGACCAATGATATGGGGCCGAATTTCTTATTTCACAATAAGCACGATGGAACCTTTGAGGATGTTGGGATGCTTTCCGGCACGGCCCTCAGTGTTGACGGTAAATCGATGGGAAATATGGCTGCCGACTTCGCGGACTTCGATCATGACGGCTACCTTGATCTGTTGGTAACCCGCTACGGTTATCAGCCCATGAGTTTGTATCGAAATGTTGGATCTCACGGCTTTGCCGATGTTACTCGCGGCTCAGAGATCAGCCAAGTCAAGGAGATGCCGGTTCGGTGGGGCGGCGGCTTCGCGGATTTCGATAACGATGGCTGGGCCGATATCTTCGTGGCAAACGGCAACGTATCACCCCTGGTTGACACTTTGCCGCATGAACTTAAATACCGCGAGCCGATTCAACTCTTTCGAAATCGAGGAGGCGAAACCTTCGTAGAGATATCGGCTGCTGCCGGACTTAACGATGGCGCCCTGCACTCGCGTCGTGGAACGGCCTTTGGCGATATCAACAATGACGGCAACGTAGACGTGGTCGTGTATAACGTTGGCGCGCCGCCTTCGCTTTTCCTTAACGAGCCCAGGAACGCCAATCACCGAGTCCTTTTCCGGCTAATCGGAACCAAGAGCAATCGCGCTGCGATCGGCTCGCGTATGACCGTATATACATCGACCATGACCCAGGTCGATGAAGTGCGCGGTGGCGGCAGTTATCTATCGTCAAACGATCAGCGGCTACACTTCGGGCTTGGGTCCGACCGATATATCAAGAAAGTGGAAATCGACTGGCCTAGCGGCTTGAAGGAGGAGCTTAAGAATGTTTCGGGCGATGCGATCTACACGGTAGTTGAAGGTCGCGGGATACAAGATACCCTCACACTCGCTCCCCCTCAGTGAAACTGTTGCCTTCACAATAATCTTCTTGTCCAATCATTACATCGCTGAAGCCGCCAGCCTCAGCCCCATGTCATTTAAGTTTCTTTGCCGTCTTTGTCTCGTTCGGTGTCCCGGTTGCAAAAGGTATTTTGCGCTCAACGCCCGATCCTTCGACAATCGTGTAGATGAAGTCGGCAGGAAGATTCTTGTAAGTCTCTTTCGCGCCACTCGGCCACGCAACCTCCACTACCTCCATCAGCCTATGGCCGTCGAGGCCAAAATGCAGGCGAAGATCGTTCTGTGACAAATAGCTAGATCCACCACGTACTTCGTTGAACTGTTTCAGATCTCCAGCTGTTACCGTCACACGAGCGCCGATCGCAGCTCGATTGCTCTTGCTCCCCGCCAGGCGAAAGATCACCGCATGATTTGTGCTCCGACTACGATTGATCAGCAAGGTCGGTGGATCGTCAATGTTCAAAATTAAAACATCGATCTTACCGTCATTATTGATATCGCCGAAGGCAGCGCCACGCCGAGATAGCAAAGGCAGATTGTCCAAGCCAGCTGCGCTGGAGGCGTCCTCGAATGTGCCATCGTGTTGGTTGCGGAACAATTGTATAGGCTCGCGATAGTGCCCGGCTCCGGGGATGGATTCAACTTGCGGGTACACGTAGCCATTGGTCACGAGGATGTCCGACCACCCATCATTATCCGCATCGAAGAAGCCTGTGCCCCACCCTACATAGCGATAGGTAGGCGACGCCAGATTCGCGAACGATTCTAGGCTGTTGAAACCAGCGGCTCCGCGATTGCGGTAGAGAGCGTCAGGCTGCAAGGCGAAAGTGGTGACGAACAGGTCGAGTTGTCCATCATGGTCGAAATCCGCAGCGTCTACTCCCATCGATCCCCGCTCTTTGCCCGCCTCATCCAAGGCTGCGCCCGAAATAAGGCTGACATCTTCAAATGTACCGTCGCCTTTGTTCCGGTAAAGAAAGTTGGCTCCGACATCGTTAGCCACAAACAGATCGGGCCATCCGTCATTGTTGTAATCGACCCAAATCGGTTGCATACCATAGGCACCTCCAGGGTCGCTTACTCCAGCTTTCTTGGAGACCTCTTCAAATGTGCCATTTCCGCGATTGTGAAATAGCAGATTGGTTTCACCCGGCAAGCCCTTAGGTCCGCATTGCACCTTAACCGTCATGATCGAGCAAGGCTCGTGATCGGCTCCGATCGTGGGCAGATTATTGATGTCGATCTGAACGTACCGTGCCACGAAGAGGTCGACGTAACCGTCCCGATCGTAATCGCCCCAAGCGGCTCCTACGCTAAAGCCTCCGGCGCGCACGCCGGCTTTCTCGGTAACGTCTTCGAACTTACAATTTCCCAGATTGCGGTAAAGCACGTTGCCGCCAAAGCCCGTTACATAAAGGTCCTGCCACCCATCATTGTCAAAATCCGCCACCGCCACGCCCATTCCCCAGCCTTTACGTGACAAGCCAGCAGCCTCGGTAATGTTGGTGAATTTTCCATCATCATCCTGGTGATACAGAGTCACCATCGGATCGCCACCCCGGCGGTAGCGATCCACATTTGAGCCATTAACAGTGACGATGTCCAGTTTTCCGTCGTTGTCGCAATCAATAAATCCAACCCCTCCGCTCATGGACTCGATGACGTAGTTCTTCTCGGGGGCGGAAATGTGCGGCACGGTTAGGCCCGCGTGTTTTCCAATGTCCTCAAATTGAAGAATAGGAGAGTGACCAGCAGAAACCTGTGCCAGACAGCCCCCAGTCAGCACAGTCGCAAAGGTCAGCGCTTGCACGAGTGTCCTCGGCTTCAGCTCTGTCCGAGTGCAATAGGCCGCTGCATACCCGAGGATGCGCCTGAGAGGGTCTCCGTCTCTTGAATAGCTGGCGTCAAGTCTGTAATCTCCGGATCGAGACCAGGCCTGTCTGGAAATGTCCAAATTACGCTCCCGCTTCTTCCAATAAAAGGGCTCCCGTGACGCCATTCGTCCCCATGTCCCAGTATGCAGCGAGTTCTCGGCTGCCGCAATTAACCGCGTGCGCCACCAGCATCCAGGCAAACGTCGCGGAAACAACGCGCGGGCAGGTTCTTGCATACGTTAGCAAGCTAAAACAGGGTTCATTGTGACCCGGGATCACATACATTGATTAGACCACAAGAATTTGGGGGAGAGCGCTCCGATAATGCTTAGAAATTTAAAAAGAAAACGATTCCGTAAACGATTACGGTGGTATATTGCCATACCGGAGGTAGCTCCATATGCCAAACAGGCATACTGCCATCGGCAATCTGCTCCAGACAACTGCCGCTGAATCGCTTTCGTTCAAACCTAGATTTCAACAATTTTAGAGAGGAAATATCCATGCATTGCCATCGGAAGATCTCTGCGGTTCCCGCCCTGCTCGTATTTCTGACTCTGACGGCCGGATGGCTGCTCGCTCAGCGAAACTCCGAGCACTATGTATTCAACCCCGTTACAATCGTCGCTGGCGGTTACGTCCCTGGACTGATCGCTCATCCCGCCGAACCCGGTCTTATCTACGCGCGCACCGACATCGGCAGCGTCTATCGGTGGGAGCCATTTGATCACCAGTGGGTTCCACTGACGGATTTCCATTCGCCCGACCAGTACAATCTGAATGGCCCAGAAAGCATTGCGCTAGATCCGAACGATCCCAAACGTCTTTACGTTGCAGCCGGAATGTACGCGTATCCTGACTGCTGCGCCTTCCTGGTTTCCGAGGACCAGGGCGCAACCTTTCAGACCTACCCTGCACCTTTCGAGATGGCTTCCAACTACAACGGGCGAGCCGCAGGCGAACGGTTGGCCGTGAACCCGTTCCGGCCGAATGAGCTGTTCATGGGCACACGGTTCAACGGCCTGTGGGTGAGCAAAGACTACGCCCGGACGTGGCAACAGGTAACCACGTTTCCTGTTCAGTCCTCCACCGACACCTATGGCGTTCAATGGGTAGTCTTTGACCCAAAGCACGCGGGCACCCTTTACGTGGGAGCCTACACGACCGCCACGGTCTACGTGAGCACCAACGATGGAACGGCATGGTCGGCTCTGCCCGGCCAACCTATCGCCTGGCCTTTCTCCGTCTCTCCAGGAACCAATCCGCCCGCCCCTGAACGTGCCGTCATCAACTCCGACGGCAACCTCTACGTGACATTCGACGATCTTCCCGGTCCGAATGTCATCGACTATGGCATCGTGGAGCAGTACAACCCATCCACCAAACTCTGGGCGAACATCACTCCACCCATTGATTCTCCCTTCCAATCGAGTTACTACGGGGGTTTCGTCGGCATTTCCGAGGACCCCACCCGTGCCGGCACGCTGGCGGTTACTACAATGGATCGCTGGTATCCCGTCGACACTGTCTATGTCACAGACGACGGCGGCGGCACGTGGATCAATCTCGGGCTGATCACTTCCAGCTCTGGCGACGATGGCCCTCCCTACGGGAATTACTACTTCAACCCCAGTGTCTATACTCCCATCTCACCGTATTTGACCTTTGGGGATACCAACTACCCTTACTCACCCAATCCCTCGGCGAAATTCGGCTGGTGGATGTCCGCCTTGCTAATTGATCCTACGAACCCCAATCACTTAATGTATGGGACCGGGGCTACCATCTTCGCCACCGATAATGTCGCCGTGGCGGATCAGGGGACCGCGCCCACGTGGTTCGTCCAAGCCCAGGGCATCGAAGAAACCGCAGTGCTCGCGCTTATCAGTCCTACCGCCGGTGCACATCTGCTGAGCGGGGTTGGCGATATCGGAGGCTTCCAACACCTCAACTTCAATGTCTCGCCTCAGTCTGGGATGTACACCAATCCGGTAGCGGGCAGTGTTGGCAGCCTGGACTGGGCTGGGCAGAATCCGAACTTCATCGTCCGCGCACAGTCCCCCTCCACCTACTCCACCAGTCCCTGCAACTTCGGCGCCTATTCCACCGACGGCGGCAGCGACTGGAACCCACTGCCGAACTGCGCTCAGGGTGTTGGCTATTCCAACAATGGCGGCACGATCTCCGTGGACGCCAGCGGAACCACGATTATGTGGACGCCAGGGAGTGGATCGAACGGAGCCCAGTTCTCCACCACCAACGGAAGTTCCTGGATTGCAACCAGCGGCCTGCCTGGCTTGGTTCCGGTCTATGCAGACAAGGTGACACCGCAGTTGTTCTATGCCTTTTCGAGCGGCAGTTCCGGGGGCGCCTTCTACAGCGGTACGGTGAACCCTACCGCTGGTACGGCCGCATTTACTCAGGTCAATACAACCGTGCTCCCGGCGAGTGCCAGTTGCTACGGCTCCGGCTGTGGCGTGGTCGATCTCAACTTCGGCCGACCGGGCGACATCTGGCTCCCCCTTGGTAGTAATGGTCTCTATCATTCAGCGGACGGCGGCGTGACGTGGACCAATATCGCCAATGTCTCCTATGCCAATTCGGTCGCGGTGGGAGCAGCCTCGCCATGGACCCGGCGGCAGGCAGTTTTCCTGTATGGCCAAACCTCGCCGCTGAACCTCATGGCGATTTATCGCTCGGACGACAACGGCAACTCCTGGGTACGTATTAACGATGATGCCCACCAATACGGTGGGCCCACCCTCATCCAAGCCGACCCGCGCGTCTACGGGCGGGTCTACCTGGGAATGAATGGGCGCGGCATCATCTACGGCGATCCAGCCGGAAACCGCTTTCACGGGCGCTAGTTTCACGCGGAGCGGAAGACCGAACCAAACGGTGGCGGTTGGGCTGTCTGAAGAGATTGCTTCTCTTAAGACAGCCTGTTCTGCCTTAGCTGGAAATGGAGAAAGCGTTCGTCCGTTAAGACAATGGAGCGGACGGATGAGAAAAGAGCGCAAGCACTACACTGCTGAAGGAAAGGTGGCCATTCTACGACGCCATCTTTTAGACAAGGTCCCGGTTTCGGATCTGTGTGAAGAACTGAGCCTGAAGCCGACTGTGTTCTACCGCTGGCTAAAAGAGTTCTTCGAGAACGGAGCCGCTGCCTTCCAGGCTCAGGAGCGTTCCCACCGCCAGGTGGAGGAGAAGCAGACACCGATTGAGTTCTTGGAGAAGAAGGTCCAGACCAAGGATGAAGTCCCGGGGATGAAGTCCTGGCCGAGTTGATGGCGGAGCACTTCGCGCTAAAAAAACACTCGGGGATGCGGAGGGGCGAAGCCGTCGAAGGCGGTGATCTCACCGCCTTCCGGTTCAAGACCCTTCCCATGCTCGGCGACGCGTTGGCGGCCAAACGGCTACCACTACATACACCCACCCAAGATGCGGTCGATCTGCCGAAGATGGTTCAAGTCGTGTGCCGCTTCCAAGCGGACGAACTCCTCGACCGTTTGCCGTCCGCGTACCTCG
>Ga0209624_10000165_pt1 | contig 61601 bp, 45 predicted proteins | sample JacPinW_OM2H0_O1_FD_188565 | JGI IMG/M metagenome (GOLD analysis project Ga0209624, IMG submission 188565) | Forest soil microbial communities from Algoma, Ontario, Canada - Jack Pine, Ontario site 1_JW_OM2H0_O1 (SPAdes) (version 2) | ecosystem: Environmental > Terrestrial > Soil > Boreal... | reverse complement strand
CGAAGAGATGTTTGGTGGGCAGAACCGAATCGATGAAGCGGAAATGGGCCGAGCTGTCAGGGTGACGCAAGTGGAAAACAATACGGCCACACAGACGCGATCCGCGTGCCATGAGATCGGTGTGTTCTTGCTGCAGAAAAACGAAGAATAAAATCTCTTGAAAAGGTCGACGTCGTTAGAGATAACGCGCTTACCGTACAAGTTCGTTCCGGCGGCTGACTTGTCCGGTAATCCGACTTACCAGGAGTTGAGACTGAGTCGAGCGGAAGTGCAGTTAATCGTCCGTCAACACATCTTCGCAAGGCCTAATGCCGAAAGCCCGCAATTTCGTTTGGAGGTGTACCAACCATCGGGCTTCGGAACCGATTCGAGGACGTGTAATCGTGAAATTCCTGATTGCGGTGGTGAAGGAACGCGTCTTCGAGAGATACGGAATCCGGCTGGAAAAGAAATTCAGCGGGTTTGAACTCCTTCACTTATCGCGAGGTTACGGTGTTTGAGACAAATCAGGCGCATTCCCGCCTCGCTCTTCACAGGCTCACCAGCCACGTTGAGAAGCTGAGCCAAACATTCGTGTTGGCGATAAGCAAAAACGCTGGAAAGGAAGATAGCAGCGCCACGCCGCCCCAGGCAAATGCGGGATGCAAATGCCGGTGTTTGACTGTGTCATAGAGGATGCACACAAGCGGTGTGACTTCCGTTAAGCCAACAAGACCCCACAGGCCTCCTGACATAATGAATTGCAGCGGAATGCGTCCGATGGCAGGAAGGAGCAGGCTGCAAGAGGCGAGAACCATCAAGCGTTTGTGGATGCCACCCCGGCGACGAAAATAAAGGGCCGCAGCAACGAGAAGAGCGAAGATCAAGCTGCTACCCAAATCCAGAGCGAATGGCTGAAGGTTATTTGCCAACGAAGCCGGGTTCGCCAGATAGCTTCGCCGCACCGCATGAATTGAAACCCCCATAGCTATGCATGCGCCGAGAGCAGCCAGGAACGCACAGAAAATGCCAAGGCGCTGGTGGAGATCGACGCGATGATGCGCCACGAGGCGTGTCTGCACGAAAAACAACACAAACCACGTAGTAAAAATCAGTCCGTGGAGATGCAAATAAAACGGAAGCGGACGAGTGCCGAACAGAGCCTTCAAATAGAAGGTGCGCGCAAAACCTATAAAGACAATCAGGAAAGTGCCGACGGCCACCCATGTGTAGAAAAAGATTGTCGGCGTCTTACGCTGCTGCCTGTCCAAATGAGCGGGGGGTCGGGCGTCACCAACGGCCATAGGCCTCTCTAGTCATCAAGTCAAATTAAGTTCTTGGAAATCTATAATGTCGTCCCATTTTATTAGGTAAACGGTACCGCCCTGATATTTTGCCGGGTTGTTGCTGGAATGGAGCCGGAGAATTACATCGCGCTCAGCGTCGCTGACAAACAACGCAACCCCATGCAGGACATCGCCGTCTTTAAAGGCGACCCCTTACGGTCTTTGCGTCTCTTTCGTGTTGGTCCTCAGTCATGCTCACCCCTGCGTTCCTCCTAAATACCACACGTTTGTTTCAAAGTCCTGATTAACGCGCAAACCGGACAAATGAAGTATTACTTAACTTCTCCGGTTATCCGGCTTATCAGGCACTACCACCAAATTGTGATAAATTCTGCTACTCACGGGCGTTCAGTTCGAGCTGAGGGCTTTGCAGATGAGTACTCAGACCCAAGTTGTGGGCATGGATCAACCATCGCAAGCTCCCCGCTGGAATCTACCCAAACGCATCGCCTTCCGCTTCTGCTTCGTCTATCTGGGATTGTTCGTGATTTATTTCTGTCCAATATGGCTTCAGTATCTGCTGTTTCTCAAACGCCACTCTCGCCTCGTCCTGGGAGGAGTGTGGCCGATGCGCCAGATCGTCTTCTGGGCTGGTGCGCATATTTTTCAAATGACCGTTACACCGGATCCCGGCGTGGGCTTCGACGGGAGTTTCTTTTGGATAGAGGCATTTTGTTGCCTGATCATCGCCGTACTTGCTACTGGAGTCTGGTCGTTTGTGGATCGTCGGCGCGCAAATTACCTCACGCTACAAAAATGGTTCCGGCTCGTCATTCGTTTTGTTCTGGCTGGGCTGATGTTCGCCTACGGAGTCTTCAAAGTCATCCCGGCGCAAATGCCTTACCCGAATCTGTTTGAACTGGTTCGGCCTTTCGGCCACTTCTTGCAGATGCAAGCTCTCTGGACCTATATGGGTGCTGCGCCTGCGTATGAGATTTTCGCGGGATGCGCGGAAGTGCTGGGCGGCATTCTGCTGCTCGTACCTCGCACAGCAACGCTGGGTGCGCTGATTTGCCTTGCCGACTTGACGAATGTCTTCGTGATTGACATGAGCTATAACGTAGCGAACAAGCTAGAGGTTTTTAACTTCATTCTTCTCGCTGTGTTTTTGCTTGCCCCCGAGCTTCCCCGCCTGTCAAACGTTTTTCTGTTGAATCGCGGCGCTCTGCCTTCCCCGGAGCCTCAGCTCTTCCGCACGCGCCGCGCCAACCGCTTGGCGATGGCCGTGCAGGTCTTGGTAGCGATCTACCTTTTGGTGGGAACTGTGTACGACGCGTGGGAAAATGAATGGCTCGTACACAGAGCTATGGCTTCGAAGCCCGCGCTCTACGGCATCTGGGATGTGGAGCAATTCTCGCTGGACGGACAAGTCCGGCCCCCCCTTCTGACGGACTATGACCGCTTTCGCCGGGTGATTTTTGATTCAGGCATAATCTGGGAGCTCAACGTCAATGCCGATGGGGGTGCCGTGGCCTTTCAGCGCCCGGATGACTCGTTTGCCTATTACCGTACCTCGATTGACGTTCGCGACAAGACTATAACGCTTACCGACACCGGTCGCAGCCGCAAAGACTGGAATGCTCACTTCACTTTCGAACGCCCGTCGGCGGATCAGTTGGTTCTGGATGGCGACTTGAACAAACACAAGCTCCACATGCAACTGCATCTCTTGGACCGTAACAAGTTCGAGCTCGTCAGTAACGGCTTTCACTGGGTGCAGTGAATCAACGCAGGATTGCTGAGACAACGGGCCGAATGACGGCGGATTCGCAAGTTGTGCCTACATGCCTGATTAACGCGCAAACCGAAGTCAAGTACTGGAACGAACTTGTCCGATTATCCGTGCCAGCTCAACCGGTCGACGCAACACCATCCAATACGTTGATTCAGCAATGCTTCTCAGGAGAAGCTATTCTTTTTGGCTACACTCGATCAAAACCTAGCCAGGGTAGTGTTCCGCCGATCTAACCCTAACGACCGATTTAGCCTTTGGTTTCAAAGCAAACCGGGTTCGACTTGAGTGTTGCATCGACCTATTGAGACCACCCGACTTATCAGGGATTAGGCGGGTCGCTCGGCAAACGTTCATCGGTAACGAGAATTTGCCGACAGAGTCTAACGACGGAATTGGATGATACACTGCGCGCAAGTTGCTTTTCAGCTAGAGGACCTAATCATGGAATCTTCTGCTCTGGTGGAATCTGCGTCAGACCGCTATCCCCAAATCGCTAGCCCAATCCACACAATTTTGGTACTCGCCGCGATGGGCGGTTGGGCGATCTGGCATAAGATTTTTGCAGATCAACTGAGCGCGGCGGCTAATCCGAGCCGCGTGCGCTTTTATGTAGTCACCATTTTCTATGAATGGCTTCTGTTCGTTTTGGTAGTGGCGGGCGTGCGCCGTAGTGGCGCGTCTGTCCTCGTCGTTCTCGGGGATCATTGGCATTCCGTCCGCCAAGTGCTGCGGGATATTGGAATTGCCGCTGGGTTCTGGATCATTGCGTGGATGCTCCTTTGGGCATTTGGTTGGCTCCTGCGCATCGCCGCGCTGGGTCGCAATGTTTCCATGCTCCCGCATCGAGGTATTGAACTGACATTATGGATAACGCTCTCAGTTACCGCCGGTATTTGCGAGGAGGCGATCTTTCGAGGTTACCTGCAACGGCAGTTCATGGCGCTGACTAAGAGCGCGCCTGCTGGCATTCTTCTTTCTGCCGTAGCATTCGGCGCGGCTCACGCGTACCAGGGCTTCCGGATGGTGATTCTGATCGGCCTGTACGGAGCAATGTTCGGGATTCTGGCCTATTGGCGCGGAAGCGTTCGTCCTGGAATGATCGCCCATGTGTGGCAGGATTCATTGAACGGAGTGCTCGCCGCTCTAATGACGCATTAGAGTCTGCTTGCTTTCAGGGATGCGGAGCCAGTGAGCGGGATGTTGTCTGCCCTGATGGTCTGGGAATTGCGCCTGGATCACGGCGTGCTCGGATGTAACCCACATGCCCGATTAACGCGGTGGTCTCAATTGGTCGATGCAACATTCAAGTCGAACCCGACTTGCATTGAAAACAAAGGCTAAATCGCTCGTTAGCGTAGATCAGCGGGAACACTACCCTGGCTAGGTTTTGACCGAGTACAGCCGAACAGATCGCTTCTCCCGGTGAAGCATTGTCGAATCAATGCATTGGATGGTGTTGCATCGACCGGTTGAGCTGGCAGCGCTAACCGGACAAATGAAGTTCTCATACGTTAAGTAGTTTATACGTATGGGCATTGGTATCCTCGTCCACGACTACGCATCAAGGACTAGGTGTATCCCCGTATTGAGACGCTAGGGTAACTATCATTACAGTTAAACATGGTCGAACATAGGAGAAGCCGACGCATTCTGGCAAGCGTACCTCTAAAGGTGGAGGTACAGGGCAAGCCGCACCGGGTCTTAACTGCGGTAATCAACCTGCATGGGGCTATGATTCTTTCTCCGGTGGAATGGCCTTCGGGCAGCGAGCTTAAAGTGGAGAACACCGATACGGGAGTGCGGAGACAAATCACCAAGGGGTTCTTATAGGGTTGGCATTGAATTTGAAGCATCGTCTCCTGAGTTTTGGGGAGAACGCTACGACCCGCATGCTGTCGAAGTTCCCTGGAATAAATGACCTCTTCTGTTTACTCGACTAATGTTTCTTAAAAGCACCCGGTCAGGCAGAACTCAAACCGTGCAAGCGAGGCGCAAAGATGCGATTATCCGCGGAGTTTATTGCGCACTTGTCTGAGTGCGATGCCTGTAAGCTCGTGTTGGCCTACTTATGCCGCGAGTCGGATAAACAGTTGAACTCTCATGTAAATCGGAACTAGCGGCGATCCACTACGATCAAGAATGTTGGCTTCTCCGGTTATCCGGCTAACCAGGCATGTGCCATGACCGGAACCCATTGACGACTAGGCTTGAATAGTCGGTGTGACTTCGATGCGGTTACGTCCTCCGCGCTTCGCCACGTAGAGCGCCGCATCGGCTTGGTTTATCAGCTTAGCGAATTCCGGCAAACCCTTTCCCTGGTACCCCGCAATGCCGAAACTTGCGGTCACTTGAACAGTTTTCGTCCCAAACGAAAAACCATGTTCTCTAAGCTTCCGCAGAACACGCGCCACGATGATTCCAACGTTGCATTCGTCAGCATGAGTAAAAATCATGATGAATTCCTCACCGCCCGTCCGGCCGCAGATGTCCGAAGACCTCACACTTCTTTTCAGGATTTCCGCAAACTCTTTGAGAACGGTGTCTCCCGCGTCGTGACCATAGGTATCATTTACAGCCTTGAAGTTATCCAGATCAGCGATTACCACCCAGAACGAATAGCCATGCCGGACCGCAGCACTCAACTGACCCTTTGCCCAATCCTCTACCGCGCGACGGTTCGGTAAGCCGGTCAGTTTACATTCGTTAGCTAATTGGTGAACCAGTTAATCCACTAGACCTCCAGCCCGTTAGCAACAATCTCGGACATTTGCCCATGAGCCGTGGGAGCGGTTTAAAGCCGACAGATTCTAATCTATTCAAATATTGAGTTAGTATCGCGATTCTCATAAGCTCTAATTTATGAGGGAACAAAGACGAAGCCGTCGTATCTTGGCAAGCATACCGTTAGAGATTGAATGGGATGAAGAGCCGCAACCGGCAACGACGGCAGTGATCAATCTAAATGGAGCTCTGATTCTTTCTCCCATGAACTGGCCGACAGGCTGCGAGCTTAGAATCAAAAATCCGAGCACGGGATTGCAGGCTTTAGGGCGCGTGGTGTGGTGTGGAAATCACGATTTGACGGGGTGGTATAAACTCGGCATCGAATTTCGACATTCGTCCCTCGAATTTTGGGGAGAACTCTACGATGCTCAAGCTGAAGAAGCGCCTTAGCGCTATCGTTTTACTTCTTCCTTGCACCGTCTTTCTTCTGAGCCAATTTCTGAGCCATGAATAACAGGACGTTTATGTCGGCTTTATCTGTTCGGCTCAGAAGCCTACGAAACTTTCCCAGCAGCCGCGCGTCTCGACCGGAACTTCCCCAGCCGCTCGCGGCTGCCTTCGGCTTTGGAAGAGCTGCCGGAGGTTTTTCTCCGTCGTAGAAAAGCGCGTACATGGGGACTTCCAGTGCTCGCGCCATCTTTTCCAGGGTCTCGATCGCCGGAACGGTGTGGCCGTTCTCGACTCTCGAAATATAGCAACGCAGCAAACCAGTGCGTTTTTCAATGTCGCCTTGCGACAGGTTCTTCTGTTCGCGCAAGGCCTTCAATCTCTCAGCCACGACCATGGGTAATACCTCCGATCATTTCTTTTTTTCGCTTCCGGCACAGACTGCAAGCGGGTTTTTCCCTTCGTCGTGGTTAAATTCGCCGCCGAGCAAATCTAATTCCACAAGAGGCATTATGCGCAGGAGGTTTTGCCTAAGCCAATAAACGAGTTGTCACTGAAGGCTTGACGTATGGCTTTTTCATTTCAGCTCCACAAGCGCACCACGGGGTTTGACTCGGTGTCTGAGCGAGGCGCCTTAGTTACGTCGATTTCGCAGCCACATTCCGGATTCTGGCATGCGAAGCGCCAGCCCCTTACCATACCGGTCGCCATGGAGATCCTCCATAGAAACTGTATTAACGGCCTGACGACGCAGACTTACAGTATGCGGTTCCGATGAGAAGCGAAAGCGATTTTTCCGTGGAAATTAACTCGGAAAGTTAGATCGCTAGGTTCGATAAGAAAACACCTGATTTCTGAACTATTGCCACTTATGTTTCTCGCGTAGAGTAAACTGGCAGCCCGGGAACCCTGATTCTGCTAGCATTAAGATGAGCGGTGATTGTATGAAAGCAATGGTGAGATCAAGCATCAAACCCAAAACGAAACTCAAGGAGAAGCCTGCGTTCGATGCCCAAGCTTTTCTTGATTCCGCGGGAGTGGCTCGCAAGGTTACGGAGTTTAAGAAAAAGGCAGCGATCTTCTCGCAGGGGGATCCCGCTAAAAATGTCCTCTACATTCAAAATGGCAGCGTGAGGCTCTCTGTAGTCAATGAGACCGGTAAAGAGGCCGTCGTCGCGATTTTGGGACCGGGCGATTTTTTTGGTGAGGGTTGTCTTGCGGGTCAGCCGATACGGATAGGATCGGCAACTGCGGTTGCAGCGACCACGGTGCTCGTAATTGAAAAGAAAGAGATGACTCGCGTCCTTCACGCCGAGCATGCCTTTTCTGACCGCTTCATCTCTTACATGCTTTCGAGGAACATCCGAGTCGAGGAAGATTTAGTCGATCAGCTTTTCAACTCCAGCGAGAAGCGGCTAGCTCGTACATTGTTGCTGCTTGCACGATATGGCAAGGAAGATAAGCCCCAGAAGATGGTCCCCAAAGTATCGCAAGAGATGTTAGCAGAAATGGTTGGGACCACACGCTCTCGTGTTAATTTTTTCATGAACAAATTCAAAAAACTGGGCTTCGTCAAGTACAACGGCGGGCTCCACATTAATACGTCGCTTCTGAGCGTTGTCCTGCACGACTAATCACTAACCTATTTCGGACAAGCCCCCTGCTTCACAGCAATTGGTGCCGATGCCGGACTTATCGGGTAGGAGCGTGCGCCAACCTAAGAAGGCCACGTAGCGACATTGCGGTATTTCGTGAGCGTAGAGAAAAACAGCTGTCGCTCTCTCAGGACGTAATGGTCCCACCGCCTTCACGATCCGACTGGTTCTGCTGCTTGCTGGTTTGATTTTCGGAGTTCTCTCCAGGTGTACTCACTTGCTCGGAAGTTCGTTGACCTGAGCCGCTCCCACGATGGGCCGTGATCTTGTGCCCTTGCAGCAGTGCATCCGAATCGTATGCAGCGTCACAGTGACTACAGGTGAAAAAAGCCGCTGCTGGCGGTTGTCGCATGGACGTCTCCTTTTGAAATCTTTGCTTCTTGCGTCCTATTTCCTCGCCAGAGATGGAACCTGAACTGCTCTTAGAGGTAGGGTCACCAAATGCGTCCGAGCCATTTGTGCGCCTTCGAGGATAAAATGGGTTAAAACGAGGCAGATCATTATGCTAAGAAAAAGCGTAACGTATCCAACAATGAAAATCATAAAAGCAGCGATCACTTGGAACGCTGAGTTGTATGTCGTAACGAAGTTCATTTGTAACCTCTCAGGCGGCTGCGTGCTTGCATCTCAATTCCGAAATCCCTGATAGCCCTTAACTATTCCGGTTCATTGCCAGCCGATGGCGTTACGCAGTTTATTAATGTTGGAAGCTATAGTAATTAACGCCAGTGCTGAGAATATGACGCTAAAACCAAAGATAGAAGCGTAGATGGTTAGGAGCAAGTCGGGGATACATCTGCGCGGGGTAACCCATCGAGAGCCCATATGGCCTCCAGGACGCCTGCGGAATTAAGAGGAGAGGTTGGCGCCACTGTCTATCTTAAGAAAAGTATAAGGCAGATGATTTTCTGCGTCTGTTCTCTTTTGCACAGTTGGAGAAATATGCTGGCGATTCGATAAGAAAATTCCCGTGATAGTTGCAGCGGCTGAGATCATAGCGGTGTGGCTTCTTAGCGCCTGCATCTTAGAAACTGTGCGAAATGGGACAGTATGCCTTCCCATCTTACTGTCATCGTGTGTGAATGCTGAAAAAGAAGCGCAGGACACCCGGCAACGCGACGTCTGAGGGTGTTAAGAAAGAAATGGCGAAGCCGCGCATGACGAGGTCCGCAAGAATCATGGAGTTGAAACTAAACACGACCCGAATTCCAGGGGAGCCAAGTACCAGCTTGCCCGGAACCGTCGAAAAAATTATCTTGGCCCGCCCCCCCAGCCAGCCGGAAAAGGCGCAGATCGCTGTTGGGGGCGCCGACCACCGGTACCGCGATCTCCGAATTGAAAATCTGTTAACTGACGAGCATGGGGATGATGTAAAACTCAAAACAGGCGCTCATGTTGAGGTTACCGTCACAACCAAGAATCACAAGCCCCAAAATCCATAACAGACCAATCACAACCGCGACGGCCGGTTCGCACGTCGTCCGTTCCCTTCTGAGCGTTGTTTCCCACAAACTCATCCTTTACTACCCGGGATCTCGGTCCCAGCGGGACATCATGAAACGGTCGCCAGGAGACGTTAGATTAACTACCTGGGATGGCTCAGCGCTGTCAGGGAGAATCAGGACTATGCAGCACGGCGTCCACAGGAAATTCAGCTACGGTTTTTTCGTGGAGTACTTCTTGATCAGATCGTTAAACTCAGGACTGCTGTGCAGGCTATTGACGTTCGGGTCGGCCGCCACTGCGTCGGTCGGGTAATGTTTCTCCAGCGCTTCGCGCAACGCATCCAAAGCTTCCTTCGTTTTTCCAAGAAGAGCGTAAATCTGCACCTGGTCGTATATATAATCCAAATTGGTTTTATCAATGGCGCGAGCTTTCTTTATATATGTTTCGGCTTGTTGCGCGTCTCCCAAATTGGCGTAGCACAGCGCCACTTGTGCCATCACCTCCGAGTTTTGCGGATTCGTTTGCAGCTCCTTGTAGCCCAGCGCTACTGCCTTCTGATAAGTAGCTTGCCCCTTATCTTTCTGCCCCGAGAACCGGTAGGAATCGGCCAGATTCACCGTCATGGAAGTGTCATTGGGATTGAGTCCCACCGCTTTTTCAAACATTTCCGCCGCTTCTGCGTACTGCTTCAGGAAGAAGTAAGCGGTGCCCAAATTCGAATACGTCGAGTAATACGGCTCGATCTCCAGAGCCTTTTTAAAATAGGGAACGGCTTCTTGATACTTGCCCTGGGCCGCATACACGAGTCCAATATTGTCGTAGCCCGCGTTGATATCCGGCGCCAATACCGATTCCTGCTTGAATATTTGCAGAGCCTTGGCGTAGTCACCCGACCTGTAATAAGCGTCGCCGAGCGCGTTCTGATTCAGCCAGTAATAGGAGTTCAGGTCCACCGCTTTCTGAATCGCTTCAATCGCGTGCGGATAATCGCCGCTGACAAGGTACGCGCCTCCAAGCCTTCGGTAAGCTTCGTCGGAGCTTGGCGCCAGCGAAATAGCCTTCTTAAGTTCTGTGATCGCTTGCGCATACTTTCCTGTCGCAATATACGCGCTGCCCATGACGCTGTGAACTTCCGGGAGCTTGTCATTGATTTGTACGGCAGCCTGTGCGGAAGTAAGTGCTTTCTGGGTCCAGAAATTATCTTTCTTCGTCTCATACATGCGCAGGCTGGCGTCGGCCTCGCCCGCGAATGCCAGCGCAAACTTCGGGTCCGCCTTCAACGCCTGATCGAAATAATCCAGCGCGGACTGAACGCTTGCATTGTCATGTGCACGTAGCGCATTGCGTCCCCGGACGTAAAGATCGTAGGCTGCCGCATTTTGGGTCGGCCGAGCCTTGGAGCTGGCCACCTCGTCGGTCGTAAGATTCACGTCCAGCGCCGACACCAGTTCGCTGTAGATTTGGTCTTCCAAGGTGAAGAGATCGGAGGAAACACCGTCGAATTCCTTGTTCCACACGCGCTTATTGTGAAGCGCATCCTGCAGGCGCATAGTTACGCGTATGCGCTCTCCGGAGCCTTGCAAGGTGCCCTGAACTAAATAGTTCGCACCCAATGTGCGCGCAATTTTGGTCAGCGGTTGCTTTTGATCTATCTTGTCGGCCTCCTCACTGGCAGTTACGCGGACATCCTTCACTTGAAATAACTTGGTGGAGAGCGCTTCTTCCACGCCTTGCGCCAAATATCCGATCTGCGAGGAGTCGCCAATCACCTGGAGCGGCAAGACCGCGACGAATCTCCCGCTGGAGAACGGAGGGATGCCCGAAACACTCTCTTCGACGCCACCGCCTCCGCCGCCTCCCCCCTTGGTTTGAACTAGGTGCCGCACAAGAAACACAGCACCCACGATGAGCAACAGTACGGCGGCCGCGCTGGGAATCCACACTGAACGACGGCTGGCGAATTCAGGCAGTTGGATCTGAATGCTATCGCCGCTGCGCGAGATACCGCTACGGGAGAGGCCACTCCGGGATCCGCTGCCGCCGCCCGACGGCGACTTGCCTCCTTGCAGGTCGGCCAGAATTTCGTAAGCGTTCTGATAACGGTCGGCTGGATCTTTTTCCAGGCAGCGCATGATGATGCGCACGAGCCAATTAGGCAGATCCGCGTTGATCAGTTTCGGGTTCTTCGGCTTTTCTTGTATCCGCTGATACATCACTTTCAATGTCGATTCGCCGGTGAACGGGACGTCGCCGGTCACCATCTCGTAGAGGATCAAGCCAAATGCGTAGATGTCGGCGCGTTGGTCCGCGGGCTTGCCTTCCACCTGCTCCGGAGACATATACCGCGGTGTGCCGAGGAACGCACCCGTGCGAGTCATGCCGATGGCGCTTTCCTCAAAAGATTTCGCGAGGCCGAAGTCACACACAAAGATTTGATCGTCGTTGCCGACAAGCAAGTTCTGCGGCTTCAGATCGCGGTGCACCACTCCTTCGGCATGGGCGGCGGCAAGCGCTTCAGCGATTTGCTGCGCAAATTTCAGAACGCGATCCAGCGGCATTTTCGGGTTATCGCGGATGATATGCTGCAGGTCCTTCCCCTGGATGTAGGCCATGGAAATGAACCGCACGCCCGCCACTTCGCCCATATCGTGAATGCGTAGAATATTTTTATGTGAAATTTTGCTGGCGAGTACGAGTTCCTGTTTGAAGCGTTTCAAGGCGTCTACTTGCCCGATAGCTCCTTCGCGAACCACCTTGATTGCGACGGTACGATCGAGCTCCTTGTCATAGGCCTTATAAACCCGGCCCATACCGCCTTGCCCTAATAACGTTTCGATGCGATAGCGCGTGCCGAAATCGCTGCCCAGAGCGATGGCGGAAGGATCCACCATCTGAATTGTTTCTGAATCCGAGTCGTTAATGGAGAGCAGCGGGGTGCTGCATTCTTTGCAGGATGTTGCGAAGTCCGGATTGGCTGTGCTGCAGTGAGGACAATTCATCATAGCAAGCGGCCAGGACGGCTCGTGCTTGTCCTAAACGGCCCATTATCCGGCATACGCAAGTTGTCTGCAACTATAAGAGAAATTTAATGTGAGATTCACGACACATGAATGTTGCTGGTATAGCGCCCAGTCAACTTTATTCACTAGCGCTTGAGTTACAATCGAGCATCTAGGAGACAAAGCAAGTTGTGAGCAAACTCCGTCATTTGTTGCATGAAATCGAATCGCCCGCGCCTGCGGCCGACGAGCACGAGGCTGGAGAGGTGAGCCAACAGTCCTCCGACCGCCGGCACGGCGCGCGGCTGTGGGTAAACCTGCCGGTGTTAGTTTATGGCCGAACAATTGAGAGTGAACCCTTTCATGAAGGAACCGAAGCTCTCCGCGTGAATGCCGGCGGCGGGTTAATCACCCTCACTTCTCCGGTGAGGTGCGGCCAACGGCTGATCCTGATTAACAAAGTGAACCACAAAGAGTACGAATGCCATGTGGTCGCCGAACGTTCCAAATATCTGCAACGCACTGCCGTAGCAATCGGATTCCAAAAACCGGTGCCCGACTTCTGGACTGGTATTGATGACGCCGATTCTCGGGCAATTGCTCCACCTGCCTAGTTGGATTTTCCCAATTCACACGCACAGAGAATTCCTCAAACTCCTCGATCGGTTCGCTAGCAAACAAAGGGGTCATGTTGTCCCCATCGTTAAGGCTTGCGAGTTTCAGGCGTATAGTGCGTCTGAAGATATTTGATGATGACCGGTTGCACGTCTTCGGGAATCGGTTGGCCCATCACTTTCACCATTTTGTTCACTTCAGCCGTCCAGGTTTCCGGAGGAAGCGGTGGCTGCATGGTGATGTAGCGCGTGCTGTGGCAGGTTGAGCAATAAGATTGGACGTCTTCGCGTCCTGGCCCCGGCGCCAATTCAGGAGCATACAGAGGGTAAGCTGCCACGCTGTATGCGGCACCGTCCATTTCCATTTGCACAGCGGGCTGCATGATGGCCCCGGGATTTCGTTGTCCGTAGTAGCCGGCATCGAATTGAGCGTAGACCAAGCTGCCGGCAGCGGCAGCCAATACCGCCAAAATCCCGATGAACCAAATTGTTGTGCGCCTCATATGTTCTCTCAACTACTGCGTCCCACAACTACCTCTTGACGCTCGATGCGATTCCACAAATATCCGCCGGGATTCCAGACGCCGTCGTCCGGTTGGATGTTGCCTTTGCCGTCCGTAGCACGCGCTGCCAGAAAGTAGCGGCCGGGCTTGGGAAGCGTCCATTTGTAAGACCACGTGCGGAAAGAATACGGACCAAAATCTTCGCCAAGTTCGGCGACCTCGAACGATTTTCCATCGTCGACCGAGATCTCCAATTTGGTGATAGAGCCGTAGCCACTGAACGCGATTCCGCGGACGGCGACCGGCAATTGAGCGACAAGTTTAGTTGCGCCATCGGGAGTCACGATGAAGGAGCGTACGGGCATGCGGCTGATGGGTACAGTTTTCACATTGCCGGCCTTGATTTCTTCCGGTGTGGTATTTCCGCGTGGAGTGTCGGGAACGCGGTAGCCTGTTTTCATCCAAAAATTCTCATCCGGCTTGTCCAGCACGCGTATCCAACTCAGGCCCTTCATCCAGTATGTAGCGAAATATCCGGGAACGACCAGGCGCACGGGAAAGCCGTTCAACATGGGCAGCGGCTCGCCATTCATGGCGTAGGCGACAATGCAGTCGTCCAGAACGGAATTTTTCAACTCGAGCGATTTCAGGAATTCGCGTGAGCCGTGTCCCTCAGGGCCCTTGCCTTGATCCATACCTTGGAATTGCACGAACAACCCATCCTGTTTTATTTTGGCGGCATCGAGAAGTTCGCGCAGCGGCACTCCCGTCCATTTCGCGTTACCCATCGCGCCTTGCCCCCATTGTCCGCCGGGAACGCGCGGCTGGAATTTGCTGCGGCTGTTTCCGGAACATTGATTGACTGCCGCTACCGTGACCGGTTTGAACTTGCCGGTAAGATCGCTCATTGAAAATTTCAACGGGCGTTCCACGCTGCCTTCCACATTTAAACGCCAGGTCGCCAGGTCAACGCTATTGGGAATCTCGTCAAGGTGCCAGCGGACATAAAAAGCTCCATTAGGCGTGAAAGCCGTTTCAAAATAATGACGCGGGGTTTCGAGCTGCACGGGCCGGTCCGTGAGCAGCACCAACGGAAATTTCTGGGGATATTGGACTGTGGGGCCTACTGAATTCCAGTACGGATTCTGCGACGGGCCGGTAAAAGTGGGCAGCGATTTTTCATCACCGGGAACTTGGGGCTGTTGAGCGAATAGGCTTGCGACCGTCCCCAATCCGCCGGCCGCTGCCGCAGTTGCGGCGATTGCAGCAGTGCCCAGCAATTTGCGGCGTGACAGTTTCCGATTTTCAACCATCATTCATTGCCCCATGTTCATGGTTGCCCGCTGCAAGTTACCATCTGAAAATCGCCCGTTTGCGCTACACCTTGTGATTAAGTTGTTTAAGCATGAAAAAATCATAAGCCACCATTAAACAGGAGCTCAACGCTTGTCATCACAGATGTCGCCCAAAGATGTGTGATCGAGAATGCCTGCAGCGGCATTCCGAACGGATAAAAGAACGCGAAACAGCGCGCTGTGCTTCTTGTCATGCTCCACGTGGCGGCGCAAGCCTTCAGCATCTTCGAACGGAGCCAGAGGGCCGTCGATTGTGCGTATGATCTCCCCGAGAAAAATCTTCGAGGGATCGCGTTTGAGGCGATAGCCACCTCTTGCGCCGCGCTCGCTCTCGACGAGACGAGCGTGTTTAAGCTCGAGCAGTATGAGTTCCAGAAACTTTTCGGGTAGATCTTCGGTGGCCGCAATCTCGCGTATTTTGATGGCACCTTTTTCGTAGCGCCGAGCCAGAAAGATTAGGGCTTCGAGGGCGTACAGTCCTTTTTGGGAAATTTTCATAATGAATTAGGATTCTAGAGTCATACCACAACCTCTATCGACTTACTAGACTTTCAGCACGATCGCTGCCATTAGGTTCCGGGATATAAACCGATAAAATGGAGTCCACTGCTATGCTAACCTGCTGATTCGACGTGATATGCGCATCAACTTGGGGAGTTACCGACACTCTCGCGAGGCAAGCACCCTTTTGGGGGAATCGTTGGCCAAATAAATTGCGCTTGAAAGGATATTCGTTTCGTTATCACGATATGGGCTGCTCTAAATGAATGTCCTATCCTCCTTTCGCGGCCTGCTCGTTCCAGATTTGTGAAATAAGTTGCATACAATCAACAGAAAGATTAGAATCTGGAAAAATATGGACAGAAAATAAAGTACTTACGATACAGAAATATATGAGTGCTTTGGTATGCAAGGTGCTCTTGTTGACTCGCTGCTGACGCAGCTCTTCTTCTCGGAGGTTTTACTCATGAAATTCGCAAGGTTTATGACTCTGGCCGCGCTGGTAGCTGTGTCAGCGGTAGGGGTAAACGCCGGATCGATTAAACCCAACGCCAAAGATGCTGCCGGCGACCCGAAGCTTACTGTCAACGGCAAGCCGAGCGGCGGCGTGGCTAACCAGGGGACTCGCCCGTTTGTCATTCAGACATTTGGTTCGTCAGTTACGCACATAGGCACCCCTCTGATGATACCGTTCTCGATTATCACTTCTGGCACTGATGACCTTGAATACGTTGGTCCGCCGAATAAAATACACAACATGTGGGTAGAGATCTTTGGTATTCCCCTTTCCGACACCCAGTCATTCAGTTGCACGTCCGATATTTTCGCGAGTTTCGGCGGAGGTAATTGTGGCGGCCCGTCTTTTCAGGTTGGTGGGAAGGTGCTTTTCGACCTGTTCGGTGGAACTTTAACCTCTGGTGACCAGATAGCTGTCAGTATTACGCCATCGCCTACCCCGGAGCCGAGCATGTTGCTGATGTTCCTTTCCTTGGGACCTGCGATTGGCTTTGCTAAGAAGCGTTGGAGCGCAAGACAGTCCGCCTAAATCGTCTGGATTTCAATCTGGCCCGGCGCGAGAATTTTTCGCTGCCGGGCTGGTGTTTTTTAAGGCCTTGTAGCCCACATGTTACGGTTTCCTGTTTATCCGGTTTACCTTTTTGAACTCTCTTGATAACCACAACTCATGTTTTGAGGGTTGTTTTTGTCCCTCCTCGCTTCGCACAAGTGCGCAGCAACGGGATTAAGAGGAGAGGCCTGATTCCCTATCCGAGTTTTAAATCCTGATGCCTGGACCATTTTTTCCTAACTGGAATTTCCGAGTATTGCAACAGCTGTTGCGAATTTTGCCCCACAATGGGACACGCGATACGCTGGCGCAATTCCTGACCGTTAATGCCCTCGCTAGCACTTGGGTTTTCGCTGCAGTTTTTTATGTTTATTGGCGGATTAAGGACGAACGCACGAAGTGGCGCAGGAGCCGTCTGACTGAAACTTTCATCTGTTTTTGCGTAGCGATGGGAGTGACGTTGATGGTTCGGCCGTGGATCGCGTGGCCAGCGCCATCACTGGTGCAACCCTTTCGCGCGCTGTATCCGGATTACTTTTGGAACGAGGGGAATCCCAACTGCTTTCCGAGCCACTCCACGCTCATCTACATGATCGTTGCGGCGGGTTTTTGGCCATTTAAGCGATGGCTAAGCGCACTGATGATGTTGTGGGTGCTGATAGCAATCTCTCTGCCTCGCTTATATGTCGGCGGACACTACCCTATCGACGTGGCCGCAGCAATTCTCCTGGCGGCCATGGCCGTGCCGGCAACGCGGTGGGTTTGTAGTAACCGCCGCGTATCAGAGCTAATCGATCGAATTATTTCGAAGAAAATGCCAATGGAGCTGTTCCTGTTTCTTTGGCTGTTTGAACTGGCTGAAGGTTTTCGTTCGAGCCAATTCATCGCGAGCGGTCTTGCTCGAGTAGCGCGAAGCATCTGGTAGGCAGGCCGTCAGTTCGCGCGCGACTACAGCCAATAAATTCGATTAGCGGCTTGAACGAATTTGCGCGCTGTCGGAATCAGAACTCCCATTCGCGGCAGCGGTATGCTCGCTAAATTCTCCGCGGGCGTCGCTAACTCAGAAAACGTCATAACCCTAAACCGATCTGAGTTACATTTCAGGAAATTGCAAAATTCTCGAAAACGACGAATTACCAGGCGGTCGGGCCGCATCTTGAGAAACTGTGGATCCGCGCGCTTGAGAAAAGCGAAAGAATGCAGCATAACCGTCACGATTTCCTGGCCCAGCCGTTCCGCTTGATGCAAGACTTCTTGCAATTCCCATAGGCTGACGGCGCTAACTTCCAGCGGCTTTAAACCACGCATACCTCCGACGCCAGTTTCGAACGTGGTTACAGGGATCTCCCAAACTGAACCGTTACGCCAAGGGATGTTGGTCGCATCCCGAGGACCCATCAAGCAACTGTCGTCAAGGTACGCAGCGTTGAAACTACTGTCGTACGCAATTCCTACTTTTTCCAGGGCATCCAAGGTGGACATGCTGGCTCCGTAACATCCAGCCCGGAATGCCACAGGCATGGAGCCAAAAATTTCCCGAAAAATGGCGCATCCCTTATTTAAAAGTTCTACCTGGGTGTCGAACGGTAAGGCGCCAATCAGATCCATACGAGCAGGCAGGTCTTCTCGCCGCATCCGTCCTTGAGTGACCGCATGATAGTAATGAAAAACAGGGTGCAAATGGAGTTGCGCGTCATGACCGCGCTGTTTGATTGGAGCGTAAGCGTCTACGAGTTCAGACTTACCGAGTAGATCGCGAACCAGGACTTCAGTGAAAAATGTCCCGCGAAGGCCATGCTCCTCCATAATGTCCATGATAAGCGGTATACCGTACAGACGAGATCCCACGCGCCCCAGGACTGCTCGGTCTGGTCCGACAGGCTTCCACTGCGGATTTTCCCAGGCACCGCCTAGCGAGCACTCGGTATCCACCGTTATGTAGACGTTCACCATACTGAGGTGAATCTAGATTCTACCGGTACTCCGCGATAGCAACCGAAAAACCAATATCGGGCGTCTAGATTGAAGTTCGCAATTGGCAGAGAAATAGTGGAATCAAGAACAAGACGCGCGGGGAATCCTCCGGCGATGTGACCTGGGTTCAAAGCGACGATACCTGCAAAATAGGTGCGGAGGTTCGTAGCCTACTGACGAGGTCTTGAAGGGGTTCGAACTGACCGCGCGCCAACAATGTTTCCAGCCGACCTTCCATGCCTGCGAGGCCTGTATAGTGACGGAGTTTGGATTTCCATTTCCCTTCCAGTCGCGGTTGGCTAGGGTCCAGTTCCCAAGGATGTAAGTAAAGTATGAACGGCTGTTGATCTTGCTGATGAACGCGCCGAATCGCCCAGGAAGTATAAGCCATGGGCAAAAGCCTGAGATATCCACCGCCGCCCAAGGGCCAATTAAGGCCCGCAAATCGGATAGTGGACATGGGCACTTCCATAATTTCGCGACCGGAAGACAGTTCGATGCGTTGTAGAAATCTCGGGAATTCGGGGTAGCCATACAAATCGTGGCGAATTGGATAGATGCTAGAGTCGTAGAGAAAATCTTCTTCTGCCAGAATCTCCAAGGCCCATAAGCTACGGCGAAGAATTGAAAATGTCGGAGCGCGATATCCAATGACGCGAACACTCGCAGCATCTTCGATAAGACCGCGGGCACGCCGCAAATCTTCTCGAAATTCTTCAGGCTGCAATGAAAAAACGCGGCGATGTGCGTAACTGTGGCAGGCCAATTCATGGCCAGCTTCTGCAATCTTGCGAACCAGCGCCGGATCGCGTTCGGCTACCCAACCCAGCACGAAGAAAGTAGCTCGCCAATCGTATTTGGCGAAAAGCGCAAGGATGCGTTCGCAATTCGCGTGGACGCGAGCAGCAAATGTCGGCCAGTTTTCCGGACGAACCTGGTTGGCAAATGCCTCGACGTGAAAATAGTCTTCGACGTCGACGCTGAGCGCGTCTGTAATTGGGTAGAGTACCTGGCGCGGCGCAGCACCAGACTCGTTTTGGACCGGTGAACCTACTACACTAGTCATTTACAACCACAAACCAAAATTCACGATCTTCCGCGCAATCAAAAGGCCAGTCTGGGACGCAAGGTAATGATTGGGGGCTGGCCGTGCTGGCCTATTTCATCGCCTAATGCTAGCTCAGAGAGTGATTTATGGCTAGAGCAGAACGCTGTTGGCGGTGGACATAATGTGGCATGGAGACGATTCAACCGGGTGAAAACGATTGCCAACTAATGGAAGAGTGCTTCCCGACCGAGCCTCGGGTGGTAGACGAACCGGGCCGATGGGGCACGCCTAAGACTAGTCGCTCGGCTCAACCCTGTTGTATAGTATCATTTAGGACCTAAGGGATCAGAGATGCAGGCACCCGGCTTTGGAGAGGCAGGTGCAATGCATAGAGCGTATTCCCTTTACTTCTAGCCTGGAACTTCATTGAGCCTATCAGCCGTAGAAACGCTCCGGGGAGTAGAGTCCACGAGCACTGCCGCAACCGCTAGAGAGTGGGTCCGTTCACACCGTTGGCCGTTGCTAATTGTGGTGGCGTCCATAGCGCTGCTCTATGCCAGAAATTTTGCGAAGTTGTTTTCAGACTGGTCGATCGATGAAAACTACTCGCATGGTTTTTTCGTACCGATAGTGTTTGTCTGGATGCTGTGGCGGCAGCGGCATGAGCTAGAAACCGTAAAAGTATCGCCGCGTTGGTGGGGGATTTTGATTGTATTGATGGCATTAGCACAACTTGCAGCAGGCACCATGGGTGCGGAAAACTTCGTCGCCCACACTTCGCTATTGACCCTGCTTTGCGGAATTACGCTATTTCTTTTTGGGACCGAGATGTTGCGGCTCGTAGCGTTTCCGATCGCCTGGCTATTGTTCATGATTCCTTTGCCGGCGCTGATTTTCAATTCGATTACGTTTCCGTTGCAATTGCTGGCCTCTAGGCTTGCCGCGGCCATCCTGGATTTGTTGCGCGTACCGAATGTCTGCGATGGAAATGTGATCTATCTGGCTAATTTCACGGCTGGCGTAGTGACCGCCTGCTCGGGAATCCGCTCGTTAGTATCGATGCTCGCGTTCGCCGTCCTGATAGGTTACTTGCTGAATTTATCCGTGCGTTCGCGATGGATTCTGGCTCTTAGTTCGGTACCGATCGCATTGGCTATGAATGCCGCGCGAATCGCAGGCACTGGGCTCGCGGGTAACTATTTGGGCGCTCGATGGGCCGAAGGTTTTTTTCATACGTTTTCCGGATGGGTACTCTTCTTAGGCAGTCTTGGAGTGATGTTATTGGTAGTGCGTTTATTGCGCACTATTGACTTAAGCGGAACTGCGGAAAAAACGGCATGACGGACAGAATCCGCTTAAGCTGTTTAATCGGCCTGTTGTTATTCAGTACCGTGGAATTGCGCTGGACCTCACACGGACGCTCGGTGCCGCCGCGAAACGATTTCGATACGTTTCCTCAGCAGGTGGATGATTGGTCGGGAGAAAACTTACCGGATTTAGATCCCGCGGTAAGGAAAGAGCTAGCGGCGGATAATTATCTGCTTCGGAATTATCACCACACAACAGATCCAAACATTGGCCTGTTCATAGCTTATTACGGTTCACAGCGGAGCGGCGACGCGTTGCATTCCCCGAAGAATTGCCTTCCTGGTGCCGGTTGGGAGCCAATTTCTTCAGGAACGGTCCGGATCGAGGACCCGTCGGCCCCCGGGACCTCATTTGTGGCCAATCACTATGTCATCGAAAAAGGCGGAGAGCAGCAGGATGTTTTGTACTGGTATCAGGCACACGGTCGCAGGTTCGCCAGCGAATATCTGGGAAAGATATATCTGGTGTGGGACGGGATTACCAAGGGTCGAACAGATGGAGCGCTAATTCGGATAACGGCATCTCGAACGTCAGGGAGCTCGCAGTCCCTGCCTGCGATGTTAGCGTTCGCGAAGGACTTGAATCCAATTTTGCCGCAGTACTTGCCAAATTAAGTCTGTCGACGCAAACCGAAGTTGCGAGGAAAAACAGCAATGCTAAATGGAAGTCAATTGAAGATTTTTTTGGCGACGGTGATGACGTTGGCGTTCGCGCTGCCCGCACGGTCGCAGAGTAGCGCACCTGGCGATGACAAGAAAACGCAGACGACTCCTACGGCCCCAGCTGATCCAGTTAAGCCGTCAGTAAAACCAAAAGGCAGCGACGACCCGGCGCTGGCCGGTTACACGATTGGGGAACAAGACGTTCTCGCCATCGACGTGTGGCAAGAGAAAGAGCTTTCCGGGCCGGCTGTGGTGCGACCAGACGGAAAGATTACGATGCCACTGGTGGGCGAGATTTATGTGGTGGGTATGACGCCAGTGCAGCTACAAGGCGAATTGACAAAAAGGCTCGAGCCCTTCGTTACTGCTCCTCAGGTAAGCGTTTCTGTTCACGAAATCAACAGTCGAAAAGTTTACGTAATGGGACAAGTGGCCCATGAAGGAGTTTTCCGTATTAACAGCACAACCACTGTCTCCCAAATTCTGGTCCAGGCAGGCGGGCTGCGCGAGTATGCGAAGAAAACCAAGATATACGTGCTTCGTAACATAAACGGGAAGCAAGTTCGCCTGCCATTCAACTACAACTCGTTCATCAAGGGCCAAAAGAACGGGCAAGACTTCATGTTAAAGCCGGGCGATACAGTGGTGGTTCCTTAGGCCAGAGATTAATAATATGTTCATCCCCGCGCAACCACGAGTTGGAAGAATTACGAGTGTCCGCTTTCAATCGGTAAAACTCGGCATGTTGTTGGCCGCTTTTTTGTTAATGTTCCCGTACAAGACCTTCGCACAAGAGGATTCACCTCCACCTACGCAGGAACCTGACTCTACGACAACGACGTCTCCGGACTCTCCGCAAGTACCCGGGCCAGACCAGCCCACGACAAGTACCGTGGAACCTGGAGCTGCTGGGGGAGGAAGTAGTCGTATCGTTGCACTGCGTTGGGGACACTTATCCGCATTTTCGGTTGATACTTTCTATATATATGACACGAATTACAGGAATTCTGCTTTCAATCCTAAGGGAGAAAGCGCTTTTGCGACACGAATCATTGCGTTTTATTCCGTGGGAAATGATCGTTTGGGCTTGGACGTCCAGTACCGCCCAGACATGCTCGTTTCTCAAAACAACTACGATTTTGAATTTGGCGCGAGTTTAGTGAACTTTCACATTCACCACCCTATTAGTGAAAGCTGGACTTTCTCGCTGCTCGACACATTTACCTACGAACCGGATTTCAATTTTCTTAACACGCCGACCATCTCACTGACTTCTACGGGAGCGTTCAATCAACAATCCTTGCTCCTCAATGGCCAGACGGAGCTGCGCAACGTTCTGTCGGCCGGGTTCACCTATCGTATCGCGCAACACGATCACATCACTTTCCACGCCCAAGATGATTATGACGATCTCAGAAATGCTCCGAATTCCGTCGAATCGAGCGCGCTTTTCTATGGTTCGGGGAATACCGCAGGAGGGGGAGTTTCCTGGAACCACACGATCGGTCCAAATCACGATATAGGGGTCAATTACAACTATGATCGAGAGGTATTCGGCGGCAGCAACACGCAGGCCCAATATCACACGATCATCGTTACCTATCGGCAGAAGATTGGTCGAAGCCTTTTGCTACAAGCGTCTGGCGGACCTTCGTTCCACGTGTTCTCCAACGGTTCCGCGACCCAGAAAACCTTTGTAGGCACAGCTGACCTATTGAAATCTTTTCATGATTCCAGTGTGGCGCTTCTGTACACGCGCGGCTATGAGTTCACCGGAATTATTACGGACAGTTACCACGATAGATACGACGCGTTCTACAGCAGGATTTTTCAAAATATTTTCGGAGCGGAAGGTGGTATTTCCTACGTCCAGACGCATACGACAGGGCTGACTCAAGGAATTGAAGGCCGAATAATTTTTGCGCGGTTCAATTATTACATGACTCACCATTGGACTTTGTTTGCGACGGTTCAAAATTCCGCTTTTGCGGGTGCAACGCAACCCTATATAGGTCGCAATTTTATAACGTTAGGCGCGCGCTGGTCGTACGGTGGCGCCCGCGATCTGCAGAGACCCTAGGACCCATAAAAATGGTTCGAGTACTTGGACAATACGTTCCGGTCAAGACGATCATTCTGGCGATCACAGAGATCGCGCTGATTGTTTTGTCCATAATACTTGCCACCTGGATACGATTTGGAAGTCTTGCCGACGCAAGGTGGTATCTCGCTCGGCCATACACTGGCGTTCAGTTCGCGATCGTCGTAATTGTGTGCTGGCTATGCCTTTACTATAACGATCTGTACGATCTGCAGAGTGTAGCTCGCCGAACCGAATTTGTAGTGCATTTGATGCAAGCGCTGGGCGCTGCCGTGTTGATTCTGGCTCTTCTGTATTACTTTCAGCCGGATCTTTCTCTCGGCCGCGGGGTGTCAGCTCTTGCGCTGGTATTGATTTTCACTGTCTTGCTAATTTGGCGATCAGCTGTGGACGCCAGCAAGCTTTTTAGGCCGGTGTATCGCGTAGTGATTGCCGGTACGGGAACCAGCGGGGTTCGACTGGTGCGAGAAATCCTGGCACTTCCGGAGCTAAACATAAAGGTTTTGGGGTTCCTCGATGAAAAGGGACAAAACCTTGGGAAACCGTTAGTGAATCCGGGAATTGTCGGCGGAGTAGCGGAGGTAGAGGACTTCGTCCGCCGCGAGCAAGTGGATTGGGTGGTACTGGCATTCTCGGAACGACGTGGGGTGATGCCAACCACGGAATTGTTGCGACTCAAGCTTTCCGGAATAAGGGTCGAAGAGGCTCATTCACTTTTTGAGAAGCTGAAAGGCGGCGTGATGTTGGAAAGGCTATCGCCGAGCTGGCTCGTGCTTTCGGAAGGTTTCCGCAAAGATGTCTTGCTGATGTTCTCCAAGAGGGCTTTGGACATAATTATTTCCATCCTAGCTCTGGTTGCCTTGTCGCCTTTTTTACTCCTCCTTGCCATAGCGATCATGGCGGAATCAGGATTGCCTGTTTTGTTCCGTCAGGAGCGTGTGGGACTGCACGGCCGCACTTTCTCAATTCTAAAGTTCAGATCGATGAAGCATGACGCCGAAGAGGGCAAGGCAGTGTGGGCAGCTCGTGACGATGTGCGCGTCACCCGGGTGGGAAAGATTATGAGGCCTTTCCGTCTAGACGAGCTTCCGCAACTTATAAACATTTTGCTTGGTGATATGAGCCTGGTTGGACCCCGCCCTGAACGACCGGAATTTGTGCGGATGCTTGGCGAGCAGATTCCTTACTACAACGAGCGTCACACAGTACGCCCGGGGCTGACGGGTTGGGCTCAGATCAAATATCAATATGGCTCGTCAGTGGACGATGCAAAAACCAAACTTGAGTACGAGCTGTTCTATATAAAGCATCTTTCCCTCTTCCTGGACATGGCAATTATTCTTCGAACTATACAGGTAGTACTTTTTGCCCGTGGTTCCAGGTAAGCAGGTTGTAAGCGGTATAGCAAATGGACGAATTGTGGAAAAGCGTTTCCCTCTGACGGGCCAATCTGCCGCCTTATCGCATACATTATGTGTAAGTATTGTTTTTTCTGTTAGTTAAGGCGGTTATAATATAATCAGGAGCGTAGGCACTTGGAAGGTGGGTTGCTCTGACAGGCTACAGGCGGAGGAATCTTTTGATACGATGTAGCGTACCCGGAAGTAATAGTTGGCGCGCTTTAGCACTGTGGGCGGTTTTTTTGGCTAGCATGGCTTCTCTAATCGGTTGTGCTAGCGCTCAGGAGAAGTCTGCGCGTCACTTCGCGGATGCAGAACATTGGGCAGCCGAAGGAAAGATAAACGAGGCCATCGTAGAATACCGTCGGGCAATTCAGCTGAACCCCAAAGATCCCAAGGCGCATCTGGCTCTGGCCAAGATTTTCATCGACCGTCAGGATATTCCGAGTGGAGTCCAGCAACTTAAAATAGTCTTGAAAAATAATCCTGACGACCACGACGCAAACGTTGCGCTCGCCAAGCTGCTGATTAAGACACCGCAGTTTGCTCAAGCAAAAGCTCTGTCAGATTCTTTGTTGAAGAAAAATCCGAACGATACTGATGCGCTACTAATTTCTGCTCAGTGTGCTCTGAAGACCCCGGACTTGCCGGCCGCTAACTTAGCTATAGATCGTGTCCTGCAGCTCGACCCGGAAAACGGACAAGCTTGGTTTCTAAGGGCTATGTCACAGCTTGCCGAGAAGAAAACCTCGGAGAGCGAAGCGAGTTTATTGCGGTCTATCGTATACGATCCTAAGTCAGTTCCACCGGTGACGTTCTTATCTGCGCTAATGACGCGGCGCGGGGACCTGAGTGGAGCCGAACAAGTGATTCGGAAAGCTCTCGTACAGAACCCGCAGAGTATTCAGGTCCACTACCTGTTGGCACTTTTTTTATTGTCACAAGACAGGGGTAAAGAGGCTGAGGATTTATTCCAACAAATCAGCACCCTTGGCGACGACAATCCAAGCTATCGCGGCGCTCTTGCACGTTACTACGTCATGATGGGAAATACGCAAGCTGCAGAGAAGGCGTATCAAAATATTTTGAAGCAGCATCCAGACGACGTGCAGAACTCTCTGCAACTGGCGCAGGTATATATCGAGGAAAGCAAGACCAGCGATGCCGAACAGCTGGTGAATGCAGTTATGAAGAAAAGTCCCAACGATCCCGGGAGTCTTCTTTTCAGAGGACGTTTGCTTGTAGAAAAAGGTGATCTTGACGGCGGAATCGGCGACATGGAGCGTGCCGCTCAGGTTAAACCTGACTGGTATTTGCCGCAATATTATCTGGGCTTAGGTTACATTCGGAAAGATAAACTCAACCTCGCTGAGGCGGCGTTAAACAAATCGATCTCGCTTGAGCCTACATTTCAGCCTGCCCGGCTAGTTTTGGCACGTCTTGATATTGAGCAGGGCCGTCCCGAACAAGCCATCACCACGATTCAGAAAACGGTGGATCAAAAACCGCAGAACATCGACCCGTACCTGGTCCGTTCTTTGGCGCTGGTCCAAGAAGGACACTACGACGAGGCAGAAAAAGACACTCTGCCGCTCATCGATGAGTTCCCCCAGCCTCCCGCCCGTGCGATGACGTACCGCACCCTTGCCGAAGCGAAATTTCGCCAAGGCCGTTTTGAGGAAGCGCACACTTTTGCTAAACAATCGTTAGTCTACGATACTACTTCTCGAGAGGGGCTCACACTTTTGGGCACCTCGCAGGTAGCTCTGAAAAAAAATAACGAAGCCGTGACTGAGGTTCAGTCTTATGTGAACTCCAATCCGAAGTGGGCGCCTGGTTATGAGGTCCTAGCCCAACTTCAGTCTTTGGTAGGTCGACCGAGCGACGCGGAGATTTCGCTGCGGAAGGCGCTGGAGTTGGATCCTAAGTCGATTAGCGCGCAATTAACCTTGAGCGATATCGAGCTCAATCAAGGAAAATTAGATTCGGCGATGGACTTGTTATCGAAGGTGTCCGAGACCGGGTCGCAAACGGCAATTGTTCAGATCCGCATGGGCCAAATTGCAGAAATGAAACAAGATTGGAAGGCAGCAGAGGACTATTATTCAAAGGCGCTAAAAATATCCCCTACGGATGTGGTGGCCAAGAATAATCTTGCCTGGGTATATGCAGAACACGGCGGCAACATTGATACGGCGCTTAAGCTAGCGCAAGAGGCGAGCAAAGAAAAACCCGACAGCGCGGACATTTCTGACACACTGGCCTGGATCCTGATCAAGAAGAAGAATTACGGCACAGCGATTCAACTATTGAAGGATTGCGTTCAGAAAGAACCGAACAATGCAGAGTTTAATTTTCATTTAGGCAAGGCTTACATAGAGGACGGGAGAATGCCGGAGGGTAAGCAATCGTTGCTTACCGCTTCCAAGTCCGGATCTGATTCAAGTTACGCGCGCCAAGCTAAAGAACTGCTTGCAACGCTGCCGCGAAGCTGAGATTTCGAGCGTCAAGGTTAGAGGGAACCATGAGTGAACTTAAGGAAACTTCAACAAGTTTTGCCGGACTGGAATATTACGCGTTGCGAGATTACTGGCGAATGCTCGCGCGTCGAAAGTGGTTCATTCTCGTTGGGACGTTCGCAATTGCCTTCGCGACTGCATCTGTTGCCTATTTTCTCCCTAACGAATATAAGGCGACGGCTTTGATCGTTGTTGACCCTCAGAAAGTACCTAATTCGTACGTGAATTCCACGGTGACACAGAATAGCGCTGATCGCCTTGCCGAGCTCCGACAACAGATCCTCTCCGTCACAAACCTGACGCAGGTTATAGAAGATATGGGGCTTTATCAGCAATTAAAAAATAAAGAAAGCGCGGAACAAATCGTACAGAAGATGCAAAAGGCGATTTCTGTGGACACGGCCGCAGTAACCTCGTCACATGGGGAGAAAAACGTCCAAGCTTTTAGCGTCTCCTATACAAATTCGGACCCTTCGGTTGCGGCCCGTGTTGCAAACCGGCTGGCCCAATCATTTATCGACAATAATAGAAAGAATCGCGATGAATCTGTTCGCGGCACCACAACATTCTTAACAAAAGAAATCGAAGATGCTCAGAATGACTTGAAAGCAAAAGAAGATGAAATAACAGCATTGAAAACAAAAGGTGCCGGAGAGCTTCCGGAGTCGCAAGTAATTCATGTCCAGGCATTGAACGCGCTACAGGGAGAACTTCAAGCCGAACGAGATGCGATTGATCGCGACCAACAACAAAAGGCCTCCCTTCAGGCTACCCTGGCTAGCGGTCCCTCGGTTGTAAATCTTGACGCGCAGGAATCGCCCGCGGTTGCCGGTATGGAAGCGGAAAAAGCGCAGTTGCAGGATGAAGTAGACCAATTTCGAAAACGATACGGTCCGAGCTTCCCGGACGTTGTTAAGAAGAACCTGCAGATTAGAGATCTGGAAACACGCATCGCGGACGCAAAAAAGAAGGAAACGCCCAAGGGCGCGCCGGCGCCACTCAAGGAACGCAATCCCGTAATCCAAAGTCAGATCGCCAAGGTGGACGAGGATATTCAAAAGCACGAGGTGCGCGAGCAGGGGCTTGAGAAGCAGGTTGCGTTTCACCAACACGAACTGGAACAGATTCCTCTCTTTGAACAGCGCATGAGCGCCGTAACGCGCGATTACCAGGGTGCTGAGGATCATTACAAACTATTGCTGGAAAGAAAGTTTTCGGCTGATATGTCGGCAGACTTGGAAGCGCACTCTGGAGGGGAACAGTTTGAAATACAGGACCCGGCCCAAGTGCCTTACAAGCCCGACAGTCCGGATCGTCCCATCATAAATTGGATCGGTCTTGGTGGAGGCCTTGTTTTAAGCCTCGCTCTAGCTTTTGCCCTAGAAATATTGAACCCTACTGTGAAGACCGAGCGAGAGGTTGTAGGCCAACTAGGCATGCCGGTTTTTGGTGAGGTTCCCTGGCTCCCCACCCAGGAAAATAGCCGGAGGAAACGACTGCGGGTGCTTTATGCTTGTGTCTGTAGCGCCGCGCTAGCTGCGGGATTTGCAGTAATCATGGTTCTAACCAGCAGATAACCTCTGTGGAGAATAATGTGGAGCAACAGTCGGTATTAAACGTGACAACGTCTAAAGACAACAACGGGGCACCAGGAGCTGCAAAGCAGGTGAGTGGACAAACCACCGGTGCAACCCAGATCAGAAGCGATCCTAGTTTTCCCTTGGTTTTGGATCACAACCATCAGGTGGCCACGGAATCGTTCAGCATCCTGAGATCTCGTTTGTTGAGTGTACACAACAAACTAGGAACACGCTCTGTGGTGATCACTAGTGGCGGGGCGGGAGATGGAAAGACGCTTATTGCCACAAACTTAGCTCTTAGCCTTGGACAACTAGGAAGCAAACGTATTCTTTTGGTGGACGGCGATTTGCGCGCGGGAACAGCGACCCGGGTTCTCAATTTTAAAAATTTGCCCGGAGTGGGAGATTTTTTGCAGGGACGGAGATCGTTCGAATCTGTCCTACATGCCACGGAGTTTCCCACTCTTTCGATAGTCCCCACTGGACTTGTTCCCAGCAAGGCGCTGCCCCAAATCCTGGAAGGTCCGAAATGGACTGAGTTTATCGAACAGGCCAAGCAAAAGTTTGACTTGATTGTTGTGGATTCTTTGCCGCTTTCCGCGCCGGTAGCGGATTTGGAGCTATTGACGGCTCCTTGCGACGCCATTTTGTTTGTCGTGTACATGCGGCGGACCAACCGGCAGGCGCTCCAGAGGGTGACGTCGCGTTTGGATCCGAAGAAGTTCCTAGGCGTCATCGTTAACAATGCCGACGAAATCTACGATTACGACTACAACTATTACAAAATTCGGTCTCAAGGTAAGTGACGAACGAAAGCTAGGACGCCGAAGAATGCAAGCGCAGTTGCGCCCGACCACGCCAAATCGTGCTGCCCGTAATTTAGGAATCTTGCGGCAGGATTGCAGTAATGATTAATAATGTTTTTCAAATCGACCCAGCCACTCTACCGCGATGATCACTGCAGGCCCAGACAGCGAAGCAATCAGACTAGTGACTGATAACATAGACATTTCGAATGCAATCAAAGTGCACCCGTATAAGGAAGATTTCCGGGAAGACTGGGATAGATTCGTGTCTCATCACCCAGAGGGCACTTTATTTCATCTGACGGCATGGAAGCGCGCGATAGAACGTGAATTTCGATTCGAGTCTCGCTATTTGATCGCAGAAGAAGCGGGAACTATTCGCGGTGTACTTCCATTGTTTCTATCCTCAAATTGGATTCAGGGGGCTACCTTAATCTCAACTCCATTCGCAGTGTATGGAGGGATTTGCGCGACAGATCCGGCGGCAAAATTAGCTTTGCAGGAAGCTGCCTGCAAAATGGCCAGGAAAGAACAGGTCAACTACCTGGAACTGCGAGAGCCGGAACACATCGCCGGCGATGGTTTTGAGACCAAGAAATTATATGTCACATTTCAACAGCAGCTTCCGAGCGACCCCGAGCAACTGCTGCGTGGTTTCCCGAAAGATACGCGCTACATGATTCGCAAGGGCCAGAAGGGGGGCTTGCGCAGCGTGAAAGACGTATCCGAACTCGATACTTTCTATGACATTTATGCCGCGAGCGTGCGAAATCTTGGCACACCTGTGTTCGCGAAGCGATTTTTTAAGATTCTCGTCGAAGAATTCGGATCCGCGGTGGAAATCTTATCAATTTGGAATGGGACAGAGGCGATTGCCGCGGTGTTCAGCTTTAGATTTCGCGACACGATCCTGCCATATTACGGCGGCTCGTTATTAGAAGGGAGGAAGTTCGCGGCGAACAATTTCATGTACTGGGAAGTTTGCCGTGATGCGTGCTTGCGGGGATTGAAACTTTTTGATTTCGGCCGAAGTAAAATCGGAACAGGGTCCTATGCATTCAAGACTCAATGGAATATGAAAGAAAGCCCTTTGCCGTATCAGTTTCATCTAGTCCGGCGAAAGACTTTGCCGGACTTCTCGCCTATAAATCCGACATTCAAGCTCGCCACAGACATATGGAAGCGAATCCCGCTTCCCGTAACTAAGGTTTTGGGACCCGCATTTGTGCGGTTGTTTCCATAGGAAATATTCGCGATGAGAATCCTTTTTCTAGCCCATCGCCTGCCCTACCCTCCAGACAAAGGGGACAAGATCCGTTCGTTTCGCGAATTGGCTGCTCTATCGAAAAACCATGAGGTTGACCTGTTTTGCTTCTATGACCAGCCAGATGACAGCCGTTACTTCGGTGATGTCCAACGTTTTTGCCGAAATCTTTATTGTGAGAGGATTTCCTGGATACGCAGCAGAGTCCGAGCTCTGATTGCTGTTGTCCTGGGGCGCTCGCTAACCACGGCGTTCTTTCACTCCCCGACCATGGCCGCGCACATAGAGACAGCTTTGCAATCTGAAAACTATGATTTGGTATTTGTTTTTAGTTCTTCAATGGCGCCATACGCAAGAGTCGCGACGGAAGTCCCGCGCGTGCTCGATATGGTTGACGTCGATTCCGACAAGTGGAAGCAGTACGCGGATCATATTCGCCCACCGGTTTCCTGGGTCTGGCGTCGCGAGGCTGCCAAACTCGCCGAGGGCGAGAAGGATTGGGTACGTGAATTTTCTCTAACGCTTCTCTGCACGCTGGCTGAAAGTGAACTTATGAAGCAAGCTGCGCCCGATTCGAACATCGAAGCGTTCGAGAATCCGATGGATGTGAGCTACTTCAATCCGTCCTCGGTCCAAGTTTCCCCTGAAATTGAGGGTCTGCGACCCTATATCATCTTTACAGGCTCCATGGATTATTTCCCCAACATTGACGCCGTCACAACTTTCTATCGCGACGTTTTTCCAGCGATTCGAGCGGAGGTCCCAAACGCGCGGTTCATTATCGCGGGGCGAAATCCGGCGGCCGCCGTCCGGCAGCTATCGGACGACCTCTCGGTCTTTGTTACGGGAGCGGTCAGCGATATTCGCCCTTACTTGCTAGGAGCTGCCGCAGCTGTAGCTCCCATGCGAGTAGCGCGCGGCGTTCAAAATAAAATTCTTGAAGCGATGGCCATGGGGCTCCCCGTTGCAGCTAGTCGCAAGGCAGCGATGGCCTTGCCGGCCAGCCTAGCCCACGCAATATATGCCGAGGACGACCCGCAAAGGCTCGCCACCTTCCTCGTTCAGAAGCTAAAAGGTGCCGGTTTGACGCCATCCAAGACTCGGCAAGCAATACTAGATTACGTCGGCGAACAAAGCTGGGATGAACAATTCGAGGCGCGAATTCTGCGAGCGGCACAATCTCCATCGTTGTTGCACGAAAATCGTTCAGGCCCTTCTCCTCAGTTACGAGCCACAATACAATCGGACCGCGCCGCTACACTTGGAAAGGCTTTCGAGATTTAATGTTACGGGCCATCCTCCTCTACGTGCTGGTAATTTTGGCGACAGTAACCGCCGTTTTGCGTCCTTTTTCCGGCTTGCTTTATTACCTATGGTTCTCGTTCGGTCGCCCTGCGGATTTTGTTTGGCCCAACTTCGTTTTTGACTATGAGGTTTGGATTGCGGGAGCAACTTTACTGGGTTATGCAATTTGGGAGATGGGGAAATCCCCTCCTCGGATAGAGGGTATGCGTTTGCTTGTAGTGCTCTGGGTTTGGTTCGGGTTAACGTCGTTAACGGCGCAAATTCCGATGATCGCATTCCCGAAACTCTGGGAATACAGCAGGATCTTCATCATGGCATTCCTGACGTGTGCACTCGCGAATTCAGAGAAACGCATTCGTTCGATTCTTTATGTTTTGGCTATCTCGCTGGGATTTCTCGGGGCGAAGGGCGGATACGATGCGGTCACTACTGGATTTGCGAATTCCATGAAGGGTCCCGGCGGGATGATGTCAGAACAAAACGAGTATGCCTTGGCTTTGAATATGGGCATCCCTATCTTGGTTTGGTTGGCCCAAGACGATCCACGGTGGTGGGTACGCTGGCTCTTCCGCGGCATGGCGGTTGGAAGCGCGGTTGTTGTGATTGGAACACGGTCGCGTTCGGGGTTGCTGGGACTCCTAATGGTGGGAATTGTGCTGGTGGCCTTCTCAAACCATAAGGCTCTTTTCAGTGGGATCGGCGTAAGTTGTCTGTTCTTGCTCTTACTCTTCGGACCACAAGGCGCCCTCAAGAGGTATAAGACGATTCCCACGGCTGCCGAAGTCGATCCATCGGCGATCGGACGCCTGCAAGCTTGGAGAGCCGCAATAAAGATGACGAAAGCACATCCGATCACAGGTGTCGGGCTTAGAAACTTTCTATATGTTTTCCGCCAGTACTCGAGCGATCCGCCACGCGTAACACATAATGCCGTTTTCGATCTGTTATCGGAAACAGGAATACCAGGCTGTTTGATGTTCATGGCCATGATTGGTTCTGCGATCATTCAGATGTTCAAGTTGAGACTCAAGGCGCTCGCTCACCCAGACACCAAACACTTGGGAATGTACTGCCAGATTGTGTTCGGGGTTCTGGTCGTTTATCTGGTGCCGAACATGTTTATAAACCGCCAGGATTTTGATTTGATGTACCAGATGATTGCGGTTGAAGCTGGGCTAGCTATTTTAGTACAGCAAAAACTAGCGGCCGCTCGCGAGGAGGTTCGCTTGCCCGCTGAAGATACTATGCCGCTCTGGATGCGTGCTCAACGCGAGCTTGTAGAATGACTTCTGAAGCTGTCTTTATCTGAGATTTGAGGAAATAAGAAACCGACCATGGCCATTTGTGGAATTGCCGTCAACAGTGGATCGCGACCGGTAGACCGGCCAACAATAGATGCAATGGTGTCTGCTCTTGCGGTTGAAAGTACCTGGTTTCGTGAGGAGGCTGCGGAACCTGAGGTTGGTTTCGGAACAACGACACCTCGAGAATCCGGAAGAATTTGGAAATCCGAGCAGCTGATTGTGGCATGCGACGCAGATGTCAGTAATAAAGAGGAACTGCGAGGCTCGTTAAAGACCTCAACGAACGATAATAGCTTGGCCTGCACACTCGGCCAGCTCTATCTCGAGCGGGGACCGGATTTCCTAAGACTAATACGCGGAGTCTTTTCTGTAGCGATTTGGGATCGCCGGTCAAAGTCCATCCTTCTTGCAGTCGACCGATTCGGAGTCAAGCCACTTTCCTATAGCGTCAGCCCATCGGAAATAATATTTGCGTCTCACGCGCGCGGAGTTTTGGCTAGCCATCGTGTAGCGAAGGAAGTTGATCCGCAGGCTATCGTCGCCTACTTAAACTACACCGCTGTCCCCGCTCCTCTTTCTGCATACAAAGGTATTCAAAAATTGCCGCCGGCGACTTGTTTGATATGGCAAGACGGCGCCGTGCGATTAACGCAATACTGGGAACTGGAGTATACGGAGGACAAGAAGTCCTCAGAAAAAATCTTAGCGCGAGAGCTTCTTGAACGCATGGAACAGGCGGTGTATCAGAACTCCTACGACGCGCCAGTGTCCGAGCTTGGGTGCTTTCTGAGCGGCGGAACAGACAGCAGCTCTGTTGTAGGCCTCTTGACCCAGATCAAAAAGACTTCGATTAGCACATTTTCAATCGGATTTACCGAAGACCGGTTCAATGAGCTGGCATACGCTCATATCGCGAAGAAACATTTTGACTCGGTGCATGCGGAATCGAAAGTAGGACCCGACGACGCTTTCCGAATTCTTCCCAAGATTGTCGATCTCTTCGACGAACCTTATGCCAACTCTTCTGTAATCCCCACTTATTACTGCCAAATGCTCGCAGTTGAAAAGGGGCGGAAGGTAATGCTTGCCGGCGACGGCGGTGATGAATTATTTGGTGGCAATGAACATTACCGGACGGACGGGATATACCAGTTTTACCAGAGAATTCCGCGCGCGCTCCGTATGGGATTAATCGATCCGCTTGTCTCTTTGATTCCCGCTACCGCTCCGGGAGTCGGAAAAGTGCGCCGCTACGTTCAATCCTCAAACACCCCAAACCCCGACCGCTATTCGCGCTGGATGATGCTGCAGTATTTCCCTCCTGAAAAGATCCTCGGCGCAGATATGCCTTTCAGGAACGGTCATGGAGACCTGCTTGCGATTGCGCGCTCACACTATCAGTCGGCGAAGGCTGAAAGCGAACTCAATCGCCTGATGTATCTGGACGTAAAGATGGTTCTGGGCGATTGCGATCTTCCGAAGGTCGTTCGGGCTAGCGAGCTTGCCGGAATTACAGTGCGATTTCCCTTTCTCGACCACCCTCTCGCGGAGTTCTCGGGCCGTATTCCAAGCGATTTGAAATTAAAATGGCTCGAAAAGCGCTACCTTTTCAAGAAAGCTATGCAGAATCTGCTGCCCAAGGCGATTTTGCAGAAGAAGAAGCACGGATTTGGACTACCAATGAGTACCTGGCTGAAAAGCGACCCCAAGATCCGCGGGTTGGCCGAAGAAGTTCTGCGCGACCCGCGAAGCTGCCAGCGGGGTTATGTTCGGCAAGACTTCATCCAGTATCTCTTTACCAGCATGGATCAGGACAACACATCGTTTTATGGTGACGTGCTTTATTCTTTTCTAATGCTCGAGCTGTGGTACCGAAAACATGTGGAATCTCATGTTTGATCAAAGCCTAAAACCAATAACTTGCCCTACCAAACTTGGGTCACGTTCGGTAGTAGATCGATTGTGGGAGGATGTTTTGAAAGCCAGCGAGCAAAAGAGCTTGTTCATAATATGTCGACAATTTTACTGGAACGCTCCATGCAAGCTCTTCGCGGTAGCAGCGATTCTTTCACTGCTGAGTTTGTTTTTTACCACGCCTTTAGCTGGTCAATCCGAATGGAAAGTTGAAATAGTCGACGACGGTCAGGGGACCGACGTGGGAATGTTTACCTCAATGGCCATCGATCGAAGCGGGAACTTTCATATCGGATATTTTAACGCTTCGACGTCGAGTCTTCAGTATTCCTATCGCGGTCGTCAAGATCAGAAGTGGTCGAAGATGGCGGTGGAAAGAGACGCGGGAACATTTGTGTCACTTGTAGCTGATTCGCAAGGTTTCCCACATCTCGCGTACAACTCACCTGTGCGAAGAGGCGTGCGTTACGCTTACTGGGACGGGAAACAATGGCATATCCAATTGATCGATCCTGTGGCCACCCAATTTACTACCTCGATCCAGTTGGATGCGTCCGGGAATCCGAGGATTGCCTATTTTGAGAGCACGCATACAAATAAAGGCAATGGCGCAAAGCTAAAATATGCATATTTTGATGGAACGTCCTGGTTTACCAGGACGGTGGCCTTGCGTCCGCGTCAGGGTGTGTACAATTCTCTGGCCATCGATCCAAGCGGTCAGACACATATCGCATTCGCAGAGTCTAGCCATGTGGAATACGCGACCTACGATGGTTCTCAGTGGCAGTATGAAGAAATCGATTCCACCACTGGAACCGACGCTTCCGCAGGATTGGGTCTAACGTTAGCTTTGGATGCGACCGGCGTACCGCAATTAGCCTACTTCGATCCTGGCAAGAAAACCTTAAAGTATGCCAGTAAGAAATCAGGAGTGTGGAAGACGGAAGTTGTGGAGCAACTTTCTGGAACTCCTAAATTCCCGGACGGTGCGTCTATTCGATTGGATTCCGGTGGCCAACCACACATCGCATATTACGACAGCGGGTCAGGCGTCCTAAAGTATGCAGTTCGGCAAGATGAGAAGTGGACTATTGAAATCGTTGACCAGAAAGGAAACGTCGGAATGTCGCCATCTTTGAGCTTGTATCCAACCGGCAAGCCCTATATTGCCTACTACGATTCGACCAATAAGCAGCTTCGCATGGCAATCCAGAACTCGGAAGCATCAATCCCCAAAAGTGCGGCAAAACCCTGAGTGCGGAACTCTCAGCATCCAAGAGGTGTGAGTCCAAGATATGGCTGCCATCGGTGGGTTTAGAACTGCATTCTGTTTTTTAAGAGTTCGTCGCAACTCCCCTCTTCTCCTGATCACTTTCCTGGCATTACCTTGGTTCGTACAAGCACAGGGCCTTCATGTACCGATCATCGTCCAACCTGCCGAATGGACGAATATGTCCACTCCTGCGCCTACTGGCGTTCGGACGAATGCACCAGTTACATTCGGGTTGGGTATTCCGGACAGCGCGCAAATCGATTGTCCGGGTACGCTAGACAAACCGCAGAATGAGCAGGCACCATCGAAGTTGAAAATGCAAAATGAGTCCGGCGCTCGATTGAACTCGCAATTTCGGTGCATGGCTAAGTGGCCTGACGGGTACGCCAAATGGGTGCTGGTGGATGCTCAATTGCCTTCATTTGCCGATCGTTCGCCGGGTTTCGACAAAAGCATCATCGTGACCCAGATTGCATCCGGCGGGGGAAATTATCCGGGTGCCGGCATGGCGCAGCAGTGCAAAGGCGCTGGAACTCCGGCTGCCGCGTGCCCGGATGCGAATCACATCGTCGTGGCGACAGGGCTCGCCACGTTCCTGATCAAAGAAGCAAACTACAATCTCTTCGACGACGTTCTTGTAGGCTCTGCACATATTATTTCGAGAGCCACGCACGGACCGACAGACGGGATCTTTCTCCAAGGTCCTCCAGATTCTGCAATTCCGCCCACCAACCCTAAACCCACGAGCGATTCTGCATCTTGTTGGAGCGGAAAAGCCGGCAATTCAGGGCCTCCGCCAACGAATTACACTGGGCCGTCAATATGCGACACCGTTTACCTATCAGCGAACGATTCGTCCTCAACCTGCGTCATTGAAGAAAACGGTCCCCTTCGATCTGTCCTGATGTGCCAAGGAGACCTGGACAACACCAATCATCACGCTTACATGCATTGGCGAACGCGAATGCATTTCTGGTCCAACCATTCCGATGTGAAGGTCACGCTAGCAATTCGGAATGCAGATGTTCCATCAGGCGACTGCTGCAATCCCGGTAATATGACCGCAGCACATCAGTGGGAAATCGCGTACAAAGAATACAGCCAGTTAGAATTGCGGCTCACAGACAACCTAGGATCATCTTCGTCAAGAAACTTCGAGATCGCGAACGACTCAAATGCGCCGACCAGGGGCACTATCAATGCATCGAACGGCGCTGACAACGCGTACCTGTTCCAGGCCTATTCACAAAACGGTGAATGGCCTCACTGGGCAAATGCCGGCGACTGCAAGAACGAGCAAGATGGGTGCGTGGTTTCCCCAATCCCGCGAGCGCGCTCGAAAGGCCCCGCCACTTATGCTGCGAATGGCTACCAAATCAATAAGAATGGTGCGACAGTCACGAGCGGCGGAAACAATCAGTATCCGGTCGGCTGGGCGGATTTAGACGATGGCGCAAATGGAATTGAAACCGGCGTGTATCAGCTTTCCATGTACTGGCCGAAGTCGTTGGAGTTCCAACCGGGTGTCACGAACCACAATGAGATCCGAATAGGTGTCTCGCCTAATCAGCAAGAGTTCGCCGGCGCCAGTTCTACAACAGCTTACGCCATGGGCTGGCCGCAATATTCGATCCAGGATACTTATTGGAACTTTCACGCCGGCACCCAAACGCCCGCAGTCGCGCAGAACAATTTTCTGCACTTTCAGCATTATCTGCTCGCCCGCCCTCAGAGCGGGACCTATTACAACACTGTGGCAGATGCGGACTCTGGCTTCCCCGCTTTGTTTTACGACATCCCGGATCCTGTGGCGGAGGATAACTATTACAAGAGTGTGGGCGTTTGTGCGGCTGCCGCGGGGCAATGCCTGGGCGATGTAGGGCAGGAAAGTTATCCTTATCGTGGTAAATACGCTGGAATGAAAGTCTTTCGTTATTTCACCTGGCAACAAGCGGGCGGCGGGGACGGAACTCAATTCGAGCAGCGCGATAGCTGGCTTCGAAATTGGTTACAACGCGGTTGTACTCCGCATGGAGATAAATGTGGATCGGCTTCAGTGACTGGAAGCCTGCCCGGACGTTACGTATTTGCGTCGCATTGGTATCGCATGATCGTCGAGAGATCCTTGCCACGTTCGGACACTCCTACAACTTCAGGCGCTCAAGCTGGATTCCGTTCGCTATGCACTACCCAAGCTGTGTGCGATAGATTAGGTTTCTTTCCCTGGGGCGACCCCAAAAATAATTCGCTGCACGCGGTATGGAACGGCGGCATGCGGAACTGGGGCGATAATGCGAACGGGATGGAGCATTCCACCTACTGGGGAATTTTTACCTATTACTTTCTGTCTGGTGATGAATGGGTGAAGGAACAACTGTTACAAGGATTTAAGGATCGTTATCAGAATCCATTTGTTGCCTATAACAATTTGCAAGCCAATATTGGAGGCAACAGCTCACCGGGCCATGGGCACATTAACGCCGTACGGGCCACGGGACACTGGCTTTCCGGTGCCGCGCAGATGGTCGAGTTTCTGCGTTCCATAGGCGATCCCGACGCGGACACGCCGAACACGGTATTGACTTCACCAGGCACTTCGCCGGGAAACGCTACTGTTCTGCAAGGTATTGAACAGACCATTGCGGCACAAATTGCGCTTCCCTATATATCGTCCGGCTATCCGAAAGGCTGGTCGGAAACAACGAAAGCGAAGTGCGAGATTGTGGGATCACCTACTCAATTGTGTTCCCAAGGCGTCAGCGCGGTTCGCGGATTTGTGCGCTCCGGGGAGGGCGCCGAAAACTGTCCGGGAATGGTGGCACCCTGCAATAAAAAGCCGTTTAGGTCTGACGATTCTTTTCAGCTCAGTGTGTGGGCCGAAGGCGTGTATGACATTTGGCTGGCCATGCGCGATCTTCTCGGAAAGGACTGGCATTTGCAGGTCGCAGGGGTGAGTGATGGAGCGATGGGCCCGTTTAACGTTACGATTTCCGAAAAGAACCTGACCGATATGCTCTATGGCTCGTATCAGCAAATGACCGAGGCAAATTGCGTTAACACCGGGTCGTTCTCCACCAGCGGATGTGTGTACGATCAATCGAGTGACTACTTGAATGCGGCTCCGGGCTGCACCTCTAGCGGCAATTGTCTGCGTTCTTGCGAGAAAGGTTGCACCGGCCTCAACCAATGGTTCGCGTTGGCCGCGGCCGCTCCTACTACGAATTCCACGCTCGACCTCAGCGGCAAGAGCTGGCAGTTTCTATTCGAATCGCAATTAAAAAGACCGGGCATCATTGGCCAGGAGTTGGGCTCGCATATGATGCAATTCGGTGTGAACTACATTCTTGCTGATGGTTCCACGAACTCGCATCACTATGCTGTTGAATCCGCGGCCCCAGTGTTGACGCAAATTCCAGTCACGGTAAGCCCAAATCCTTGTGTCGGCCCTCGGAGCGGCACCGGAACGTGCGCCATCACCTGGACAGCACCAGCAGGTCTTTCGTCAGTGAATGGCGAAAAATATCGGCTGAAATATCTGCCCTGCCAGGCGGGAGTGCTGACTATCTACGGCGACGATTGTCCGGCAGGAGGCAAGGCGATCGTGCCAACTTTGAAATTCCACTCGGACAGTTTAACGGCCGGATTTGCAGCGACGGACAGTTCTGGATCGTGGGAAATCGACCCGGCGAAGAATTGGAACTGGGCTTTCACTACTAGCATCCCGGATTGTTCGCCGGGAAAGGCTTCGACCGGCTGCAATTCGAGTGTGCCTTCCGGCACCAGCTACACTTTCATCACACAACCGAACACGACTTATACCTTTTCGCTCTTCGGCTTCGTCACTAAGACCGCCAAATAAATTTTCAGACGCGGCGCGAAATCTCTTTATTCGTCTTGGTTCCTGCGGAATCTCAAATGGTAGACTAGCAGCTTGATGTACTCGCTACCTATATAAGACCACTGATCAAGTTTCTTCCACCATCGGTCGCGCTGAAATGAGCTCGATTCTTCTGGAACTGGAACGTAGGAAATCTCCAGCCTGCGCAGGCCGCTTATTCTTCGACAACACAATCGGACCCGTCGTAGATGTACGCTCGTGCTTACTAAAGTCAGCCTTTTGATCTGGCGGTCACTGATGTAGGTGGCCAGGGCCGTTAATTCGCCGAATGTGCCAACTCGCTTCATTCTCGCGGGCGTCACCGTCCTGGATCCGTCGGAAATCTCGATGAAGAAATGTCGATCTTCCGGGGCCATGTGTTTGACCATTTCACGCATGTTCAGGTCTTGAAAACCAAACGCATCCATCTTGCGAACTTCAAACCTTCCCACGCTCAGTACAAGTCGGGAAGCAATTCCCTGCTGAAAAAGCTGAAGGCCGTAAGCCTTGCGTTCGGGACGTCCGGCCAGTACGAAAATTAGATCTGATTGCGACGGCGAGTCGTCCAACGCCAAATAATCACAAAGGGCGTTAAATGGCGGAAAGCGGCTAGCAGGATTGTCTATATTATTGTGATGCGAGAATGACACGAGAAGACGCTAGCGAGAATGTTCGCCTGATGATTCTACCATGTGAGCCAGCGCTACATGTGAAGGCAAGATGACACTTGGGAACTGGCAACGCTACGGGTTCACAACAAAATCATTCCTGGACAACAACTTCGATGGAAGAATTGCCTGAAGGATTGGGGATGACGCCTGCGACTATTCCACTGAAGCACAATGGTGGATCTGAAGAGACCGAGTCAACTCGAGTTGCCAGGAAACTTCCGTCACTTTGCATCTGAGCATCAACTTCAACGAACTGACCTGTCTCTACGGATCCCATCTGTCCAGTATCGTCAGCAAACAAGGTTCCGGTGCTGGTAACGATGCTCACAACTTGGCCGGTATCGCGAAGCTGTAAATTAACTGAATTTGGCGAAGGGGCTGACACGACAATTCCTTCGGCATTCTCAATATCCTGACTTGAGGCGGAGTCAGTAATCACGTTAACGCTCACGGTCGGCGTGACTGTGTAGTTGCCTCGCGAGTCCTGCTGTAGAGATTGGCGCAAATTGAAATCGATCGCAAGGCTGGCTGAAGCGGCCGCCTGCAGCACAACATTAATCGGATCATTTATCACGAAGTTCGATAGATGCACTGAGGGAGTAGTTGTTCCGTTCAAGATTGTTACGTTCCCTTGCGCGTCGGCTAGCGTAATCTGCGGGTTGGCAAACGCCATATTCAAGGCGGTGAAAGTTCCCGGAGGAACGTTCCCTTGAAAAGCCAACGTCGGGGCTAGCTGCAAGTGGCGCATCTCGATTTCCTGAATTCCGCGGGAGATGCTGGTTGAAATCCCGTTGGATCCTACGAGCGAGACACCAGTTACCTGAATGCTGAACGCTACAACTCCATCAGCCGGGGCATCGGTTAAAAAGGCAGACACCGTACCAGTCGGTCCCGTCGCTCCATGGGTTGGCTGGCTGCTTACATGAGCGCAGCCGCTAATCCCCCCTAGGATCACGAGCGCGAGCGAACAAAAAGTGAAACCCGATTTCGTTTTCATGGCCGCTTTCCTCACTATTAGTACCCGGCCAGATTACGAGCTTGGAGGTGATAACTCTGCTGGTCGCTCAACCAGAAAGGGGCCAGTACCGCGGTGCAAATCCGACCTGTGCCAGAGGACAGTGATATATCAAGAAGAAAATAGGGGGGTTATGGCAGCGCAATTCTGCCTTGGCAAAGTGTCAGCCAGTCAAAGCCGAGCTAGGTCGAGACGTTCAATAACCCGCCGGAGCGGGCGCGTTCCCAGCACTTTGACTCCGGATGAAGAAAAAAGTAATGATAGGAATTTGCAGCGAGGTAATTGGACGTTTCCACTAGACGATCTCAATATAGAAATGCTCGGTAACCGAACTCTTTCAAGGCGTGTAATGTATTGTCGGCCGTTCTGCGGGATACTCCCATCAGCGTGCCCGGAGGAGTTTTCAGGCGAGTTTCGGAATCCTAAAATACAGTCTCTCGCTCTGTAAGTTCGAGAATTGAAGGTGCTTCCGTTTCAAGCCATGCGGTCGGTATAATGATATCGAAGTTCCCTCGCACCAGCCACCGCTTAATAATGCCCTCGAAGCGAAGCTGGCCGATGCGGGATCAGTCCCGGAGTCGCAATGTCCTGGTGGTTTAAAGCTGCAGCGCTCTTTGTTCTACTAGACGCCTTAGCCCCTGCCCTGCCGGCTCAAAAACCGCAATTGGCTATCGATAAACTGGTTGATCGCGTCACTGCCCGCGAACATCAAGAGGTGCAAATCGTCCGGAAATACCGTCCCATTGTAGAAACATATATTCAAGACGTGCGATTAGACGAGCACCTCGGATTCGTTCCCATCAAGGACCATTATTTCATAGGCATCGCGGATCTGGCCAAAGGAACCGTCGTCCATTCGATGGAGGGCAAGGAAGGACCCCAAAAGCGATTGAATCCAATTGATTTGGTAGCTGATATCGTGGCACCGACATATATGCCCGCAGGTTTTTTAGAGATGGTTTTTGTCGATCCGCAGGGATTCGATCGCCGTCATTATGTTTTCGAGTACGTTCGTCGGGAGTTTCTTGGAAATGTCCGCTGCTTGGTTTTCGATGTTACACCAGTGCCAAATTCTGGAAACGGTCGGTTTAAGGGCCGCATATGGGTTGAGGACCAGCAGTATACGATCGTGCGGTTCAGTGGAGTGTTTGAACCTGTCGTCCGAAAATTCGGATTTTATCTTCACTTCGATAGCTGGCGCGAGAATGCCGGACCAAACCTTTGGCTTCCCGCGTACATTTACAATGGCGAAGAAGGCTTATCCAACACTTTGTTCGGTCATGTTAGCGAAAAATCTCAAACACGGCTTTGGGGCTACGGACGCAAAAAAGCCGCCGCGGAACAGGAGTTTAGCGAAATAAGCGTTGAGTCAACCAACGTGCATGACGACGAAATGGATCATAGCAAGGACAGCTCGCCGGTTGAGCAACAGAGGCAATTTGTGGACCAGGGTGAGGAACGCGTTACGGCGAGGCTAGAACAGGCGGGCTTGGTTGCTCCTGCTGGTGAGGTAGAAAGGACTCTCAATGCTGTAATTAACAACATTGAAGTGACTAACAATCTTGCCATTCAGCCGGAGATCCGTTGCCGCATCCTTCTTGTCTCAACTCTGGAGATTTCCTCCATGGGCCACGTAATTCTGATTAGCAGGGGCTTGCTCGATGTGTTACCAGACGAACCAAGCCTCGCCGCCATATTAGCGCATGAAATGGCGCATATTTTGGTCGGGAAATCGGTCGTGCCCACCTGGGCCTTTGCCGACCAGTTAATTTTCCCTGATGAAGAGAGTTTGCAACGATTTTCATTTTCTGCCAGCGAAGACGATGAGGAAGCCGCAAGCGAGAAGGCAATGGAACTCTTGAAGAATTCCCCCTACAAAGACAAGCTCGCAAGCCCGGGACTATTCCTAAGACAGATCGACGCTGAATCGAAGCAGCTGACGAACCTGATAAGCCCTCATCTCCGCAATTCCGCATTTTTCGATAGTGAACTCGAGAAGAGTGCCCCGGCCCTGCAGCCCGCAGCGCTCGACCAGATTGCGGCGTTGCCTTTAGGTTCAAGACTGAAACTTGATCCCTGGGGTGACCGAGTGGAGTTACTTAAATACAAGCCGATTGAGCTGAAGTCTGTGTCAGAAAAACTACCCTTGGGACTTACTCCGTTTTACCCCTACATAACTCGCAAAATCGACACGGTCACGGCAGCTACTTCCGCGAAGTAACCGGTTTGACGATCGCGCAAATCCAGGACGAACAAAAAACTTCATTTACTCGGAGACGCGGAAAGTAGGCCCACACGCCGAGCGAGAATTGTTGGGCCGCCCTGTGGCCCGGATTTGAACAACAATCCCCGAGCCGCGATTATTTGGCCGACCCTCACACTGGACGAACCGGCCGGAAAGTCTTGGTAATCGGTCACACCTGACGTCGTTATTACCAACACGCTTGAAGGCCCGGGAGTTCCTAGAACTTGCACAACAAACTGATTGTTTCCGACACTTGTTACTGTGCCATTCAAGACTCCTTGGCGCAGGACAATTTGGTCAGCGGTCGGGGAGGAGGTTCCGGCCCGTAATAGAACCATAGTCGTCTGCCCCGGAATCAAGTCCGATTGGCCTTGGAAAAGGCAAACAGCACAGTCTGCAACCGCCGAAGTGAGTTCGTCGCTCTGAATACTGAACTTTGTAAGTCCATCGATCGCGGCCAGTGCCTTGCTCCCCGCGAGAGGCGTTGGATTATTATTGTTCAGCTGCACCACAATTGATGCGAACGTGGCCATGCCAGAGGAGTTGCGCGCAAAAGCTTGCAAGTTATGAGCGCCATTGCTTACCTTGGTGGTATCCCAAGACAATGTATAGGGTGGGGCGAGGATCGCATTTCCAAGATTGACTCCATCCAACACAAATTGCACGCTGGGAGTTTCGTTCGCATCTGATGCCGTTGCGGTGATACTAGCGACGCCTGACACGGAGGAACCGGCAGAAGGCGAAGTGAACGACACAGTAGGAGGTTGAGTTTTGTTTGAGTTCGAGATGGTTACGATAACGCCGGTCGAGACACTCTTGTTGCCGGACGTATCGAAAGCCACTGCACTAAGCGTATGAAGGCCGTTATTCGCATTTCCCGTGTTCCAGGAAACTGAATGCGGTGCTGCGACCACTTCCCCGCCCAAGGGGCCTCCATCCAGAAGGAACTGCACGCCGGCAATGCCGACGCTGCTCGATGCCTTTGCTGAAACTACGACCGTCTGGGCAAGAATGGCTCCCTGTGTCGGATTCGTAATCGAAACCGTCGGAGAAGAATTTGTTACATTCGAGACGGTCAAAGGCACTGTAGCGGAAGTAGCGTGATTACCAGCCGCATCGAAAGCCATAGCCGTCAGAATATGTGAACCGTTATTACTTTTCGACGTATTCCAGGGCACTTGATACGGAGCGTTGGTGGTTTCGGGACCAAAATTAGCGCCGTCCAGCAGGAACTGAACACCGGCGATGCCAAGGCTGCTGGACGCACTCGCAAAAACGGTCACATTGCCTGAAACTTTTGCCCCCGGTGCCGGCGAGGTAATTGTAACTCGCGGCTGCGAATTGTTGGCGTTTGAAACTGTCACGGTCACGGCATTCGACGTAGCTTGGTTGCCATACACATCAAACACACGGGCTGACAGCGAGTAAGTTCCATCGGCGGTTTTTGTTGTATCCCAGTTGAATGAGTATGGAGCTGCTGTCATCTCGGAACCGAGGCCCACTCCGTTCAACATAAATTGCACACCTGCGATTCCGACACTGCTTGAAGCGTTCGCTGAGATGGCGACCGTATTTACCAATTTCGCTCCGGAAACAGGAGACGCGACCGATACTACGGGCGGCGGAGGACCACTGGAAGTCCCCGCTGTGTAAGCAGACAAAGAAAAAGTATATGTGGTATTGGCCTGAGTATTGAAAGTGTAGCTCGTACCGGAAGGCGCGTTCGGATTGCAATTAGGAGATGATTGCCCCGCTATGCAGTCCGGCACATCCGCAGTAAAGGCCCAATTCCAATTCTTTGAAGGATCGATCTCCCACGAACCGGAACCATCGGAAGCGGCAAACCCAGCGGTGAGGACGTCAGAATGGAATTTTAAGGCGGGAACGATCGTTTTTCCGCCTGCTGGACAATCATTTCCGTATATGGTGAGTACACCGTTTTGGCAGGGTAGATATTTCAAACGATACTGCACTCCGTTCACTGCGGCCAAGCCTGTTGGCGCGGCCCAGGTAATAGTGCAGGTCCCCGTTCCACTAGAAGGGCCCACGCACGGATTTGGGCTGACGCTAACTGAAATCGGAGTCAGTACCGGAACCGATGGACTCACAGCATACTGATTTGAGGAGGTCGAGCCATCGGCGAGAATATAGTTCATCCCAAATTGCATCATGTGCGAGCCGAGTTCCATATTGATGGTCCCGTTACGCTTCAGCATGGTTTCAAACATGAACTGCCATGGCTTCTTTGAAAGATCCAGAATTGAATTGGTCGTCGGCGCTGCTGCAGCGAGAGCAAACCACTGGGTTAATCCCGAACAACCAGTAGTACACACATGTAAGCAATCCGTACTCGCGGTGCAAGAAGGGGCTGCGTTCAAATAATCGCTGAACTGCGTGTAAACGCATCCACTGGTAGCATAAATCCCGGTGTTGACGCAATTCTCTTCGCTCATTTGCTGGTACGAACCGTAAAGCATGTCTGTCAGGTTTTTCTCGGAAATTGTGACATTGAACGGACCCATCGCTCCATCGCTAACGCCCTTAACCTGCAAGTGCCAGTCCTTTCCGAGAAGATCGCGCATGGCCATCCAAATGTCATATACGCCTTCAGCCCACACACCCAGTTGGAAAGAATCATCAGCTCTGTGAAGTAACGTGTCACAAGGTGGTTTACTCCCCGGCCCGATGCAGCTCTCTCCGCCCGCCCCTGACCGGACAAATCCTCTAACGGGGCTCACGCCCTGTGAGCATAACTGCGTTGGAGTGCCTACATCCTTGCAATCCGATAACGCCGTTTCGGACCAGCCTTTTGGGTAGCCGGACGATATGTAAGGAACTGAGATTTGCGAAGCAATGTCCTGCTCAATACCTTGCAAGACCGTAGCGTTGCTTGGCGAACTGCCTGGTGACGTTAACACCGTACTCGGTGTATCGGCATCCGGGTCGCCGATAGAACGCAGAAACTCCATCATGCGCGCGGCACCAGAAAACCAATGTCCCGTAGCGCGTACCGCATTGATGTGTCCATGGCCCGGCGAGCTATTGCCTCCAGCATTGGCCTGTAAGTTGTTGTTCGCTACAAATGGGTTTTGATATCGATCTTTAAATCCTTGCAGCAGTTGTTCCTTCACCCATTCATCACCTGAGAGGAAGTAGTAGGTAAAGATTCCCCAATAAGTGGAGTGTTCCATTCCGTTCGCGTCATCGCCCCAGTTGCGCATGCCGCCGTTCCAAGCCGAAGGCAGAGCATTTGACTTTGGATCACCCCATGGGTCAAACGCCAACCCGTTGCATACCGCAACGCTTGTACAAAGGGAGCGAAAGCCGGCATTCGGTCCGCTCGTGGTAGGAGTGTCCGACCGTGGAAGTGACCTTTCAACAATCATACGATACCAATGCGATGCGAAAATATATCGACCGGGCAGGCTTCCGGCAGTGCCGGCTCCGCCCCGCTGTAGCCAATTTCGTAAGAAGCTATTGCGCTGTTCAAACTGGGTCCCGTCGCTGCCGCCACCTGTCTGCCATTCGAAATAGCGGAAGATCTTCATTCCCGCGTAAGGACCTGTGTCGCCGTAGGCGAAAGTACTTTGCCCTACATCGCCTAAACATTGTCCAGGTGCAGCCGTGCATATTCCCAACTTGTTGTAATAAGTGTCTTCAGCTACGGGGTCGGGAATATTGTAAAGAAGGGCGGGCATGCCCGAAGTCGCGTCGGCCACATAGTTGTAGTAGGTTCCGCTCTGGGGTCTTCCCAAAAGATAATGTTGAAAGTACAGGAAGTTGTTTTGAGCCAACTCAGGCGTTTGCGTCCCGGAGTGGAAATTCCAATAGGTATCGTGAATGGAGTATTGCGGCCAGCCCATGGCGTAGGCTGTCGTAGAAGTGGCGCCAGCGAACTCTTGCTGATTAGGCCAGATCCCGATGCGGATCTCGTTGTGGTTCGCAGTACCTGGCTGAAATTCCAAGGACTTGGGCCAGTACATCGACAGTTGGTAGACACCAGTCTCGATACCGTTTGAACCATCGTCCAAATCCGCCCACCCGATCGGGTACTGCGTATTTCGACCGCTCGTGACCGTCGTACCGTTCTTAACTATCTGATAGCCATTCGCAGCGTAAGTCCAATTTCCGGCCGTACCAAAACGTGCAATCGGCGATACAACACACGAGTCCTGTTCGCCTGTGCAATTGGAGGTATTCGTCCAATGCGGCCATTCGCCATTTTGCGAGTACGCTTGATACAAATAGGCTCGATCTGTCCCGTTTGTTGCACTGAGTGTACCGGTCGAGGACGTCGCCGTATCATTTGCAATATCAAAATTTCGCGACGACGGAGATCCGAGGTTATCTGTCAGCCGAGTCTCAAATTGAGTAAATTCCTTGTAAGCGTTACTAAAAGTTGGAGTCGTGCAACAGCCGGGCGCAACATCTGCGTTTCGCAATCCGATCGTAACCTTCACATCTGAGTGATTTGCCCAAAAGTGAGTTCGCGTGCGCCAGTGCATGTACACGTCGCCGTTGGCATTGACGAGGTTTCCTTCGCACATGATCGCAGAGCGAAGCGAACCGTTTTCCTCAATCGTGCACGTTGAAGCATTGTCTAGGTTGGAAGCATAGGGTGTTGCGCAGACGGAAGGACCGCGATAGTTGGTGGGAATTGGGCCGGAAGCGCAAGATACAGAGTCTGACGTCGGCGTGTTGTACATTCCGTGAGATGGTCCCTGAAGGACCAGACCGTCATACTGGCCGTGGCCAAGAGCGGAAACCAGGTGCGTCGAACCAACTTGCACGTCATCAAACAGATTGTAGTTATTTTGCTTGATTAGAAAGGTCGCCGATCCCGTTTGCACAACGATATGATTCGCATCTGGGCAGGAAGAAATAGGCGCCCCTGCTGATATACATTGCGTCGCCATATTCGTCGCCGGAAAATTTCCTCCGCCCGCACTTACCTGAACGACGCTAAGTGAATTGTCGAATCCGGGCGCACCCTCCGTGAAAGACGGAAGCTGCGCGTCCACGAGAACCCATTGCGCGTTACCAGATGGCCATTTTGCGGTGCAACGAAACTGAGCGCTCACCTGAGTGGATCCGCTCATCAGCTCGAGCCTTGTCGGTGCTCCTTCATTCTGCGGCTTGTCTTGAGTTCCGGGACAATCAATCCCTGCGCTGTCAGGAATTCCAAGGCCGAAAGTGACAGGAGCGTTAGTCCGCACTCCGGTGGGCCCGACCGTTGCCATTTTGGTCCATTCGGCTGGCTGCACTGTAATGGGAAGGTTTAAGCTCTGAGCATTCGCGATGAACGGAAGCAACAGCAACAACGCGGCTACGAAGAGCACTTTCAAGGGCTTCCGGCCGTAACTTATTGACCGGACAGAGATATGCGCGATTACCTGCGGGGAGAGCTCAACATCGTTATCGGCAAATATTTGAACTGCATTATTCATTTTTCATCCTGAAAATCCAAAGGAAATTAGTCAGTTTCTATCTGTTGGCAGGCTATCGACTCGAATCCGCCAGTTACAATAGACCTGCGGCGACGCGCGTTCCGATCAAACACCCCCTGAGCTATGCTTCACGCTCGTGATGTTCTTCAGCTAATCGAGTACCGATTGATACATTACGCCGCTAGGTTAAGAATATGCTGCTGGTCTTGTGGGCAAAAAAGAGCCGGGGAATTTGGGGTCTTTTACCTGTCCCACGGGTCAGTTTTTATTTGCTATGCCGGTGTGAACTCATTATTTGGACAATGCACTTGCGAAGTGTGATTTGGAACAAACCCGGTATTTAAGCGGAGACCATTTATTTGGAACGGAGGCGCTTCTGAGCGGAACTGTAAACTTGCTTATAACGCTGGGCAAGAATGTTCCAATCCTTTTCTTGCAAAATCATCTGCCGGCCCTTTTCACCCAAGTCGTGCCGCAGACGGCTGTCGGAAATCAGTTCTCTGGCTTTGGTACAGAAATCCTCGGCATCGTCGGCCTTAAATAGGAAACAAGGGACCTGTGGTTCAACCAATTCACGTATTCCACCGACATCGCTCGCCAGCACAGCTTTTGCTTGAGCCATAGCTTCCAGAGGCTTAAGGGGCGTGGTCAGCTCTGTTAGCCGAATACTGCGACGCGGATACACCATCACATCCATTAACGAGTAATAGCGCTGAACTTGGTCGTGTGGAACTTGGCCGACGCTCTTAAAGCGATCCTGCATTCCCAACTCTCGGATGGCCGCTTGCACGTCCTTGAGATCTTCCCCCTGACCAACGACGAGAATCTGAAAAGATACACCATCACGTATCAAGTTGGCCGCTGCTCGTACCATCCAAGCAATGCCTTCATAACGGTAAAGCGAGCCTATAAACCCTAGGACCGGTTCTTCGTTGAGTCCGAGTTGCGCCGCGAGTTGGGCGTCCCGAGGTAATGCGTTAAATCGCCCCGCATTCACACCGTTGGGAACATGAAAAAGTTTGTCGCGACCGATTCCTCGCTCCTGCATATCGTGCAGAATGTGTTTTGCTATGCCCACTACAGCATCTGCATGTCGCGCGACATAACCTTCCAGTTGTCTACTGACTTGATAACGCGGAGACCAGACTTTAGTTTTTTCTTGATCCACTGCGGCATCTTCCCAAAAGGCACGAATTTCGTAGACAAAGGGCAAGTTTCGCGCACGAGCTGCTTGCGAAGCCGCTAAGCCACAAAGCGCAGGAGAATGTGCGTGTATCACGTCGAAAGGCTGACCGTCGAGGATCTGGAGAATCCGCTTGCGAAGAAGCCTCACTACGCTCATTTCACGCAGGACAGGAACACGGCCCTCTATAAAACGCTTTTGCAGTCCCGGCGGCAGAGCTGTGCGGTAATATCGAATTCCATCAATGAAAGTGTCGCTGGCTCCACTGTCTTCCACATTGTGTAGGGGTCCAGTCACTACCTCAGGGGAAAGCCCGATGTGTCTTTGAGCCGTGATCAAGCTGTGGCTTCGCACGCTGTATCCGCTTAGGAGCGGCATCGAATGGTCCAGAACATGTAGGACTCGGTACTTCTCTTGTTCGTCTGAAGAGGATTCCAAAACGGCCGTAATCGGCCCTGGAAGGATTTGAGTCGTAGATGGCATGTTCTTTCTACTCTAATCGATTTCGGAGCGCCGGCAGTGCGAAAACCCAGTTCTTTGTGACATCTCGTGCAGACCTCTAGGAAAAGCCCCGGAGCGGTTAGGTCGCGAGTAGCCAGAAGAACAGAACATCAGGATTACCGGCAGACTAAACACTTTTGGCAGGCGCCACGCTGTCCACTTGTTCCCCGAGTTTTTCTCCTCGTGGATATAATTTCCCGAGATCGCTCTCTTGCACTACACGGTAAATACGGTCGATGTCATCCTCACTGAGATCAGATTGCCAGCGCATTGCCGATTTCAGTGGATTTTTGAACACGGCATAGTATTTCTTCTTTTCGCTGGAAGTGCTGCTCTTTAAAAAATCGCTGGTTGCCGAAGCCCATGGCAGATCACAGAATTCGAACATTTCCCTTGCACACTGCTCCGGCCGCGCACAGACATCCTCATACCGTATGCTCATGCAACCTTCCACACCCTGGATATCCTGGAGAGCCTTTTCGTACATGATCACCCATCGCCACGCCAGGCGTTCGGCAGGATGAATGGAGGTTAAATAATCCACGGTGAGCTTGCGCTCGCGCGCGGGCCGCGTGTTCAGCAAAATTTCGAACAATCGATAATCCTCGCTAGGAGGAAACGGAAATTTGTGTTCCGCTTCACCGCGCAGCAACGATGCCACATGTCCGCAGGGGTGTCGCAGCAGAACTATGGCGTGACGATTCTTCAGCGCGCGAGCAAAAACGCCTACACGGCCGATTGAAATGACCGATTTCCAAATCACGCGCAGGTTCGCCACTTTGTCGTAGTTGACCATTGGAAAGATCGGCCATTTCCATCCGACCGCCGACGCTGCTTTTGCTGATATCGTGCTCAGTTGATGGAGCGCCGCGGCGGTGCCGGTGCGATATTCCTTGTGAAATTGTGGCTGCGAACCGACTACGTGTGGATCTCGTATCTTTAGAAGGTTGTCGGCAAACGTTTGGGCAATCGGCGCCAGCGCTTCTGCCTCAGAGATATCAGGAGCCAATGGCATCGATCTCAAAATTACCCCTCTGTCCGCCTCGTGGCAATAAACCGTATCAGGGTGGCTATCGAACATCTTTGCAATCCAAGTGGTACCAGAACGCGGCAATCCCATCAGCAGAACGAGAGGGTGGTCTATTCTTTGCATTTCACGCGCATTCGGGCTCATGCAGTTACCGCGAATCCCGACTTAAAAGGGCGACGCGAACTATAAGGAAAGGCATAGGGAAAGTTTGGCCGATACACTCTTACTTACCTCAATATGATTTTCTGTAGGCGATTCTCGCTTCAAAATACACAGGATATTGTAACGTCACGTCGCCGATGGGGAAAATGATTTATCGAGTGTCCTGCGTTGATGCAGGTTAATTTAATCGCGGGTTGTAAGTTACCAGGAGAGTATTCCCATTTGATGGAAGTATTCACTAGTTTACCCCAGAAACATCGTCGACTTCGGCATTCGCCCGGTGCGCGACCAGCGATAAGATCGGGCTAAACTGCAGGAACCTGAATTAAGCTAGAATTGTAATTAGAAAGAATTCCCTAGGTAGAGATTCAAGTAAAACACGATATGAACTTTAAGCAACTTTCATTGCATATCAGCAAGCGTCTCGGTTTATTTTCTCTGGCACGACTCCTCGGTCCGCCAGGTCTGAGGATTCTGTGTTATCACGGCTTTGCCATGGATGACGAAGCCGACTTTCGGCCGAAACTTTTTATTTCTCCCGAGACATTTGAGAGACGTCTGCGCTTCCTGTCCGAAGGGCGATTTCCTGTACTTGATCTCCAAGACGCTATCGATAAGCTATCCGCTGGTACCCTGCCGAGGAGTGCTACGGTGATTACGGTCGACGATGGATTCTACAGTGTCCTTCATTGCGCGCTTCCACTGCTGCAATCTTTTTCTTTTCCAGCGACTGTTTACATCACCACTTACTATTGCCTGAAGGAAACCCCCATTTTTCGCCTGATGATACAGTACATTTTCTGGAAAACGCGTGATTCGGAGCTCGATCTTTCAGGCTTACCTTGTCCCCTGACTGGATCCGTGCGATTGACCGATCAGAAGGAAAGCCAGCGTGTGATGTGGGATCTCATCCGTTTCGGTGAAACGCAAGTTCCAGAACCCGACAGGGTAAAGCTTGCGAAAATGATTGGTGCTCGCCTTCATGTTGATCTTCAAAAGCTTATTGAAGGACGACATTTGAGCCTAATGAATGAATCGGAGCTCAAGCGGCTCGTCTCAGACGGGATTGATATACAACTGCACACTCATCGCCATCAATTGCCCCCTGATCAGAAATCGATTATTCGACAGGAAATAATGGACAACCGGGCCGTACTCGAGCCCATCGCTCAAAAACCGCTTCGTCATTTGTGCTATCCCAGCGGTATATGGTCCCAACAGAGCTGGCCATACCTAACTGAGTTGCAGGTGATCAGCGCTACGACCTGTGATCCTGGCCTGAACGTTGCCGGGATTCCGGCCTTAGGCCTAAAGCGTTTTCTGGACGGCGAAAATATCTCACAAATAGAGTTTGAATCGGAAATGTGTGGGTTTAATGACTTCCTTCGCAAGATTCGCGGCCTTGCCCGAAATTAGCAGTTTCACCCGCTGGCGGAACTGAAAGTCCCAACGTTGGTAAACGAGTTCATCCACTACTGGAATACGAGATGATTCTTAACGAATGCCATGACATAAGCACTTTAGAATGAATAGCATACGAGAATCCTTAGTGGTAGTCGAATTGCTAGAATAAGTGGTTCAGACGCCGCATTTCGTCTAAAATTGAGCAATCTGCTCCGAGAGCTCCAGCCTAGCAGGTTGCTAAGTATGACGGAATGACTCTTTGGCATTAAGGAATTTCTTGAACTCCCAATCGTCAAAGGTTTTCATAATAAGTCTCGACGGAGCTACCTGGGACGTCGTTCGGCCATTAGCCGCCCAGGGCTATTTGCCAAACATCTCCGCGCTAACCCGTTCGGGTATCTCCGCCGATTTAGAATCCGTCGTCCCGCCGGTCACAGCGTCTGCCTGGACTTCATTCATGACTGGCAAAAATCCAAGTAAGCACGGAATTTTCGACTTCACTTCTTTCGATCTGCAAAATTATCGCTGGGGCATCAATACCGCACAACAAATCCAAAGCAAGACGCTTTGGCAAATCTTGAGCGATAAAGATAAGCGAGTGGTCGTCATCAACCTGCCCTACACTTATCCCCCGTCACACGTGAATGGATTGATGGTTTCTGGCTGGGATGCGCCCTCTGGACAGAGCAATTTTACTTACCCCGAAAGTTTCAGGAATCAGATTCTCGAAATGTATCCCGATTACAGTTCGAACCTGTGGGTAAGCGAATTCCGGCCTCAGATATCGGAAGAACATTTTCAGGAATTTGTTGCCCGCTTGATCCGCGGTTTCGAACAAGGCGTGGGATTGGCATCGCATCTATTAGACACTGAGAGCTGGGACGTCTTTATGATCCATTTCCAGCAGACTGATTGGATGCAACACAAACTTTGGGAGTATATCGAGCAAGCTTGCGAGGATTCAAAAAACAAAGACCCTAAGGTTGAAATCGTCAGAAATATCTACAAGCGATTTGACGAGCTTGTTGGCTCTTTGCTTCAGAAGGTCTCGCCGGATGGCGTCCTCAAAATTGTCCTTTCCGACCACGGTTTTGGACGCGATATGGGAAATATCTGCCCTAATTATTACTTGAAAAAATGGGGCTATTACAACCTTCACAAAGAGCAGGAACAGAATTTAGGTGGAGTGAAAGACTTTTTCAAAAAATCGAATATCGCACCGCTCAGAAAACTGTACGACACAGTTGCGAAAGCGAAATCCGCGATGGGGAACGAAAAGGTGCGTGAGCAGGCGCACTCATCATGGGCTGATTCCACGACGGCAGTCGTCTCGCGTCGTGGATCAGATGTTGACTGGAGCAAGACGAAGATTGCAACAGTGTGGGCTTACAAAGTTGGCTACCTGTTTGTGAACCTGGTGGGAAGAAGCTCGCATGGTATTGTCCAACCTGGCGCCGAATATGAAGCTCTCGTTTCCGAAGTAATTTCAAAGTTTAAGGAATTGCGCGATTCCGCGACGGGCGAGGAATTCTTTGCTCGTGTCGGTCGCGCTTCAGAGATTTACCCGAGCTATCAGGATGGGGTTCTGCAGCCCGACATTGTCCTGATCCCCCAGGATCGTTACGGCGTTTCGTTTTCTCTTTCCGACGCGCCGCCGAGAACCTTAACCGAGGGCAGCCATCGCCACAACGGTGTATTGCTCATGCGAGGTGAGGGATTGAAGGCCGGCGTCGAACACTTTCGCCCAAACCTGATCGACATCGCTCCGACCGTCCTTCATTTCTTAGGATTGGCCGTTCCTTCAGACATGGACGGCCATGTCCTCCAAGAGATTTTTTCTAACTCGGCGCCGCCGGCTTATGAACGAGTGGACGAACTTAAGGCTTCCCAGACGTCAGCCGAATATACCGCGCAGGAAGCCGAGCTTATTGAGCAACGGTTAAAAGGCCTTGGATATGTGGAATAGCAATCGGCTTGATTTTGTCGTTTCGAACTTTCCGTTCGCATCTGCGAAATTCTTGCTGTGTAAAATGGGGATCCCGTCGTGAACGGTAATCAGGATAAGGTATTCATTGTTAGCCTCGACGGGGCGACTTTTGACGTCCTGCGTCCCTTGGCGGATCAAGGCTATTTGCCAAATCTGAAGAGAATAATGATGGAAGGTTTGGCCGCCGATCTCGAATCCGTGATTCCTCCTGTAACTGCTCCGGCATGGACTTCGTTTATGACCGGGAAGACTCCCGGCAAGCACGGCATTTTTGACTTCACGCGGTTCGATCCCGTGGATCGTTCTATCAAACTGAATAACGCCGAAAACATTCGGAGTAAAACGCTTTGGCAGTTACTGAGTGAAAAGGGAAAGCGCGTCGTCGTTTTGAATATGCCCTATACCTATCCTCCGCCTCAGGTGAACGGCGTTGTGGTGGCAGGGTGGGACGCGCCATCCGTGGAAGCGAATTTTACTTATCCGCCGGAAATCCGCTCCCGAATTTTTGAAAAGATACCTGACTACGGCTCGACACTGGATCTCTCGCTCTGGAATTACTTGCCCACGAAATCGGATCAGCAATTCGATCTGTTCATTGCCAAGCTCGTGCGTAGCTTTCAACAAGGTCTCGAATTAGCGACATTCATTCTGGAAGAAAACGAGTGGGATGTTTGCATGGTGCATTTTCAGCAGACCGATTGGATCCAGCATAAATTGTGGAGTTCGATCGAAGAGGCGTCCCAGAACAGCTCGAACAAGTCTGCTCGAATCGAGAAGGTCCGTGAATGCTACCGAGAGTTCGATCGCATGGTGGGTGCATTGCTTCAGAAGATTGAAAACGAACATCCGACAACGATCGTGCTTTCGGACCATGGCTTCGGAAGACATCTTGGATCCATACGTCCCAACTTCTTTCTGCGCCAGTGGAATTACTTTCATTTAGTCGACAGGCGGGAGACTCGTTTTCAGGATTTTTTCCGCAAGTCACGTTTCCGGTTCGTGCGTCGGCTGTACGACTCAACTGCGAAAATCAAGCATAGGACTTTCGACGGCCGCAAATCCCTGAAATATAAGTCCTGGGGCGAAGAGGCTAACCAGGAAGTCTCGCAACAGAAATCTTTTATCGACTGGAGTCGAACGAAAGTCGCGGCAGTTGAAGGCAGCGAGACCGCCCACTTGTTCATTAACCTCGTGGGCCGTGGGACGCAAGGAATAGTTCAATCTGGCGACGAATACGAAACTATCGTCTCCGACCTGATCGCGAAGTTCCAGGGCGTCCGCCACCCTGATACGGGCGAGAAGTTGCTTGTGCGGGTCGCACGAGGATCTGATATCTATCCGAATTCTCAGGATGGTGTAATGCTGCCTGATGTTGTGCTCATACCTAAGGATGGCTACGGTTTCTCAATGTCGGTTTCCGATGCTCCGCCAAAAGTCTCAAACGAAGGCAATCATCGGCACAACGGTGTATTGCTGATTCGAGGAGATAGTATGGTTCGCCCAGTTCACGATTTCCGTCCGAATCTCATCGACATTGCTCCAACCATTCTCCACTTGCTGGGCCTACCGGTCCCCTCGGACATGGATGGCAGAGTGCTCGAAGAAATTTTCCCTGGCCTTCCAGCCGTGTCTTTCGAAGCAGCGGACCAAGCCGATATTTCCACGAGCTCCACCGAATATACCGCCCACGAAGCCGAACTTATCGAACAGCGCCTCAAGGGTCTCGGGTATGTCGAATAGTCCGGCACCGAGCGGGCTTGTTGGCGAGTTAAAAAGCCTCACCAAGCACGGCGCAATTTACAGTTTTGGAGGTGTCCTCGGGAAGTTTGTCGGCTTCCTGATGATTCCCCTTTACACCCACTACCTCTCACCGGCAGATTACGGAACCCTAGAGTTGCTCGATTTGTCGGTGGCGCTGTTCGGACTTGCCGTAATGATGTGGATGAACGCCGCGATCATTCGGTATTACTATGAATATGAAGATCAGAAAAATAGAAACGAAGTTATAAGTACGGTCCTGATTGCGGCTGCGGTGCTGGGCATGCTGTCTGCCGCCGGCGGTATTGTATTCGCCAAACAACTTTCCTCGTTAATACTGAAGACATCCTCGTACTATAAATTTTTCTGGCTTCTCTCCATCACTTTCTTCTTTTCCACTCTGAATAGCGTGTCGTTCAGCTATCTTCGGGCCAAGCAGCGTTCGGGTTTAGTTTCGATCTGTGGCGTCGTTACGATGCTCATCTCACTTTCGCTGAACGTTTACTTCATCGCATTTCTAAAAATCGGAGTAATCGGAATTCTGTACAGCAGCCTGATCAGCACCGCGTTGTCGGCCCTTGTCTTAACGGTAGTCACTATATGGGAGGTAAATCTCGGCTTTAGCTTTAAGAAACTTCGAGCTCTCGCCGTTTTTGGCGCCCCGCTTGTAATTACCAGCCTCGCCGCCTTTGCACTGAATTTTTCCGACCGTTTTTTCCTGGAGCGCTTTACGAATGTCTCCAGCGTGGGAATCTACGCGCTGGGCTACAAATTTGCCTTTATGCTCAGCTTCCTGGTCGTGCAGCCTTTTGACATGATCTGGAGCGCTCGAATGTACGAGATTGCCAAGAAGCCCAATGGAGCTAAACTCTTTTCGCAAATTTTCAGATACTATTCGCTTATATTGGTGACTGCCGCTCTAGGCCTTTCGCTGATTATCAAAGACGTCATTGGTATAGTCGCGTCCGCGTCCTTCCGGGAAGCATATAAAATTGTTCCAGTAGTTGCGTTGGCCTACGTGTTCCAGGGCAGCTACAGATTTATGGTCGGCGGCATCTACATTGAAAAAAGGACTTATTCCGTTGGTATAATCAGTGCAGCTTCGCTGGCTCTGAATCTTACATTGAATTACATTCTCATCCAGCGATTTGGGGGAATGGGGGCGGCCTGGGCCACCGCTTTGAGCTTCCTTTTTATGGCCGGCTTATCCTATATAGTTTCTGAGAAGGTTCATCCTGTTGCCTACCACTTAGGAGCTTTCTTCTTGTCAATTGGCGTCGCTGCGGCGCTGTACTGGTGCGCAATTAAATTATCATTCCCGTCACTAATTCTCTCACTATCGATTAAGCTTCTGATTTTCATCGCGTTCCCCATTGCCTTATATCTGGTCGGCTTTTTTAAGGACGACGAAATCACAAAACTCAAACGAACGGTTCAATCTTTGTGGGCAAACCGGCGGTGGAGTGCTACGGTTCTTCCGGAACAGTAGGATGGAGCCTGTCTTGGGAAGAGCAAAAATCAGCGCAATAGTTCCCGTTTATAATTGCGCACAGTATGTCGGCAAAGCGATCGAGAGCATCCTCGCGCAGACGTATCCCGCCCACGAAATCATCGTTGTAGACGACGGTTCCACCGATAACACTCGCGAAGCTCTCGAACCATACAAAGACTCGATAATTTACGTATACCAAAAAAATGCAGGAGAGCCAGCGGCAAGAAACACGGGGATACGCCATTCTACCGGCGAATATATTGCTTACCTGGACGCGGACGACCTGTGGCTTCCAGACAAGCTCCAGCTCCAAATGGAATATTTCCAGAACCATCCGCAATGTGATCTTGTCTACACGGACATGATGACCTTCGATGACCAGGGCATCATTGAATGTAGTGTCCGCGCTTCGCGGGCGCGCGTTTATAGCAGCGGTAAAATATTTCCTCGACTTTTCCGGGAAACATTATTCGGGTCTGGGTCCGTGGTCCTGCGCAAGGCTGCTGCGGAACAAGCCGGTGGTTTCGATGAAACTTTCTTCGTCGGCAGTGATTACGAAATGTGGCTGCGCATGTCGCGGTCGTTTGAATTTGGATATGTCGATAAGCCACTTCTTATGTACAGGCAACATCGGGACATGAGCACACAGAAACTGGGGAAAGTTCCGCAAGATGGAATGCCCTGGCAGGTAAAAGTCCTCAAGAGAACTCTGGAACTTTTCCCGGAAGCCGAGCTCGAACTCGGGAAGTCCACAATAAATCATCGTATGGCTGTGCCGTACATGTGGCTCGGGCGCTCTTGGATGGACCGCGGAAACCACAAGGAAGCTCGCAGGCTCATTTCGGGTGCTATCCAATATGATCCCTGGAACCCGCGTTATCGTTTTGCTTATCTCGCGACTTTCTTGAGCCCGTCATTATTAACCAAAACAAAGAAGCTCTACGGCAGGTTTCGCAATACCACATCGTCGAAAAACAAAATCTCCAGCGATACGACCGCTGGAAATCCGGCAGGGATTCAGCAGTGAGCGTCCGAGAACAGATTCCGGTCGGCGAAGGTTCATTCAATGCAGCGGTGCGCCCTTCGGGGTCTCGACCCAAACAGATGAAACCACCAGTTTTCATTGTGGGATCTCCACGCTCCGGGACTACTCTCCTCTACCATATGCTGCTTTCCGCTGGTGGCTTCGTCGTTTATCTTACGGAATCCAAAGTTTTTGACCTCGTATTTCCGCAATTCCCCAGTTTGAGCTCGCCCAAAAACAGGCGCAAAGCGCTCGATCTTTGGCTCCAAAGCAAACTTTTCACGCTGACTGAATTGGAAAAGTCCCATATTGAAAGCCGCATATTGAAAGACTGCCGAAGCGGGGGCGATTTTTTAAGAATTGTGATGAAGGAAATGGCTCTCCAGCAAAATGTCAACAGATGGGCCGAAAACACCCCTGAGCATATCCTGCACCTAGATACCATCAAGAAAGAAATCCCCGACGCTCTCGTGATTCACATGATTCGCGATGGAAGAGATGTGGCCTTATCGCTCCATAAAAAAGGTTGGGTGCAACCGTTTCCGTGGGACAAAAAACGTGGCGCGCTGGTAGCTGGTCTTTATTGGGAGTGGTTGCTGGACAAAGGGCGCGAATACCAGCGCAAGGTCGGAAGGGATTATTTGGAAGTGCGCTACGAACAATTAGTAAGCCACCCGGTTGAAACATTGGCGCAGATATCGAGATTCATCGATCACGATCTTGATTATCAGCAAATCCAGCGCGTGGGGATCGGCTCCGTGAGCGAGCCAAATACGTCGTTCGAGGGAGAGTCCTCTTCCGGCACTTTTGACCCGGTCGGCCGGTGGCGCAAAGGGTTTGCTGTAGGAGAACTCGGCGCCTTGGAGGGACTAATCGGACCGACCCTCGAGAACCTCGGCTACCCTGTCGCGCCACCA
>Ga0209624_10000164_pt1 | contig 62037 bp, 49 predicted proteins | sample JacPinW_OM2H0_O1_FD_188565 | JGI IMG/M metagenome (GOLD analysis project Ga0209624, IMG submission 188565) | Forest soil microbial communities from Algoma, Ontario, Canada - Jack Pine, Ontario site 1_JW_OM2H0_O1 (SPAdes) (version 2) | ecosystem: Environmental > Terrestrial > Soil > Boreal... | reverse complement strand
GATGTCGCACCTGTGGCTGGATTTCCGCGGCATACACGATGACTTCAACCGACAGTCGGGAATTGACTACTTCGAGAACAGTCGGCGGGCCACCTACGTGCACAGAGAATATGGCATCGAGAATCCGCTGGGCTTTGCCCACTACGGCGAATACGTGTGGGGATTAACGGCGAGCGACGGCCCGGGAGATGCCGTTGTTGAGGTGGATGGCGTGCGCCGGGTGTTCTACGACTACGTGGCGCGCGGGGCACCCTTTGGTCCGGACGACGGCACCGTCTCGCCCTGGGCGGTCGCCACCTGCTTGCCGTTCGCCCCTGAGATCGTGATCAAAACGATCCGTCACGTCATCGAGCGATTGAAGATGACGGGGCGCAGCCCGTACGGGTTTGTGGCCAGTTTCAACGCCACCTACCCGCACCCTGCCGATGCGCACGCCTGGACGTCGCCGTGGATCTTCGGGCTGAACGAGGGCCCGATTCTGATGATGATCGAGAACTTCCACACCGAACTGATCTGGAACACCGTCAGGCGCTGCCCGTACATCGTGCACGGCCTGAAGCGCGCAGGTTTTCGCGGCGGCTGGCTCGAGCGTTGAATATGGGTGACGCGCCTTGCGGCCGAGCGCGTCGCAGCACGCGCTCGCCCGCGCAATGAGACTAGGTTTCCAATCTGTAATCCCGGCGCGTGGCGCTGCGAAGTATGCTGGGAGCCTATGCTTGAGAGCGATCTGCCGCCCTGTCTTTGGTCAAACTGCGACCTGCGGCGAGCCGCCAGTCGGGCAAGGCAGCCTGCGGTTGGAATCTGTTCATGAAGAGCCTTGTCATAGAGGACGAGCTCGAAACCTGCCGCTACATCTGTAACGGTTTAAAGGAAGCCGGCCACTGTGTGAGCCCCTGCGATAACGGCCTCGACGGCCTGCACCGCTCGCTCAATGAATCCTGGGATCTGATCATCGTCGATCGACTGCTGCCCGGCGGGGTGGACGGCCTATCGATCGTCGGAAAGCTGCGTGATTTGGGCAAGAAGACCCCCGTGCTGATCGTCTCCGCCCTGACCAGCACGGATGAGCGTGTGCGCGGTCTGCGCCAGGGAGGCGATGACTATATCTCCAAGCCCTTTGCTTTCGCGGAGCTGCTGGCGCGCGTGGAGGCGTTGCTGAGGCGCGCCGATCCGGCGCAGGTGCGCACGCAGCTGCGGGTCGCCGATCTGACGCTCGACCTGCGCACGCTGCAGGCCGTCCGCGGCGCGGTGCCGATCGCGCTGCAGCCGCGCGAGCTGCGCCTGCTCGCCTACCTCATGCGCAACGAGGGCCAGGTGGTGACGCGCACCATGCTGCTCGAGGCGGTCTGGGACTGTCATTTCGATCCGCAGACCAACGTCATCGACGTGCAGATCAGCCGCCTGCGCACCAAGGTGGACAAGGGGTTCTCGCCGGCCCTGATCCACACCATCCGCGGCGTCGGATACTACCTCGGCGAGCGTAGCTAGGCGCCCGGCCGGGGCAGCCGCCACCCGCATGCCGCCCTTCCCGCGCAACAGCTCGATCGCGACCCGGCTTGCGCTCGGCCACGGCGCGCTGCTCGCGGCCCTGATCCTCGTCACCTCAGGGGTGTTCTACTTCGGCACCGTCGGTGTGCTCGACCGCAGTGTAGACGGCAAGATCGTCTCCATCTCCAACCGGCTGCTCGACACCTACCAGGCCCGCCCGCTTGGGGAGCTGGTGGAGGAGATCGACCGCGAGCTCACCGACGGCATCGACAGCGACACGGAAATCTTTCTCGTCACCGCGCCCTCCGGCGAGCGCGTGGTCGGCAATCTCTCGCAGTGGCCGACCCAGGGCCTGCCCACCGAGCGCCTGCTCAACCGCGAGGTCATCCGCGACGGCCGGCCCTCCTCGGCGCGCCTGATCATGCGCAAGCTGCCCCAAGGCGGACTTCTGTACGTCGGGCGAGACCTAGGCGAGCAGCGCTCGATCCGGGCCCTGGTGTGGCACGCGCTCGAGGTGGCGGCCGCGGTCTCGCTGGTGCTGGTGGTGCTCGGCGCGTGGCTGTTCCGTCACCAGCTCGAACGGCGCATCAGCGGCATTCGCCGCACGGCACACGAGATCGAGGCCGGCAATCTCGACCGGCGCATCGCGATCTCGGGCGATGATGAATTCGCGCGCCTGGCGCTCGACATCAACCGCATGCTCGATCGAATCGAGCAGCTCATGAACGGTGTGCGGCAGGTCTCGAACGCGATCGCCCACGATCTGCGCACCCCGCTCGGGCGGGTGCGCGCCCGCCTGGATGAGGCGCTGCGGCGCGAGACCACCACGGCCGGGCTTGCGGACGCGGCGCGTACCGCGATCGACGGGATCGACGATCTGATTGTCCTGTTCAACAAACTTCTGCAGATCGCCAAGGCCGAGTCCGGCATGCGGGCCGAGGCCCTCGAGCGCGTCGACCTCAGCCGCATCGTGTCCGACATGGGCGAGCTGTACGATGCCGCCGCAGAGGAGCGCTGCGTGCGGCTGAGGGTGTCGGGGCACGACTCAGTGTGGACGCTCGGCGACCATGACCTGCTCGCCAGCGCGGTCGCAAGCTTGATCGACAACGCCATCAAGTACGCCGGTCCCGGTTCGAAAGTCGAGCTGACGACCCATAGCGGGCCGCACCAGGTCGCGATCGTCGTGCGCGATGACGGGCCCGGGGTACCGAGCGAGGAGTTGCCCCGGCTCACTCAGCGTTTCTACCGGATGGACCGCGCCCGCAGTCAGCCGGGCAACGGCCTGGGGCTTGCGATCGTGTCGGCGATCGCGACGCTGCACGGGGGCGAGTTGCAGCTGCTCAACGCCGCCCCTGGCCTGCGCGCTTCCATCCTGCTGCCACGGGCGGACGCTCCGCAGGCCGAGCGCGCTGCCGCGCGCGTGCCGGCTGCATCAGGCTAGCCCTCAGCAACCTTTCCAATCCGTAATGAGCGGGCAAGGTGCCGGCAATCAGGGCTCCGGCATCATCCTGGAGCCCGCCGGGCCTTCGCCAGATTTTGGGGAGGCACACCATCGGCCGGCATCTGGCGCTTCAGGTCACCCCATGCACATACCGGTTCACTCCCCTGCTGCGCTCGCGCTAACCGTAGCGCTCAGCGCTTGTGCCGTGGGACCCAACTTCCACCCGCCAAGAGCACCGCCCGACGCCGGCTTCACGACGACGCCGCTGCCACAAGTCACCGCCTCAGCAGAGGTGCTGGGCGGTGACGCACAGCGCTTTGTGCCGGGTCAGGATGTGGCCTTCCACTGGTGGCAGGCGTTTGAGAGTCCGGCTCTGAATTGGCTCATCGAGCAGGCGTTCCGCGCCAATCCGAGCGTTCCGGCCGCGCAGGCCGCCTTGCGTCAGGCGCAGGAGCTGGTCGATGCGCAGCGCGGGTACTTCTACCCGAGCGTCGCGACCGATTATGCCTTCGAGCGTCAGAAGGTATCGGGCAACACGGCGACTTCCTCGGCGCCCGGTGTGCAGGGCAACGGCCAGAACCTGTTCCCCAGCGCACCGGCTCAGCCGCTTATCTACAACTACCACACTGCGCAAGTGACGGTGGGCTACACGCCGGATGTGTTCGGCAGCAACCGCAGAAAAGTCGAGTCCTTGGCTGCGCAGGCGCAGATGCAGCGCTTCGAGCTCGAGGCGACCTACGTCACGCTCGCCTCGAACGTCGTTGCCGCGGCGATTCAGGAAGCCTCGACGCGCGCGCAGATCGCGGCGATCAAGAACATCATCACTTCCAACCAGAAGTCGCTGCAGGTCCTGCTCGACAAGTACCAGCAAGGCTACGCCATGCGGATTGACCTCGCCGTCGAGGAGGCGCAGTTGGCTCAGGCCATGGCCCTGCTGCCACCGCTCGATAAGCAGTTGGAGCAGACGCGTGATTTGGTGCGCACGCTGGTCGGCAAGCTGCCGAACCAGCAGCTCGAGGAGACCTTCGAGCTGAGCTCCCTGAAGCTGCCGCGGGAGCTGCCGTTGAGCCTCCCGTCCCGGATCATCGAGCAGCGGCCCGACGTGCGTGCCGCGCAAGAGCAGCTGCGAGCGGCTAACGCTCAGGTTGGCGTTGCGATCGCGGCCATGCTGCCGCAATTCTCGATCAGCGGCGCGCTGGGGGGCGGAGCTAACGAATTTCCCTGGATGTTTCGCGACGGCGGACCGTTCTGGAACGTGATCGGTGGCGTCACGCAACCGCTATTTGCCGGCGGCACGCTGCTGCATACCAAGCGAGTCGCGGATCAGGCGCTGCTGCAAGCGGCCGCGCAGTACCAACAGACGGTGCTGACGGCGTACCAGAACGTGGCTGATACGCTGCACGCGATGCTCTCCGATGCCGAGGAGCTCAGCGCCGCATACGCAGCCGAGCGCGCGGCCAAAGTCACGCTCGATCTGACACGCGAGCAGAGGCAGGACGGCTTCACCGGCTACCTGGGGGAGCTCGCCGCAGAGATAGCCTACCAACAAGCGCTGCTCACTCTCGTGCAGGCCCAGTCGATGCGATTCGGCGATACCGCTGCGCTATACCAGGCGCTCGGCGGCGGCTGGTGGAATCGAACCGGCGAGCTGAGCTCGGCCGTCCATTAAGACAGCGCAGATCCAAGCCATGCGCGCTCCAATCCTTGCCCGGCATCTCAGTAAAGCGCCCATCACCCGTGCCACGGCCGCGGTTGCGGCCGCGGGCATCATCGTCCTGCTCGCGTACCTGGCGCTGCATGGGGCGAGCAGCAACGCCGCCGAAGCCGAGGCGACGCGGCCGGGCAGCGCCGCAGCGCCTGCTGCCGACACCGTGGAACTCAAACCCTCGCAGCTCGGTGCGATAAAGATCGAGCCGATTGGCGAGCATGAATTTGCATACCGCAAACAGGCGGTGGGGATCATCGATTTCAATCAGGACCTGAACGTGCAGGTGTTCACGCCCTATCAGGGCCGCATCATTCACGCCTACGCCGATCTTGGCGACCTGGTGAAGAAAGGCCAGGTGCTGTTTACGATCGAGAGCCCTGATTTCATCGCTGCCGAGTCAACTCTGATCGGTGCGGCGGCGACGCTCGATCAGACTGCCAGCGCCTTGCAGCGGGCGACCAAGCTTTATGCGGCGCACGGTATCGATCAAAACGACTATGAGACCACGGTGGCTAACCAGCAGAGCGCCGAAGGAGCGCTGAAGGCGGCACGCAAAGCAGTCGCGATTTTCGGCAAGACAGAAGCGGAGCTCGATCGCATCGTCGCCAAACGACAGGTCGAGCCCGCGCTGATCGTCAAGAGTCCGATCATCGGCCGCATCACGGCGCGCAATGCCGCGCCTGGATTACTCGAGCAGCCGGGAAGCGCGCCGGCGGTATACTCCGTGGCCGATCTGAGCACCAAGTGGATGGTGGCTAACGTCATCGAAAGCGACAGTCCGCTGTATCGCCTGGGTCAACCTATCCGCGCCTCGGTGACGGCCTATCCCGACCGGGTGTTCGACGGGACGATCTCGAAACTTGGCCGCTCGCTCGATCCGAACACGCATCGGATCGTCGTGCGCTGCGAGCTCGCGGACCCTAAAGATGAGCTGATCCCGGGGATGCTGGCGAGCTTTGCCATCCAGGTTCACGACCCGGTGAAGTCAATCGCTATAGCGGTGAATGGCGTGGTGCGAAATGGCGATGGCAGCTTCGCGGCGTGGGTCACCCCGGATCGTCGCCGCTTCACGCAACGCATCGTCAAGCTGGGCGAGCCGCTCGACGGACAGTACCCCGTGGTGCAAGGCCTGCAGCGCGGCGAGCTGGCGGTCACGGACGGCGCGGTGTTCGTGAGCAACATTCTCTACGCGCCCCCGACGGATTGAGCGCGCCTCAGCCGCCTTCGGCAACACCTCATCATGCTGAAAGCCATCACCGCGGCGTGCCTGGGTCGCAGGGCGATCGTCCTGTTCGGCTTGCTGGCGTTTGCCGTAGCAGGCCTCTACGCCTTCAAGATAATCAATATCGAGTCCTATCCCAATCCGACACCGGTGATCCTCGAGATCACCGCGGAAGGTCCCGGCCTCTCGGCCGAGGAAATCGAGCGTTATTACACGGTTCCAATGGAGATTGGTCTGTACGCCACCCCGGGCGTGCAGGTCATCCGCTCCACCTCGTTCTACGGACTGGCTTTCATACGGGTGGTGTTCAAGTGGGGCGTCGACTACGACTTCGCCTACGCCCAGGCGATCCTCGCTCTGCAGCAGAACGTGACGCTGCCGGGCGGGCAGATCCCGTCGGTCAATCAGAACAGCGGTAGCGGCGAGATCTTTCGCTATACGGTGGAGGGCCCGAAACGGTATTCGCTGACCGATCTGCGCACCATCCAGGACTGGATCGTATTGCGCCGGCTTTCGACCATCCCGGGCGTCATCAACATCAATAGCTGGGGCGGCACGACCAAGGAATTCGAGGTGCAGGTCGACCCGCTGAAGATGGAAGCTTTCAGCGTCACCGTGCCACAGCTGCTGACCGCGCTCGGCAACGCCAATGTCAACGTCGGCGGACGCGAAATCGTCATGGGCCAGCAGTCCATCAACATACGCGGTGTCGGGCTGATCGATGACGGTGGTAACGACGATCTGACCAAGGGCTACAAGGTCGATGACGTCGAAAAGGTCGTCCTCGGGCAATTCAACGGCGTGCCGGTGCTGCTGAAGGATGTGGCACGGGTACGCGTGACCTATACGCCCCGGCTCGGGATCTTCGGCAAGGACCGCAACGACGATGTAGTGGGGTCGATCGTGGTCATGACCCGAACCAAGCAGACCTCGGAAGTGCTGCCACTGGTGAAGGCCGAGGTCGCCAAGATGAACAGCGACGGTGGCCTGCCGCCGGGCGTCAAGGTGGTGCCGTTCTACGATCGCGGCTATCTCATCCGGCTCACCACCCACACCGTGCTGCACAACCTCCTGTTCGGGGTGCTGCTGGTGTTTCTAATCCAGTGGGTGTTTCTCGGCAACCTGCGCAGCGCCATCGTGGTGGGCGTCAACATCCCCTTCGCGCTGTTCTTTGCGCTCATCCTGCTGGTGTGGCGGCACGAGAGCGCGAATCTTCTGTCCATCGGCGCGGTCGACTTCGGCATCATCGTCGACTCGGCCGTGATCCTCACCGAGAACGTGTTTCGCAACCTGCAGCGAGCGCAGGCGGAACAGGCCGGCCTGCTCGCAAACCTCGCGAGCGGCCTGCATGGCGCCGATCCGACCCGCTCGGGTGAGCCGGCCGATCAGGGCTGGACCGACCGTCTGCGGCTCATCCTGATCAGCGCGCTGCAGGTGGACAAGGCGATCCTGTTCTCGACCCTGATCACCGCGGCAGGCTTCGTGCCGCTCTTCACCATGCAGGGCGTGGAAGGCCAGATCTTCGGCCCGATGGCACGCACCTACGGATACGCGCTCGCCGGAGCACTGATCGCCACCTTCACCGTCACGCCCGTGCTGTGTCATTTCCTGCTGCCCGAAGAGTTGCATGAGGCCGAGACCTTCGTGGTGCGGCTCCTGCACCGGGTTTACGATCCAGCGCTGCGCTTCGCGCTGTCCAGGCGCGCGCTGGTGGTCGGCATCGAGCTGGTCCTGATCGCGGTGACCATGCTGCTGGTCGCGCCGCGGCTCGGGAGCGAGTTCCTGCCGGCGCTGGAGGAGAACAACTACTGGATCCGGGCCTCGATGCCCACCACGCTGTCGCTCGAGGCCGGCGACGCGGCCACGCGCAAGATGCGCCTGATCCTGCTGCGGCATCCCGAAGTCATGACCGTGACCTCCCAGCACGGCCGGCCGGACAACGGCACCGACGCCTCACCCTTCTCCAACGTCGAGCTGTTCGTGCCGCTGAAGCCGCTCGGAGAGTGGCCGCGCGGTGTGAGTAAGGACGATCTCACCAATCAGATCCAACAGGAGTTCCAGAACGAGCTGCCGGGCGTCATCTTCAACTTCTCCCAGTACATCCAGGACAACATCGAGGAGGCGATCTCCGGGGTCAAGGGGGCGAACTCGGTCAAGATTCTCGGGCCGAACCTGCAGATGCTCGAAACGCTGGCGCACCGGGTCCAGGACGAGATGAGCAAGGTCAGGGGTATCACCGATCTTGGCATCTTCCCGGTGCTCGGGCAGCCGAACCTCAACATCCGGGTCGATCGCGACAAGGTCGCGCGCTATGGCCTCAACACCGGGGATGTGAACACGGTGATACAGGCAACCATGGGCGGGGCGACCGCCACCCAGGTGCTGGAGGGGGACCGCGAGTGGAACCTGGTGGTGCGCTACCCGAAGGAATACCGCGACAGCATCGATAAGATCCGCAACATCAAGGTCGGCTACGCGAGCACCGCCGGCGCCAGCGCCTACATTCCTCTGAGTGAGCTCGCCAGCATTTCTCTCAACACCGGCGCGTCCTGGATCTACCACGAGACCATGGTGCGCTTCATCCCCATCAAGTTCAGCATCCGCGGCCGCGACCTCGAGGGCGCGGTCGCCGAGGCCCAGGCGCGCATCGCCAAGACGGTCATACTGCCGCCCGGCTACCGCATCATCTGGGCGGGCGAGTTCGAGGACCTGCAGCTGGCGAAGGAGCGGCTGGAGTTCGTGGTGCCCGTCAGCCTGATGCTGATCGTCGTGCTGCTGTACGCGCTGTTCAATTCGCTGCGCGATACGCTCCTGTCGCTCGCCGGCATACCGGCCGGCATCATCGGCGGGGTGTGGGCGCTGTGGGTCACCGGGCAGCCGTTCAGCATCGCGGCTGCGATCGGCTTCGTGTCGCTGTTCGGTGTGTCGGTGATGAACAGCATCCTCATGCTGACCTTCTACAACCACGCGCGCGAGCGCAACCTGCCACCGCTCGAGGCGATGTACCACGCCGCCACCAAGCGCATGCGGCCGCTCCTGATGACCTCTCTGTCGGCGTGCATCGGGCTGCTGCCGGCGGCCATCTCCCACGGCATCGGCAGCCAGGTGCAGCGCCCGCTCGCCACCGTGATCGTGGGCGGCATGCTGCTGGGGCCTATCATGCTGCTGCTGGCGGTGCCGGCGCTGCGCATCGTGTTCCTGGGCAAGGGCGAGGAGCGAACGCCAGGCGCGGGTACCGGGCCGCCGAGCCCGCCGCCGACCGCAGACGGTCCGGAGCTCGAACTGTGAGTGCGTCCCGGCACCGCATCGTAAGCCTGCCTGCGCTGCTCTTTTTCGCCGCGGCGCAGCTGCAGGCGAGTGCAACTGAGGCGCCGCGTCCCGCGCATCGTCCGGGACCGGCAGCGGCGCGCGCGGCCAGTCACCCCGCGAGCAGCACTGCCGCGGCGCCGCGCGCCGCCGGCACGGCACTGCTGAGCATGGCGCGCACCCTGTCCGTTCGCCCGGTTCCAACAGCCGCGCCGTCCACCCGCAAGGCCGTCGCGATGAGCGCGCCGGTTCCCGCGGCCATTGCCCGGACGCGGGCGCTCGCCGTGCTTGACGGCAGTGCCGTGCGACGGCCAGTGAGGGATGCAACGCTCGGCGGAGCGCCAAACGGCGCCGGCGCGACCCGACATCGCCACTAGCGCGCCCGGCTAGTGCCGGCGGAAACAGCAGCACAGAGCCGTGACGTCTTGCGGACTCCGACATCCCCGCTAAGAATTGTTTGCAGACGACGTCGTACGGAACATCTGCACATCTCCGTACGGGGACGGCGCTCGGCGGCGCGATCTCGCGCAGACTTGTATTTCCGTGAACTGAGTCCGCGCCGCCCGCGGGAGCTGCCTGTGCTGCCCTTAACCACTTCTCGCGTAGTGGATCATCCAGGCGGTTCATCAATTTCGAAGAACCTCGGACCCTGATCGCGATGTGACTCTCAGAGTGGTGCCGCTGCAGCGTGGTGACTCACCGTTGAAACGTGACACGTGACAACGCATGCGTGACTCACCTTCGGCCTAATGCGACGTCCACTGGCGACGAATCTCGCTCGCCTCTATCGACCCCAACCGTACAGGGACATCACCGAATGAGCCGAATCGATATTCGCCGCATGCCAAGGCTTGCGCACATAGGATGGCTAATGACGGCCATCGCCTTGGTGTCCGCTTGCTCGAGCGGTGCCAGAGCTCCTCCGCCCGCCTACACGCTGGGCGGAACGGTCAGTGGACTCAACACCTCCGGATTGGTGCTCGACAACGAGGGGCGGACGGTCACCGTGAGCTCCAATGCGAGTAGCTTCACCTTTGGATCGATGCTGACCTCCGGGTCGACCTACGCAGTCACGGTGCAGACGCAACCGACGGGACAACTGTGTACGGTGAGCGACGGCAGCGGCACCGCCGCGACCGCCAATGTGGCGAATGTCGTTGTGGTGTGCTCTGCGCAGGCCTACAGCCTCGGGGGTACCGTAGGCGGACTAACCAGCCCCGGTCTGGTGCTCGCCAATGGCAGTGACACACTCAGCGTGACGCCGAGTGCCACATCGTTCACCTTTGCAACGCCCGTTGCCCGGGGCAGCAGCTATGCGGTGACGGTCAAGACGCAACCGACGGGACTTGCGTGTGCAGTCACCAAGGCCAACGGGGCGATGCCAGGCGGCAACGTCAGTTCCGTGGTGGTCACCTGCACCGATCAACCCTTCTCCTTGGGTGGATCGATCACTGGCTTGACAACGAGCGGTCTCGAGCTCGCGAACGGGTTGGACGTTCTCGATGTCAACGCGAACGCTACAAGCTTCACGATGCCGACCGCGGTGCCCTACGCCAGCGCGTACGCGGTGACGGTGCGCGCGCAGCCCACGGGCCTTTCCTGCACGGTGACCCACGGCTCCAGCACGATGCCCGCTGCGGCGGTGATGACCGTGGCGGTCGTGTGTGCGGATCAAACCTACTCGCTCGGTGGCACCATCAATGGCTTGACGGCGAGTGGGCTCGTGCTCGCAAACGGAACGGACACTCTCCCGGTCAACGCCAACGCCCCAAGTTTCACGATGCCGACGCCGGTACCCTACGGCGCGACCTATGCGGTGACGGTACAGACGCAGCCCGCGGGCCTCACCTGTACGCCGAGTAACGCGACTGCAGGCATGCCTGCCGGCGCCGTGACCAGTGTGGTCATTACCTGTGCGGTCAACACCTACACCATCGGGGGAAGTATCAGCGGGTTGACGACGAGCGGCCTCGTGCTCGCGAACGGCACCGACACGACGCCGCCTTTGGCAGCGGCCGCCGCGATGTTCACCATGCCCACCGGCGTGGCCTCGGGGTCGACCTATGACGTCACCGCCCAGACGCAACCCGCCGGACAACTGTGCACGGTGAGTAACGGCAGCGGCCCGGTCGCCACCAGCGACATCACGACGGTGGCGGTCAGCTGCGGCTCGAATGTTATGAGTTACACCACTTCGGGGTCCAACTCCTGGATCGTACCGGATGGCGTGACCTCGATTCAGGTTGTCGCCACAGGTGGCGGCGGCGGCGGCAGCTTCAGTTTCCCAGGCGGCAACGGCGGGGTCGTGACCGCCACGTTGAGCGTCACTGCGGGCGATACGCTCGCCCTCTTCGTGGGCGGCGGGGGCGTTGGCAGCGGCAGCACCGGCTCCACCGGCGGCGGCGGCGGTTCGAGCAACTTCAACGTGGGTGGCGCCAACCAGATCATTGCAGGTGGCGGCGGCGGTGCTGGCGGTGGCGCGGACGGTGCTGCCATGGGCGGCAATGGCGGCGGCAGCGGCACCGCTAGCGGCAGCACCGGTGGCAACCCTACCGGTGGGGTCGGTGGCAAGCTCGGGATGGGTGGCGCAGGCGGACCTTCGGGCGAGTTTCCCCCCGGCTTCCCCAACCCTCCCACCGAGGGTGCCGGCGCGGCCGGAGCGAACGGCACCGGCGGTCCCGGCGGTGCCGGCGGCAACGGGGGCGCTGGCGGCGTGGGCAGCGGCACGGGCACGGGCGGCGTCGGGGGCAACGAATGTTGCGGCGGTGGCGGTGGCGGTGGTTACGGCGGCGGCGGCGGCGCGGGCAGCGGGCCGTGGGGTGACGGCGGCGGCGGCGGCGGCGGCAGCACCGCGCCCGCCGGTGCGATCTTCACGGTGGGTACGAATGACGGAGCTGTCAGCGCGAACGGCGGCGATGGCTCCATCGTGATCACCACCAATCCTTAGAGAACTCGATTCAGCGTGCTTGAGCCAAAAAGGGGCCTGCAAGGCCCCTTTTTGCTCCCAGCTGACTTGTCCGTATCGGCAATCGCGCGCACCCTCTTTGCCACCCACCCGGCCATTGCGCGATGGCGTTTCAAGCCCGATAACCCGCTCGCGGGCGCAGCCACTGAAGCGCTTTGATCTGTAGGCCGTGCCGCTCCAATCGGAGCAAGTGGTGCGCGAAATGCCCATTTTTTGTCGGCGCGGGTGAGATTCGAACTTACGAGCCCCGTGAACGGCCCCCCGGTTTTCAAGTGGCACCACTCGCCCGATAGTGCATTCCAGGCACGCGTAAACGCATAATTCCACTGATAGCGGAAAACCGGCTTTCGCGCTAAGAATCCCGGCCCTTGCGTACCACTGCAACACGAACTGCAACATGCGCGCGAGTAATAGTTGCATCGGTTTTTCGAGTCGGTGCCGGGGCCGGGTCACCTCATGATGATGCAGTGATCGCGGGACTTCCGGCCCCACACAGAGCGATAGGAGCCCAACCCATGTCCAAGCTCAAAGTGAGCTTCTCCGTTTCCATCGACGGATTCGGCGCCGCTGCGCAGCAAAGCCTCGAGAATCCGATGGGCGTCGGCGGGGAGGCGCTGGGCGAGTGGGTCTTCGCCACACGGACGTTCCAGCGCATGCACGACAAGGACTGGACGTTCCAGCGCATTCACCACGGCAAGGACGGAGGAACGACCGGGATCGACGACGACTTCTTCGCACGGAGGTTCCTGAACGTGGGCGCCTGGATCTTCGGCAGAAACATGTTCGGACCCGTTCGAGGGCCGTGGCGTGACAACTCCTGGAAGGGCGCGTGGGGAGACACGCCGCCGTTTCGCAACCCCGTGTACGTGCTGACCCACTACCCGCGCGAATCGATCCCGATGCAGGGAGGAACGACGTTCCATTTCATGACGGATGGAATCCACCGCGCCCTCGAGAGAGCCACAGCGGCCGCGAATGGGAAAGACGTTTGTATCGGAGGCGGCGTCGCCACCGTTCAGCAGTATCTTCGCGCCGGACTCATCGATGAAGTGAATCTGGCGATATGCCCAGTGCTCCTCGGCTCGGGCGAACGCTTCCTTGGCGACATCGATCTCGTCGAGCTCGGATATACCTGTACGGAGCACGTCGCGGGCGAGCGTGCGACGCATGTTGTTCTAGGGCGTCAGGCAAGCTGCAACACGGGCCTGTCTTCTGCCATAAATTAGAGCGCTGATAGCAGGAAAAGCCTAGATTTTGGCGGAGAGGGTGAGGTTCGAACTCACGAGCCCCGTGAAGGGCCTCCGGTTTTCAAGTCGCGAGACTCGCACATTAGAATCGAGTGCAAATCGGTGTGACGTGCTGCCGCATGCGCGCAAGCGATGGCTCTGTTGTATACAAGGCTACGAAAACACGCCGCTGCGGCCATCTTCTTGTGCTCTTAGACCGGCTTGTCCCTGAGGAGGTACAGGTACAGGCCGTATAACCGCCGAAGCGGCCCGCCCTGCGCGACGGTCATCCGGCTGCTGTCGCCCTGGGGCACCTGGATCTCTGCCGTGATCGTGAACGACCGGTTCAAGAACCACGGCGCGTTGCCGTCGGCAACGGCCGCGGCCAGATGCGCGCATCGCAGATGGGATCATCAGCAGCAAGGCCGAGGCGCGTCGGCATTCCGCGAGGGCGTATGATCCTGTACGACCAGGGGCGACTTCCGCGTGCCGATCACCCAGTCTTCCGAACCGCACCGGGCGCTGCGGGACAACCAGGTAAGGACGCAGTTCTACGCGATCCCGACGCAGGACATTTCCCCGGCGATCCGCTCCATTAGATGGATGTAATCCAGCGCTGAGTCGACTGGCTGCAACTCCTTAAGTTAGGAAGCGACGACATGTATACGCTTTACTACAGCCCGGGAACCGCGAGCATGTGCGTGCACCAGGCGCTGATCGAGGCAAACGCACAATACCGCTTGGTGTCGGTGGATCTGCAGGCTGGCCAGCAGCGCGACCCGGCTTACGTGCGGCTAAATCCGGGCGGAGTCGTGCCGACGTTGCTGATCGACGATGCGCCGCTTACCGAAACGGCTGCGCTGTTGATGACGGTAGCGACACGACATCCCCAGGCCGGCCTGGCGCCACCGGAGAGCTCCGCTAGTCGCGCCGCGTGGTATCAGTGGATCGTATATCTCGCCAATGTGCTGCAGCCCGCCTTTCGCCTGTGGTTTTATCCGGCCGACATCAGCGACCACGCCGACATGCAAGCGATACTGAAGGCCGCGACGTGCCGCAAGATAGAGAGCATTTGGGCGCGAATCGATGCGCATCTGCTGGCGCAGGGCCCGTATCTGCTGGGCGCAGAGTTTTCGGCAGCGGACCTCATGCTGATCATGCTGATGCGCTGGTCGCGAAATATGCCAAGGCCCGCGACTGAGTGGACGGCACTGCATCAGTATGCCGCGCGGATGAAAGCTCGCCCGAGCTGGAAGAAGCTCTGCGCGCTCGAAGGACTGAGCGAGTGGAGTTGAAGATAGGCGCGGACTACGAACGCTAAGCGGGCATCTGCGGCAACGAGCGGCGGATCGGGTGATCACAGCTACCACGCTGCGGGTTGCTGCAGCAGCGCGAGCTCGTCCGCAGATGAATTTCGGTTGAGTATCGCGTTGCGATGCGGGAAGCGGCCGAATCGATCGATGATCTCCTTGTGCGCGATGGCATATCGGGTCCACTCTGCATTGCCGACACTTGCGATCAGCTGGACCGCAAGTGCCTGATCTGCGCGCTCCTCGCTGTGCTCGAACGGCATGTAGAGAAACAGCCGCTCCTGCTCCGCCATGGCCGTATCGCACCCCTGACTGATCGCGCATCTGGACAGGCGGCGCGCGACGGGATCGGCCGCGAAAGCACCGGGCGTGCCGCGGAACAGATTGCGTGAGAACTGATCGAGAACGATGATGGCGGCCAGCAGCGCGCGTGGCGTCGCTGCGATACAGCCCTCGTCTGCAACGAGGCGTTGGTGCAGCGAACCGAAGCGGTCGCGGATCTGCGCATCAATCTTCTCGCTTTTCGCGAACCAATTCGCCTCCCCCAGCTCCTCGAACCAGAAATGGAGGACCTCAGTTACCCAAGCTGGCTCGACTGTGCTGCTGGTCGAATGCGTGCCGGACATGATTTCTCTGTAGCCGGAAGCGCTGTCGATCCCTGCGATCGACAGTCAATCCGGCAGGCCGGCGAGACGCAGCGAGGAGGCAAGTTGCTCGGCATCGGCCGGGATCTTGAAGCGCTCCTTGCTCATGAATTGCGCGATCGAGAACTCTGGCCTCATCAACATACACTCGGCAGCGGTGGCTCTGGCACGGTCCATGTCGCCCAGTTGCGCAAGGCATCCGGCCAACATTGCGACGTGCCGATACGGGCGCACGCGCACGTGGCTAAGCTTCGACAAGGCATCCGCGTAGCGATGCATGTTCATGTACGCAAGGGCAACCGCGCGCCAGTGCCACGGCTCATCGAAGTATGGGTCTATCTCCTGGGCCCGTACCAACCAAGTTAAGGCCTCTTCAGACTGGCCGGCATAGACCAGAATGGCTCCCAGGTCGGCCGCATTCCATTGGTTGTTCGGATTGATCTCGACCGCCCGCCGCGCGTATTGCACGCCCAGGTCGTAAGCGCGCCGTCGCACGCAGATGTGGCCCAGGATCGCGTGGCAGGTGCTCTCATCATCGCCGAGCGCGACGGCCCGCGTTGCGAGCGCGTACGCCTCCTCCAGCGCGGCGTCCGAATCGGTGGGGTCGTCGTACCATTGTTGCTGGCGAAGCGAAGCCAGTAACGCGTGCGCGAATCCATAGCCCGGGTCAAGCTCGATGGCCTGCTCGACCAGTCGCACCGCCTGCGCTGCGCCGGCCGGATCGTCCCAGGACAGCGCATTGCACTTCAACACACACTCGTAAGCCGCCAGGCTCGTCGTCGGCTTGCGGCGCGCTCGCTCGTTAACAGAGATCTGTACCCGACCGACAAGCGTACTGACGATGGTCTGCACGACCTGGTCCTGGACGGCGAAAATCTCCTCGAGTCCTCGGTCGAATTTTTCCACCCAGATATGGCTGCCGCTCTCGGTGTCGACCAACTGGACGCTGACGCGGATGCGCTCGCCCATGCGCCGGACGCTGCCTTCGACGACAAAACGAACGTTCAATTCGCGAGCGACCTGCTTCATATCGACCGCGACGCCGCGATATTGAAACGAAGCCGAGTGGGAACGCACGGCAAGCAGTCGCCAGCGCGACAGCTCGGTGATGATGTCCGCGGTGATGCCGTCGCTGAAGTACTGCTGTGCCGGATCGCCGCTCAAGTTGACAAACGGCATGACCACGATTGAGGGTTTGTCCGGTAGTCCCGGGCCGGCATTGGCCGCCGGGTCGCCCGGCAGGTCCACCCACGGCGACACGGGTGCGATGAGTCGATAGCCCCGACGTACGACGTTGGCGATGTACCGAGGGCTCTTCGGATCGTCGGCGAGGATGCGACGCAGTGCGGCCACTGCGGCGTACACCGAGTCCTGGCTGACCACCACGTCTTTCCACACCTGATCCAGCAATTCCTCGACGCTGACCACCTCGCCGGCGCGCTCGGCGAGGCACATCAGCAGCCGCATCGCCTTGGGTTCGAGTTTGAGCGTGCGGCCGTCCTTGCAAATCTCATCCAGCGTCGGATCAACCCGCAAGTCAGCGATCCGGAGCACGGAACGAGCTGCTGCTGAACTGACCACTGGCATCGTAACTTACTGATTAGGTGCGGACTTTACTCATGGGGGGGGTCCTTCCTGAGGCCAGTTGCGATTTTACACAAGCCTCGCGAACTTGCGGTGATTGCGCCGCGTTCGGCCCTCCGGTTCGGATTCAGACAATCCCTAGCTCACTTTCAGACCCCTATCAGGACTCCCGGCGCGGCACGGAGCACTGTTTGCCTCACGACGGCGGAGCCAAATCCGCCGGATGAAACCGCCAGGAACCTTGAACGATTTACCGACCCTCAGGAGACCATCATGAAGACTCTGATCGCTTCCGCCAAGCATCCCCATCTGCTCACAGCCGCAATCTTCGGCGCGCTTGCCTTCGGCTGGGGCGCAGTGTCCATCGCTGCCGACCGCAGCGACGTGCCTCAGGCCGTCGTGAAGTTCGGGGATCTCAACCTGTCGAACCAGCAGGGTGCGGCTACGCTCTACAACCGCATCGCTGATGCGGCCCACGAGGTGTGCAAATCCTTTGACACGGACATCCGCGACCTTGCGTCGCACGCGCAACTGGATGCTTGCGTTCAAAGAGCAATCGCGGATGCGGTGACCAAGGTCGGCCAGCCGGAGTTGATCGCGGTATACAACGCGAGGAACCGTCAGCCTCAGCCGATCACCGTTGCGGCTCGCTAGTCGATTTGTTGGGCGGTGGCGCTCGCCACCGCCCGACGCTTCAGCGAAGTCGGCAACGTTATTCGCGCAGAGGGTGAGATTCGAACTCACGAGCCCCGTGAAGGGCCTCCGGTTTTCAAGCCCGTGGGCTCGCACGCCAGCGTATCGCATTCGCACGTAAGTGCCATGATTCCCGGCGAGCTCGCCAACGCCGAAATACGGCGATTCGCGCGATTTGAGGCCCCGGTGCAACTTGAGTGCAACTTGACCGGATAGGGGCTTGCCCACCCCACCGCGGCCCAGGCCTCTGCGTCGGCTAGTCATCGCGCCACGTATGAGCGCGCTTTTACAGATGGCTGTTGCTCGGCTTAACAGTGTGCGCGCGATCGGTAGCCGCGAGTGCCGCGAGAGCTTGCTGCTTGGCTGCAGCGAGAGCTTGCTGCTTGGCTGCAGCGATTGTTTGATCGACATACGGTTTCGACTGTGGCGGATCGAAGCTTGGTCTTCTAGCACCGCGCGAAGCGCTGCGACCTTGCTCTGACAGGCGGCGATGGCAGCTTCGGCCGGTTCGGGTCAGGCACGTGATTCACGGCGAAGGAGTGCCGCGACCAATCTACGCCCGAAAGCCAACTGACTTTTCCAGTATCCGCTGAACTTGGGTAAATCATCGTCAATGTCGGCTGACCGGCGGTTGTAAAAGATGTGCAAGGACGGCCTGGGAACAAATGCCGGATCGAGAATGTTCGCGCTGGGAACGATGATCAGCATGGGCATCGGAGGCATGCGCATGAACTCGACCACCGGACGCTCACAGGCGATGCACGTGCCCCGTTGTACGGCGGGAGGCGGGCGGTAGGCTTTGTACCGCAGAAATTCTGTACCGGGCATATCCACGTCTTTGGCACGAAATAGCGTGATGTCGGCATACGGGGCCTGGTTAAACGCCTGGCAGATGGTGCAGTGGCAGAAGCCGCGAAGAATCGGACGTCCGTGCACATTGAAACGGGCCTTGCCGCAGGAGCACTGGCAGTTGTAACCGTCGCCCATTGCTGCTCTCCAAGGTGGCTGGCGTTCTAGAGCGAGCGCATTGAAACGAGAGACGCGCGCGCAGGGCTTGCCTTGGAGGCCCCGCTCGGCGTTAGCGCGTCGTGCGGGGCCGTTTACTGTATACGCGCGCAGTAGCACGTATTCGCGTAAGAGTATGCATGGCCGGTTGTCAGTGCAACTTAAGGGAAGGGTCTGTCGCAGGCGGTGGGCGTAAAAGCCTATTTTTTGGCGGAGAGGGTGAGATTCGAACTCACGAGCCCCGTGAAGGGCCTCCGGTTTTCAAGACCGGTGCAATCAACCGCTCTGCCACCTCTCCGTACTAACTCGAATCAGCTACTTACCCACATTCTATCAGGCTGCTGAAGCCGTTTAGGAGCCTGATGTGTCCATTCTGTTTCCACTCTGAGCCATAAGCCCCACCAGAGCGTCCTTGCGCCGTGCCGCTGCTTCGGAATCGCATGCGCATAGCTGACGAGCGTGATGTGCACGTTTGGACTCTGCCGAAGTGTTTGTGAGTGCCAGCGCTTCATTCTCTCCGCGTTGCTGCTCTGGGACTGTGGGTCCGGCCTGCCGTTGCGCTCAGATCGTTTGCTGCTGTTGCAGCAGCTCCGTAGCGTAACTAGCCTGTGTGAAAACGCCTGACACCCCTTTTGTGCATGTCATTTTCAGCCAGGTGGGCGCGATTTCATGCGAATTGCGCTCTGAAATCCTGCGCCCCAGGCTTTTTGAGTTTCCACACAGCCTAGGCCAGGCCGTGTGAAAACGCCGATTTCGTTGAGCGTGGCACGGGCCGGGTCCGTATCGGCCTGTGGCCGCGGCGCGGTCCTCGCTTGATCAGCAGGTGTTGTGTCGCGTTTGATGGCGATTTACCGCGGTATTAAATGCGGCTGCAGCCGCTCTGAGGTACTGTATCCGGTGAAACCCGCTCGGTGCGCTCAGCGAATAACCCAAGGGGGAAGCAGGAGAGGCGACATTACGACCTACCGCGAAGACACAACGCGAGAGTCACGCTATACACCGGCTGAAGTAGAGGCCGCTCTTAGCGTAGCCCGCGCCTATATCAGGTTTTGTCCCATCGATTTCGGCAAGGCATATTTGTGGAAAAGGTACTTTGAACCGTATTTGGGCTGGAGAACCGAACTCAAACCGCGAGTCGTAAAAACGCGCTTCGGCTTCAGTTTGCAGGTCAAGCTCCCGGACACGATTCAGAAGGTGGTCCTGTTGACTGGCCGCTGGGAGCCATTCCTGACCAGATTCGTCCTGGATACGCTTCGTTCAGGCGACACGTTTGTCGACCTCGGCGCCAACATTGGCTACTACTCTTTGTTGGCTTCGAGACTGATTTCAGAAAGCGGTCGCGTGTACTCAATCGAAGCAAGCCCGTCAATCTTTGGGTGCCTGAGAGAAAACGTAGCTCGGAACCATGTGACAAATATCACTGCGATTCACGCAATCGTTAGCGATAAGGAATGTCGTAAACCTTTCTGGCTGGCGCCCGAGCCGCACGGCGGCCGCTCGACAACCCTCGAAGCCGTGGCCTCGCACCTGGACATGCATTTGGAAGCTTACGTGTGGTCTAGTCCATTGATTGATCTCATTCCAACCGAAAGCTTGTTCAACGCGCGCCTGATTAAGGTGGACGTCGAGGGCGCCGAGGGTGAAGTCCTCAGGCCGCTCGTGCCCCTGCTCAGCCGATTTTGTGCACGTACCCGTTGGATGGTCGAGCTTTCGCCCGAACTCTCCCCGGGAGGACAGGCGGATATCGACTGGATCTACCAGTCATTCTGCAGCGCGGGCTATCGAGCATTCGCGGTCCCCAATACGTACTCACCGGCAGGCTACTTAGCGAGGGTCTCTTCAGCAGGTCTTCAGCAGTTATCGAGGCCACCGACAACACAGTCGGACGTGGTCTTTGTTCGACACTAGCGCTCGTGCCTAGCAGCGCATCGTTGTGATGCAACCGCCGGACTATGTAGATTGGTCGGGCCATTCCCTCGCGGTGAATCACCTGCCTGAGCTGTCGTTGCGCAGCGCAGTCGCCCCAGCACGGACCCCCGGCCGAGCGTGCGCCCAAACCGGCCTGCGCTGAGCCGAGTCAGCGAATTGCATTCCGTTTGACCAAGATCTCCCGTCCCGGACCAACCCAGGAGCCGCCATGCCACTCGTCACCCTCACCGTCCGCGAAGGCAAAACCAGCGAGTTCAAGTCAGCCGTGCTTGGCAGCGTCCATCGCGCACTGGTTACCTCGGGAGTGCCCGAAAAGGACCGCTTCCAACGGGTACTGGAACTGGGCGCGGATGACTTCCGGTTTGATACGGAGTATCCCGACCTGAGCAGTCCTCGCTCCGACGATTTCGTGCTGATCGAAATCCTGCTCTCGGTGGGCCGCAGCGTTAAGGTCAAAAAGAAGATCCTGGCCGAGATTCTCGCCGGCGTGTCGAAGGCCCCGGGCTTGAACGCCGAAAACGTGATGGTCTGCTTCAAGGAAACCCTGTGGGAGAACTGGTCCTTCGGCGGCGGCCGATTGATCCATACCTGAACCCGCCCTCGCCCGCCGTTGCGAGCGCCCCGCGATGGGGCAGGCTCCGCCAGTGGTCGTTCATTTTCGCTCACCCGGACAGGAACACGGGGCCGGCCCGGGGGCAGCTATGGCGCTGCGGGACGAACCCGTTGACGGGCAGGATAAATCCGACGCCACAGCGCAGACGCCGTGCAGGCGAGTGGCGTCTGATAGGCCCAGCGAGAACGCTGCGGGGGAGACGCCAATGAGAACGACGATCTGGCCAGGGCTCGGATCGCTGCCCGTCAAGCTGACGCTGGGGCTGGTGATTGCCGCAGCGCTGAGCACCGCCCTGCCGGCGAGGGCAGGTGAGCTGCACGGATGCGCGGGCAGCCATGCCGCCGGCCACACGGCAACCCCGGCGCGCCCGGCTCCCGCCGCCTCAAGCCATCGCAGCTATCTCACCGCCGTGCGCATGGGCTGGGCCTAAGACTCAAGCCGCCGCGGCCGGCAGCGCGGAGGCCCGCGCCGAGCGCAGCATCGACACGGCCGCGTAACTGACCACCACGATAATCAGCCAGCGCATCGTGGTCAGCGGCAGCTGCTTCACGATGTAGAACGCAACCAGCACACCGAAGAGGTCGCCCGCGATCAAGCCGAGCGCGGGGCCGTGTGCGAAGCGTCCCGAGCGGAAGAAACCCAGGCTCGCGACCGGCTGAACCAGCCCATCGCTGCCCATCATGATGGGGAAGGCCGCCAGCGGATGCATGCCCAGCAGTGCCAGCAGGATCATGCTCGGCGCGTAGTTGCCGATGCCGATACACATGAGGGCGCCCAGCACGAAATTGATGCCGACCGCGACACCAAAGCGCCAGCCCGCCAGGCCCATGGCCGTGCCACCCGGCGGGAAAGCCCCAAGGTTCCTCATGACGAAAAAAACCGCCGCGATCAGCAGCGCCACTCCCATGAAAAGCTGGATCGAGCGGCGCGGCAGACGACTCACGATCCCGGCTCCGAGCCACGCGCCGGCCGTGGCGCTGGCCACCATGCACAGCAGCAGCACCGGTTCCACGGTCACCGCCGTGATGAACAGCAGCGTCTCGAGGAAGGCCGCCCCGTTGTGACCGACGTTGAGCGTGCCGGGAATCAGCTCATCGGCCGGACGGCCACGAAGCTTGAACAGCGCAGTGGTCGGGGCGAAGGAGCCGATGCCGAGCGTATCCAGGAATGCGGTGACGGCACCGATCACCATGTCCCCGGGGGTCGGACGTCCGTGCAGACGATGACGGCGCACGGCCCAGATCCAGCCGATGACGAAGGCGATGTTGATGACCACCAGAGCGGTCAGCAGCACCTGCTTGGTCGGGAACATGCCTCGACCTAGGCTTTGAAAAGAACCCGCGAGCGCAGGCGGGCAAAGCCATCGACTCCGCGCAGGTACTGGATCGCGGCGCGCGCCGCTACGCCGCTCAGTGCGTGCAAGGGCACCGGAGTCACCGGGCTCACCGGGAAACCCAGTTCAACCACCGGCGCACCCAGGGCGCGTCGCGCCAGAAGCAGTCCCATCACCGTCGCCATCGCCACGCCGCGGCCGTTGTAACCGAGGCCGGCGAGAAGCCCCGGGGCAAGCTCGTGCAGGTGCGGCAGCCGATCGGATGTCATGGCCACCCTGCCGCCCCAGTGATACTCGAAGGGAATTCCCTTCAGCTGCGGATAGATCTCGTGCACGGCGCGGTAGTGGTAGCGCACGTCGTGTGCGGCGGGAGCGCGCGCGAAGGTCCCGCGCGAGCCGAGCACCAGACGGCCGCTGGAATCGAGACGGAAGTAGCGCAGCAGGTGCCAGGTGTCGGAGGCGGCCTGCCCGTCCGGCAGAATGGTCCGTCGCAGTTGCGCCGGGATCGGGGCCGTGGCGACCTGGAACGAGGGCACGGCGACCACCGTCTGGCGCAGCTCCTCGGTGAGGGCACCGGTGTAGGCGTTGGTCGCGATGATCACGATCGGGGCGCTCACGCTGCCCTGCGGGGTGTCGATGCTCCAGGCGCCGCCCATGCGCGCCAGACGCAGTGCCGGGCTGTGCGTGCAGATCCGACCGCCCGCGCGCACGAACGCGTGCGCCAGCCCGCGCACGTAGGCGAGCGGCTGCACGGTTCCGCCGCGCCGATCGAGCAGGCCGCCGCAATAACGCGCCGATCCGGTCAGTTGCAGAACCTCGCGGCGTGACAGCAGGTCCACCGGGGTGCCGCGACGCCACCACTGCTCGGCGCGCCGTGCCAGCTGGGCCAGCGTCGCCTCCGAGGTGGCCGGCTGGATCCACCCGGTGCGCGTTGCCTCGCATTCGATGCCGTGCCGCTCGATGAGGGCGAACACCAGATCGGGACCTGCGGCGGCGGTGGCCACCAGTCGGCCGCCCAGGGAGGGCCCGAGCATCGACTCGAGGGTGTCCGGATCGTGCTTGACGCCCGGGATGACCTGGCCGCCGTTGACACCCGAGGCACGCTCGCCGATGTCGGCCGCTTCCAGCACCACCACGTCCCGGCCGGCCTCGGCAAGATGCAGGGCGGCGGACAGCCCGGTATAGCCGGCGCCGATGACCGCGGCCTGCGCGCGTTGCGTGCCCGCCAACGGGCCGCACACGGGGCCGGGAGGTGCGGTAACGGACCACAGCGATTGCAGCGTTAGCCGGGACATCGGTTTATCGATAATCGATTGGTAGCTATCGTTATAAAGTCCGGGACCAGGCCCCGCGGCACCTTCACAGCGGTCGGGCCTGGCAGCCATTATGCCCGACGCCGCATCTTTCGCGGCCCCCGACGTTGTGCGAGACTCCCCCCGCAAGGCCGCGTTCCCCTGCGCCGCGGGGCTCCGAAGCAGTCAACGCAAACGTGGCAGTGCGCGGGGGGTCCGATGCGTGCTCGTTATGTTGTATCTGTAGCGCTTCCGTGCCTGTTGCTGGCCGGACGCGTGCTCGGCGCATCCCCGCCCCTGCCGCCCGAGCAGCTGACCATCGAGAAGCTGCCAGCCAGAAGCCCGCACTGGGTCTACGTCTACGACGATGCGTTCGACAACGAAATCGATGCCCGCGTGCACCTGTTCGACGGCGACGGCTACCGGCGGCTCGGGCAGATTGACGCCGGCTTCAACCCGAGCGTCAACATCTCGCCCGATGGTTCGACCACCGTGGTCGCCACCACTTACTTCGCGCGCGGCAGCCGCGGGGCCCGCACCGACGTGGTCGAGTTCACCGACAACACGACCCTTGCCGTCACGCGCGAGATCGTGCTGCCGTCCAAGCGCATCCAGACCACGCCGACCCCGTTCAACATCGCCTACAGCGCCGACGGGCACTTTCTGTTCGCCTCGTACCTGACCCCCGCGGCCTCATTCGGGATACTCGACCCGCAGCACGGCACGGTGCTGGCGGAGATCGATACCGCAGGCTGTGCGTTGGTCATCCCCTCGGGCAGCTATCGGGTGTCCTCGATGTGCGAGAGCGGGCGGCTGCTCACGGTGACGCTTGATGCACAGGCTCACGAGGTGTCGCGCGCGATGTCCGAGCCCTTCTTCGATGCCGACAAGGATCCGGTGTTCGCACAGGGAATTGCCACCGAGCACGGCTATGCGTTCCTGTCCTTCCTCGGCGAGGTGCATGAGGTGGACTTCAGCGGCGCGCAGCCGCAGTTCGCGCCCACCTGGTCACTGCTGAGCGCGGCCGAAAAGGCTCAGTCCTGGCGCCCGGGCGCTGAACAGGTCGGCGCGATTCAGCGCGCGCTGCATCGTCTGTACGTGCCCATGCACCGCGGCGGCGAGGGCACGCACAAGGACGGCGGCACCGAGATCTGGGTGTTCGACCTGACCAGCCACCGCCGTCTCGCGCGCTGGCCGGTACACAGTGAGGGCCTGACGGCGGTCGTTGCGATTCAGGTCTCGCAGGACTCAGCTCCCATCGTGTTCGCCTCCACCGCCACGGCACAACTTGCGGTGATCGATGCCCTGACCGGGCGGGTCAGGCACATCGAGAAGCACCTCGGGCAGACGCCGTGGCAGTTGCTCAATCCCTGAAAGTACGGGTCACCTGATGCGCTCGCTCGACCAGCTGTTTGAACACTCCACGCGGGCACTCGCCAGCCGCACCTCCCGGCGCAGCCTGCTCGGCGGTCTCGGCCGCATGCTCACCGGTGCCGCGCTGCTGCCGCTGTTGCCGGTGGATCGCGGCAGCCGCGCACGCGCGGAGGAGGTTAAAATGGACCCCGCCAGCCCCGAGAGCTGCGAGTACTGGAAATATTGCGCGATCGACGGGTTCCTGTGCAGCTGCTGCGGCGGCACCGCGACCTCCTGTCCGCCCGGGACCTCCTCCTCGCCCATCACCTGGGTGGGCACCTGTTCGAATCCGAATGACGCTCGCAACTACATCGTGTCGTACAACGATTGCTGCGGTAAGACCAGCTGCGGCCATTGCGATTGCAACCGCAACGAGCGCGAGAAGCCGATGTACCGGCCCTCGCGCAACAACGACCTGAACTGGTGCATGGCGAACGCTGACGCCAACTACCATTGCACGGTGTCCGTCATTATGGGGGTTGCCGAGAAGTGATCCGCCGTGAGGCAGCCGCGGGCATGGCCGTGACGGGCGCGCTCGACAAGGCGGCGCGGCGCGCGTCCCGCCGGCCCACCTTGCGGGCCTGAAGCGGTGCGCCGACTCGCGAGGCTCGCGGCAGCCGTGATCGGCGCCTGCGCGTTCGGCGCTGGCGCGAGCGCAAGCCCCGAGCAGGACTACACCCTGTACTGCCTCGGCTGCCACGGGGCGCAGGCCCAGGGGGTGCCGGGCAAGATTCCACCGCTGGCAGCCTCGCTGGCGCGGTTCATGCGCGCTCCCGAGGGGCGCAACTACGTGCTGCGGGTGCCGGGAGCGGCCAACTCCGCCCTCTCCGATGTGCAGCTCACCGCCGTGCTCAATTGGCTCGCTGAGCGTTTCAAGGCGGCCGACGAGCCCTCCGCCACGCCCTTCACGCAGGCGGAAGTGGCAAGCGTGCGTCACACCCCGCTGGCAGACGTGCTGGCGACCCGCCGCGAAGTGATCGCCAAACTTGCCGCCAGCGGGGCGGCCCCCTCTGCCCAGTACTAAGACGCGTCGCGGCCGTGGTTGCCCCTTGAGGGCGGACGCTGCACCGCTCAGCGCGCCCGGCAGAAAAGCAAAGCGCGCGACCGGGCGGTGCTCGCCGAGGATCCTTGCTGCGCGGTCAGGCCCTCTTCCTCGGCCATGGGCTACTGGCGGAAGATCGCCGTGACGCCGATGGTCCGTGGCCGGAAGGTAAACGCGCGCTCCAGCCGGGTGCCGGATGAGGGTGCGCAATTGCTGCCCGGACAGATCGTCCAGTCATAGTCGGTCAGCGCATGACTGTTGGTCAGGTTGTCCACGAAGGCTGCGATCGACCACTGGCCCACGTCCATCCCGGCGCGCAGGCTGGTGAAGACCGTGCCGGGAAGCGTGAAGTTGGCCGGGTCGTACTGCAGGGTGCTCGGATCCTGCGCGGCGGTCGCCCACTTGGCGCGGCCCTCGTACTCGGAGTCGGCGCGTACGAAGGACGCGTGCTCGAAGAGACTGAACTTGTACTCAAGTCCAAGTGACACGGTGACCGGCGCGGTCGGCTGGCCGCCGCCGGTCTCACTGCTCTGCCCGACGATGGCATCGCCGCTTGAGACCACCGGATTAACCTCGGTCGGGCTCAGTCGCGAATCCTCAGTGTAGCGGGCATCGGTGTAGCCGGCGGCAAGCTCTGCCGTCAGGGCATTGGTAAGGGAAACTTCCGCCTGCAGGTCGACGCCCTTGGCGACCGCCTGGCCGAGGTTGTCGATGAAGGAGATCTGGCAGATCGGCGGCACCACCACCTGCTGGATGTTCTTCCACTTGATGTAGTAGATGCTGCTGGCAAGGCGGATGCGATTGTCGATGTTGTCCTTGGCGCCGATTTCGTAGCTGTCCACGGTGTCGGAGTTGTAGGTCGTCGGCGCCGCCTTGATGCCGAAATTCGCGAAGTCCTCGGCGCAGGCAGCCTCCGGCAGCGGGTTGTTGGCGCCGCCGGGCCTGAAGCCCTTGGCGTAGGTCGTATAGATCATGTTGTCCTGATTGACCTGGAACTGCAGGCTCACCTTGGGCGTGAACGAATTCTGCGCGTTGCTGCCCGAGCCGGTGGTGGGCGGTGCGTACAGCTGTGGACCGCCGGTGTAGGTGTTGAAAGAGTACTTGGTGTGCGATTCACGCGCACCGACGGTGAGCTTCCACTGATCGGTCAGCGACCAGGTGACCTCACCGAACGCGGCATATTGCTGATCCTTGGAACTGGTCTGCAGAAAGTACGAGTCATTGGGATAGGCCGGCACGTAGGGCACCGGATTGCCGTTGGCGTCGACGAAGATATCCGTGTACGGCAGCCCGGTAAGGGCCATCGACAGCTCGTTCAGGAGCGGATCGTGGATCTGCTCCAGGTAGCTCTGCCGGTTGGCGCTGAAGAAAAGCCCCGTGGTCCATACGAATCTTGCGTGTGAGTCGCTCGACTGCAGGCGCAGTTCCTGGGTGATGTTCTGCTGGCCGTTGTCGATCGTCGAGGGCGACAGGTAATTCGTGGCCCCGGCCGGCAGGTGGATTCCGCTCGCATCCAGCATCGGCAGCTGCACTCCCGGCAGCAACGGGACCCCGGAGATGGCCGGAGCGAACACGTCCGCCTGGTAGAAGCCGAGGTTGTAGAGGGTGCCCTCGTAGCCGGTCTGCTCGTGGCGGTGGTAGTAGGAGGTGTTGGAAATGAATTGCGCGGGACCCAGATCTCCCTGCACCTTGAGAGCCGTGATGTAGAACTTGTCGGGAACGTGACGCTGCGTCGGATCGGCATCGACGAAACTGCTGTCGTTGGGATTCGAATACAGCGGCCAGTAGGTGTTGATGTCGTTGCGCTGCTGGTTCTGGTAGTAAACCGACGGGGTGACCGACCAGTTGTCATTCGGCGCCCACAGCACCGCCAGGCGGATCAGAGAGGTCTCGTTGTAATTGGCGTTCTTCTCCACCGGGGCGAGCGTCACCGGGTTGATGTCGTCGATCCAGCCGCCATCGCGCCGGTACCAGACCGATATGCGCGCGCCGAGCGTATTGTCGATGAGGGGTCCGCCGATCGCAGCGCCGGCCTCGTAGCTCGGGGCGCCGCCGTCGGTGGTCGACACTTCCGCGCGGGCATAGATGGTGGTCTTGGTCAGGCTCGGCTGGGTCGTGATGTAGCGCACCGTGCCGCCCTCGGAGCCGGCGCCGAACAGCGTGCCCTGCGGTCCGCGCAGCACCTCGACCCGATCGATGTCGAAGGATTTCGGCAGCGCCTCGTCCGGGCTGAACGCGAGCGCGCGCATCTGGATCGGCGTGTCATCGAGGTAGATGCCGGTGGTGCCGGCGCCGCCGGTCCCGGATATGCCGCGGATCGAGATGGTGTTGGTGCCGGAGGTATCGAAGTTCACCCCGGGGGTGAAACGGGCGATTTCCGAGAAGTCCTTGATGCCGCGGTCATCGAGGCTCTCCTGGGTGAGCGCGGTCACGCTGATGGGCACCTTGGACAGGCTCTCCTCGCGACGCGTGGCAGTGACGGTGACCTCGACCAGGCCGCCCGTGTTGGCTTCCGTGCTCGTGGCCTGATCATCGGCCCGGGCGTAGCCGGGGGCGCCGGCGAGCCACGTCAGCGCCGCAACGGGCGCCATGAGCAGCGCGAGAATTGACCTGTCTTTGTAAACGCGGCGCATACGATCTCCCCGTTCGTTCTAGTTGTTGGACCGCAGCTTCGGTGCAGTCCATTTTCAGTCACAGCATAACCTCAACGGGCCGGCCGGGCGCGATGAAAGCGCGCCGGGTAAGCGGCCGCGTGGGCGACTAGCCGCCGGCCCGTGACGTGGCTGCGCCGGCGCGTATCGCGCGCGACCTGCGGCGGCCATCGACTACCAGGAAGGCGACCGCCGCCAGCACCAGCGTCAGCACACTCGACCACAGCTCGGAAGACATCTCCCCGGGCGTGAACGCCATGGCGACGAGCACCGCGGCCATGCCGGCGATCGTCGCGTAGCTGGCCCACGGGAACAGCCACATCGACAGTGCCGGCGCCGGCGCGCCACTCGCTTCGCGCTCGCGGCGCAGGCGGATCTGTGCAAACGCGATAATCATGTAGACGAACACGATCAGAGCGCCGGAGGCATTGACCAGGAATGCGAACACGGTCTGGTTGGAGGTGATGGCCGCGAGGATGCCGAGCACGCCGGCGATACTGCCCATCCACACCGAGCGCGTCGGCACGCGCCGCGCGTTCAGCTGCACCAGGTACTGCGGCGCATCGCCGTGCTCGGCCAGCACGAACAGGACCCGCGAGCACACGTAGAAAGCGGAGTTCAGACAGGAGAGCACGGCGGTCAGAATGATGGCGCTCATCGCAACACTCGCCCATTTGAACTGCATGGTGGTGAGTGCCAGCGTGAAGGGCGACTCGCCGACGCGCACGCGCACCCACGGCACCACGCTCACGATCAGGAACACCGAGCCCACGTAGAAGGTGAGGATGCGCACGATGACCGAGGTGCTCATGCGCGCAACCGCCCGCGCCGGCTCCTTCGACTCGGCCGCCGCGATGGTGGTGATCTCAGCCCCGGTGAGCGAGAAATAAACCGTCACGGCGCCGGCCAGTACCGACACCCAGCCCTTGGGCATGAAGCCGCCGTAGGCGGTGAGATTGCCGAAGGTCGGCCCGTTGGGGGAGGTGAAGCCGATGGCGAAGGCTGCCGCCAGCGCGATGAACACCAGGATTGCGGCAACCTTGATGGAGGCGAACCAGAACTCGAACTCCCCGTAGGAGCGGGCCGACATGAGATTCACGCAGGTCATGACCGCCATGAGCAGCACGCCGAGCAGCCAGGGCGGCAGTCCCAGCCACTGGTGCAGGATGTTGGCGCCGGCGATCGCTTCCACCGGCACGACGATCATCCAGAAGTACCAGTAGAGCCAGCCGGCGACGAAGCCGGCCCACGGCCCAAGGCCTGCGCGCGCAAACTCGGTGAACGAGCGCACCGCCGGCTGAGCGACCGCCATTTCCCCGAGCATGCGCATCACCAGCAGCACGAGCGTGCCGGTGATCAGATAGCTCAGCACGATGGCAGGTCCGGTGGCGGCAATCGCCGCGCTGCTGCTGACGAACAGACCCGCGCCGATCATCCCGCCGATCGAGATCATGGTGATGTGGCGCGGCTGTAACGAGCGGCTGAGTTCGGGCATGCGGCGTTCCTTCAGTCCGGCCGGCGGCGGCGCGGCCGGTGCAGATGGCCGCTGGAGGCCGCGCGCGCGGTCTGCAGCAGCAACGGGGCCAGCTTCGCTCGTAACTCGGCCAGCGTCCAGCGGCTCGTGGGCGCGGAGATGTTCACCGCGGCGAGCGGCTCACCCTCCTCGTCCAGCACCGCAGCGGCGATGGTCAGGTCGCCGCGGTAGCACTCCTGCTCCGACCAGGCGTAGCCGGCCGCACGCGCCGCCTCGATGCGCTTCCAGATCTGAGCCCGCTCGGTGAGCGTGAACGGCGTGAGGGGGCGCAGCTGCGCGGCGCGCAGTACGCGCTGCGCGGACGCCGGCGGCAGCGCCGACAGGTACGCACGTCCCGAAGCGGTGCAATACATCGGCAGGCGCCGGCCCACCGGCATGTGGATGTAGAAGCGCTTGAGGCTGGGGAAGCGAGCAATGAACACCATGTCATCGCCGTCCGGTTCGGACAGGCTGACCGACTCCCCGCTCGCCTGGTTCAGGTCGATGAGGTGCGTGGTCGAGTGCTCGAGCAGCGCATGCCCGGACAGATAGGCGGCCGAGACGGCCAGCGAGCGCGCGGTCAGTACCCAGCGTCGCAGCAGTTCATCGCGCCTGAGGTAGCCGAGGTACGCCAGCGTATGTACGCAGCGCTGCGCGGAACTGACCGTCATGCCGGCCGCGGCGGCAAGCTCCGCCAGACTTAAGGTGCGCCGCTCGGCGCCAAATGACTCGAGGATGGCGAACGCCTTCTCAACCGAACTGTTGAACAGCGGATCGCGCGCTCGCGGGCGTGGCTTGCGCGCCGGGCGTTTCATCGAAAACCAGTATAGACGTATCGATAATCGATAGTCTATGCGCTAAGGCGCGTGGCGCCGCCCATCCACGGCTGCAGCGCCTGCGGAACACTGACCGAGCCGTCCTCGTTCTGGTAGTTCTCGAGCAGCGCCACCAGCGTGCGTCCGACCGCGAGCCCCGAGCCGTTCAGGGTATGCAGCGGTTCGGGCTTGCCGCTCTCCGGATTGCGCCAGCGCGCCTGCATGCGCCGCGCCTGGAAGGCCTCGAAATTGCTGCACGAGGAGATCTCACGGTAGCCCCCTTGCGAGGGCAGCCACGCCTCAAGATCGTAGGTCTTGGCGCTGCCGAAGCCCACGTCCCCGGCGCACAGCGCCATCGTGCGGTAAGGGATGGCGAGCCGCTCAAGGACCGCTTCGGCGTGCCCGGTGAGCTCCTCGAGCGCATCGTACGAGTCAGCCGGGCGCACCATCTGCACCAGCTCGACCTTGTCGAACTGGTGATTGCGGATCATGCCGCGCGTGTCGCGGCCAGCTGCGCCCGCCTCGGAGCGAAAGCACGGCGTGTGCGCCACCCACTTCATGGGCAGCTGTGCGTCCGCCACGATCTCGCCGCGCACCAGATTGGTGAGCGGGACTTCGGCGGTCGGTATCAGAAAGTAGGCTTGCTCGCCCTGCACCCGAAACAGGTCCTGCTCGAATTTCGGCAGCTGGCCGGTGCCGATGAGCGCCTCCGGCCGCACCAGATACGGCACGTAGGCCTCGGTGTAGCCGTGCTCGCGGGTGTGCAGATCAAGCATGAACTGCGAGAGCGCCCGGTGCAGCCGCGCGACCTGCCCGCGCATCACGACGAAACGGGCGCCCGAGATGCGCGCCGCGGCCTCGAAGTCGAGTCCGCCCAGGCGCTCACCGAGCTGCACGTGATCGCACGGCGGGAACGGAAATTTGCGCGCCTCGCCCCAGCGCCGCACTTCGAAGTTGGCGCTCTCATCGCGCCCGTCGGGCACCGACGGGTGCAACAGGTTGGGAAGTCCGAGCTGCCACTGTTCCAGCTCGCCCTGCACGGCCGACAACTCGGCCTCCGCGCGGGCCAGTCCCGCGGTGAGGCTCTCGCCCCGGGCAATCAGCGGCGCCACGTCCTCGCCGCGACCCTTGGCCATGCCGACCGCCTTGGCATTGGCGTTGCGTTCGGCGCGCAGCCGGTCCACCTCGACCGTGTAGGGCTTGCGCTTCTCCTCCAGCGCGGTGAGCGCTGCGACATCGAGCGTGAAGCCGCGCCGCGCCAGGTTGTCCGCCACGGCCTGTGGATCGGTGCGCAGCAGCTTCGGGTCGATCAAGGGTTCAGCCTTTCGGTGCGGGACGAGCGCGCATTCGCGCCAGCGCCTCGCTGATTTTCAACTCCAGTCCGCGCGGGACCGGCCGATAGTATCGCCGATCCGGCATGTCATCCGGCAGGTAGCGTTCGCCCGCCGCGAAGGCGTCCGGCTCATCGTGCGCGTAACGGTAGTCGCGCCCGTAGCCTAAGTTCTTCATCAGGCGCGTCGGCGCATTGCGCAGTCGCAGCGGCACCTCGAGCGTGCCGAACTCGCCCACATCCGCCATGGCCTCCCCCATCGCGACATACACCGCGTTGCTCTTGGGCGCGCAGGCGAGGTAGACGACCGCGCTGGCAATCGACAGCTCCCCTTCGGGAGTCCCCATCCGCTCGTAGGCCTGCCAGGCATCCAGGCACAGCGCGAAGGCGCGCGGGTCGGCAAGTCCTACGTCCTCGGCCGCCATGCGCGTCACCCGGCGCGCAAGATATAAAGGATCGCATCCGCCATCGAGCATGCGGCACAACCAGTACAGCGCCCCGTCCGGATCCGAGCCGCGCACCGCCTTGTGCAGCGCGGAAATCTGGTCGTAGAACTGATCGCCGCCCTTGTCGAAGCGACGCAGTGCCCCGCTCGCCACCTCCTGCGCGACGCTGAGCGTCAGGGTCGGGCCGGCGCCGGCCGCCGCGGTGAGACCGGCGGCGAGCTCGAGCATGTTGAGCGCACGGCGCGCATCACCATCGGCCGCGCGGGCGATGAGATCGAGCGCGGCGGGCTCGGCCTGCAGCGGCTCGGCGCCAAGTCCGCGCTCGGCATCGTTAAGCGCCGAGTGCATGAGCGCGGTCAGATCCTCGAGCGACAGCGGGCGCAGCACGTACACGCGCGCCCGCGATAAGAGCGCGCTGATAACTTCGAAAGACGGATTCTCGGTCGTGGCCCCGACGAAGGTGAGCGTGCCGTCCTCAAGATAAGGAAGGAAGGTGTCCTGCTGCGCCTTGTTGAAGCGATGCACCTCATCGAGGAACAAAAGCGTCGGCCGCCCCTCCTCCAGGCGCGCGGTCCGGGCTGCCTCAACCGCCGCGCGGATGTCCTTCACTCCGGCCATGACCGCCGACAGCGCGATGAACTTGGCGTTCGAGGCTTTCGCAATGAGGCGCGCAAGCGTCGTCTTGCCGGTGCCGGGCGGCCCCCACAGGATCAGGGAGTGCAGCTGTCCGCCCTCGATGCTCGATGACAAGGGCTTGCCCGGGCCGAGAATGTGGCGCTGGCCGACGAACTCACTCAGCGATCGCGGCCGCATGCGGTCCGCCAGCGGTCGCAGCGGATCGCTCACTTGCGCGGCGTGCCGATCACGTCGGCTCCGGCGGGCGGCGAGAACCTCACTTCGCCGGGCGCCACCGCACCGTTGCGCTCGATCTTCTGGAAGATGATGGTGGCGGTCTGATCGAGCTTGTCCTCGAGGATCATGCGCTTGAGCTCATTGTGATCGAAACCGAACAGCGCGCTGCGAAAGTCTGCTTGCGTGCCGCGCGGCTCCACCAGCACCCAGTCGAGTCCGTCGCGGGGGCCCGCGGCGGTGATGGTGAAGTTCTTGCGCACGTCCACAGCGCCCGACAGCAGCAGCGCGGGAGTGGCCGAGAGTGCGGCATCGACGGGCTTGACCGTCACCTGCTGCAGGTCGCGGTCGAAGAACCAAAGATTGGTCCCGTCGCACACCATGAGCTGGCCGGCGGTGCCGTTCGCGGCGGCCTCGGCCACCGCAGGCAGCGGATGGACGTCCCAGCTGAACCGTCCCGGTTTCTGGATGATGAGGGTGCCGGTGGCGCGATCGATCTCGCGGCCATGCGGGTCGGCGAGCGTCTGCACGAAGGTGGTGCGCAGGGTGCGCAGGTCCTCGAGGTACGCATCGAGCGGGGTGCCCGCGGCAGCGGCGCTCGGCGCGGCGGCAGCGGCCGCTCGACCCGGCGGCGCGGTGAGGGCGGCGCACGCGCTCAGCGCCAGGACCAGCAGCGGCGCACGGGCTCGTGTGTGCAGCGGCATTTATTCCTCCGCGGGGGCGGGCGCGATGACATCGCGCGCGCCGTTCGACTGCAGCGGGCCCACGAGTCCGGCCAGCTCCATCGCTTCGAGCAGCCGCGCGGCGCGGTTGTACCCGATCTTCAGCCGCCGCTGCACATAGGAGATGGAGGGCTTGCGCTCGGTGGTGACGATGCGCACCGCCTCGTCGTACAAAGGATCGCTCTCCGGATCCTCGCCGCTGGCGCCGCCCTCGCCCTCCTCGCCGGACAGGCCCGGGATGGGCGTGCGCGGCCCCGACAGCACCTCTTCGATGTAGCTCGGGGGCGTTGAGCTCCTGAGGGCCTGCACCACGCGGTGCACTTCCGCATCGGAGACGAAGGCGCCGTGCACGCGCGTCGGCAGCGAGGTGCCCGGCGGCAGATACAGCATGTCGCCGTGGCCGAGCAAGGTCTCCGCGCCCATCTGATCGAGGATGGTGCGCGAGTCCACGCGCGCGGAGACCTGAAAGGCGATGCGGCAGGGAATATTGGCCTTGATGAGACCGGTGATCACGTCGACCGAGGGACGCTGCGTGGCGAGTACCAGGTGAATGCCCGAGGCGCGCGCCTTCTGCGCCAGCCGCGTGATGAGCTCCTCGACCTTCTTGCCGACGATCATCATGAGGTCGGCCAGCTCATCGACCACCACCACCACGTACGGCAGCGGGGTGAGATCTTCTATCTGGCGCTGGTCGATGCTCGGATCGTTCGCCGCCCTGAGCATCATCACCGGGTCGCGCAGCGGTTTGCCCGCATCGATCGCCTCCTTGACGCGGCGATTGAAGCCGATGATGTTGCGCACGCCCAGAGCTGCCATCAGCTGATAGCGGCGCTCCATCTCGGCCACGCACCAGCGCAGTGCATTGGCCGCCTGCTTCATGTCCGTCACCACCGGCGCCAGCAGGTGCGGGATGCCCTCGTACACCGACAGCTCCAGCATCTTCGGATCGATCATGATCAGCCGCACGTGCTCGGCGGTGGACTTGTACAGCAGCGACAGCACCATCGCGTTGATGCCCACCGACTTGCCCGAACCGGTAGTGCCGGCGATCAGCAGGTGCGGCATGCGCGTGAGGTCGGCGACCATCGGCTGCCCGCCGATGTCCTTGCCGAGGGCCAGCGCGAGCGGCGAGTGCATCTCGTCGTAGGCCTTGGAACGGATGATCTCGCCCAGGGTGACCACCTCGCGCTTCTCGTTGGCGATCTCCAGCCCCATGACGCTCTTGCCGGGGATGACCTCGACCACGCGCACCGACAGGACCGACAGCGCCCGCGCCAGGTCCTTGGCGAGAGCGGTGATCTGGCTCGCCTTCACCCCGGGCGCCGGACGCAGCTCGAAGCGGGTCACCACCGGGCCCGGCTGCACCGCCACCACCTCGGCATCGATGGTGAAATCCTTCAGTTTCATTTCCACCAGGCGCGAGAGCGCTTCCAGCGCCTCGGCGGAATACAGCGGCTCGCGCGGCGGCGGATCGTCGAGCAGTTTCAGCGGCGGAAGTTCGCTCGCCTTGGGCGGATCGAACAGCGGCACCTGCCGCTCGCGCTCCACGCGCGCGCTCTTCTCCACGATCGGTGTGGGCGCCTCGATGCGCGGCGGTGCGCGCGTTGCGGATTTCTTCTGCAGGGTTTCCACCGCCTCCTTGCGCGCCTGGCGCCGCTCGCGCCCCTGCGCGGCATCGCGCGAGGAACTCATCCTAGCGCGCAGCCAGCTCACCGCCGCCCAGCTCGCCCCTCCCAGCCGGTCCATGATGGTGAGCCACGAGACGCCGAAGGCGAGCGACAGCCCGGCCATCCAGGCGGCGATCAACAGCAGCGTCGCACCGAGAAAATCCAGCCCCGCCGCCAGCCCCCCGCCGACCGCGCTGCCGACCACCCCGCCGGCGCTCTGGCGCAGCACGCCCGGCTGCCAGTGCAGCGTGGTCAGTGCGCAGCTGGCCACCAGCACCAGGATGAAACCCAGGATGCGCACCAGGGTATTCGCGCGCGAGCCGGTTTCCGCATGCAGACGCCGCTGCATGCCCCAGCACGCCGCAGCCAGCACCAGCGGGAACAGGAAGGCCGGCCGGCCGAACAGAAAGAACAGCATGTCGGCGAGCCACGCGCCGATCACCCCGATGCGGTTGTGCACCGGCGCGGACTCACCGGTAATGGAGAAGCCCGGATCATCGGGGCTGTAGGTGGCGAGCGCCATGAACAGCACCAGCGCCACGATGGCGATGGCGATGATGGCGCTCTCGCGCAGACCGCGGCTGACGGCCGATGTGAAGCGTGAAGCGCTGCGCGCCTGCGCGGAAGATTCAGCCAATTCTTTGGAACTCCGCCTTAAGATAGACGGCCGCCATTATAGGGCTTGATACCATGCGAAACCCATGAACGGCACGCGGCACAATCCCCTCATCATCCTGGGCTCGGGACCTGCCGGCTATAGCGCAGCCGTATACGCCGCGCGTGCCAATCGCGCGCCGCTGCTGATTACCGGCGTCGAGCAGGGCGGCCAGCTCATGACGACCACCGAGGTCGACAACTGGCCGGGCGATGTCGAGGGCCTGCAGGGGCCGGCACTCATGGAACGCATGAAGCGGCACGCCGAGCGCTTCGCCACCCAGATCGTCAACGACCACGTGCAGTCGGTGGACCTCGCGAGCCGACCCTTCACACTCAAGGGCGATGCGGGTCACTACAGCTGCGATGCGCTCATCATCGCCACCGGGGCTGCCGCCAAATACTTAGGGCTGCCCAGCGAGGAGAAGTTCCGCGGCCGCGGCGTGTCGGCCTGCGCCACCTGCGATGGGTTTTTCTTTCGCGGCCAGCGCGTCGCCGTGGTCGGCGGCGGCAACACCGCGGTCGAGGAGGCGCTGTACCTCTCGCACATCGCGCAGCACGTGACGCTCGTTCACCGCCGCGACAAGCTGCGTGCGGAGAAGATCCTGCAGGATCGTCTGTTTCGCGAAGTGCAGGCCGGCAAGATATCGGTGGTCTGGAACCACAGCGTCGATGAGGTGCTCGGCAACGAGCACGGCGTGACCGGCGTGCGGCTGCGCTCACTCAGCGATGCCCGCTCGCAGCAGCTCAGCGTGACCGGCCTGTTCGTCGCCATCGGCCACACCCCGAACACGGCGCTGTTCGCCGGCCAGCTCGCCATGCGCGAGGGGTACTTGAGCGTGCGCGCGGGGCTTGACGGGGATGCGACCGCCACCAGCATCGCCGGCGTGTTTGCGGCCGGCGACGTGTCCGATCATGTCTATCGCCAGGCGATCACCTCGGCCGGCGCCGGCTGCATGGCGGCCCTCGATGCGGACCGCTATCTTGAGACGCTGCACACTTGAAGCGCAGCACTGCGCACGCTTGAGCGAAGTGGAAAAGGTCGAATTTCATCGCAGCATCCAGGGGCTCGGCCCGCAGCAGTGGAACGCGCTCGGGGCGGCCGACAATCCCTTCACGCGCTATGAGTTCCTCGCAGCTCTCGAGCGCTCGCACTGCGTGGGTCCGGGCAGCGGCTGGGAGCCGCGCTACCTGACGCTGCGCGATGAGCGCGGGCTCGCCGCCGGCGCTGCCGCTTACCTGAAACGCCACTCCTTCGGTGAGTTTGTCTTCGACTTCGCCTGGGCCAAGGGTTACGAGCGCATCGGTCGGCGCTACTACCCCAAGCTCACCCTCGCCGCGCCATTCACCCCGGCCACCGGTCCGCGCCTGTTGGTGCGCGCCGACCTCGACCGCGCGCTGCACGCGGCGCGCCTGCTCGAGGAACTCGAGCGACACGCGCTCAGCCACAGCCTGTCAAGCGTTCACGCCCTGTTCCTCGATGAGGCGGCCCGCGCGGCGTGCGAGCAGCGTGGCTGGCTGCTCAGGCGCGACTGCCAGTTTCACTGGACCAATCGCGGCTATCACAGCTTCGAGGACTACCTCGCCACCTTCACCGCGGAAAAGCGCAAGAAAGCGCGCCGCGAGCGGCGCCGGGTGCAGGAGGCCGGCGTGCGCTTCGAGACGCGCTTCGGCGGGCAACTCGATGAGCCGCTCATCGATCGCATCTATGAGCTGCACCGCGACACTTTCCTGCGCCACGGCCACGAACCTTACCTGACACGCACTTTTTTCAGCGATGCGGCCAAGAACCTGTCCGACTCGCTGATGGTGAAACTCGCCCTGCACGGTCGTACCGTGGTGGCGGCGGCCATCTTCTTTTGCTGCAAGGAGGCGCTGTTCGGCCGCTACTGGGGCGCGGCGGCCGACTACCACAGCCTGCACTTCGAGACCTGCTATCACCAGGGAATCGAGTTTTGCATCGAGCGCGGCATCGCACGCTTCGAGCCCGGCACCCAGGGGGAGCACAAGGTGAGCCGCGGCTTCGAGCCGGTCATCACCTGGTCGGCGCACTACATCGCGGATCCTGACTTTCGCGCCGCCATCGGCGAGTACCTCAGCCGCGAAGCCACGCTGATCGAAGCCTACGCACTGGAGGTGCAGGCGCACGTGCCCTATCGCGGACGCCGGGCGTGAAAACCATCACCTGGCTCTCCCCGCAGGATGCGCCCGAATGGTTTCCGCCGCTCGAGCAGGCACTCGAGGAACCTTGCGGTCTGTTGGCGGCCGGTGGCGATCTTTCGAGCGAACGGCTGATCGCCGCCTACCGCCGCGGCATCTTCCCGTGGTATTCCCCCGGCCAGCCGGTGCTGTGGTGGTCGCCCGACCCGCGCGCGGTGCTGTTCCCGGAGGAGTTTCACTGCTCACGCAGCCTTGCCAAGCGGCTGCGCAACGCAGGTTTCACCTCCTCCATCGACCATGACTTCAGCGCGGTCGTCGATGGCTGCGCCGCCCCGCGCGCGGCAAGCCCGGGCACCTGGATCACCTCCGAAATGCGCGCGGCGTACCTTGAGCTGCACCGGCTCGGGTGCGCGCACAGCATCGAGATCTGGCGCGAGGATGCCCTGGTCGGCGGCCTCTACGGGGTGCGACTGGGAGGGGTGTTCTTCGGCGAATCGATGTTCAGCCGCGAGCGCGACGCCTCCAAGGCGGCCCTCGCCCACCTCGTCGCGGTGTGCCGGCGCAACAGCCTGGCGGTCATCGACTGCCAGCTGCCGTCGCGGCATCTGGGGACCCTCGGCGCCCGCACCATCCCGCGAGTTCAGTTCCAGGCGCTGCTGCGCGAACAGCTGCGTGCCCCCTCAGCGGCGCTGATGGCGCCGTGAGCGCACACCGCACGCAGGCTTTTTCGCCGATTGGCAGAGCGGCGCGCTTTGTGCTCCAATTCGCGCCCCGTAAGCCGTTTAGGGCTGTATGTCGAAAGAAGACGCGATCCAGATGGAGGGCGAGGTGGTCGAGACGCTGCCCAACACGACCTTCCGTGTGAAGCTGAAGAATGGCCACGTCGTGACAGCGCACATCTCAGGGAAGATGCGCAAAAACTACATCCGCATCCTCACCGGGGATGCGGTGACGGTGGAGATGACCCCGTACGATCTGACCAAGGGCCGCATCATCTATCGCGGCCGCTGAGGGCGCGCGAGCTGCTGCCGCCGCGCGCGTCCTCACCGAACCCGAAGCCAACTGATTGCCGGGAAAGCGAGCGGCCTTGCGGCGAACTCGCCAGGCGGCCTTAGCGTGCGGGCCGATCCCTAGGCCGGCACCGCCGGAACCTGCGCCGGCTCGTAGGTGAGCGCGAGCCCGCTGCCATCCGCGGCGATCGACACCCGCACGTGGCCCCCGCCGGCCAGCCGCCCGAACAGCAGTTCCTCGGCGAGCGGGCGCTTGATGTGCTCCTGAATGGTGCGTGCCATGGGGCGCGCACCCATCTTCGGATCGTAGCCGTGCTCGGCAATCCAGCGGCGCGCCGCATCGTCGAGCGTGATGGTGACGCCCTTCTGCTCCAGCTGCGCCTCCACTTCCAGCACCAGCTTGTCGACCACGCGCTCGATGGTCACAGGATCGAGGGCCGCGAACTGGATGACCGCGTCCAGGCGGTTGCGGAACTCGGGCGTGAAAATGCGGCGGATCGCTTCCATCCCATCGCTGGTGTTGTCGGCGTGCATGAAGCCGATGGCCGGCCGTGACATGTCCTGGGCACCCGCGTTGGTGGTCATCACGATGATCACGTGACGGAAGTCCGCCTTGCGCCCGTTGTTGTCGGTCAGGGTGCCGTGATCCATCACCTGCAGCAGCAGATTGAAGACATCCGGGTGGGCCTTTTCAATCTCATCGAGCAGCAGCACGCAGTGCGGATGCTTGGTGATGGCCTCGGTCAAAAGTCCCCCCTGGTCGAAGCCGACGTAGCCGGGCGGTGCTCCGATCAGGCGCGACACCGTATGGCGCTCCATGTACTCGGACATGTCGAAGCGCAGGAACTCCACGCCCATGGCGATCGCCAGCTGGCGCGTGACCTCGGTCTTGCCCACCCCGGTGGGACCTGCGAACAGGAAACTGCCCACCGGCTTGCGCGCTTCGCCCAAGCCCGAGCGCGCCATCTTGATGGCGGCGGCCAGCGCCTGGATCGCACGGTCCTGGCCGAAGATCACCAGCTTCAGATTGCGCTCGAGGTTCTTGAGGATCTCCTTATCGGAGGTCGAGACGTTCTTGGCCGGGATGCGCGCCATGCGCGCCACCACGTCCTCGATTTGGCGCACCCCGACGATCTCTATACGCTCGGCCACCGGCTTTAAGCGCGCCCGCGCGCCGGCCTCATCGACCACGTCGATCGCCTTGTCCGGCAGGTGACGCTCGTTGATGTGCCGGGCGGCAAGCTCGGCGGCCGCGCGCAGTGCGTCATCCGCGTAGGTGATGCCGTGGTGCTCCTCGAAGCGCGTCTTGAGGCCGAACAGGATGTCGATGGTCTCGGCCACCGAGGGCTCGCCCACGTCGATCTTCTGGAAGCGCCGCGCGAGCGCGTGGTCCTTCTCGAAGATGCCGCGGTATTCATTGTAGGTGGTCGAGCCGATGCAGCGGATCTCGCCATTGGTCAGCACCGGCTTGATGAGGTTGGAGGCATCCATCACCCCGCCCGAGGCCGCTCCCGCACCGATGACGGTGTGGATCTCGTCGATGAAGAGAATGGCGCCCGGGATCTTCTTGAGCTCGGTGATCACAGACTTCAGGCGCTTCTCGAAGTCGCCGCGATACTTGGTGCCGGCGATGAGGGCGCCCATGTCGAGGGCGTAGAGCGTGCAGTCGGTGAGAACCTCCGGAACCTGACCCTCGACGATCAGGCGCGCCAGCCCTTCGGCGATCGCGGTCTTGCCCACTCCCGCCTCCCCGACGTACAGGGGGTTGTTCTTGCGCCGGCGGCACAGGATTTCGATGGTGCGCTCGACCTCGAGCTTTCTGCCGATGAGCGGGTCGATGCGTCCGTCCTGCGCCAGACGGTTGAGATTGGTCGCGTACTTCTCAAGCGCGCTGCCGCCCTCCGCGTCGCGCTCGCCGTCCGCGCCCTGATCGTCCTTGTCGGTGGTCTTCTCCTCGGCAATCTTGGACAGGCCGTGGGAGATGTAGTTGACGACGTCCAGGCGCGTGACGTGCTGGCGGTTGAGCAGGAACACCGCATGACTCTGCTTCTCGCTGAAGATCGCGACCAGCACGTTGCCGACGCCGACCTCCTTCTTGCCGCTCGACTGCACGTGGAAGACCGCCCGCTGCAGCACGCGCTGGAAGCCGAGCGTCGGCTGCACTTCGCGCTCCTCGCCGTCCTCGAGGCGCGGAGTCGACTGGTCGATGTGATCCTTCAGTTCCTGCTTGAATTTCGTCAGATCCGCGCCGCAGGCGCGCAGCACTTCGCGCACCTTGGGGGTGTCGAGGATCGCGAGCAGCAAGTGCTCGACTGTCAGGTACTCGTGACGCGCCTCGCGCGCCTGGTGGAACGCGTCGTTCAGACAGTATTCAAGCTCGTTGGACAACACTTAAACGAACCTTTCAGGCCAGTCAGCGTTCATAAAGTCGCGAGGCGATTCACGCCTCCTCCAGCGTGCACATCAGCGGGTGCTGATGGTCGCGCGCATAAGTTGTCACCTGTGCCACCTTAGTTTCAGCGATCTCGAATGTGAAGACCCCGCACACCCCCTTACCGCGAGTGTGCACCTCCAGCATGATGCGCGTTGCGGTCGGACGATTCAGTCCGAAGAACTTTTCCAGCACGTCGACCACAAACTCCATGGGGGTGTAGTCATCGTTCAACAGCACCACGCGGTACAGCGGGGGCTGTTTGACCTCCGGCCGCGCCTCTTCTACGACGACGCCGGTGTCGGGACGAACCGGATGCGGATCGGGCATGACAGTCTCTTTATAGGGGTCGCGAAACGGCAACACAAGCCTGCCAGAATGAGGCGTAGTTACTCCTGCAGAAACAATCGCTTGAGAGCGCAAGCACTGCGCCCGTATGATGGCGCGGCTCGCGATGTGGCGCAGCCCTCGCGAAGCGCGTAAATGGGATGACACGCCGCCCCGAGGATAACCGTTGATCAGACGTTTCTAAGCCTATGAACGCCGCTTCCTGGCTCGAAGGTCTCCCCGCGCCCGATCGCTGGCGGTCGCTGCTCTTGAGTGAAGGTCCGCGCATCGCCACCGTCGTACTCGCGGTGGCGATCGCCGTACAGGCCGCCCTGATCGTCACCGACCTGGCGGGCGCCGAGCGCCACCCGGCCGGTGCCGCCGCAAGCCCGGTGCGCTCACACAGCCTTGATCTTGCCGCCATCACCAATGCCCACCTCTTCGGCGCGGCGCCCGCGGCCAAGCAGGACGGGGCCAACGCCCCGCAGACGAACATTCCCCTGGTGCTAACCGGAACCATTGCCGGCAATGATCCTCAAAACGGCCTGGCGATCCTGGGACAAACCGCACAGACCGCGAAAGTGTATGCGGTCGGAGACAAGGTTCCCGGTGGGGCAAAGCTGCATTCAGTGTACAGCGACCGCGTGGTCATCGACCGCGACGGGCAGCTCGAGTCGCTCGCACTGCCGCGGCAGGTCAGCGCGAGCGCTGCACCCCCCACGGCGGCGGCCATGCCGGCGGATAACGCCTCGATCGAGCACATGCGCCGCATGATCACCGAGCAGCCGAGTCTGCTCGCCGACGTGATGCGCCCGCAGCCGGTCATGGACCACGGCCGCATGAACGGCTTTCGGGTCTACCCGGGCAGAAACCGCCAGGCCTTCATGCGCCTCGGCCTGCGTCCGGGGGACCAGGTGACCGCCATCAACGGCACCCCGCTCGATGATCGGGACCGCGGCGAGCAGATCTTGCACACTCTGGGTAGCTCCAGTGAGGCACGCGTCACGGTCATTCGTGGCGGTCAGCAGCAGGATCTGTCTTTGAACATTGCCCAGGTGGAGCAGGAAGCCGACAGCCTGGCCACGCAGTCGCAGGCGTCGCCGAATGCGGGCCTGCCCGCGGGGGCCGAGCCGCCGCCCGCCACTGCCATGCCGCCTCCGGAGCCACCGCCTGCGGGCGAACCCGGCGGCCAGTAGCGGCCGGCGCTGAATTTCGGGGGAAGAGTCGTAATGACAGGTTCACGTTCAATTGCCGTCTGCGCGTTCGCGGTCGTCCTGGCCGCCTCGCTCGCCGCCGCGCAGCCGCAAACGCCGCTGCCGGCCCAGGCCCTGCCGCCGGCCCCGCAGTCGCAGCGCATTACGCCCAACTTCAAGGACGCCGATATCACCCAGATCGCCGAGGCCGTCGCCGCGGCCACCGGCAAGAACTTCATCATCGACCCGCGGGTGCGCGCGCAGGTGACGATGCTGTCCGCGACCGCGATGTCCCCGGCGCAGTTCTACGAGGCCTTCCTCTCGATCCTGCAGGTGTACGGCTTCATCGCGGTGCCCTCCGGAAACGTGGTCAAGATCCTGCCCGATGCCAACGCGCGCTCGATCCCGGCTCTCGACCTGCCCGATCACGTCAGTGCCACCTCGGATGAGATCGTGACCCAGGTGCTGGATGTGAAGAACGTCAGCGCGGCGCAGCTGGTGCCGATCCTAAGGCCGATGGTGCCGCAGTACGGGCACCTGGTGGCGGTGCCTTCCGGCAACATCCTCATCATCACCGACCACGCCAGCAACGTGAACCGCATGATGCGCATCATCCGGCGCATCGACCAGGTCGGCAATCAGGATCCGGAGATCATCACCCTCACCAACGCCTCGGCGGCCGAGATCGTGCGGGTGGTGAATTCGCTCTATCAGGGCGCGGCCGCCAGCGAGGGCGTCGCCGTGAAGGTGGTGGCGGATGAGCGCTCCAACAGCATCCTGATCGCCGGCGATCAGGCGCAGCGCCTGCGCATCCGCGCGCTGGTGGCGCACCTGGACACCCCGCTCGAGGCCGGCGGCGATACGCGCGTGCGCTACCTGCACTACGCCGAAGCCGAGAAGCTCGCCCCGAAACTCAAGGAGCAGATGACCGGCATCGCCCAGGCAAGCGGCGCACCCGGTGCCCCAGGGGCCGCCGGTGCCGGCGGACCGGCGGCCGCCCAGGCGGAAAAGAACGCCATGGTGTGGGCGGACCCGGTCAACAACGCACTGGTGATCACCGCCCCACCCAAGATCATGCACGCGGTCATGGACATCGTCGACAAGCTCGACATCCGCCGCCCGCAGGTGCTGGTGGAAGCCATCATCGCCGACATCGACTTCGACAAGGACGCGGAACTGGGCGTCAACTGGGCGGCCTTCTCCAACGGCAGCAACGTGCCGGCCGGCGCCTTCGTCAGCCCGGTCGGCGGCACCAGCATCGTGGACCTCGCCGGCGCGATTCAGAACCCGGCCAATGCGACCACGACGCTGTTACAGGGAACCACGCTCGGCATCGGCCGGGTCGGCGGCAACGGGCTTAACTTCGCCGCCATGCTGCGCGCGATCCGCTCCGACACCGACGACAACGTCATCGCCACCCCTTCCGCGGTGACCATGGACAATCAGGAAGCGGAACTGAAGGTGGCGCAGGAGGTGCCCTTCATCACCGGCCAGTTCACCAACACCAATGCCTCCACCGGCGGCACCGTCAATCCCTTCCAGACCATCCAGCGCGAGGAGGTCGGCACGATCCTCAAGATCACCCCGACAATTTCCGCGGAGGGGCGCTCGGTGATGCTCAAGATCTCCATCGAGAGCTCGAGCATCGGCCAGAAACCGGCCGGGGCGGTGGATCTGGTCACCAACAAGCGCACCGTGACCACCACCGTCATGATCGAGGACGGCGGCATCGTGGTGCTCGGCGGACTGATCGAGAACGACACCTCCAAGGGCGAGAACCGCGTGCCGTTCCTGGGCAACATCCCGATCATCGGCTACCTGTTCAAGACCCGTAACGAGAGCAACACCAAGAACAACCTGATGATCTTCATCCGCCCGAAGATCCTGCGCGACGAGGGCCAGACCGCCTACGAGACGGATCTGAAGTACAACTACATGCTCGAGCAGCAAAAGGGCATCAACACCGGCCACGAGGCCCTGCCGCTGCTGCCCGGAGTCAAGCGCGGCGCCCTGCCGCCGCTCGCGCAGCCTGACCCCGGTATACCGTCCAACGGCTCGGCCTCACCCCAGGGCCAGGTGGCGCCGGAGACGAGCCCGCCCGTGAGCGCACCGCCGGGCGCTGCCCCGTCCTCGCCGCCCTCGGGCGCAACGGTAGCGCCGGTGGCCCCCGGCGCGCCCGCACCCGACAGCACGGCGACGCCGGTGCCCTCACCCGCTCCACCCCCACAGGGAAAACAATGAGCGAGAACAGCTCACGCGTTGCCCTGGTGGCCGACGCGCAGTCCGCCCGCCGGCTGCCGTTTGCGTTCGCCAAGCGCCACGGCGTGCTGGTGAAGGGCGTGGTCGATGGGGTGGCCGAGTGCACCTACCGCGATACCGCATCGCCACAGGCCTTGGCGGAGGTGCGCCGTTACCTGCGCCGTGCGGTGCGTCTGGAGAGAGTGCCCGAGGCCCAGTTCGATGAGCTGCTGCGCCAGTCGTACGAGGCAGGCTCCGATGCCATGCAGGCGATGGGCGGCCTCGATGACACCACCGATCTTGCGCACCTGGCGCTCGATCTGCCCGAGCAGGCCGACCTTCTCGACAGCGACGACGACGCCCCGATCATCCGGCTGATCAACGCCGTGCTCACCCAGGCGGTCAAGGAGAACGCCTCGGATATCCATATCGAGCCGTTCGAGAACCGCCTGGTGATCCGCTTCCGCGTGGATGGGGTGCTGCGCGAGGTGCTGCAGTCCAAGCGCGCGGTGGCGCCGCTGGTGGTCTCGCGCGTCAAGGTGATGTCGCGGCTGGACATCGCCGAGAAGCGTCTGCCGCAGGACGGGCGCATCAGTCTGAAGATCGCAGGACGCGCGGTCGATGTGCGCGTCTCGACCATCCCTTCCGGTCACGGCGAGCGCGTCGTGCTGCGAATCCTGGACAAGCAGGCCGGCAAGCTCGACCTCAATTCGCTGGGCATGGATCCGCGCACCCAGGCATCGATCGACGAGATGATCCACAAGCCCCACGGGATCATCCTGGTCACCGGTCCCACCGGCTCCGGCAAGACCACGACGCTGTATGCGGCGCTCGAGCGCCTCAACGACAACACGCGCAACATCATGACGGTCGAGGATCCGATCGAGTACTACATCGACGGCATCGGCCAGACCCAGGTCAATACCAAGGTCGAGATGACCTTCGCGCGCGGCCTGCGCGCGATCCTGCGCCAGGACCCCGACGTGGTCCTGATCGGTGAGATCCGCGATCTTGAGACCGCGCAGATCGCCGTGCAGGCGAGTCTCACCGGACATCTGGTGCTCTCGACGCTGCACACCAACACCGCCGCCGGCGCCATCACGCGCCTGCGCGACATGGGCATCGAGCCGTTCCTTTTGTCCTCGAGCCTGATCGGGGTGCTGGCGCAGCGCCTGGTACGCGTGCTCAGCCCCGACAGCAAGCAGCCGTTCCAGGCCGGCGAATACGAGCGCCGCCTGCTGAACTTAAGTCCCGATGAGCCTTCGCCGACCCTGTACCGTCCGGGGCGCGACACCACCGGCGGCTATCGGGGCCGCTCGGGCATCTACGAGATGATCATCGTCGATGACTCGATGCGCACCATGATCCACGACGGGGTCTCCGAGCAGGAAATCGAGCGGCACGCGCGCCTGACGACCCCCTCGATCCGCGACGACGGGCGCGCCCGGGTGCTGCGCGGGGAAACCACCATCGAGGAAGTGCTCAGGGTCACGCGCGAGGACTGAAGCTTTGGGCGCGTTCGAATACACCGCGCTGGATCCTGCCGGCAAGGAACGCAAGGGCATCCTCGAGGGCGACACGCCCCGCCACATCCGCCAGCTGCTGCGCGAGCAGCAGCTGCTGCCGGTCACCGTCTCGGAAGTCGCCCAGAAGGAGGCCAAGCGCCAGCGCTCCTTCAGCCTGATGCGGCGGGTGTCCTCGGCCGACCTTGCCCTCTTCACCCGCCAGCTGGCCACCCTGGTGCGCGCAGGATTGCCGCTCGAGGAATCGCTGCTGGCAGTCTCGCAGCAGACCGAGAAGCCGCGCATCCAGAGCATCGTGCTCGGGGTGCGGGCGCGCGTCATGGAAGGCCACACCCTGGCCGATGGCTTCACCGACTTCCCGCGGGTGTTCCCGGAGATCTACCGCGCGACGGTGGCAGCCGGGGAGCAGTCGGGACATCTTGATAACGTGCTCGAGCGGCTGGCCGACTACACCGAGGGGCGCGATCAGCTGCGCCAGAAGGTGCTGGGGGCGATGCTCTACCCGATCGTGCTCAGCGTCATCTGCTTTGCGATCGTGTGCGCGCTGTTGGTGTACGTCGTGCCGCAGGTGGTCTCGGTCTTCCAGGCGAGCAAGGCGAAGCTGCCGCTGATCACGACGCTGCTCATCAATATCAGCGCGTTCCTGCGCTCCTACGGGATCTATCTGGCCATCGTCGCCTTCATCGGCGTGGTGATCTTCCGGCGCTCGCTGCGCAATCCTGCCGCACGCCGGCGTTTCCACCTGGCGCAACTGCGCATGCCCATGATCGGCAAGCTCACGCGCGGCTTCAATACCGCCCGCTTCACGCGCACCTTCAGCATCCTGGCGGCCAGCTCCGTGCCGGTCCTGGAGGCGCTGCGCATCGCCGGCGAGGTGGTCACGAACCTGCCCATGCGCGATGCGGTGGCCGATGCGGCGGCGCGCGTGCGGGAGGGGGCGCCCATCGGCCGCTCGCTGGCCGTGAGCCGGCTGTTCCCGCCCATGACCATTCACCTCATTTCCAGCGGCGAGTCGAGCGGCCAGCTCGAGAACATGCTCGAACGTGCCGCGATCAGTCAGGAGCGTGAGCTCGACGGGCTGCTGGCGGCCATCGTGGGGCTGCTCGGGCCGATGATGATCGTGCTCATGGGTCTTTTCGTCATGGGTATCGTCTTTGCCATGCTGCTGCCGATCTTCCAGATGAACAACCTGATCCACTGATGGGCGTTTCGGCCGATGCGGCCCCGACCGGAAGCGCTTCACAGACTGGGCGCGTGATATTGCCATCGTCACGTGATCTGATTTAATTTCGCGCCGTCAAATTCCTGCAGGACTCAAGTCCCGCATGAGCGAGAAGCCGGAATCAGAGTTTGAGGACGAGGAAGCCGACGAACCTGTCATCGAGGACGGGGACGTCGACCTTGACCAGGTCACCAAGGATCTCGACCTGGCGAAGCGGCGTGGCCAGAAAGCGGGCGATCCGGCCTGGCGGCGCCTGGAACGGCTGCTCGAGGACAAGCACACCGCAGAGCTCACCAGCGATTTCGAGGACTACGAGATCGGCATCGACGGTGAGGGTGGGCGCAAGCCGCGCCGCAAGCCCGCCCGTTAGTGGAAATCGCGCGAACGCGTCGCAAGCTGCCCGAGCAGCTGCGAGCGGTCGATCAGGCGGCGGGCGATGAGATGGATAACGCCGTCCTGCTGCTGCAGCTGCCCGCGCACCTCGAGCAGCCGCGATTCGAGCAGCGCGCGGCGCTGGGCACTCGCGATGCGCTCCCAGACGATGACATTGACCTGCCCGCTCTCATCTTCGAGCGTAAGGAAGGTCACCCCACTTGCGGTCGCCGGGCGCTGACGCATGAGGACGATGCCGGCGGTGCGCACCTGCGTGCCGGAGCGCGCCCGCGCCAGCTCCGCAGCCGGCAGGAGCTTTTGCGCATTCAGCTGCGCCCGCAGCAGCGCAAGCGGATGCCGCCCGAGCGTCATGCCAATGGAAGCATAGTCGGCGACGATCGACTGTCCCTCGGTGGGGGCATTCAGCAGCGGGCGCCCCTCGAGCGCCTGCGCCTCTTTGAGCGGTGCAGGCGCAAGCGGCAGCGCGCGCTCGGTACCGGCCACCTCCCAGAAAGCCAGATGACGGTTACCGCTTAGCGCACCCAGCGCACCGGCGGCCGCCAGCGCCTCAAGATCTCCCCGATCGAGCGCAGCTCGCGCGCAAAGATCCGACACGCTGGCAAAGGCACGCTCCGCGCGCGCCGCGGCGAGGCGCGCCGCGCCCGCCTCCGAAAGGGATTTCACCAGCCGCAGCCCCAGACGCAGCGCCGGCTCCCCGTCGCAGCGCCGCTCAAGCGTCGACTCCCACTGACTTGCCATCACATCCACGGCGCGCACTTCCACCCCGTGCGTGCGCGCATCGCGTACCAGCTGCGCGGGGGCATAAAAGCCCATCGGCTGACTGTTGAGCAGCGCACAGGTGAAGGCCGCCGGCTCATAGCACTTGAGCCAGGCGGAGTCATACACCAGCAGCGCAAAGCTCATGGCGTGCGAGTTGTGGACGACGAGGTTGTTCGCCAGGAAATTGTGATCCCCCTCGATGTGCAGATCGTATGTCGGTTCCTCGCCAAGCCTCTCTATCGAGACCACCTTATCCCAATAGATATCGGAGGCCGCTGATCGCGCGAATTCTTGCGAACGCAAAGCGGATGCTCCGAATAAGGGTAGTGAACGCGCAGAAGCCACGAAACTTCCGATCTCCAGGTGTCCCAGAGCACCCCACCCTGCAGGGGTCAGAAAGGGATGCTCCGCCGTCGCCGTAATCGTGTGACCCAGGGCAGTGCGCAGACGTCGAACCGGCTTTATGCCACTTGCCCGCGCTGCCACTACCCGACGACGCTGCAGGCGCAGGTTCGAATCACACGCGAGCGTCGCAGCCAGTAGGATACGGCCCGCCACCACATCCTCTATCCTGACCCACTGGCCCGAGTCCGCATCCACCACCCGCGTCTCGCCGCTGACACATTGCGGGAAGCCATACTCGCCAAAGCCGAGCATCTGCTGGTAGATGCGCTGCGCGAACTCCTGCGGGTAACCGCGCGCCTGCATGCCCAGCAGCAGCCGCTCTCGAAACGGATCAAGTCCCCCGGTCCTCTTCCAGGCGCCCATCGCGCGGCGCAGCGCATCCGCCTCCCCCGGCGAGAAACCCGCCGCGACGATGGCGATCTGCATCACCTGCTCCTGGAAGATCGGTACCCCCAGGGTACGGTGCAGCACCGCGCGTACCTCCTCGCCCGGATATTCCACCGCCTCAAGTCCGCAGCGGCGCCTCAGGTACGGGTGCACCATGTCGCCCTGGATCGGACCCGGGCGCACGATCGCGACCTCGATGACGAGGTCGTAGTAGCAGCGCGGCTTTAAGCGCGGCAGCATGGCCATCTGCGCGCGCGACTCGATCTGGAACACCCCGAGGGTGTCGGCGCGGCACACCATGTCATAGACCCTGGGGTCTTCCGCCGGCAGGCCGCCGAGCGTGTGCCGGGTGCCGCGATAATCGTTCACCAGCGCAAAGGCACGCTTGAGCGCCGTCAGCATGCCGAGCGCCAGCAGATCCACCTTCAAAAGGCCCAGATCGTTGAGGTCGTCCTTGTCCCACTGCACGACGGTGCGCTCGGGCATGGCGGCATTCTCGACGGGCACCAGCTCCTCCAGCAGGCCCTGCGAGATCACAAAACCGCCGACGTGCTGCGAGAGGTGGCGGGGGAAGCCGGGGAAGGCGATGAGCTCGGCGGCCAGCGGCAGCAGCCGCTTGAGCCAGGGACTGCCCACATCAAAGCCCGCCGCGGCAATGCGCTCGCTGAGCGCCGCGCTGCCGTCCCACCACTGCATGACCTTCGCCAGCTTGCCGCTCTCAGCGGCACTAAGGCCAAACGCCTTGCCAAGATCGCGCAGCGCGCTGCGCGGCCGGTAGGCGATGACGGTGGCCGCAAGCGCGGCGCGTTCGCGGCCGTACTTATGGTAGACGTACTGCAGCACCTCCTCGCGCCGCTCATGCTCGAAGTCGATGTCGATGTCGGGCGGCTCGTTGCGCTCGCGCGAGATGAAGCGCTCGAACAGGAGAGCGGCGCCGCGCTGCGGATCCACCGAGGTGACGCCCAGGCAATAGCACACGCGCGAATTGGCGGCGGAACCGCGGCCCTGACACAGGATCCCCTGGCGGCGGGCGTAGGCGACGACATCCTGGACGGTGAGAAAGTACGGCTCGTAGCCAAGCTCTGCGATGAGCGCGAGCTCGTGCTCGATGGCGACGCGCTCGAGGTCCGGTACGCCTTGCGGCCAGCGCCAGCGGGCACCTTCTTCCGTGAGACGTCGCAGGTAGCTGGTCGGCGTTTCTCCTGCGGGGACCAGTTCACGCGGATATTCGTAGCGCAGCTCATCGAGGCAGAAGTGGCAACTGCCCGAGAGCTCCACGCTGGCCTCCAGCAAGGCCGGTGGATAGAGGCGCGCCAGGCGTGCACGCTCGCGCAGATAGCGCTCGCCGTTGGCGTACAGCCGTGAACCGGCCTGCGCGATCGGCACGTTCAGGCGAATGGCGGTGAGCGCATCCTGCAGGCGCCGGCGCGCGCGCACGTGCATGTGCACATCGCCACTGGCGATGAGGGGAAGTGCGTACTGCGCGCCAAGCTCGGTGAGCGCGGCAAGACGCGCGCCGTCCTCGCCCGCGCGCAAAAGTTCGACCGCAATCCGCAGGCGCCCGGGAAACCGCTCGTGCAGCCAGCGCAGCTGTTCGGGTGAGGGCCGCGCCGCGGGCAGCCACAGGATGAAGCAGTGCTCGCAAGGCAGCGCGGTGAGGTCGGCGCGCGTGAGCGCGTACTGTCCCTTGTCCGCCGCACGCCGGCCGCGGGTGATGAGACGGCACAGTGCGGCATAGCCGCGCCGGTCGGTGGCCAGCGCCACGAACTTCAAACCGCAGGTGAGGCGAAACTCAGCGCCGATGATGAGCTTGAACTGGCGCTGCTTTGCCGCCATGTGCGCGCGCACCACACCGGCCACCGAGCACTCATCCGTGATGGCGAGCGCCTGGTAGCCGAGCGCGTCCGCGCGCTCCACCAGCTCGTGCGCATGCGAGGCGCCGCGCAGGAAAGTGAAGTTCGACAGGCAGTGCAGCTCTGCGTACGCGGGAGTTTTCAACCGAAGATGCCGTGCAGGAACCAGCCATGGGGGGCGCTGCGATCGCGGAACACCCACAGCCGCACACCATGGGCATCGAGCGCGCTGTAGTAATCGCGTGCAATGTCACCCCCGTCCCACCAGCCGCTCTCGATACGTTCCGGTTCACTGACGAGGCGCAGCGCACCTGAGCGCCGCGGCAGTCCGTCCCGCACCTCAAGCGGCTGCGGCGCGGGCAGGATCCACAGCGGACGGCGCGCCGCGGCTTGAGGTTCGCCGACTGCAGAAGCTGCGGTGCGTGCCGTCGCAGCGGCCGGCTCGGTCACCGTCCAGGCGCATTCCGGCCGGTGTCCTTCACGCAAGGCCAGACCCTGCACCGCTCCAGACCCCAAGCGTGCGCGCAGTCTTTCGATGAGATCAGCGCTGACCGCTGCCGCATCACCGCCCTGCTCGCCGGGTTGCCACAGGCTCCCCGAGCCCGGCAGATGCGCCACCGGAGCCTGCGCGCGCAGCTCGCAGGCGCGCACCGGTTCTGGCAGCACGAGCGCATTCAGGCGCTCGCTGAACAGCTCCGCCAGGCGCTTTGCGTCGCTGCAGGGAGCGGCGAGTGAGAGCACGCAGTGCGTCGCCGGGGCGTGACGGTGCCACAGGCGGCATTCGAGCTGCTCCACGCCGCTCTGGCGGGCGGTGAGGAAGCCCGCCAGAGCGGTGAACAGCGGCACGAGAGCTTCAAGCAGCCGCCCGTGATCGCGGATCTCGTAGTCGAGTTCGCGACGGCGCCGAAAGCGCTCGCGGGCGCGAAAGCTCGCACGCATATCCGGCATGCGGCCGGTGAGCCGATCGAGCATGGCGAGCTGCGCGGCTCCGAAGCGGCGCGCGAAGGCGGCACGCGGCAGACGCAGCACCCCGCCGATGGTGCGCACCCCCATGCGCGATAGGCGCAGCACCGTCTCTTCGGGCCAGCGCAGGGCGCTAAGCGGCAGAGGCGCCAGTTGTCCGATGAGCTGCGCCAGCTCGGTGATGACGGGCGACTTGCCGGCACGGGCCGCGGTGAGCGCCGCCAGCGGCGTGGGGGCGAACGCGAGCAGCGCTTGCACCTCGTGGCGAAGACACTCGTGCATGAGTTCGCTGCGCAGGCCGGCAAGTCCTGCGAACAGGTGCAGGCTCCCCCTGACCTCGAGCAGCAGGCCGTCCGGGGGCACCAGACTCACGCGCGGCGTGAAGCGCTGCGCGCTCACCGCCAGCTGTTCGAGCTTTTGCGCCGAATCGAATCCGGGAAGATGCACCGCTGCCCACAGCTGCGATGCGATGGGTGCGGCGCGTGCCGAAGGCACCACCGCGCGCAGCGGCGCACCCCGCTCAGCGTGCCCCGTGGCGGGCACTGTGAGGAGAACTCGGAGCAGTCGCTCACTCATTGCAGTCTTTCGAAGGCTTACGTCCAGGACAGATCGAGCGAGGCGCGGTGAGTGGTGCGGCCCTTCAAAAGGGTGATGCGTGCGCCTGCGGTCAGAGGCTCAAGGCCTAAGCGCAATACGGCGGCAGACGCCTCGCCGGCGGCGCGGCGCGGACGAAACAGCACCCCGAGCGTGCGGCCCCGCTCGGCCGCAAGTTGCAGGCGGCGCAGGTCACGTGCCTTGGGTTGGCGCAGCCAGGCGAGCACCGCATCGCAGGCGCCTGAACCCAGGGTCTGCTCGAAAGCCCAGGAGGGCCGCGCCCCTCCCACCACCGCCACCCGCTCGAGCACGATCCCGCGGGCGGCAAGCGCGGGCGCAAAGGGCGTGAGCGGAGGGGCCACCCACACGCACCAGCGTGCGGAGGAGGCGCGCGTCAGAGCGGCGAGCGCGGGCAGCAGCAAGGACAGTTCCCCGCTGCCGAAACGGGCAACGAGGATCTCGATCAGGCCGGTGCGTGGCCAGCCTTGATCGGGCAGGAACTCATCCAGCGCCGCAAAGCCGGAAGGCAATCCCAGCCGCCGCGCGGCGCTGCGGCCGCGCCAGATGGCCGGATGCTCGAGCAGCCGAGTAAGTTTCGGATCGCCGAGAGCCATGGTTTGATGCGCAAAGCGAAGTCACATCAGGCCGCTCGTGCGGCCCCGGCGCACCACGCCCACGACGATCCCCTCGATCAAGAGCGGCTCCTCCTTCAGATCCACCTTGATGGGCTCGAAAGCGGAGTTCTCGGGCAACAGCCACACGATGGAGCCTTCCTGGCGATAGCGCTTCACGGTGACCTCGTTCTCGAGCCTCGCCACCACGATCTGGCGGCTGCGCACTTCCGAGGTGCGGTGCACGGCAACCAGATCCCCGTCCAGGATCCCCGCATCTTTCATACTCATGCCGATCACCTTCAGGAGGTAATGCGGCCGCGGCTGAAACAGCCCCGGATCGATCTGCAGCCGTGCCTCGAAATTCTCCTCAGAAAAGATAGGCTTACCGGCTGCTACCCGGCCGATGAGCGGCAGCCCCATCTGCTCGCGGATGGTGTCCTTCAGCTGAATGCCCCGGGAAGTGCCCGGAACGAGCGCGATAACGCCCTTGCGGGCCAGTGCCCGCAAATGCTCCTCGGCGGCGTTGGCCGAACGGAACCCCAGCTCAAGGGCGATCTCGGCCCGCGTCGGCGGCATCCCGGTCTCGGAAATGAAGCGCTGGATCAGGCGCAGGATCTGAGTCTGGCGAGGGGTGAGGTCGGACATATAAACCTACCTGTTTATATATACAGCTACTGTGATTATATCCAGATCGAAGGCTTCGGCAAGAGGTGAAGGGGCCGGGGTGGGAATTTCTCCCGCCGCACTGATCGAAAGCGGGCAAACGGGGGCGACAGGGCCTGTGCTGGGCAGTGCGCACGCTTACGCAAGCGAGGCGGTTCGCGGCGATTAAAAATTCTTAAGGAACAGACAGGAGCGACAGCAAACACATCCCTGACGCTGCCCGCGCGTCCCCACGCGCTGATGCAACCGCCGAAAATTCCCGCTGCAAACGCACCCGGTGCCTGCACCTGACATCAAAGAAGCGCGCCAAAGCAACTGTCGCGGCAAGAAGACACAGAGCGATGTTTGGAGTTGCATTCCGGGGTCAAATTTGCTTCAGTTGCGCGCGGCGAAGACGGCGGAACTTGCCCACCGGCCTCGCATCGGTTATCAGGATCCCGAATCAACAACCCAAAGGGGACGTTTATGAAGTGCGCGAGTGTTGTGAAGGCGGCAGCTGCCGTGGCAATGGTGGTTGGACTGGCGGCATGTACGGATCTGAAGCCCCTCCAGGCTGATATTGCGGATCTGAAGGCTCAGGTTGCCAAGCTGCAGGGTGATACGGCGGCGGCGAAGAGCTCGGCTGATCAGGCCAACAGCGCCGCCCAGGCGGCCAGCCAGGCGGCCAGTGGTGCACAGAGCACGGCCAACCAGGCGTTGGCGGCGGCACATGCCAGCCAGTCGTGCTGCGATGCGACCAACGAAAAGATCGACCGGATGTTCAAGCGCTCCGTATCGAAGTAATACAGGTTTCGAGCGTTCAAGACGCTGCGCGCTTGCGCGGCGTCTTTTTTCGTGCGTCCTGAAAGGCGCTCGGCGCAGCGCCGCCGTCAGTAGCGGATCAGTGCCGAGCCCCAGGTAAAGCCCCCGCCGAACGCCTCCAGCAGCATCAGGTCGCCGCGCCGGATGCGCCCATCGCGCACCCCGACATCCAGCGCGAGCGGCACCGAAGCGGCAGAAGTATTGCCGTGCTCCTGCACGGTCACGATCACCTTTTCCATCGGGATCTCGAGCCGCTTCGCGGTGGCCTGGATGATGCGGATGTTCGCCTGGTGCGGGACCAGCCAGTCCAGCGCGCTACGGTCGAATCCATTCGCTGTCAGCGATTCGTCCACCGACTGACCGAGCTTGGCGACGGCCACCTTGAAGACCTCGCTGCCGGTCATCCTGATGGCCAGCGGCAGCTCAAAGCCGGTCGACACGCCGCTGGCGCAGTAGAGCATGTCCTTGTAGTGACCATCCGAATGCAGGTGCGTCGAGAACACTCCGGGTGTCTGATCCGGCTCGAGCACCACCGCCCCCGCCCCGTCGGCAAACAGCACCGCGGTGGTGCGATCCTTCCAGTCGGTGATCCTCGAGAGCGTTTCGGCGCCCACCACGAGACAGCGCTGCGACTCCCCGCAGCGCACGTACTTGTCGGCGATTGACAGCGCATACATAAAGCCCGCGCAGGCGGTCTCGAGGCTGAAGGCCGGCACACCGCGACAGCCCAGGCGCTGCTGCAGAAGCGTCCCGCAGTTGGGGAACACCAGGTCCGGGGTGGTGGTGCCGAAAGCGATGAAGTCGACATCAGCCGGTGCGACACCGGCCGCCTCGAGCGCACGGCGTGCGGCATGCTCGGCCATGTCAACCGTCGTCTCCCCGTCCGCGGCAACGTGGCGGCGTTCGATGCCGGTGCGGCTGCGGATCCACTCATCGGTGGTATCGACCATCCGCTCCAGGTCCTGGTTGGTGAGGGTCTTCTCGGGCAGATACGAGCCGGTGCCTGAGATGCGCGAATAGATCAATTGGCCGCCCCCTGCGTGTGCAGTGCCCGTGCGATGTGCGAGGTCACGTCGCGCCGTGCCGCGAGCGCCGCCGTGCCGACGGCGCGCGCGAAAGCGACACCGTCGGCGCTGCCGTGGCTTTTTACCACGATCCCGGTCAGCCCGACCATGCACGCGCCGTTGTAGCGACGCGGATCAAGTCCTGCGGCGGCGCGCCTGAGCACCCGCCGCGCGGCAAGCCCGGCGAGGCGGTCGAGGAAGGAGGCCTGGAACTCCTGGCGCAGCCGGTCGGCGATCAGCCGCGCGACGCCCTCCATGGTCTTGAGGGCAACGTTGCCGGTGAAACCGTCGGTGACCACCACGTCCACACCGCCCGAAAAGATGTCGTTGCCCTCGACGAAGCCGACGTAGTTCAAGGCGCTCGGGCCGAGCAGCGCGTGCGCCGCCTGTACCCCCTCGGTGCCCTTGATGTCCTCCTCGCCGATGTTGAGCAGGCCGACGCGCGGGCTGGCCACACCGTAGACCTCGCGCGCCACGATCGTCCCCATCGCGGCGAACTGCAGCAGCTGCTCGGGCGTCGCCTTGGTGTTGGCGCCCAGATCGAGCATGTGGGTGAGTCCGTGGGCGGCAGGAATGGCGGAAATGATCGCGGCGCGCTCGACCCCAGGCAGCGTGCGCAGCACGAAGTGAGCGATCGCGGTCAACGCACCGGTGTTGCCGGCACTGACGCAGGCGCAGGCGCGTCCCTGGTGCACCTGGTCGATGGCCAGGCGCATGGAGGAGTCTTTCTTGCGGCGGATGGCCTCGCGCGGCTTGTCATCCATCGCGACGACCTGGCTTGAGGGGTGAACCGCGGCGCGCTCGCGGATCGCCGCCGGAACTGCCGCGAGCGCGGCGCAGATGATGTTGGGATCGCCGACCAGCAGGGCGCGCAGTTGCGGATCGTCGGCCAGCGCGCGCAGCGCACCGGCAACGTATTCACGCGGCTCGTGGTCGCCGCTCATCACATCGATCGCGATCGGCAGCACGCAGGCCCTTTGGGTCCGGCGCAGAGCTTAGGGCGTCAGTCCTTGTCTTCGCTCTCGGCGGGCTTCTCGATCACGCGCTTTCCGCGATAGAAGCCGTCGGGCGTAATGCGATGGCGCAGGTGAGTCTCACCCGACTGCGGATCGCTCGACAACGCCGGCTTCGCAAGCCCGTCATGCGAGCGGTGCATGCCGCGTCGTGAGGGTGTCTTGCGGCTTTTTTGAACAGGCATGTATCAACTCCTGACTCGAATTCGCACGAATTCAACGTTTCAACAGCTCGGCGAGGCCGGCAAACGGCCGGTGCGTCTCGCTGCCGGGCTCCGCGGGCGCCGCCGGGCATTCGCCGGCGCCCTCGTGCAGCGGCACGATCGGCAGTCTCAGCAGCAGCTCCTCGGTGATGAGCTCGCCGACGCTGATGCGCCCGCCGGCGGCCAGCACCGGCTCAAGATCGGCGGGCACTCGTTCCGCTTCCGCTTCGCTCGCGACCAGCGCCACCCGCGTGTGCACGTCAAGCGCTCGCTCCATCGGCCGCATGCAGCGCTGGCACTCCAGCGTTGCGCTGCCGTTCAGGTCGATCTGCGCGACCGCAACGCCCTTGTCTCGCCCGAAGCGCAGGTGCCCGCGCACCCGACCCGTGAGTCCCTCACGCAGCTGCGGCAGCTGCGCGAGCGAGACATCGAACTCAACGTCGGCCGCGCCGTCGGCCAGCCGGTCGACCTCGAGCGGCTTCGACGAGGGCGGCAACATGGGGCGCGTATGATAGGTAGCGAGTGTGCCCAAGTCAAAACGGCTTTGGGGCTAAGCTATTGTTTCTCGAAGGCGATTCCTGCCACCGTGACACGCATGCCCGCGCTGATCCTGGCCTCCACTTCCCGCTACCGGCGCACCCTTCTGGAGCGCTTCGGCGTGCCTTTCAAGACCCTTGCGCCAGGGGTCACCGAGGAGCACCGGCCCGGCGAGTCGCCGCCCGCGCGTGCGCTGCGGCTGTCGCTGGAGAAAGCCCGCGCCGTCGCGCTGGCCCACCCGGGCGCGCTCGTGATCGGCAGCGATCAGGTCGCAGCGCACGCGGAGTGCGTACTGGACAAGCCCGAGGATGCGGTGCGCTGCCGGCAGCAGCTGCGCGAGCTGTCCGGCAACACTGCACGCTTTTACACCGGCTGCGCCGTGCTCGGCGGCGCGGGCCTTGAGCTGACGCACCTCGATACCACGACGGTCGTGTTTCGCACCCTGCAGCAGAACGAGATCGAGCGCTACGTGATGCGCGAGCAGCCTTATGACTGCGCGGGCGGCTTTAAGGCGGAAGGTCTCGGAATCTGCCTGTTTGAGCGGATCGAAAGTGAGGATCCGAGCGCCCTCATCGGCTTGCCCCTGATCTGGCTCGCCGGGGCGCTGCGCGCTGCCGGCTACGCGCTGCCTTGAGGTTCGAGAGCTGATCCAGCACCCCAGCCAGTTCCGGCGGCAACGGGGTGTTGACACTGAACTCCCCGCCCTGCGGCCACACGAAGCTCACGCTGCTGGCATGCAGGAACATGCGGCCGAGCCCGAGCGCGCGCAGCTCGCTGTTGAATGCGGCGTCGCCGTATTTGTCATCCCCCGCCACCGGATGGCCGGCATGGGCGGCGTGCACACGGATCTGGTGCGTGCGGCCGGTGCGCAGGATGACCTCCATGAGCGTCGCGGTCTTGCCGAAGAACTGCACCGGGCGAAACTCGCTGAGCGAGGCCTTGCCGTTCGGGTCTGCCCGCACGGTGCGCTCACGGCCCACGCGCGTATCGGTGCGCAGCGGCACGTCGATGCGCTTGGCGCCAAGATCCCACGGGCCCTTCACCAGCGCGAGGTAGCGCTTCTCGAAGCCATCCTCGCGCAGCAGCGCATGCAGGATGCGAAGTGGCGCCGCGCGCCGCGCGATCAGCAGACACCCGCTCGTGTCACGGTCCAGCCGGTGCACGAGTTCCAGGGTTTCCTCGGGCCTGAGCGAGCGCAGCGCCTCGATGACCCCGAAACTCACCCCGCTGCCCCCGTGCACGGCAATGCCGGCGGGCTTGTCGAGCACCAGTAGCTTGTCGTCCTCGTAGACAATGGCCCTGCCGATCTGCTCGGACAGCTGAACCGGAGCGCGCCCGGGCTTGCCGGGCGGCAGCAACCGCACCGGCGGGATACGGATCTTGTCGTGCAGCTGTACGCGCGTCTCGGGACCGGCGCGCCGGCCGTTCACGCGTACCTCGCCCTTACGGATCACGCGCTGGATGCGGCTGCGGGGCAGGCCCGCGAGGCGCCGCTGCACGTAGTTGTCCAGGCGCTGGCCGGCCTCATCCTCGCCGACCTCAAAATGCTGCACCGGGGTGCGAATCTCGCGTGGATCGGGTGTGGACACGTGGCTTTTCGCGTAAGGCATTGTTTCTACAATGGTCTGTCGAGTATACTCTGCGGGTCGTCCGCAATTCGGACGCACCATGGGCTGGCGGCAGTGGCCGTCGCCCGTTTAGTTGGCCCCACTAATAGGGGCCATCGCATTGGGCTGCCAAGACCGCGCCAGGCTCTCGTAGTCGGCGCCGTCGGTTGAGTTCACTGAAGATTACCTTTCCATACCGCCCGCGTGAGGCGGTCATCAACGTGAAATACGAGACTCGCTCTCATTCGCCAGGTTCAGGGAATCTTCGCTGCCGCGGACAGGAAGTCCCGTGGCCTCCCGCCGAGTGCTTGCCGGCCCCTTACCGCACAGTAGGGGCACATGAAGAGAATGCTAGTGAATGCAACTCAGGAAGAGGAGTTGCGCGTCGCTCTGGTTGATGGACAGAAGCTGTTTGACCTGAGTATCGATTTACCTTCCCGCGAACAGAAAAAAGCTAACGTCTATAAAGCGCGCATCTCGCGCATAGAGCCCTCGCTCGAGGCCTGTTTCGTCGACTACGGCGCGCAGCGCCACGGATTCCTGCCCCTGAAGGAAGTCTCCAAGGACTACTTCCGCCAGTCACCGCAGGGCGGCCGGATGAACATCCGCGACCTGCTGTCCGAGGGCCAGGAGATCACCGTGCAGGTCGAGAAGGAGGAGCGCGGCACCAAGGGTGCAGCGCTCACCACCTTCATCAGTCTTGCCGGGCGCTTCCTGGTACTGATGCCGAACAACCCCCGCGCCGGGGGCGTCTCGCGCCGCATCGAGGGGGAAGATCGCGACCAGATGCGCGAGGTCATGAGCCAGCTGAAGATCCCGGACGGCATGGGCGCCATCGTGCGCACCGCAGGCGTCGGTCGCTCGGTCGAGGAGCTGCAGTGGGACCTCGACAACCTCAAGGTGCAGTGGGACCAGATCGAGGCGGCCTCAAAGGACCGCGCGGCGCCGTTCCTGGTGTTCCGCGAGAGCGATGCGGTGACCCGCGCGATGCGCGATTACCTCTCCGACGATATCGGCGAGGTGCTGGTGGACAGCCCGGCGGCCTTCCAGAAGGCGCAGGAGTACATGCAGCGCTTCATGCCGGTGGACGCACAGCGGCGCCTGAAGCTCTACACCGACGACATCCCGCTGTTCACGCGCTTCCAGATCGAGAGCCAGATCGAGTCGGCCTACGCGCACAAGGTGCAGCTGCCCTCCGGCGGCAGCATCGTCATCG
>Ga0209624_10000163_pt1 | contig 62209 bp, 55 predicted proteins | sample JacPinW_OM2H0_O1_FD_188565 | JGI IMG/M metagenome (GOLD analysis project Ga0209624, IMG submission 188565) | Forest soil microbial communities from Algoma, Ontario, Canada - Jack Pine, Ontario site 1_JW_OM2H0_O1 (SPAdes) (version 2) | ecosystem: Environmental > Terrestrial > Soil > Boreal... | reverse complement strand
CCGAAAACCCACGCCCTGCACCACGCCGCGCACGCGCAGGTCGAGCGCACCGCGCAGGTGCGCCGCGCTCACGCCGTGTCGCGCGGCGCCGCGACGTAGCACGAGCGCCCTTCGTAGCCCACCTGCACGACGCGCCCGTCTTCCACGAGCACCGGCACCGCGCCGCCGCCGCCCGACAGCGCGATCATGCGCCGCAGCGCGTCGCCGTCGTCATCGACGTCGTGCTCCACGAAGTCGCGCCCGCGAAACTCCAGGTCGTCGCGCAGCTGCGCGGTATACGGGCACGACTTGGTGCCGTAGAGCTCAAGCACCGGCGCCGAGCTCCGCGAGCGCCGCGCGCATCACGTGATAGACCGCCGCCTGCGTTTCTTGGATGCGCGGGATGTAGTCGCAGCGCACGACGATCGCGTGGTCGGCGAGGGCGCGCCGCACGATCTCGCCGCCGTCGTAGCCGAGCAGCGCGACGGTGAGCAGTCCGCGCTTGCGCGCTTCCTCGAGCGCCGCGACGATGTTCTTCGAGCCGCCGCTGGTGGAGAGCGCGAACGCGACGTCGTTCGGGCGCGCCTGAAGGTACTCAACGATGAACTCACAGAGGAGCAGTCGGCCTTCGAGCGCAACATCAACGACGGAACGAAGACCGTCGAGGTCCGCGATGCGTCGGAACTCAACGGCTTGCCGAAAGACTTCATCGACAGCCACAAGCCCGACAAGGCCGGCGTCATCCGCATCACCACGGACTACCCCGACTACATACCGGCGATGAATTTTGCCGTGAGCAGCGCCCTGCGCCGCCGCCTTTTCTTGGCGTTCAATTCCCGCGCCTATCCGCAGAACGCCGATGTCCTGATGAAGATGCTGCGCACGCGCTATGAAATCGCCTCGTTGCTCGGGTACAAGTCCTGGGCGGACTACAACGCGGCCGACAAGATGATCGGCAGCGGCGCCCGGATCGCGCAATTCATACAGGATCTCGACGCCGCGGTGCGGCCGATCGCGGAACGGGAATTTCAGATGCTGCTCGCGGAGAAGCGCAAAGTCGCGCCAGGCGCGACCACCATCGACCTTCAGGAGAAGAGCTACTACCAGGAGCAGGTCCGCCGCTCGAGCTACAATTTCGATTCGCAATCGGTGCGTCCGTATTTTCCCTACGATCGCGTGAAGCAGGGGATACTCGACACCGCGGCCGCCCTGTTCCACATCCAATTTCGGCGGGAAGAAGGCGTTCCGGCCTGGGATCCGTCGGTCGAGACCTGGCAGGTCATCGACGCGGGCAAGGTCATCGGCCGGTTCTACATGGATATGCATCCTCGCCCAGGCAAGTACTCGCACGCGGAAATGATGCCGCTGATCGACGGTATCCGCGGCAAGCAGCTCCCGGAAGGCATTCTCATATGCAATTTCCCGCGGCCCACCCCCGGGGATCCCGGCCTCATGGAATACGGCGACGTGCAGACTTTCTTCCATGAGTTCGGACATTTGATGCACATGATCTTGGGAGGTCAGCAACCCTGGGCCGGAATCAGCGGCATTTCCATGGAAGCGGATTTCGTCGAGGCTCCGTCGCAGATGCTCGAGGAGTTGATTCAGAGTCCTCAGGTGCTCGCGACCTTCGCCAAGGACTACAAATCCGGACAGCCCATCCCGGCCGAACTCGTGCTGCGGATGAAAAGGGCGTCGGCGTTCGGCCGCGCCGGTTATGTCAGCCAGCAGAACAGCTACACGGCGCTCTCGTACCACATATACGAAGCCAAGCCGCAGGACGTGAATCTCGATGCCATCACCGATCGCGACACCCGCAAATACAGCTTGTTCACGCCGCTGCCCGGAACGCATATGTACACCTCGTTCGGACACCTTGCGGGGTACTCATCGGCCTACTACACCTATATGTGGGACAAGGTCATTGCCGTGGACTTCTTCGAGCAATTCGACTCCGCGAACCTGCTCGCAGGCGATACGCCGCTGCGCTATCGGCGGACGGTGCTGGAGCCGGGCGGCTCGGTGTCGGCGAATGATTTGGTGAAGAACTTTCTGGGACGCCCGCAGTCCATAGAGGCGCTGAAGCGCTGGGTCGGAGCGGAATTTGTCGCGGAACCGCGATGACGCCGTTTTTAACGGCCGGCAATTCCCTTATTCTGCCTGACGCCGGCCGGTTGAACGGGCGGCATTTGCCCCCATGTGTGGCCTGGGAGCCCGCAGGCTCCTGATCGGGCTAATTTCAGCGTCCCCGTCCCGGGGGTGTTAAAATGCGCCGTCGAGTATTACGGAGGACGACCATGGCCAATTTCTCAAGCAACAATCTCGCCTTTCCGGGCGCCCAAGCGGACAGCCGCAGCGCGTTCATTACGCGTACCTACACGCATCTGGTGGGCGGCATTCTCGGATTCATCCTGGTGGAACTGGCCCTGTTCGAGTCCGGCCTCGCGCTGCAGATCGCGCAGTTCATGCTCGGCTTCAATTGGTTTCTGATTCTCGGCGCCTTCATGCTGACCGGTTGGCTGGCTTCGCGCACCGCGCAAACCAGCAGTTCCATCGGAATGCAGTACTTCGCCTACGGCGCGTACGTGGTGGCGGAGGCGCTGATCTTCGTACCCCTCCTCTATATCGCCGATATGAAGGCCCCGGGGGCCATCGACAGCGCGACGCTGGTGACCGCATTGGGCGCCGGCGGCCTCATGTTCGTCGCACATCGCACCCGCAAGGATTTCTCCTTCTTGCGCGCCCTGCTCATGTGGGGCGGCGTGCTGGCGTTGGTGGCCATGATCGGCGGCGCGATTTTCGGCTTCCAGCTCGGCACCTGGTTCTCGGTGGCGATGATCGGGTTTGCCGGCGTCGCGGTGCTCTACGACACCTCGAACATCATTCACAATTATCCCGAGGATCGCTACGTCGCCGCGGCAATGCAGCTGTTCGCCTCGATCGCGCTCATGTTCTGGTATGTGCTGCGCCTCGTGATGGGCAGCCGCAACTGACGCAACTGACCTAGGCTTAAGCCTTCAGCAGGGCTACTTCGCCCATGTAGGGAATGAGCACAGACGGCACCGCAACGGTGCCGTCTTGCTGTTGATAGTTCTCCAGGATGGCGACCAGCGCCCGTCCCACGGCGACACCCGACCCGTTCAAGGTGTGTACCAGCTCCGGCTTGGCCGAAGCGGGGTTGCGCCACCGCGCCTGCAGGCGGCGCGCCTGGAACGACTCGCAGTTGCTGCAGGATGAAATCTCGCGATAGCGCTGCTGCGAAGGCAGCCATACCTCGAGATCGTAGGTCTTCGCCGCGCTGAAGCCGGTGTCACCGGCGCACAAGGCCAGCACCCGGTAGGGCAGCCCCAGGGCTTGGAGCACCGCCTCGGCGTGGCCGGTGAGTTCCTCGAGCGCCGCATAGGAGTTCTCGGGCCGCACGATATGCACCAATTCCACTTTCTCGAACTGATGCTGGCGGATCATCCCGCGCGTGTCCTTTCCGGCCGCGCCCGCCTCCGAGCGAAAGCACGGCGTGTGCGCCGCAAATTTGAGCGGCAGCGTTTCGGGTGCGAGAATTTGATCGCGCACCAGATTCGTCACCGGCACCTCCGCGGTGGGGATCAGATAAAAACCCGGATCGCCTCTCACCGCGAATAAGTCCTGCTCGAACTTCGGCAGTTGCCCGGTACCCACCAGGGCCGCGCCGTGAACCAGGTAGGGCACGTAAGCTTCTCGATACCCATGCTTGTCGACGTGCAGATCGAGCATGAACTGCACCAAGGCGCGATGCAGTCTCGCCAGTCCGCCGGTCATCACCACGAAACGCGCTCCGGAAATGCGCCCCGCGGCCTCAAAATCCATGCCCAGCGGCTCGCCGACCGCCACGTGATCCTTGGGGGGGAACTCGAATTGCCGCGGGACACCCCAGCGCCGCACCTCGACGTTGGCCTGCTCGTCGCGTCCGTCGGGAACGCTGACGTGGGGAATGTTCGGCAGCCCCAACTGCAAGTCCAGAACTTGCGCTTGAATCGATTCGAGCTGCCGGTCCACGCCCTGCAACTGTTCCCCCAAGGACTCGCCCGCCGCGATCAAGGCCGCCGTTTCCTGGCCCTTGGACTTGGCCTGACCCACGGCCTTGGCGCTGGCATTGCGCTCGGACCGCAGCCGATCGGCTTCTATCTGCACCGCTTTGCGCTGCTCTTCCAGGGCGGCAAAGGCCGCGACATCGAGATTGAAGCCGCGCCGCGCCAGCGCCGCGGCAACTCCGGTCAAATCGCTGCGCAGCAGCTTGGGATCGAGCACGATGAATTCCTCAAAACTCTATTGTAGGGCCTTCACGATCCGCCGGCGCCGCGCGACTGCCGGTCGCGCTCGCGGCGGGCGTTGAGGGCCTCGCCGATCTTGATCTCCAATCCGCGGGGCGCCGGAACGTAGTATCGCCGGTCCGGCATGGCGTCGGGAAAGTAGCGCTCGCCGGAGGCGTAGCCGCCCGGCTCATCGTGCGCATATCGGTAGCCCTTACCGAAGCCCAAATCCTTCATCAAGCGAGTCGGCGCGTTGCGCAGGTGCAGCGGCACCTCCAGGGAGCCCAAGCTCGCCGCGTCCTCGGCCGCCGCCTGGTAGGCCGAATAGACGGCATTGCTCTTGGCCGCGCAGGCCATGAATACGATGGCCTGGGCGATGGCAAGTTCGCCCTCGGGGCTGCCCAAGCGCTCGTACACCGCGCAGGCCTCGAGCGTGATGGTGAGCGCGCGCGGGTCCGCATTGCCGATATCTTCGCTCGCCATGCGCAGAGCACGCCGCGCGATGTAGAGCGGATCGCAGCCTCCGGCCAACATCCGGCACAGCCAGTACAGCGCGGCGTCCGGATCGCTGCCCCGCACCGACTTGTGCAGGGCCGAAATCTGGTCGTAGAAGTTCTCGCCGCCCTTGTCGAAGCGCACGTAGTTCGTGCCGATGACGGAGCGCATGGTGTCCACGTCGAGGCGGCGCCCCGTGTCGTCGGCGACGCTCAGGTCCGCGGCTGTTTCGAGCAGATTGAGCATGCGGCGCGCATCGCCGTCGGCGGCGGCCAGCAACAGCTCGCGCGCGCCGGCATCTACGCCTAAGGCGAGCGAGCCCAAGCCGCGCTCCTTGTCGCTCAACGCGCGATCGAGCAACTTCGCAAGCTCGGCGGTATCGATGGACTTCAGCACATAGACCCGCGCACGCGACAGCAATGCGTTATTGACCTCGAAGGACGGGTTCTCGGTGGTCGCACCGATGAATATCAGCGTACCGTCCTCGACATACGGCAGAAAGGTATCCTGCTGCGACTTGTTGAAGCGATGTACTTCATCGAGAAACAACACCGTGTCGCGCGTGCCGCGCAGCGCTTTAGCCTGTTCCACCACCGCGCGGATATCCTTGATGCCCGCCAAAACCGCCGACAACGAAATGAACTCCGCCTTGGCGCCCTTCGCCGCCAGGCGCGCCAATGTCGTCTTGCCGGTGCCCGGCGGACCCCAGAGAATCATGGAATGCGGGCGGCCCGATTCCAGCGCGCGACGCAGCGGCGCGCCGGCGCCGAGAAGATGCGGCTGGCCCACGTACTCATCGAGGGACTGCGGGCGCAGCCGATCAGCGAGCGGCCGATAGGTACCGTCGCTGCCCGTCACTTAGCCTGTCGTCCGATCACATCGACCCCCGGCGGGGGCGCGAACGAAAACAGATCCGGGGCCAGGTTGAGATTGCGCTTGGAGTTGGAGAATGTGAGCTGAGTGATCTGATTGAGCTTGTCGGCCAGGAACATCGAGCGCAGGTCACCCTTGTCGAATCCGATCCGCACCACCTGGAAATCGGTGTCCGCGTGCTTGGGGACGAGTTGATACCACTGCAGCCCGGCGCTTGGCGGCAGGGCCGTGACGTCGAATTGGGCGCTGACGGATCCGCCGCCCGACAGGAGGCTCGCGGGCGTGCCGGCGAGACTCACATCCATGTCGCGCACATTGGCTTGCGCAAGATCCTTGTCGTAGAACCAGATCTGCTTGCCGTCGGCCAGAATCAGCTGTTCGGAAGGCTGCGAATAGTCCCAGCGAAATTTTCCCGGCCGCTGCAGGAACAGCCGGCCGGCGGCGCTGCGCAAAACATTGCCATGACCATCGTCGATGGTTTGCGTGAAATCGGCGGCCCAACTCGACAGTCCGCTCAGGTACTTGTCGACTTCGGTCGCGGGTGACGCCACCGCGGGCTCCAGAGCGGCGCCCCAAAGCGCCGCCGCCATCATCCAACCCGCTATCGCTGCTTTCATGCCGATCATTCCTCAGGAGGCGCCGCCCCGTAAATCTCGCGTCCGCCGTTCGATTGCAAGGGACCCACCAAACCCGCGGCCTCCATGGCCTCGACCAGGCGCGCTGCACGGTTGTAGCCGATCTTCAGGCGCCGCTGCACGCCGGAGATGGACGCCTTGCGCGTCTCGGTGACGATCCGCACCGCTTCATCGTACAAAGGATCGGCTTCGGCATCCTCGACGCCGCCCTCGCCGGCTTCCTCCTCGTCGGAGGGAAATCCAGGAATGGGGTTGCGCGGGCCATCCAGTATCTCTTCGATGTACACCGGCGGCGAGGCGGATTTCAGGCCTCCGACCACGCGATGCACTTCCTGGTCGGAGACGAAGGCGCCATGCACACGGGTGGGAATGGACGTACCGGGCGGCAGGTACAGCATATCGCCGTGACCGAGCAGGGATTCCGCGCCGCTCTGATCAAGGATGGTGCGCGAATCGACCTTGGCGGAAACTTGGAACGCGATGCGGGTCGGGATATTCGCCTTGATCAACCCGGTAATGACGTCCACCGACGGACGCTGAGTGGCCAGGATGAGGTGGATGCCGGAGGCGCGCGCCTTCTGCGCCAGCCGCGCGATCAGCTCTTCGACTTTCTTGCCGACGATCATCATCAAATCGGCCAATTCGTCGATGACCACCACGATGAAGGGCAGCGTCGTCAAATCCGGCACGTCCTCGGCGACCACCCCGGGGACACCCTGTGCGATCTTTTGAATGCGAATCGGATCCTTGATGGGCTTGCCGGCCTCCGCCGCGTCCTTGACCTTGCGGTTGAAGCCGCCGATGTTGCGCACCCCGAGCATCGACATGAGCTGATAACGCCGTTCCATCTCGGCCACGCACCAGCGCAGCGCATTGGCCGCCTGCTTCATGTCGGTCACCACGGGCGACAATAGATGCGGAATACCCTCGTACACCGAGAGCTCCAGCATCTTCGGGTCGATCATGATCATGCGCACATGTTCGGGAGTGGCCTTGTACAGGAGGCTCAGCACCATGGCGTTGATGCCCACCGACTTGCCGGACCCGGTGGTGCCGGCGATCAACAGGTGCGGCATGCGTGCGAGGTCGGCGACCACGGGTACGCCGCCGATGTCCTTGCCGAGCGCCAGCGCCAGCGGCGAGGTGACGTCATCGTAGGGTTTGGACTTGATGATTTCGCCCAGGGTCACGATCTCGCGCTTCTCGTTCGGAATCTCGAGGCCCACGACCGATTTCCCGGGAATGATTTCCACCACCCGGACGCTGATGGCCGACAACGCCCGGGCGAGGTCCTTGGACAGATTGCTGATTTGGCTGACCTTGACGCCGGGTGCCGGCCGCAATTCGAATCGCGTGATCACCGGGCCCGGAAACACGGCGACGACCTCGGCTTCCACGCCGAAGTCGCGCAGCTTGAGCTCCACCAGGCGCGACATGGCCTCGAGCGCCTCGTCGGAGTAGGACTGCTCGCGCGGCCCCGGCTCGTCGAGCAAGGACAGGGCCGGCAGTTCGCTGGACTTCGGTGCATCGAACAGCGGAACCTGCCGCTCCCGCTCCACGCGGTCGCTCTTCTGCGGAATGGGGGCCGCGGCCTCGATGCGCGGCGGCGGCCGGTTGGCCACTTTCTTCTGCTCCTCGCGCACCACTTCCTGGCGAGCCTGCTTGCGCAGTTGGCCCGAAGCCAGCTCGCGCCGCTGCTCGACTCGCGTGCGCGCCCATTCGATCGCGGTCAGTACTGCGGCTCCGATCTGGTCCATGACCTTGAACCAGGAGACGCCGAGAAATAGCGCCACCCCGGCCAACCACAGGCCGAGCAGCAGGAGGGTCGCACCCAGAAAACTCAGGGCATGTTGCAGGCCGCGGGTACTGTCCCCTCCCACCAGGCTGCCAAGCACGCCGCCCGCGCTGTTCGGCAGCGCGGCACCGTTCCAATGCAGCGTCGCCAGCGCGCAGCTCGTGAGCAGGGTCAGAATGAAGCCTGCGGCGCGCAGCAGGGTATTGATGCGCGAGCGCGCATCGGGGAGCGCCGCCTCCTTGTGCACCAGCCACCCCGCATACAGCAACATCACGGGGAACAAGTAAGCCGGACGGCCGAACAGCAGCAAAAAAAATCGGGCGAGCCAGGCGCCCACCGGTCCGATCCAATTGCGGACCTGCGCCCCCGGTTCCCCGGTGTCTCCGAATCCCGGGTCCTGCGCGTGGTAGGACAGAAGCGCCAACAACAAGATCAGCGCGAGCGCACCCAACACCCACAGCGTGCCCTCGCGCAGCGACCGCGCCACGGCTGCGGAGAGCGCGCTCTTCTGCTTGGATTTCTGGATCTCAGCTAGCTCAGTCAATTCTTAGACCTTTAGTGACATTTGTCGCTTAACTAATTGAATAATATGCGATAGTAACCCAGTCCAGTCCGAGGCACCATAACGCGATCAATTGTGGCTGCCGGTGGGAACGCGGAAGCCGGTCGGGTCTTGATTGAACTGGCTGGCGCCCACAGATTTACATACCATGAGCCGATAAAGACATTTTCGGAAGAGAGGCAAATTATACATGAGCGTCCTCAGGCACAGTCCACTCCTCATCCTGGGGTCGGGTCCTGCGGGTTATTCTGCCGCCGTGTATGCGGCGCGGGCGAACCGGCATCCTCTCCTGATCACCGGCCTGGAACAGGGCGGCCAGCTCATGACCACCACCGACGTGGACAACTGGCCGGGCGACGTCGAACATCTGCAAGGTCCCGCCCTGATGGACCGCATGCGGCGACACGCGGAGCGATTCAACACCGACATCGTGTTCGACCACATCAATCGGGTGGAGTTGCGCCATCGCCCCTTTCGACTGTTCGGCGACAACGGCGAGTACAGCTGCGACGCGTTGATCATCGCCACCGGCGCGTCGGCCAAGTACTTGGGCCTCGAGTCCGAGGAGACGTTTCGCGGCAAAGGCGTGTCGGCGTGCGCAACCTGCGACGGGTTTTTCTATCGCGGCAAAGCGGTGGCCGTGGTCGGCGGCGGCAACACCGCGGTGGAGGAGGCGCTGTACCTCGCCAATATCGCCTCGCATGTGACCCTGGTGCATCGGCGCGACAAGCTGCGCGCGGAAAAAATACTGCAGGATCGCCTGTTCGCGCTGCAATCGGCAGGCAAGGCCAGCATCGTCTGGAATCACTCGATCGACGAGATATTGGGCGACGAGGCGGGAGTGACCGGCGTACGCCTGCGCGCCACGGCGGCCGGAGCCGCGACCCGAACCGTCTCGGTCGACGGCGTTTTCATCGCCGTGGGACACCAGCCCAACACCCAGCTGTTCGACAAACAGCTGGAGATGCGGGGCGGCTATATCGTGGTCAGGGGCGGCAGTGACGGCGACGCGACGGCGACCAGCGTCCCGGGCGTATTCGCCGCCGGCGACGTGGCCGATCATGTCTATCGTCAAGCCGTCACCTCGGCGGGCACGGGGTGTATGGCGGCGCTGGACGCGGACAAGTATCTGGAGCGTGTCGAGGCCGAGCCGGCGGTTGAGCCACGCGTTCATCACGCGTGATCTGAGCCGCGATGCGTGTACTGTCCAGCATCGCGCAGGTCGACGCGGCGAGTTGGAATGCTCTCGTGGGCGACGGCGGCCCCTTCCTCCGTCATGAATTTCTGCTGGCGATGGAAGAATCCGGCTGCGCCGTTCCGCGCACCGGCTGGACCGCCCGGCATCTGATCGTGGACGATGAACGAGGGCGTCCCGCCGGCGCCCTGCCCTTGTTTCTCAAGGCACATTCGCGCGGCGAATTCGTATTCGACTTCTCCTGGGCCAATGCCTATGCGCAGCACGGGCTGCCGTACTACCCGAAGTTGCTCTCCGCCGTGCCGTTCACTCCGGTGCGCGGACCGCGGCTGCTGATCGCGCCCGGCGCCGACGCCAAGGCGATGACCCGCCTTCTGACCGCGAAGGCGATGGATTACGCACGCAGCGAGCGACTCTCCTCCTGGCACGTGCTGTTCCCGGCGGATGAGACCGCCGAGGCATTGAAGTCGGCGGGATTGATCCTGCGCCGCGACTGCCAGTTCCACTGGTACAACCAAGACTACGACTCGTTCGACGCCTTCCTCGCGACATTCACCGCCGAGAAGCGCAAGAAGGCGAAGCGGGAGCGCCGGCGCGTGGCCGAGGCCGGGATCGAATTCGACACTCTGCACGGCGGCGACATGGACGATGCGCTGTGGGATGCCGTGTATCCCTTCTACGCCGACACTTTCTATCGCCACGGCCATGAACCTTATTTGAATCTGGACTTCTTCAAGCGGATCGCCGCCTCCATGCCCGACCGGCTGATGCTCAAGATTGCGCGAATGGGGTCGGAGCGCATTGCCGTCGCCATATTCTTCGTCGGCTCCGACGCCTTGTACGGCCGCTACTGGGGCGCCGGCGGCAATTTCCACAGCCTGCACTTCGAGACCTGCTACTACCAAGGGATCGAATACTGCATCGAGAAGAAATTGCAGCGCTTCGAGCCGGGAACGCAAGGCGAGCACAAGGTGCCGCGGGGCTTCGTGCCGACCTTGATGAGCTCGGCGCATTTCGTCGCCGATCCCCGCTTTGCGGCCGCCATCCGCGACTTCGCGGCGCGCGAGGCTCGCAGCGTCGACCGTTACGCCGCCGAGGTCCAGAGCCATGTGCCCTACCATCGCGTACCCGACGAGGAATTGCAGCTCTGAGCAGACTCATCTGGTTGAGCGAGCAGGCAGATCCCGACTGGTTTCCGCCGTTGGAGCACGCGCTGCGGGAGCCGCCCGGCCTGCTCGCGGCCGGCGGCGATCTCAAGCCGGCGCGGCTTCTCGCCGCCTACGAGCGCGGCGTCTTCCCTTGGTATTCCGCCCAGCAGCCGATCCTTTGGTGGTCGCCGGATCCGCGCATGGTGCTGTTCCCGGAGGAGTTTCACTGCTCGCGCAGCTTGACCAAGACCCTGCGCAACGGTCCGTATACCGCGCGGGTGGACTGCGACTTCGGTGCGACCATCCGAGCTTGCGCGGCGCCGCGGCGTTCGGGGCCCGACACCTGGCTCAACCCGGACATGATCGCCTCGTACGAGCAGCTGCACGAGCTGGGATTCGCCCATTCCATCGAAACCTACGATGCCGGCCGACTGGTGGGCGGCTTGTACGGCATCGCGCTCGGCGGAGTGTTCTTCGGCGAATCGATGTTCAGCCTCGAACGCGACGCCTCGAAAGTGGCGCTGGCGCGCCTGGTCGAGGAGTGCCGCGCACGCGACATCCGGGTCATCGACTGCCAGGTGGCCAGCGGGCATTTGGCCTCGCTGGGCGCGAGGGACGTCTCTCGCGCTCAGTTTGTCGCATTATTGCGCCGTTATGCGCGACGCAGCCCCTGCGGCAGCTGGGCGGCCGGCGCGGCGTAAATTGCATTAACAGAGGGCTTTATGCACAATGCGCGCGGTTTCCCGCATACCACAAGGACGCATGTCAAAAGAAGAGGCCATTCAATTCGAGGGCGAGGTCGTCGAGACCCTGCCCAATACGACGTTTCGCGTCAAGCTCAAGACCGGACACGTCGTCACGGCCCATATTTCCGGAAAGATGCGTAAAAACTACATCCGCATCCTGACCGGCGACCAGGTCACGGTGGAGATGACCCCGTACGACTTGACCAAGGGCCGCATCGTCTACCGCGGGCGCTAATCAATGCGCTTCGCGCAACTGCTACGGGGTCGAGGCGACCCCGCCCATTAGGTGCTCGCTGCGCGAGCAGCCGGACTAAACCGTTAGCTTTCGTGTGACAGGAGCTTCGCAGGCTCGTCCGCCGCGCGGGTGTCGAGCTTGAGCTTCTCGCCGTCCTCGCTCAAGGAAACCTCGACATGTCCGCCGTTCACGAGTTTGCCGAACAGCAGCTCTTCGGCGAGCGGCCGTTTGATGAACTCCTGAATGACTCGAGCCATGGGCCGCGCACCCATCTTCGGGTCGTAGCCGCGTTTGGCGATCCAGCGTCGCGCCGGCTCATCCACCGAGATCGATACCCGCTTCTGCTCGAGCTGCGCCTCCGCCTCGACCAGCAGTTTGTCCACCACGCGCTCGATCGTGTCCTGGTCCAGCGAGCCGAACTGAATGACCGAATCCAGGCGATTGCGGAATTCCGGTGAGAACAGGCGCCTGATCGCCTCCATTCCATCCGCGCCCGTGTCCGATTGAGTGAATCCGATGCTGGGCCGGCTCATCTCGAACGCCCCTGCGTTGGTGGTCATCACGATGATGACATGACGGAAATCCGCCTTGCGGCCGTTGTTGTCGGTCAGCGTGCCGTGGTCCATGACCTGCAGCAGCAGATTGAAAACATCGGGGTGCGCCTTCTCGATCTCATCGAGCAACAGCACGCAATGCGGGTGCTTGGCGATCGCCTCGGTGAGCAATCCGCCCTGATCGAATCCAACGTAGCCGGGGGGCGCGCCGATGAGGCGCGACACCGTATGCCTCTCCATGTACTCGGACATGTCGAAGCGCACGAATTCCACTCCCATGGCAATGGCCAATTGACGCGTCACTTCGGTCTTGCCGACGCCCGTGGGACCCGAAAACAGGAAGGAGCCCACCGGCTTGCGCTGGTCCCCGAGACCCGAACGCGACATCTTGATCGCGGACGACAGAGCTTCGATCGCCCGGTCCTGGCCGAAAATCGTCAATTTCAGATTGCGCTCGAGGTTCTTGAGCACGTCGCGATCCGACAGCGAGACGTTCTTGGGCGGTATGCGTGCGATGCGCGCCACGACGTTCTCTATCTGGGTGACGGTGACCGACGTGGCGCGCTTCTCCACCGGCTGCAGACGCAGATTGGCGCCCGCCTCATCGACCACGTCGATGGCTTTGTCCGGCATGTGCCGATCGTTGATGTGGCGCGCCGCGAGCTCCGCGGCCGCGCGCAGCGCATCGTCCTCGTACTTGATGCCGTGATGTTCTTCGTACCGCGTCTTCAGGCCGCGAAGAATGTCCACCGTGTCGGAAACTGACGGTTCGGTGATGTCGATCTTCTGAAAACGCCGCGCCAGGGCATGATCCTTCTCGAAGATTCCGCGGTACTCGTTGTAAGTGGTCGAACCGATGCAGCGCAGGTCGCCGTTGGCGAGCGCGGGTTTGATCAGATTCGACGCATCCATCACGCCGCCCGAAGCCGCGCCGGCACCGATCACCGTGTGGATCTCGTCGATGAATAGAATCGCGCCCGGCTGCTTCTTCACCTCGGCAAGCACCGCCTTCAGCCGCTTTTCGAAATCGCCGCGATACTTGGTCCCGGCGACCAACGATCCCATGTCGAGCGAGTAGATGGTTGCGTCCAGGAGCACGTCGGGCACCTGGTTCTCGACGATCATGCGGGCGAGCCCCTCCGCGATCGCCGTTTTGCCGACGCCGGCCTCACCCACGTACAGGGGATTGTTCTTACGTCTGCGGCACAGGATCTCGATCGTGCGCTCGACCTCGAGCTTGCGGCCTATCAAAGGATCGATCTTGCCCCGGCGCGCCGACTCGTTCAGGTTCGTCGCGTACTTCTCCAAGGCATTGCCGCCGCTGTCGCCCTCGCGTTCGGCATCGGGAGAACCGCCCCCGTCCTCGCGCTCGCTGCGCTCCTCGCCGCCCGCCTTGGACAGGCCGTGCGCGATGAAATTGACCACATCCAGCCGGGACACATCCTGCATGCTGAGAAGATAGGCGGCGTGCGACTGCTTTTCGCTGAATATCGCCACGAGCACGTTGGCCACCGTGACCTCTTTCTTGCCGCTCGATTGGACGTGAAACACGGCGCGCTGCAGGACTCTCTGGAACCCGAGCGTGGGCTGCACGTCGCGGTCCTCGCCGGCCGGCAATCGGGGCGTGGTCTGGTCGATGAATTGCTTCAATTCGGTCTTGAGCTTCACGGTGTCCGCGCCGCAGGACTTCAGGACCTCCCTGACTTTAGGGGTATCCACGATCGCGAGCAGCAGATGCTCCACGGTCATGAACTCATGCCGCGCCTCGCGCGCGCCGGCAAACGCATCGTTCAAGCAGAATTCGAGTTCTTGACTTAGCACTTTAGGCCTCTTCTAACGTTGCCATCAGCGGATGCTGATGTTGTCTCGCGTAGGCGATCACCTGAGCCACCTTGGTCTCCGCAATCTCATAAGTAAAGACCCCACAGACTCCTTTGCCCTTGGTGTGGACTTCCAGCATAACGCGAGTTGCTTTCGTGCGGTCCATCGCAAAAAAACGCTGCAGGATATCGACCACGAACTCCATAGGAGTGTAGTCGTCATTGATCAGCACAACTTGATAGAGCGGCGGACGTTTGAGCTTAGGGGTCGCCTCTTCGACGACCAGTCCTGTTCCTTCCCGAACGCGTTCATTGTCACTCATGAATCATCAGTTTATAGGGTGCGCTACGACCGTTTACAAGACGTCCAAACTAAACCCGCCGAAAACCCCTTGTCGCCGAACGGTGTCACTTTATTTTAACAAGTAAAAACAATTGCTTGAGCGTTCAAGCGGGGACCCCGTATGATTACCGATCACAGTGACTATTCACAATACACATGGCTGATGCGCGCACACACGATTGGCTGTCCCGTCTGCAGGGCAACGGCCCGAGACTGACGTCGCTGGTCTTGGCGCTGCTCATCGGCGCCGAACTCGTGCAAATCGCCGTTTCGTTGTTCGGCGGCGGTCAGGTGCGCTCTCCGCAGCCCGTATCGACGAATACATCGATACGCGCCCCGCACGCCGGATTCGATGCCCAAAGCGTGATTTCCGCCCACCTCTTCGGGATTGCGGTCGCCGATCCGGCTACTCAGGACCCGGCCAATGCGCCGCAGTCGACCGCGAATCTCCTGCTGACCGGCACGATCGCGACCTCCGATCCCAAGCGCGGCGTCGCCATCATCAGCAGCGGAGGACCTGCCAAAGTGTATTCAGTTGGCGACAACGTCGGCGGCGCCTCCCTGCACTCGGTGTATCTGGACCGTGTCATCCTCGATCGCGGCGGCGCGTTGGAGACCTTACTGCTGCCGCGGCTGCTGGGCCCCGGCATGCGTGGGGCGGCCGTGGTACGCCGCACGGGCGGCGATCCGCGCACCGCGGCGGCCGTCGACAACATTCGCCGCATGGTTCAGAAGGATCCCGGTCTGCTCGATCAAGTCATGCGCACCGTGCCCTCATACGACAATGCCGCCGGCAAACTTCGCGGCTTCCGCGCCTATCCGGGGCAGAATCGGCAGATATTCTCCTCGTTGGGCCTCAAAGCGGGCGATTTGGTCACGGCGATCAACGGCACTCCGCTCGATGATCCGCAGCACAGCCAAGAGGTGTTCAATACCATTCAAACGTCCGATCATGTGACCGTGACGATCGAACGCGGGGGACAAAAGCAGGAAATCAGCTTGAATATCGCCCAGATCGCGGCCCAGGCCACCAAGGATCTCGCAGGAGATACGAGTCCGCCGGCCGGCGCGCCTGGCAACGCACCGGCCAGCGGGGCGACGCCGCCGCCCGTCCCGGTTCCCGGCAGCAGCAACGAGAATTCAAACGAATAGCGCGAGCCACGGTCGAAGCGTTCCACAGCACGAGTACCCAATGATGCCGAATTTAACCAATCTGCAACCCAAGGCCCGCATCGCCGCCATTCTGGCGCTGTCCGCGATGCTCGTGGCGCCGGCGTTGCCCGCGGCGCCCCCGGCCAAACGGGACGACGGCCCGACCATCACCCCCAACTACAAAGATGCCGACCTCAGTCAGATCATCCAGGCCGTGGCCGAAGTCACGGGCAAGAATTTCATCATCGATCCGCGCGTCAACGCCAAGGTCACCATGCTGTCGGCGACTCCCATGTCCCCGGCCCAGTTCTACGAGGCTTTCCTGGCGGTGCTGCAGGTCTACGGGTACGTCGCGGTGCCCGCCGGCAAAGTCATCAAGATCATTCCGAACACCGACCAGCGGCAAGTGCCGGCGAACGACTTGCCGAGCAGTGTGAGCTCCACTTCGGATGAAATTGTGACGCAGGTCATCTCTTTGAAGAATGTGAGCGCCGCCCAGCTGGTCCCGATGTTGCGCCCGCTCTTGCCGCAATACGCGCAACTGGCGCCGTATGCCAGCGGCAACATGCTCATCATCTCGGACCGCGCCAGCAACGTGAGCCGGCTGATGCGCATCATCGAGCGCATCGATGAAAGCGGCGACGAGCCCATCGACGTGATTGCGCTGCACAATGCCAGCGCCACCGACGTCGTGCGCATCATCACCTCGCTGAATCAGGGCCAGGCTGCCGAGGGCGGCGGCGCATTGGTCAAGGCGGTTGCCGACGAACGCACCAACAGTGTCTTGCTGAGCGGCGAGAAGTCGCAACGCCTGAAGCTCAAGACGCTGATCTTCAATATGGATACTCCGCTGTCGACCGGCGGGGACACCGTGGTCAGGTATTTGCGCTACGCCGATGCCGAGAAAATCGCCGACAAGCTCAAGGGCCAGGCCACGGCCACGGCCAAGGCTCAGGGCGGCCCCGCCCCCGGGCCCACCAGCGGCGGTGGCGGCACGCCGAATATCGATGCCAGCGTCACCATCTGGGCGGACGTCTCGACCAACGCGCTGATCATCACGGCGCCGCCTAAGATCATGAAGTCGCTGATGGCGGTCATCGACAAACTCGATATTCGCCGCGCGCAGGTCCAGGTCGAAGCCCTCATCGTCGAGGTGGACATCAACAAGAGTGCCAATCTGGGCGTGCAGTGGCTCCTGTACGGCCAAGGGAGCTCCACCGTGCCGGCCGGCATCATCAATCTGCCGGGCGCGGGCACCAGCATCGTCGATTTGGCGGCCGCAGCCCTGAGCGGCGGCACCACCACGACGGCGACGACGGGGGTCACCACCCCCATCAGCAGCTCGACCGTGGGGGTGGGTGCCACGGTCGCGGTCGGCCGCGTCACGAACAACGGCACGAGCTTCGCCGCCCTGGTGCAGGCGCTGCGCAGCGATGGCACCAGCAATATCATCTCCGCCCCGTCGCTCATTACCATGAACAACGAGGAAGCCGAGGTCAAGGTCACGCAGGAGATACCGCTGATCACCGGCTCCTACACCAGTTCTACCGCCAGCGTCGCAGGTACCACCAGCCCCTTCGAAACGATTCAGCGCGAGGAGGTGGGCACCATTATCAAGGTCACCCCGCACATCAACGAAGGCAATTCGGTGCAACTCAAGATAGAACAGGAAGATTCCTCGCCCGGAGCGAAGCTGACGGATTCGGCCGATATCTCGACCAACAAGCGCTCCATCAAGACCACCGTGCTGATCGAGGACGGCGGCATCATCGTGCTCGGCGGCCTGATGTCGGATACGGTGACCGAGAGCGAGGATCGTGTTCCGGTACTCGGCGCCATTCCGCTATTGGGCAATCTGTTCAAGTCGCGCAGCGGCTCCCGCCAGAAGAAGGACCTGCTGGTGTTCATCCGCCCTAAGATACTGCGCGATGCCGAGGCCACCGAGAGCACCAGCGAAGAGAAGTACAATCAACTCCGGCAGGAACAGAGAACCCTCAACGGCGGACACATCACGCTGCTGCCGGGCCAGAAGCAACCCTCCGTCCCGGCAATGCCGCCCGGGTCCGGGCTACCGGCTGCTCCGCCGTCAGGCGCCAACGAGCAGGGAGCGACGCCCAACAGGCCGCCGCCGGCGTCCCCGCCCGCCGCCACGCCTGCCGCCCCGGCAGCACCTGCGCCTACCGCGCCTGCATCTGCCGCGCCTGCGCCCACCGTGCCTCCATCCACCGCGCCTTCGCCGGCGCCCGCGCCCTCTCCATGAGCGCCGAACTCAAAGATGCGGGCGAGCTGCGGAAGCTTTCGTTTCCGTTCGCGAAGCGTCACGGAGTCCTGGTCCGCGGCATTGTCGACGGCGTGGCGGACACCGTGTGTCGGCCCGGCGTCACTCCCCAATGCCTGGCCGAAGTGCGCCGCTTCGTCGGCGTTCCCTTGAAACTCGAACGCGTATCGGTCGAATCCTTCGATTCATTGCTGCGCATCGCCTATGAGGCGGGGTCCGGCGCCGCCATGCAGATGCTCGAAGGCTTGGACGACAATACCGATCTCGCGCATCTGGCCGAGGACATCCCGGAGTCCTCCGACCTGCTGGAGAGCGATGACGAAGCGCCCATCATCCGCTTGATCAATGCCCTGCTCACCCAGGCGGTCAAGGAAAACGCTTCGGACATCCACATCGAGCCCTACGAGAACCGCCTCGTCATCCGATTCCGCGTCGATGGCGTGCTGCGCGAGGTGCTGCAGACCAAGCGCGCCGTGGCGCCGCTGGTGGTTTCGCGCATCAAAGTCATGTCCAAGCTCGACATCGCCGAGCGGCGCCTGCCCCAGGACGGCCGCATTTCGCTGCGCATCGCCGGGCGCGCCGTCGATGTGCGCGTCTCCACCCTGCCCTCGGGACACGGTGAGCGGGTGGTGCTGCGCCTCCTGGACAAGCAGGCCGGACGCATCGAACTCACCTCGCTGGGTATGGACCCGCGCACCCAGGAGACGATGGACGAGATCATCCACAAGCCGCACGGCATCATTCTGGTGACCGGGCCCACCGGATCCGGCAAGACCACGACGCTGTACGCCGCCCTGGAACGCATCAACGACAACACCCGAAACGTCATGACGGTGGAAGACCCCATCGAGTACTACATCGACGGCATCGGGCAGACTCAGGTGAACACCAAGGTCGAAATGACGTTCGCGCGCGGCCTGCGCGCCATCTTGAGACAGGACCCCGACGTGGTGATGGTGGGCGAAATTCGCGATCTCGAGACCGCCCAAATCGCGGTGCAGGCGAGCTTGACCGGCCACTTAGTGCTCTCCACCCTGCACACCAACACCGCGGTGGGCGCGGTGACGCGGTTGCGCGACATGGGAATCGAACCCTTCCTGCTGTCATCGAGCCTGATCGGGGTGCTGGCGCAGCGCCTGGTTCGGGTGCTCAACCCGGAAACGCGGGAACCGTTCATCGCCGGCGAGTACGAACGCCGCCTTCTGAATCTCGAACCGAAGGGCAGTCCCGTCGAGCTGTACCGGCCGAGCAATGAACCGGGCAGCGGCTACCGCGGCCGCACCGGAATCTACGAGCTCATCGCCGTCGACGATCACATGCGCACCATGATTCATGACGGCTCCGCCGAGCAGGACTTGGAGCGCTACGCCCGCACGGCGAGTCCCGGCATCCGCGACGATGGCCGCAGAAAGGTGATGGCAGGCGAAACGACGCTCGAAGAAGTGCTGCGCGTCACCCGTGAAGACTAGCTAGGAGGCTCCTGATGGGCGCGTTCGAGTACACCGCTCTCGATGCCCAGGGGAAGGAGCGCAAGGGGCTGATCGAGGGCGACACGCCCAAGCACGTGCGCCAGCTGCTGCGCGACAAGCAGTTGCTGCCGGTGGATATCCAGGAAACGGCCCAGCGCGAGCAAAGAAAGGGCAAGAGCCCCCGGCTCTGGCGCCGCGGTCTATCGACTCTGGATCTGGCCCTGCTGACGCGCCAGCTGGCCACTTTGCTGCGCTCCGGCCTGCCGCTCGAGGAAACCTTGGCGGCGGTCGCCGAACAAACCGAAAAGCCCCGCGTCCAGCGCATCATCTTGGGCGTCCGCAGCAAAGTCGTCGAAGGTCACCCCCTGGCCGACGGCCTGCGGGACTTTCCACAGGCGTTTCCTGAAATCTATCGTGCGACGGTGTCCGCCGGCGAGCAGTCCGGCAAACTCGATTCCGTGCTCGAACGGCTGTCGGACTACACCGAATCGCGCCAGGTGATGGGCCAGCAAGTCAGCAACGCGCTGGTCTACCCCACCGTGCTGATGGTCCTCTCCTTCGCCATCGTGTCCTTCCTGCTGGCGTACGTGGTGCCGCAGGTGGTCGCGGTGTTCGAATCCGGGCACCAGGAGCTGCCGATAGCGACCCGCATCCTCATCGGCATGAGCGACCTCATCCGCCACTATTGGTTCTACGCCCTGATCGCGATCGGAGCCGCCACCTGGGGATTCTTGCGCTGGCTCAAGGCGCCCGAGGCGCGCTTGCGATTCGACCGCTTCCTGCTGCGGGTGCCGCTGGCGGGCAAGCTCATTCGGGGCCTCAATACCGCCCGGTTCTCGCGCACCTTCAGCATCCTCACCGCGAGCGCGGTTCCCGTGCTCGAAGCGCTCAGGATCTCCGCCGAGGTCGTCAACAGCCTGCCCATGAAGCAGGCGGTCGAGGAGGCCGCCCTGCGGGTCCGTGAGGGAGCTCCCATCGGCAAGTCGCTCGCCGCGCGCAAACTCTTCCCCCCCATGATGATCCACCTGATCAGCAGCGGCGAAAGCAGCGGCGAGTTGGAAAAGATGCTCGAGCGGGCGGCGACGAATCAGGAACGCGAAATGGACGGCCTGCTGTCGACCATGACCAACCTGCTGGGGCCGTTCATGGTGGTGTTCATGGGAGGGGTGGTCATGTTCATCGTCATCGCGCTGCTGCTGCCGATATTTCAACTCAACGACCTTGTCAAATAACCGTGCGGCAGTCAAATGTCGGACTGTGCGCCAGGGTATTGCGCCTGAGCTGCCTTTCCGTTTATAACCCGCGCGTGTCAGTTCACCGTCGAAGAGCCATTTCGTAGCATGAGCGAAAAGCCCGAATCGGACGAATTCGAGGAAGAGGACGCCGAAGATGCGGCTCCCGGCGGCGATGAAGTCGACGTCGATCACATCATGCGCGACGTCGAGTCGCAGCGCCGCCGCGCGCCGAAAGGGGCGGAACCGGCCTGGCGCCGCCTGGAACGCGTGATGGAAGAAAGGCGTACCGCCGAGCTCTTGAGCGATTTCGACGATTACGAGATCGCGGATCCGAACGACGAGGGCATTTCCGCGCGCGCCGATCAGGACGGCTCGGGCGAGCCGGCGGCGCATGCGGAAAAGACCGCACGAAAGAAAAAGAAGCTGCGCTAGATTTCGTCGTTCTTCGCAAACCGGCCGATGTGATCGGCCGCCCTGAAGGCGAGCGCCTGGATGGTCATGGTCGGCTGCCCTCTCCCCGAGGTCACGAAGCTCGACCCGTCGCACAGAAAAAGATTCCGCACATCGTGGGTGCGGTGATACTTGTCGATCACCGAGACGGCCGGATCATTTCCCATCCTGCAGGTGCCCAACAGATGGACCCCCGATTTGTTCTCTTCGACAGCGTCGCGCCAAACCTTTTGCGCGCCGGCCGCGTGCATGATCTCTACCTGGCGGTCTTGGAGAAAGCGCGCGAACGCAAGATCGTCGGGATGGTCCTTGTACGTGACTCGTATGGCGGGAATCCCCCAGGAGTCCTTCAGCGTGGGATCGATGCTCACGCTGTTGGCTTCCACCGGCAGCGAAGTCGTGTGGCCGGTGGACACCATGGATCGCGGGAACGCCTCGATGCGCGCCTTGAATTCGGCTCCCCACAGGGGTAATTCGCCGCCGCTCGACATGGCCCAGATGGCCGGCTGCGGATTGATGCGCCCATCGATGCCGCCGCCGCCGTAAAATCCGCGCTTCGGATCGGCGTCGTAGAAATCGTGCACGATGCGCGTCACCTGCACGCTCTTGTACTCGTTGAGTTCGTGTTCGAAGACCGCGTGCGCCGACGCACCCTGATTGAACATGAGGTACTTGCCGACCAGTCCACTGGAATTAGCCAGCCCCTGGGGGAAGCGGCTGCTGGTGGAATTCAACAGCAGGCGCGCAGTCTCCGCTCCATTGGCGCACATGACCACCGCCCGGGCCTTCTGGAAGTGATCGCGCTTGTCGCGATCGAAGTAATGCACGCCGGTGGCGCGCCCCTTCGAATCGGTCGCCACGTGGTATACATAACTGTCGGAGCGCACTTCGCAGCGCCCAGTCGCCTCGGCCTCCGGAATCATGGTGTACAGGGAGGAAGACTTCGCCCGCGCCTCGCAGCCGAAGCCCATGCAGAAACCGCAGTGGATGCAGGCCGGACGGCCGCGAAACGGCTGCGATGCGATGGCCATGGGGGCAGGAAAGGGGTGCAGCCCCAACTTGCGGGCGCCGCGCTCGAGCAGCACCCCCGAAGACTTCACCGGCAGCGGCGGCATGGGATAGGGCTTGGTGCGGGGCGGATCGAAGGGGCTGGCGTAGGCGAGGCCCGACACCCCGACCTCCCATTCCACCTTGGTGTAGTACGGCTCCAACTCCTGATAGGTGATCGGCCAATCGGCAAAACCCGTACCGGGAATCGCGCCGAGGACGCTGCGCTCGTGAAAATCGATTTCGTGAAAGCGCCAGAAATTCGCGGTGAAGTGGTTGCTGCTGCCGCCGACCAGGCGCGCATACAGCGCAGGCTGATCGCCGCGCGCGAGCGTCGCCGCGACGTCGGGACTGTTGCGGAAGCTTTGCGGGCTAACCTTAGGATCGACTGTGATTCCGCTGAGAAAGAAATACTTCAATTCGTCGTGCTCGAAATCGGCCGGCGAGTAGCGTGGTCCCTGTTCGAATACCAGCACGCTGAATCCCGCTTGGGACAATTCGCGCGCCATCACCCCGCCCGAGGCGCCGGAGCCAACCACCACGAAATCCACGGTCTCGTGCGATTCGAATCGCCGCGCCGTCATACGCTCTTCTCCGAATGCGGGACGAAGCCGGCATATTCGCGGTCGTAGTAGCCGAAGGGCGGCGTGAATGCGTGCTGATCGGCGAAGCCCATCATCCTCCAACCGGATCCCTGAAAATTGCCGCCGTACTTGGGCGCGGAGAACATCCCGAGCAGGGTCAGCGCGCGGACGGCATCGAAGAACGCCGTCTTCTCGATGGTCTTGAGGTAGGCGATCTGCGCGTCCGAGCCCGTCGTTGCGAACGATGCGTGCGCGGGATTCGATGCGTGAAAGGCCGTCTGGAATTGCGCTAGTCCGCTTCGAAAATCCCCCGCCCAGCCGGAGAAGAACGTGGCCAGCGCTCGATCGATGAACCGTACCGCGTGCGCCTCCCGGGCACCGGGCGTCGCCCCGCTGGGAACGATTTGCGCTGCGATGGCGTCGATGTCGGCCGCATCGGCGGCGCTCAAGAACTCGAATCCCGACGGCGCGGAGGCCGAGGACGCCTCTTCGGCGTGATGTGCGGCATCCGCGATCGCAGGCCAATGCGCCGCGATCCACGCTCCCGTCAGCAATCCGCCGCTCGAAAGTAGAAACGAACGCCGAGAGTTGCCGTCTTGATCGCCGGTCGAATTCATTTGGTCTCCTCGACCTAATGCTACCTCAGATTTCTTTGCGCCTGGCGAATCAGCCCACATGATCGGCCGCGCGTGCATGCCCTACCGCGAAGCGAAATCCAAAACGTTCGCACTATTTTGGATCTTCCGTGAGTGTGTTCTCTCATGAGCATAGGTATCGCAGCGCAGAACGCCTCAGAGGCGAAGGCTTGAAGCTTAACTGGACTTCGCAAGTAGACGCGCGTAAGCCCAGAACCTGGACAAGGGAATTTATCGTCCGCCAGACTTTGGCAGCGCACAGCATAGATGGGCGCGGTTTTAGTCGCAGCTGCCAGGGTCAGTCGGACGACTTACAAAGTTCAACAACCGACGCCAGGGGGATGGCATGACCAATCGCAATTCCGCGTTCGCGCCGCTTAGCGCGATTGTGGTCGCCGCATTTTTCAGCTTCGGATACATCGGTACTGCTTCTGCAGAACCTCCTGATCACGGCGTAAGAATCGGCCATTTTTATTCCGCTTGGGTTTCAACCCAATCGTACGATGCGGGAAGCGTCGTTACGTACGCGGGCGCGAGCTACATCAGCCTTGTGAAGAACAGGGGTGTTGCGCCGAACAAGAAAACAGGGGACTGGGCGATTTTGGATGCGCCGGGTGCTACGGGTCCGCAAGGTCCGATTGGCCTCACGGGCGATACCGGTGCGACGGGTGCAACGGGTGCGACCGGACCTCAGGGCTTGCCCGGCCTCCCTGGACCGCAAGGGCCGATTGGGCTCAGGGGCGCGACCGGAGCTACCGGCCCAGCGGGCCCGACGGGACCTCGGGGATCAGCCGGTCCGGTTGGCCCGGTAGGTCCGGCGGGTCGAGTAGGTGCAACGGGACCGGCAGGTGCAACAGGTCCGGCGGGCGCCCTGCCTACGTGTACGCCGCCGGACGTTGCCGTCCTGTACCAGGGGAAGTTTATTTGCAAGTCAGCCATCCCCCACTTTACGGTGAACGGCGACGGGACCGTGACGGACAATCAGACCGGACTGATGTGGGAGATGCAAACCAGCGCCTGTACCGGTGAAGTGACCTGTTATACCAACGTGTACAAGTGGAGCGGCTCGGGCATCGTGGCGGACGGGAGTCTGTTCTATGTTTTCATAGCCGCGCTCAATGGCGGGGATTACTACAGTCCCTCCGCCGGGCTGGATGTCAGTGCGGCGCCGGGGACCTGCTTTGCCAACCACTGCGACTGGCGGATTCCCACCTTGGCGGAACTGCAGACGATTTATAACCTAGCTTGTAGTTCAGCTCCGTGTATCGACCCCGCCTTCGGACCGACGGAGCCGTACGACTACTGGACGTCCAGCACTCTGGAGAGCAATCCGAGTTGGGCGTGGAACGTCAACTTCGGCAGCGACGCCCGCGGCTACTTGTTCAAGCAGGTCGGCGCCTGGGCGCGCGCGGTTCGTAGCGGCCGGTGATCGGGCAGCCGATATTGTACGCATCGCACGCCAAGACAGCCGCGTTCACGGCGGAGACGGACAAGTTCAGGAACTACGCCTCCGCCTGGCGCGACCGCTGGAACAGCGTGATGGAACTATTCATGGCGGGCGGTGATTACGCCGCGTCGGAGGTCCCGTTCCCGGAAGGCTCACCCGAAGAGATCTAAAATGGAGGTAATCGTCCTTCTTCAATACCACGGATCACGAAGGATGGCCTGCGGATCCTCGGGAACGGAGGCCAGCCTAAGCTCAATATCCGCCAGATCCGCCAAACCGGCGGCTCTCACCTTGGTGGTGTATACGGAGTCTTGAAGGTTGTTCTTGGCTAGCTCGTCACCATGCAGAGCAGCCAGCTTTATCCAAGCATAACCACGCGCGAGATCGGCAGGCACTCCTCTGCCGTGCTTTATCATGACGCCGACGTTGTTCTGACTCAGCGCGACCCCCCGCTTTGCACCCAGCAAATAGATTTGGAACGCGCGAGGGTAATCACTGGCTATGGGAGGGCATCCTTTATCGTAGATGTAGCCGAGATTCACCGCCGCATCGGCGTATCCATGGACGAGCGATTGGTTGAGGAACTTCGCGGCTTTCTCACAATCATGAGCTCGGCCTTTGGCGTCGAAGTATCGCATCGCAAGCTTCCACAGATAGAAACTGTTAGTGGGGTCACAGCGCACCGCCCGCTCGATGTAGTCGGCCGCTCGTTCCGCATCTCCGCCTACATCGATTCCCTTGTCGTATACAGCCGATAAGTCAATCCATGATTGACAGCTACCTTGTTGGTTAGCGCGTTCCCAGTAGCGCATCGCCGTCGCTGTATCTTGTGGAAACGCTTCTGCAAGGTCCGAGGGCATCTGATTAGCGCCACCCAAGGCGGTTGCAAACAGGTAGTTGCGGATCTTGTCATCAGCCGAAAGCTCCCCGAGCAGAGTGCTCGCGCTGCCATCTCCAGTGTCACTCAGCTCCTTCAATATTTCGAATGCCTTCCTCGAACTCTGTGGCACGCCGTCACCAACGATATGCAACTCGGCTACGATCAGTTTGGCTTGTGAGTCGCCGAGCGCCGCTGCCTTATTCAGTAGCCATACGGCCTTGTCCCTATCGGCGTTGATTCCATGAGCTCCGGAGTGGTATATCGCTGCTTCCTCGATGAGGCACAGGGTGCAACCGCTTTGCCTGCCCTCTTCAAGCCACGCGATCCCCTCGTTGGCATCGGCTGGGCCGCCACGTCCCCAGAAGCTCATATCGGCCAGATTCACGTATGACCATGGATTGTGTTGGCGCGACGCTGTTTGGAAGTATTCATGGGCTTTTCTATCGTCTCTAGTAACACCAAGGCCGTCTAGATACATTAGCCCTAGATTGTTGGTTGCCCACGCGTGATGTTCATTAAAGGCGATCTCGTAGTACTTGAGCGCCAACGTGTAGTTGGGCTCCGCGCTTTCCAGATGATAGTAGCGGCCCAGGCGGAACGCTGCCTCGGCATCTCCAGCATCGACCATCTTCTCCATAGTTGCGATAGCGGCGCTTTGTGCGTTTGTGTCGGATGCCGCATAAACAGTTTTCATGGCCATCGACACGGCCTCTCCTGAGCTCAAGACGATTCGTCGATATGCTCCCGGATCAAGCGTTATTGCGTGTTGTCGTGCAAAGTACGGCGGGAGATACATATAGCCCACATAGCAGAGAGTAAGGCCAATGAAAATTGCCGCGGCCGCGGGGAGGACCCATTGCCGATTCGAACTGTCCGTGTCAGGTACTGGCCCTTGATTCATGCCATCTGGGCCCCGCGTCTCGTCCTCCTTCGAAAACCGGCTCCACGCAGCTGCCAATGCAAATACACCCACGGCGACAGCGACAATCTCTTGGATTTCAGGGAAGTGACTCATCATGGCTAGCGATCACAGTCCGAAAATATCAATATGCGCGTAGTGGTCCGACCGAACCATGACTTATGTCGGCTTTCAGAAATATTGGCCCTTCCATGGAGAGGCCGATTCCGCTGCCTCAGCCGGCCTAATGCGCTCATTGGACGCCCACTCTCGGCTAAAGCGAATGGGCTCGCCGCATAAGGGAATCTGGGTGCCCGATAGGTGCCGTTCGCAAGTATCCGCTTCGGGTCCGAGGGCGGACGAACAGCCGATTTTCCAGGCGTCGTCTCCAGGCGGCCGGGAGCCGTCGGTGGACAGGTTGAACTGGCCACTGCTTAGCTGCCGTTCGCCGCTTCCAGTAGATATAATGGATGCGGAGTAAAGTTGACCGTGAGGGTGGAAAATTATCATGGCTGGATCACATCCGATTTCCGACTGGTCTCTCGCGCAAATCAACGTGGGTCGACTCGTAGCTCCGCACGGTGATCCCCGGGTGGCGCCTTTTTTTGATGCGTTAGATCGGGTCAATGCCCTGGCTGAGCGCTCGCCAGGCTTCGTGTGGCGGCTGCAGAGCGACACCGGCAACGCTACCGATATTCAGACGACGTCCGATCCACTTTTCCTCGTAAACATGTCGCTTTGGTCGGATGCGGAGGCGCTGTTTGAATTCGTCTATCGAAGCGCGCATACGCCAGAGATGGCGAGGAGGCGGGAATATTTCGAGCGCTTTGAGGGTGCATATCAGGCTCTTTGGTGGGTGCCCGCAGGTCACGTGCCCGATGTAGATGAGGGGCTATCCCGCCTGTGGCGGCTCGATCGATATGGACCGACGCGCGAAGCGTTTACTTTCAAGATGCGGTTCCCGACTCCGGGCCTTCCAGGCTCTCCCAAGGACATGGAACCCGATCCCTGGTGCATGGGCCGGGCATAAGAGCCGACGTTCGCGAGAAACTGCTTCGGGTCCGATGAGACTCATTCCCGGCAGCCGGCCTATTGGACACTAACGCCGCTTCGCTTTGCCAGGCGATCGCGGCACGGTACCCTTCGAGGCGACAAATTCCCAGGCCATACGCAGAGTCTGCTCGAGCTCCACGCGGGAAATCTTGGACAACCGAATCAGCATCGTTGCATGCGGAGCGTAGTGATCGGTGACGTAGTAGATCATCGGCGACTTCTTGAGCAAAGCAGCACGCCGCTCGGTGCTCATCGCAACCACGACACTATTGACCTCCGCAGATTTGTTTACGGGCGTGCAAGCCAGCATTTGGCCATGCAACTTCAGCGCCCGGGCCCCGTAATACGGGCTGTCCTTGACATCAGGAAGCTTGAGTCCAACCTCGAAGACGGAATCCATGCCGATAGAGGCGCCGCCCATAGTGAATACCCTCTGTATAGCAGTTCCGCCGGAATTGGACCCTTGATGCGGGCGATGCTATGCCCCGCACCCGCCGTAGGCTACGCCAAGATGTTGGCGCCGCAAAGGTGCGCGCCACCCCAGCAAACCCACTGGAATGGCTTTGTGATCGACGATTGGAGGACGGACAGCAGATGTACAGGACAGGCAGATACGGGGCCGAAATCGGACTACGTATGTCAGATCGACCCTGAGCTCTTACATGCTAGGTTAGGAGGACTTGCGCAGACGGGGGCGTCCTCCGCGCTTGCCATTTTCGCGCGAACTGGACGCTTTGCGCGCGGAGGTTCTCGATCCTGCGTGGCGCGCCAATTCACTCATCCAAGTCTTCGAGCCGAAGATACCGCTCGCGAGACCCGCCACGCTGAGATCCGCGTCCAGCGCTTCCCAATGCAGTCCGGTTCCCAAGGGACTCAATTGCACCTTCGCCAGTTGATTGGGAGTCGCCCGCTTCAAGCCCTGCAGCAACTTCGGCGGCAACATCAGAATCACCCCATTTGTCAGTTCGATTACCAGTCGTGCTTTGCCAACGTCATAATATGCTTTGGCGGCCCGGGGTTGCGCCGCAAGACGAGCTTCACCAGCCTTTGTCGCTGAGTTATACGAACGCGCCAGTTCGTCATCTATCCAGTCGCCCATGAATTTCGCTCTATTTTTGCACTAGTATCGTTCGGTGCTCGAATACCGCCCTCAATGCTTTCGCCAAATCCGATTTCTTCATGCATCGGTTATCGACGAGGCGAGGATGTCCGCCGTCCTCACCTAGGTCGATTTTGGCTTCTGCTTCTGCCGAAAACACATGCACATGAGGCGGTGGGTGATCGTTAGGCCAAATGACGAACCGAAGACCATCAATTCGCAGTACTGTCGGCATAGGATAATAACCTATCTGTTAGGTTAATTCAATAATTCCCAAGTAATGGCTCTTGACGATGGTCGCTCAGCGAAAATTGCGCGACGCCACTGTGAGATCTCCCAGCATCTCCGAGAGATTGGTCAGCCGCTGCGCGATCACATGCTGTACATCGCCTTCCCGCTGCAGCTTGCCCTGCACCTCGAGCAGGCGCGACTCGAGCAGTGCCGCGCGCTGCGTTTCGGCCACGCGGTTCCACACGATCAAATTCACGTAGCCGGTTTCGTCCTCCATGGTGACGAAGGTGACGCCCCCTGCACTACCCGGCCGCTGGCGCGTGATGACGAGGCCCGCCGTCCTCACCCATTTCCCATTCGGCAATTCCCAGAGTTCCTGGGTCGGCAACACGCCTCGCCGCCGCAGCTTCTCCCGCAGCAGGCACAGCGGATGACGGCGCAGGGTAAGACCGGTACTGCCATAGTCGGCGATGATGTCTTGGCCCTCTCGCGGCGCTTTCAGCAGCGGGATGCCTTCCGGCTGCACCGTGGCGGCGGGCAACAGAGGCAGCACCCGCTCCACGCCGGTGACCTGCCACACCGCGCGGTGCCGGTGTCCCGTCAGACCGCGCAGCGCGTCGGCGGCAGCGAGCGCCTCCAGATCCCGCCTGTCCAGCCCTCCCCGCTCCGCGAGATCGGCGATGCCGTCAAAAGCGCGCGAGGCGCGCGCAGCGAGCAGCCGAACCGCTCCCTCGCTCGATAACTGCTTCACCAGCCGCAAGCCCAGACGCAGTGCCGGCCGGCCATCGGGCCCCCGCTCGAGCGTGCAATCCCAGTCGCTCACCGCCGCATCGACGGCGCGCACTTCCACGCCATGAACGCGTGCATCGCGCACCAACTGCGCCGGTGCATAGAAGCCCATCGGCTGACTGTTGATGAGCGCCGCGCAGAATGCCGCGGGCTCGTAATGCTTCAGCCACGCCGACGTATAGACCAGCAGGGCGAAGCTCGCGGCGTGGGAATTGTGAACGATGAAGTTATTCGCCAGAAAATTATGATCGCCTTCGATCTGCAAATCATATGTTTCCTGATTTCCGACTGCCTCGATTCCCACAACTCTGTCCCAATAGACATCGGAGCCTGGCAGGTGCGAGACCGGCAAGGAACGCGCAGTTGCGAGCATGTCGCCGACCTTGAGCTTTCCCAGCTGCAGCCAACCCGCCATGGTCATGAAGGGGTGTTCCGCCGTCGCGACAATCTCGTGGCCGAGAGCCGTGCGTAGACGCAGTACGGGCTTCGTGCCGCTTCGCATCACGCGCAGTACTTTGCGCTTCCTTAAACGCAGATCAGCATCGCACGCAAGCGTGTGATCGAGACGCGCTTGTCCCTGGACGACTTCATCGATGGTCACCCATCTGCCGGTATCGGCATCCACTACGCGCGTCTCGCCGACGACGCATTCCGGAAATCCGTATTCGCCGAATCCCAATATCTGATTGAATATCTGCTGCGCGAAGCTCTCCGGGTACCCCCGCTCCCGCATGCCGTCGATCAAGCGGCGCTGAAAGGGCTCCAAGCCGCCCTTGCGTTTCCAGGCCGCCATCGCGCGGCGCAGCCCGTCCGCCTCGCCCGGCGAGAAGCCGGCGGCGACGATCGCCAGTTGCATGACCTGCTCTTGAAAAATGGGCACGCCCAGGGTGCGCTTGAGCACCGCCTCGACCTGCTCGCTGGGGTAGGTCACCGCCTCCTCGCCGCTGCGGCGGCGCAAGTACGGATGCACCATCTCCCCTTGGATCGGGCCGGGGCGCACGATGGCCACTTCGATCACCAGATCGTAGTAATTTTTCGGCCGCAGGCGCGGCAGCATGGACATTTGCGCGCGGGATTCGATTTGAAACACGCCCGTGGTATCGGCGCGGCAAATCATCTCGTACACGGCCGCATCCTCGCCAGGCACCGTCGCCAGATCGAGATCACGCGAGGAGGCGGAGGAGCCGCCGAATCGGTTGACCAGATCGAATGCGCGGCGCAGCGCGCTCAGCATCCCCAGGCCGAGCACATCCACTTTCAGCAGCCCCAGCGCATCGAGATCGTCCTTGTCCCACTCGATCACCGTGCGATCGGGCATCGCCGCATTCTCGATGGGCACGAGTTCATCCAAACGCCCGCGTGCGATCACGAAGCCGCCCACATGCTGCGAAAGATGGCGGGGAAAGCCCAGGATCTGCGCCGCGAGCGCGATGAGGCGTGCGATCACGGGGTCCTCGGGGTCGAAACCGGAGGCGCGGATGCGATCAGGATCGATGCGCTCGCCATCCCACCATTGCATGCCGCGGGCGAGCGTATCGACCTGCGCGAGATCGAGCCCCAGTGCCTTGCCGACGTCCCGCAGAGCGCTGCGCGGGCGGTAGCAAATGACGGTGGCCGCCAGCGCCGCCCGTTCGCGGCCATACTTGCCGTAGATATACTGAATCACCTCCTCGCGCCGTTCGTGTTCGAAGTCCACGTCGATATCGGGCGGCTCGTTGCGTTCCTTGGAAATGAAGCGCTCGAACAACATGGCCATGCGCGAAGGATCGACCTCGGTGATCTTGAGGCAGTAACAGACGGTGGAGTTGGCCGCGGAGCCGCGGCCTTGGCAAAGTATTCCCTGCGAACGCGCGAATTGAACGACATCGTGCACGGTCAGAAAAAACGGCTCGAACCTGAGCTCGGCGATCAGGCGCAATTCGTGCTCGATGTTGGCGAGCACGGCGGGAGGCGCACCCGCCGGCCAGCGCTGCGCGCAGCCGCGCATCGTCAGCGCGCGCAGATGACTCGTGGGCGTGGCGCCGGCAGGCACGATTTCCTCGGGGTACTCGTAGCGCAGCTCGTCGAGCTTGAAAGTGCAGCGCTCCGCGATCTTCAGCGTTTGCGCGAGCAGCGGCGCGGGATACAGCTCGCGCAGGCGCTGCACGGGCCGCAAACAGCGCTCGCCGTTCGGGAATACGGCATACCCCGCGGCTTGGAGCGGCTTCCCTAAACGAATCGCCGTCAATACATCTTGCAGGGCGCGGCGGCCGCGGCGATGCATGTGCACATCGCCCGCAGCTACGCACGGCACATCGAGCAGCCGGCCGAGTGCTTCCAGCAGCTCCAAGCGGCGCATGTCGAAGCCGCCGGTCAGGAGCTCGACGCCCAGCCATAATCGTCCCGCGAATCGTTCGCGCAGCCATCGGCCGTCCTCTTCCCGGCGCTGCAACGAGGCTCTGTCCGTACGCGGCAGCCAGATGATCAGGCAGCCATCGAGAGCATTCTCGAGATCGGTGCGCGTCAGCGTGTAGCGGCCTTTGACATCGGCGCGGCGGGCCCGGCTGATCAAGCGGCTCATGGCGCCATAGCTCGCGCGATCGGTGGCGAGCGCCACGAGCTTGAGCTCATCGATGCAGGTGAGTTCCGTGCCGATGATCAGCGGCAGGCCGTGCTGCCGGGCGGCGGTGTGGGCGCGTACCACTCCCGCCAGTGTGCATTCATCGGTGAGTGCCAGTCCCCGATAGCCCAATTGCTTGGCCTGTTCGACCAATTCTTCGGGATGCGAAGCACCGCGTAAGAACGAGAAATTGCTCAAGGCATGGAGTTCGGCGTACATGAACCGCTCAAGCGAATACTCCATGCACGTACCAGCGCTTGGATCGCCGCTCCTGAAAAATCCAGAGCTTTGGGCCCTGTGGTCGGTGCGTGCCGCAGCTGCGGCGGGCAACATAGTAATCGCGCGCCACGCCCCGGCCGTCCCACCAGCCGCTCTCGATGCGTTCCGGACCCTGTTCCAGAACCCAGTCGGAGCCTAAGAGCAACGGCGCGTCGAGCAGCCACACGGGGCGCGGCATGCCGTCGCCCACCCTTGAGCCGGTCATCGTCTCGCCCATGCGCGAGGCTGTGGCCAGCGACAGTTCGTGGACGCGCCGCCAGGCCGCTTCGGGCCGATGTTCCGGGATGGAGGCCACCCCATACACCGCATCCTCGCCCAGGCGCGCGCGCAGACGTTCCACCAACTGCGGCGCCGTATCGCGGCCGCCGGTGCCAGCCAATCCGGCAAAGATATCGAGCGAGGCGGCCGACAGCGGCTGCAAGGAACCGGAAATCAATTCCATGCCTTTGACCGGGGCCCGAAGCTCGAGCCGTCCCAGTTTTTGACCCAGCACATCCGTCAAACGGCGGCGTTCGCCCGTGATGCTCGCCAGCCCCGCATGCATGTAGGTCGCGGTCCCCGCACGATGCTGGAGCTTCAGCCGCAGGGCCTGCACCCCGGCCTGACGCTCCCGCAAAAATTGCGCACAGCAGGCGATCAGCGGCTCGAGCGCCTTTTCCAGATAAGCGACATTCTCGATCTCCTCCTCAAAATCGCATCGCGCCCGAAAACGCGCGCGCGGCACGAAAGTGCGGCGCGGCGCGAATTGCCGTCCCAATGCAATGTCGAGATCCCGTACCGCGGCGGCACCCAAACGGCGCGCGAGACCCGCTCGCGGCAGACGCAGCAATTCACCCATGCGCGTCACACCCAGGGCATGCAAGGTCTGCAGCCGTTCGGTATCCCATGCCGTGCAGGCGATCGGCAGCCCCGCCAGACGCCCGGACAGCGTTGCGAGGTCGTCGACGACGACGGGGCGGATGCCGGCCGGATTGCCGGTGTGCGCCCCGCTCCGCGCCAGCCACAGCGCTGCCAAAGTCGATGGTGCCGCGGCGCTGTACGCCTGCAGCGCAAGCCGGCGCCAACAGGCATCGATGTCGGCATGCAAACGCTCGAGAGTACCGAATAGCTTCAAGCTGCCCTTGATTTCCAACAGCAAGGCATTGGGCGGTTCGATGCTGACGAAGGAGGTGAATGTTTGAGCATGAAGGCAGAGCCGCTGCAGTACGGCGGCAGAATGTGCGGCATCGATCAACTCCGGAAATACCGCGGCATACCAGAGCTGCTGTTTTGCGAGCCCCCTGCCGTCAATCTGTGTGGATATCGGCGGCACTCCGCCCGCCTTCAAGGCCTGAGGCGCCATCGCGGGCGATGTAGGTGTGGCAGCAGCGGCGGCAAATAAATCCGCCGTCTGTGAGTCAGCGTCGGCTTCCTGCCTCCGCTTCAATGTCCGCGATTTCAAGAGCCACCCAGATCGACAGGGCCGGGTCGGCCGCCTTGCACCTTGAGTAGGTCGAGACGCACTTCATGCTCGCCCTGCGTCATCAACACCCGCAGACTGGCGGGCGAAGATTCAAAGCGATGCCGCTCGGGACGAAACAGCACCCCAAGCGCGCCGCCCGCCTCGGCCGCGAGCTTCAATCGCCGCAGCCAGCGATCGTCGGTGCCCTTCAGCCAGAGCAGCACCGCGGCGCAGATTCCTGAACTCAACGCCTGCTCGGCAGCCCACAATGCTTCCGTCGCACTGGCCGGCCGCACTACGAGCAAACGCGTGAGGTCGATTCCCTGTTGCGCTAAGGCAGGTGCGTAAGGTTCATGGGGCGGCGCGATCCATACCAGCCAGGAGACATCCCCGGTGCTGCCGCCGTGACCCATCCTGCGCTGGCACTCCACCAGCGCCGGCAAAAAAAGCTGCACCTCGCCCAAGCCGGTATCGTCCAGCAGTACCTCGATGAGTGACGCCGTCGGCCACCCGCCGCCAGGCAGGCGCGCATCCAGTGCGCTCTTACCGGTGGACCAAACCGGACGAGCGGGGGCAGCCGAGGCGTCTTTTAACTTCCAGACGCGAGCATCGGCCAAAATGCAGTCAAGCGATGCTGCCTCACGCGGCATCCACATCTTTACCGCGCCGAAGCACTCCGACGACCACCCCTTCGATGATCATGGGTTGCTCCTTCAGATCGACACGGATGGGCTCGAAGTCGGTATTTTCGGGCAGCAGCCAGACGATCGTGCCTTCTTGCCGATAGCGCTTGACGGTGACTTCGTTTTCCAAGCGGGCGACCACGATTTGGCGATTGCGCACCTCGGGCGTGCGGTGCACGGCGACCAGATCGCCATCCAAGATGCCGGCATTTTTCATGCTCATGCCCCGCACTTTCAGCAGGTAATGCGGCTGGGGTTGGAACAGCTGCGGGTCGATCTGATAACGCGTCTCGATATGCTCTTCGGCCAGGATCGGACGGCCGGCGGCAACGCGCCCGATGAGCGGAAGTCCCAATTGCTCCCGCAAAATGTCCTTGAGTTGAATGCCGCGCGAAGCACCGGGGATGAGGTCGATGACGCCCTTGCGCTGCAAGGCGCGCAAGTGCTCCTCGGCGGCATTCGGCGACTTGAAGCCCAGAGTGCGCGCGATTTCCGCGCGCGTCGGCGGCATCCCGCTTTCCGAGATGGCGTCTTGGATGAGCCTCAAGATCTGAGTTTGACGGGGAGTAAGGTCCGACATGCGTCACCTGTATATGTAGACAGTGACTGTTATTATATACAGTATTCGGAAACTGGCAAGTGCGGTTCCGCGGCCGCACCGCTATAGGCGATGGCCACGATTCATTCCCGGGCCGGCTGTGCTACCGGCAGTCATTCGATGCGCCGAAGCCTCCTTGAATTGCAGGCGCGCGCGGCAGCGCCGGCTACCTAAGTCCGGCGTCGGAACACCATCCGTGCTCGCTCAATGCCGCGACGAAAAATTGTCGAGCACCCGCGCTCGCGACTTTCGAACGCACCAACCGTGATCGCTCGTTCGCACCTCACGGCATGGCTGTACGCTAGCGTACGGTACGACTCGTCACGGTACGGTAGCGTACTGCTCGGTCATGTCATCGATCGCATGCACTTCGGAGTGGCAATCGCCGACACAGATTCTGCAAAAGAAATTAGACGACGCCGTCATGGAAAAAATGCGGCGCGACTAGTGAGTAAAGCCCTGTTCTGCTGTAAAATTTACACTCGGGACCGCGTTTCTAACGATGATTTAATTTCCACGAAAGGAACTTGAGGAAAATCGTCGCGGACTGCCGACAATTAGCGCATTTCAGTTGCATTCGACGCGCGAATTTGGCTTTATGTAGGACTGTGTTGCGACGCGGACGGGCCCGATATGCTGACTGGGCCGGACTGCAGCGACACTTCGGACTTTCCGATACGAACGAATTAACTTAGGGGAATATTTTTATGACATTGACCACCACACTTAAGGCCTCCCTCGCCGTAGCCTGCGTCGTTGCTTTCGCAGGTTGCACCGATCTGAAGCCGATCCAAGCCCAGATCGATGATCTGAAGTCACAAGTCGGCAAACTGCAAAGCGACACCGCGAAGGCCTCGAGCGATGCCGCTGCCGCGAACAGTGCGGCTGCCGCCGCGCAATCGGCCGCTTCCGGCGCGCAGAGCACCGCGAATCAAGCGCTGTCGACCGGGCAGTCGAATTCGACCGCCATTGAAGCGATCAATGAGAAGATCGATCGCATGTTCAAGAAGTCAGTGTCGAAGTAGTCGAGAATTTGATCGAGCTTGAGCGCCGCGGGTAACACCGCGGCGTTTTTTTGCGCGGCTCAAGACGCCCGGCGACGGCGTCCGCGACGGCCGAGCAGCGGAGACTCTCCGGTGTGCTGGGGCGGCCGGGGTTCGGCGGCGACCGGTGTGACATCCTCGGCTTTCGCACGAGTCAGAAGGTCAGGCACGACGATCGAGGTGTGATCTGAGAGTCGCGCGAGGCCCTCACTCCATTCGCTCACCATCCGAGTCCCAACGGGCGCGAAGCCGGGGGTGTTGCGGATGTGGGAGAGCAGCTCAGGGAACGTATCGGACACTGCCTGCAGGACGCGATCGACGAGTTCGCGTTGGCGTGGCGGCTCGAAACCCAAGTGCTGCAAGTAGGTGCTCAGCGCCTTACCCGGCGTCCAGCTCTTGCGGCCACCGACGAACATGCCGGGCGGGTTCTGGGCATACGAGTCGTACGCGATAATCGTCAGCATGTCGTGGACAGGCGCCAATCGCACGTCATTCTCATGCGAGTAAAGGAGCGCCAAATTCTTCGTGTGGCAATCGGCATTGCCCAGGGCGTAAGTGAGGAGCAGTGTCAGCGCGAGCTGCTCGCGCGATGCGGCAAGCTGTAGATCCGGAACAAAGTCGGCAACGAGCCGCGCGACACGCTCCCACGTAGAGTTGTACTTATCCTCAGGCGCAAGTCCCAGGAGACTGCAGCAGTCCTCCAACCCGAGCCGCACACCCTCCTCGCTGACATCGAAGCGCTCGACGATGAGTACCTGCCCGTCATCGGAGACCTTGGTGCGGGCAGCCGCGGCGCCCGAGCGCGCGGCGACTTGCATGCCGAGGTACTCATTTAACGCAAGATACGGGAGCCTTTCAGAGCTGCTCTTGATGATGTGCCGCTCGGTCTTAACCGTGCCTTTGCGAAAGAGGGCTCGGGTCTCAGGCGAGAGAAATTTCGGCACCACACCCGACACCCCCGAGGCGGCGTACGTGTGCAGGAGCTCCATGAAGACATCGACGGACCGCTTACCGTGCAGAAGCTTCTGTAGGTCAAGCGTCGCAACACTCGCGTCGAGCCCGTCGGACGAGGCGACTTGCACGCGGCCGATAGAGTTGCGGCCGACGACCGCCAAGAGGTCGAGTGGCCGGCTCCCAAGATGTGGGCCGAGCTGCTCTTTGAGCGTCGAGAGAAGAAATCCTTCCGGAAGGTTCATCTGGAAGAACGGATGGAGCGAAGGCCACGACCAGGTTTCGGGGCGCACCGGCATCACGAGACTTACGAAGTCTTCAGGCTTCGCCTCCGGCCGGTATGTGAGGTGATGCTCGAAGCCATCCTCGCTTGCGAGCGTCGCGATCTCTTTGCCACCGACGAAGACCTCGAGGCGCGTGACGCTCACCGGGACTGCGGCCCGGTGTTGGCGCCATGCTTGCGCTCATCCAGGAGTGTTTCGAGCGTCGGCCGACGCCGGGCAAGTGGGGTGAGCGTTAGCTCGAGCCCCAACGCATGCGCGAGGCGCAGCAGCTTGCCGACCGAAAAGTCCGCGAGCCGTCCGTGTTCGAGCCGCGACAGTACTTCCTGTCGCAAATCCGACTCGACGCCGAGTGCCGTCTGGCTCTTCTTCAGTTCCCGCCGGCGCGCCTTGATCTCGGCGCCTAGTTCCACCACCGTTTTCATCGCGAGTTCCCCAGTCGGTATGCGTTTCATCGAAAGTATGCCATGCAAAGCATAATCTCGCAAGGTAAAGCATGCATTCCATATCATAACTCACCTGATGCATCCAATTTATGCCATGATTCGCATAATCTGACACCAGGCCGCGCGATCGGTCAGCTGTCCGCGCGCCTATCTACGCGCCGTCGACAGGGGCCCCGCGTCCACGCCGTGGTCGATCGAGATTCGCGTGGGAATGCCGTTGGCCTCTTCGAACACGCGCTGCGCGGTGTCCCAATCGACCCTGACCCGGCGGCTGGCTGTGGCCGCGACGATGGCACGAGTCAGAGCCGTCGCATCCTCGACGTCCCCTTGGACGGTACCGTCCAAGGGATGATGCACTTCCAGGTACAGCGCCCCGTCCAGCCAACCCGTCTTGATGCGCTGATTGACGATGCGCACGCTCGTTCCAACCTGCACCTCGCCGAAGAGCAGCTCAATGTCCTCCGGGTAGAGGCGAATACAGCCGTGCGTGATCTGCATTCCCACGCCCACCGGCTTGTTGGTCCCGTGAATCAAGTAGGCGCCGCCGGGAACGCCCAAGCGCAGCGCATATTCACCGAGAGGATTGTCGGGACCCGGCGGAATCGCATCGGGCAGCACGTCGCCGTCCTGCAAGTGTTTCGCGCGCACCGATTTGGGCGGGTACCAGGTCGGCATTTTCTCTTTTTGCACGATTCGCGTGACCCCGAGCGGAGTCTTCCAGTCCATCTGGCCGATGCTGATGGGGAAAGTCTCGACGATGGGGCGGTCGTTGGCGTCGGTACGGAAATAGTACAGTCGGCCGTCCGGGAGATTCACCACCAGACCCGCGCGCGGCACATCCGGCAGCAGGTGCTCCGAGGGAAGATGGATGATCCTCCCCGCGCCCGGCAGCCAGATGTCGACGCCGGGATTGGCGGCGATGATCTCATCGAATCCCAAGTGGTGCTGCCGCGCAATGTCCGGCAGGGTGTCTTGCTGCTGCGCCTCGGTCTGCGCGATTTCACCGATGAGATCCTGGCCGGATACTAAGGGAAAGGTCTGTGCGGGCGCCGGGCGCGCCGCGTGCGCCGCCGCCGCCAAGACCAGAAACTTCATCGCCGTTCTCATTTGCCCACTCGCCCGTCAGTAGCGAATGAGCGCGGATCCCCAGGTGAATCCGCCGCCGAAGGCCTCCAGCAGCAGCAGCTGGCCGCGCTTGACCCGGCCATCGCGGATCCCCGTATCGAGCGCCAGCGGCACCGACGCGGCAGAGGTGTTGCCCTGGGTGTTGATCGTTACGATGACCTTTTCCATGGGCAAATCGAGCCGCTTGGCGATGGCCTCGATGATGCGAATGTTCGCCTGGTGGGGGATCAGCCAATCGAGCTCATCGCGGCTGATGCCGCTGGCACTCAAGGTCTCGGTGACCATTTGTCCCAGCGTGTTGACCGCGACCTTGTACACCTCGTTTCCCTTCATCTGCACGCCGGCCTTGCCTTCACGCACCAGCTTGAAGCCCTTGGACACGCCGTCGGGATAGAGAAGCAGGTCTTTGTACTTGCCGTCCGAGTGCAGGCGCGTGCTGATGATTCCCGGCTCGCTGGACGGGGTCAGAACCACAGCGCCCGCGCCGTCGGCGAACAGCACGCAGGTGCCGCGATCCTTCCAATCGACGATTCGGGTCAGCGTCTCGGCTCCCACGACCAGGGCGCATTTCGATTCGCCCAGCCGGACGAATTTGTCCGCCACGCTGAGTGCATAGACGAAACCGGTGCAGGCCGCCTCCAGACTGAACGCCGGACAGCCGTGAATTCCCAATCGGTCCTGCAACAAGGTGCCCACGTTCGGAAAAACGAGATCCGGCGTGGTGGTGCCGACGCAAATCAGATCGATGTCCGCCGCGGTGACCCCGGCATCCTGGATCGCCCGCCGTGAGGCATGTTCCGCAAGATCCGTCGTGGTCTCGCCTTCCGCGGCCACATGACGCTGCTCGATGCCGGTTCGGGTGCGGATCCATTCATCGCTGGTGTCGACGAGGCTCTCGAGATCCGCGTTGGTCAGTATCTTCGTCGGCAAATAGCTGCCGGTTCCGGCAATTCGTGAGTACATCATTGTCCTTCAAGCTTCGCGTGACGCGCTCAGCCGTTGAGCGACACGCGCCGGCAAATCGTTGCGCGCTTCCTGTACCGCGACTTCGATGGCGCGCTGAAATCCGAAAAGATCGGCGCCGCCGTGGCTTTTGATGACGATTCCGTTCAACCCGATCATGCTGGCGCCATTGTAGCGTCGAGGATCGAGGCGGGTCCGTATCGCATTGAGCGCCGGCCTCGCCACGGCAGCGCCCGCCTTGCGCAGCGCCGTGCGGGTAAATTCCTCGCGCATGATCTCCCCGATCAGGCGTGCCACCCCTTCCATCGCTTTCAGGGCGACGTTGCCGGTGAATCCGTCGGTCACCACGACGTCGACTTCATCGGAAAAAATATCGTGGCCCTCGACGAAACCGACGTAGTTGATCCCGCTCGCTGCCAGCAGATTGTGCGCTGCCTGAACGATGTCGTTGCCCTTGATGTCCTCCGAGCCGATGTTGAGCAGCCCCACCCGCGGCCTCTCGTGAGCTCCCTCCAAATCGGCCGCGAGCACCGATCCCATCACCGCGAACTGCGACAGCTGCTCCGGGGTGCACGAGGCGTTGGCGCCCAGATCCAGCATATAGGTGTGACCGCCGCGCGACGGAATGAGCGACACGATGGCGGGGCGCTCCACGCCGGGCAGCATTTTCAGCACGAAGTGCGCGGTGGCCATCAAGGCGCCGGTGTTTCCCGCGCTGACGCAGGCGTGCGCCTCCTTCGCCTTGACCAGGTCGATGGCACGGCGCATCGAGGAATCCTTCTTGCGGCGCAGAGCCTCGCGGGGATGGTCGGTCATCTCGACGACATCGGCCGCAAACAGGCAGGACACATTGGACGGCGGCTTGCCGCCCAATTCGCGCTCCAAATCCGCTTGCCGGCCGATGAGGGTAAATCGCGCGTCGCTGAATTCGCGGGCCGCCGCAATCGCCGCAGGAACGGAGACCGACGGTCCGCGGTCGCCGCTCATGGCGTCGATGGCAATGTGGATCAGCGCAGTCACTTGCGTCGATGAAGCCCGCGCGGCGTGCGAATCACCGCCGGCAATGCAAGTTTATTCTTCGGCCGCAGCCGCGTCCGCCTTGGTCTCGAGCACCTTGCGGCCGCGGTAGAATCCCTCGCGGGAAATGCGATGACGCGAATGAGTCTCTCCGCTCTTGGCGTCGATCGACACCGCGGGTGCGGCAAGCGCGGAATGCGACCGATGCATGCCGCGCTTGGAGGGGGTTTTTCTGCTTTTTTGAACTGCCATGAGTACCTGTCCTATCAAGTTTTCTTCAATAAATCCCGCAAAGCGGTAAACGGCCGCGTTCGATCGTTCGACTCGCCGGCGCTCGCCTCGGCCGCCTCGTATGCCGGCGCTCGACCGCAGGTCTGCGGCGTGCTGCAAACCGCCACGAGCGGCAAGGCCAACAACAATTCTTCCTCCGCGAGCTCGCGCAAGCTCACCAAGCCCTCATCGGTCGCGTAAATCTCCGGCTGCGAATCCGCCGCGCCGGACCCCTCCCCGTGCCCCAAGCCGCCGGAGAACTCAATTTCGCTGCTGCCTGCCAGTTCATATGCGAAGCCTTGCAGACATCGCTGGCAAATCAACTGCGGGCACGCCTCAACCGCGACGGTGGCGCCCGCACGGCCTGAGTCGACGTTCGCAAATTCGAATCTCGCACGCACCGAGCCGCGTGCATCCGCTAACAAGTCCTGCAAGCGAGGCATGTCACCGAGCGGATAGACCCGTTCCAGCACCACGGCATCGTCCGCCAGGTGCGCGCAATCAACTCGGTCCGGCAAGCCCGCTGCCATGGGCCGCGTATAATAGGGCCCGTTCCCACCCCTGTCAAAAAAGAATCGGGCGCAAGTCGTTGTTTTTGAAGTCTCCACATCCGCTCATTTTGGCCTCGACCTCGAAATATCGTCGCGAGCTGCTGGTCAGGCTGCGGCTGCCCTTCTCCTGTATCGCACCGGGAGTCGACGAGGCCATCCGTGCCGGCGAGCCGCCGCTCGCGTTGGCGGCCCGCCTGGCGAGGGCTAAGGCCACTGCCGTGGCGCTGCAGCACCCGGATGCCTGGGTCATCGGGTCCGACCAAGTTGCGGTCCTGACGGGGCCAGAGGGCGAGCTGATCCTCGGCAAACCGGGCACGGAAGCCCGCTGCATCGAGCAATTAAGATCCTGCTCGGGGTCCACCGTGTCCTTCATGACGGCCGTGGCCGTCGTACGACATAACGGGCATGCGGTTCACGAGTTCATCGATACCACGCTGGTGAAATTTCGCAGGCTCGATGAGCAGACCATTGCGCGCTACGTCGCTGCGGAGGCGCCGATCGACTGCGCCGGCGGCTTCAAGAGCGAGGGTCTCGGGATCGCTCTGTGCGAATCGATCGACAGCGGCGATCCGAGCGCCCTGATCGGTTTGCCGCTGATTCGGCTGAGCGCGGTGCTGCGCGAGGTGGGATTCGAACTTCCGTAATCGCCGAAATGAGCCGCGCCGGCACCGTTGTCGCGTAGAAATCGCGTGACGTTTTGACGTTTTGGTGACTGACTGTGTGGGTCACCAAAACGTCAAAACGCCACCGAACTTTATAGCGATATGCCTCACCGATCGGCATGCTCGCGGCGCGCGGGGATCGCTACCGGCGTGCGGGACGAGTTGGCGCCTTCCGCGTTGCCGCCTTCTGCTTTGGCGCCTTCCGCTTCATCGGCAGAATGGCGTCGAGAACGGCGCTCAGCTCGCCCGGCAACGGCGCGCTCGCATGAAACGGTACACCTGAGCCGGGCCATTCGAACGCCACCGATTGGGCGTGCAGGAACGTGCGCCTGAGGCCATGACGCTTGAGCGCGGCATTGCGCTCACGATCACCGTACTTGTCGTCGCCCAACAGCGGGTGGCCGGCGAATGATGCGTGGACCCGAATCTGGTGCGTTCGCCCCGTGGGAATGCCCACCTCCATCAGGGTTGCGAGGGGCCCGAAGAACTGTACCGGCTTGAATACGCTGACCGAATCCTTGCCCGCGGCGGCGACACGCACGTGCCGCTCGCCGTGCTGGCGATTGTCGGTCGCCAGCGGCGCGTCGATGCGCTTGGTTCCCAACTGCCAGCTGCCCGACACCAGGGCCAGATAGGTCTTGGTCATGCCGCCGTTGCGAATCACGGCATGCAGCGCGGTGAGCGTCGCACGATCGCGGGCCACCAACAGACATCCGCTGGTGTCGCGGTCGAGGCGATGCACCAGTTCCAAGGTCTCGCGCGGCCGCGACGCCCGCAGAGCCTCTATGACGCCGAAGCTCATGCCGCTGCCGCCGTGTACGGCGACTCCGGCGGGCTTGTCGATCACCAGCAGGTGCTTATCCTGGAAAATCACCGCCCGCTCGATCAACTCCAACAGGCTGCCCGACGGCCCCGGCGGCCGCCCGGATTCATCGCCGGCGTCGATTCGCACGGGAGGCAGGCGCACTTCGTCCCCCTCCCGAATGCGGTACTCGGCATCGACGCGCTTGCGATTCACCCGTACCTCACCCTTTCGCAGCAGCCGGTAGACCCGGCTGCGAGGCACCGTCTTGAAGTGGCGCATCAGGAAATTGTCCACTCGCTGACCCGCCTCGTCGGCGGTCACCGTGCGCAGGATCACGGGGGTTTTTGGCGTATGGATGTGCGGTGCTTCAGTGCCGGGGCTGTTCATGGACTTCGCTCGTGCTCGTGGAGCAATCTTCTAAGGTATTGATTACATTGACCCAGTGGGGCGGTCGTGATAATGTCCTAAAACCGTGTCAGGCGCTGAACCATTTGAAGGGCGACGCCCGTTTCTTGGGTTTGCAATGAAGACACCGGTTTCCGGTGGCCCCCCATCCGATGGGGAGCCGCATATTAGTTGGTTCTGGAATTCCAGACCATCGCTCGGCCGATGAGACAGACGCAAGAGAGCGCAACGTGAGCCTCGGCGTCTGACAAGCGGTTTACCGAGAACAGGTCCCCGGGCTTGCCGTAGGTTCATTTTGGATATTGGGATTTGGCAAAATTGGGTTGAACTGATGCCGGTCGCGTGGCTCGCGCTCGGCGTATCCCTTTTTGCAATGCTCCCATTCGTCGCGGCGCCGGCTTCTATTCTCAAGCTCACCTCCTCGGCCCCTACCACTTTAGTTGGGGCACATGAAAAGAATGCTCGTCAACGCAGTTCAGGAAGAAGAACTGCGAGTCGCACTCGTCGACGGTCAGAAACTCTACGACTTATCGATTGAGATCCCATCACGGGAACAGAAAAAGTCCAATATCTATAAAGGCCGGATCACCCGCGTAGAGCCCAGTCTCGAAGCGGCGTTCGTCGAATACGGCGCTCAGCGCCACGGCTTCCTGCCGCTGAAAGAGGTCTCTCGAGAGTACTTCAGCACCCAGGCGTCCGCCCAGGGCAAGCAGAACATCAAGGATCTGCTCAGGGAAGGCCAGGAGCTGATCGTTCAGGTTGAAAAGGAAGAGCGCGGCAACAAGGGCGCGGCGCTCACCACCTACATCAGTCTGGCCGGAAGATTCCTGGTGCTGATGCCGAACAACCCGCGGGCGGGCGGCGTGTCGCGCCGCATCGAAGGCGAGGATCGCGATCAAATGCGCGAGGCCATGAACGGCCTGCAGATCCCCGACGGCATGGGCGCCATCGTGCGCACGGCCGGGGTCGGCCGAACCACCGAAGAACTGCAGTGGGATTTGAACAATCTCAAGACCGCGTGGGACGCGATTGAGGCCGCTAACGACGGCAGGCCGGCGCCGTTCCTGATTTTCCAGGAAAGCGACGCGGTGACCCGTGGACTTCGCGACTACTTCTCGGACGATGTCGGCGAGTGCCTCATCGATCAGCCTGAAGCCTTTCAGAAGGCCCAGGAATACATGCAGCGCTTCATGCCGCCGGACGCGCAGCGCAAGCTCAAGTTGTATCAAGATCCGGTGCCGCTGTTCACGCGCTACCAGATCGAGAGTCAGATCGAATCCGCGTATTCGCACAAGGTCACCCTGCCCTCGGGCGGAAGCCTGGTGATCGACCATACCGAGGCGCTGGTTTCCATCGACATCAACTCCGCCCGCAGCACCCGGGGGGGCGATATCGAAGCCACCGCGCGCAACACCAATCTCGAAGCAGCCGAGGAAATCGCACGGCAACTGCGCCTGCGCGACATCGGCGGCCTGATCGTCATCGACTTCATCGACATGGAATCGCAGGCGAATCAGCGCGCCGTCGAGGACATGCTGCGCGACGCGGTCAAGATGGATCGCGCCCGCATCCAACTCGGGCGATTGTCCCGCTTCGGCCTGCTCGAGCTGTCCCGTCAGCGCTTGCGGCCGGCCCTGAGCGAAACGACGCATATCAACTGCCCGCGCTGCGGCGGCATGGGCACTATCCGCGGCGTCGAGTCGATGTCCCTCGCCCTGCTGCGGCTGATCGGCGAGGAAGCGCGCAAGGAGCGAACCGGCCGCGTGATCGCGCAAGTTCCGGTCGATGTCGCAACTTATCTCATGAACGAGAAGCGCGATTGGCTCAATCAAATCGAGTCGCGCGACAAGGTGTCGCTGGTGATCGTGCCGAATCCGCACCTGCAGACTCCCGCTTACACGCTACGGCGAATCCGCGACGACGAAAAGGAACTGCCGGAGAACTCCACCGTCAGCTACCAGCTCGCCGATCAGCCTACGATCGACGATTCGAACATCGGCAACCGCGACAAGAAACCACAGGGCGACGTACCTTTGGTCCCCAGCATTCTGCCGGCCTCAGCGGCGCCGATCGTGCCCATACCGGTGCCCACGCCCGCGCCGGCACCGGCGCCGGCGTCGGCAGCAGCCCCGCAGGCGGGAGCGTTGATTCGATTTTGGCGCTGGTTGTTCGGCAGCGGCGCAGGCGCCGCCGACGCCGCGGCTCCCCCCTCATCGGCGGAGCCCCAACGCCATCGACCGGCGCATCGCGACGCGCGGCACGATCGCTATCGCACCAGCGGCAGCGGCAGCGGCGGCGGCGACCGAGATCGAGATAGAAATCGCGATCGCGGAGATCGGGACCGAAATCGCGATGTACGGCGCGACGGTCAGCGGGAACCACGGCGCGATGGACGCCCGCGCGGCGAGAACCGCGGTGATTCCGTCCCGCGGCGGCCTGAAGGCGCCGCGCAGCCGGATCGCCCTCCGCGCGCGGACTTCGGACCCCGTCCGGAACAAGCACAGCGTGGGGATCAGCCACCCCGCAACGAGCCGCCGAACCGCGGTGGCGAGCCGCGCACTGCCGAGACCGCGGGCGGCGGCGATCGCCCCAATAACGACCGTAATGAGCGCAATGACCGTGGCGAGCGCGGCGGGCGAAGCCGGCGGAGGCGCGGCAGGGGCCGGCGCGACGGCGGGGAAGGAGCCGTCAACGGCGGTTCGGGCGCAGCCCCCGGCACGAATCAGGGGGCCGGCCAGGGCCCGGGAGCGGGCTCTGGGCCTCCGTCCGACGCCCCCCCAAGCACCGGCGGCGATGACCACCGGGACAGTGGTCAGGCGGCTTCCTTCGAGGCGCCCCGAGAGGCGGCTGCGCCGCCGCGCACCCCCGAGGCACCGCCGCCGGCATCCAATACCGCTACGGACAACAAGTACGTGGTGTGGTCGTCCGCTCCGAGCGAGGTGCCGCGTATCGGTCCGGACGACCGCTAGCTTCCAAGGGCTTGAGGCGTTGCGCGCGCGCTCGAGGAGCGGAGCGCGCGCAGACGCCAGTCCAGGGCGAGACTGGTGCACAACAGGGCCGTGGCCAGGCCGCGAAGGGCGGCCACGGCGATACCGGTTGCCAGGGCCTTGTATGAATGACCCGGAGGCTCGCCGACTCTGGCCCATATCGACCAGGCGACACTCAGGGCGATAGCAGCCACTGCATAGGCCAGCACCCATAGCCGGCGCTCCGCGGGCCGCAGGGGCCGGCCTGGGACGGCGGATTCGCGCCCCCGCCGCAGCCCATACCACACCAACCCCAGCACCGCGGCCAGTCCGAATAGCGAGCTGCCGTCCTGCATCAGCCTGATTCCGCCCATGTGATGATTGCCGATATCGATGGGCTCTTCGAGCCAGGGGATCATGCGCACGCCGCGGGCGTTCTCATGAGTGAATGCATCCCATACCAGGTGCGTCAGCGCCCCCCCCAACACCCCGCAGGCAGCCAAAATCCACTGCCGGACGCTCGCGATGGGTGCGGGTGATGACTGCGGGTGCCATCGCGCATACGCACCTTCCGGCAAGACCTCCAGCATCGGCGTCTTGATCAGGTATTGAAAGATCCAGTAGGTCGCCAGCCCCACCGGCAGGCAGAAGGTGAACAGTGCGAGAGCGCTGTGCGTTTCGAAGCGGCGCATATGCCAGGGAAGGAACAGCCCGAAATCCGGAACCATGGAGCCGATCACGGCCGCGGACAGCAGGCGCCACCGTGAAAGCAAGCGAGAAAAAGGCAGAACGACCGCGGCGTGAGAAATCGTGTACGGCATCAACAGGCCTCGCTTGTCATCTCATCGTCATATTACAGATCTATAAATCGACGGCTACGCTCTACCCATTACCCAGGGATCCCAGCATGTCCAATATCGACGCGATCAATCAAGCGCCCCTCGGGACCCAACCGGCACCCACGCCGTCGAAGTTGATCGGGCAGAAGGCCAATCCTTGGTTCAACGTGCTCGCGGCCGTCGTGATCGTCGCCGGCATCATCTACACCGGCATACACCTGGCGGACGACCTGTCGGTGGTGCGCGATACCAGAGCCTACCCGTACATATTGCTCGGCATCGCGCTGATCATCGCGCTGGGCTTCGAGTTCGTGAACGGCTTCCATGACACCGCGAACGCGGTCGCCACCGTAATCTACACGAATTCCATGTCGCCGAATCTGGCGGTGGTCTGGTCCGGATTCTTCAATTTCGCGGGCGTGTTGGTGTCGACCGGAGCGGTGGCGTTCGGCATCGTGTCGCTGCTGCCGGTGGAGTTGATTCTGCAGGTGGGGAGCGGCGCCGGTTTCGCCATGGTGTTCGCGCTGCTGATCGCCGCCATCCTCTGGAACCTGGGCACGTGGTACTTCGGTCTGCCGTCGTCGAGTTCGCACACTCTGATCGGCTCCATCATCGGTGTCGGCCTCATGAATCAGCTGATGGCCGTCAACCCCTCCGGCACCAGCGGCGTCGATTGGGGCCAGGCGACAAAAATCGGCGAGACCTTGCTCGTATCGCCCTTGATCGGTTTCAGCGCGGCCTACCTGCTGCTCACCATACTCAAGGCGACCATCAAAGTCCCCGCGCTCTACAAGGAGCCTGTGGGCAATACGCCGCCGCCGTTCTGGATTCGCGGCCTGCTCATCCTCACTTGCAGCGGCGTGAGTTTCTTCCACGGCGGCAACGACGGCCAAAAAGGCATGGGCCTCATCATGCTGATACTCATCGGCACGGTTCCCACGGCCTACGCGCTCAATCGCACGATGCACGAACAGGATGTGACCACGTTCGTCGCGATTTCGAGCCAAGCGCAGACCGCCCTGTCGCACTACAGCGCCGGCGATCCGCCGGCCGATCCGCACGCGGCCGCTATGGACCTGGTGCGTGCGCGCGCCGTGACTCCGCAGGGAGTATCTGCGCTGGCCGCGCTGGCCGCAAAGATCTCCGGCCAAGTGAACGAGTATCATTCGATGGACAAGGTCCCGGCCGGCTCCATGGTCAACATCCGCAACGACATGTACCTGGTGAGCGAGGGGTTGCGCTTCATGGCCAAGTCCAATGCACTGCAGGTGTCGGACGGCGACAAGAAGACGCTCGACGCCTACAAGAAGCAGCTCGATCATTCGACCAAGTTCATTCCGACCTGGGTCAAAGTGGCGGTCGCCATCGCCTTGGGATTGGGCACCATGATCGGGTGGAAACGCATCGTGGTCACGGTGGGCGAGCGGATCGGCAAGACCCATCTGACTTATGCGCAGGGCGCCTCCGCCGAAATCGTCGCGATGGCCACGATCGGCGCCGCAGAGATGTATGGTCTACCGGTCAGCACCACCCATGTACTGTCGTCGGGCGTGGCAGGCACGATGGTGGCCAATAAATCCGGCTTGCAATGGTCGACCGTACGCAATCTCTTGATGGCGTGGGTCCTCACGCTGCCGGTGTCGATCGCGCTCGCCGGCTCGCTGTACTGGCTGCTACGTCACTTTCTGTAGGGCGGCGATCAATCCGCGCGATGCGGCGGCGCAGAGAGTCAGAACCTCTTCGAAGCCGCGCGCATCGCCGTAATAGGGATCGGGCACCTCGGTGCGGCCCAAATCCGGGGCATACTCCAGGAAGAGCCGCACCCGCGCGCGCGACTCCGCCGGACGCATGGCCTCGAGTTCCTCGAGATTGTCCCGATCCATCGCGAGGATGAGGTCGAACAGCAGAAAATCCTCCGCCGCAACCTGCCGCGCGCGCAAGCCGCTCAGGTCGATTCCGCGCGCATGGGCCGCGCGCCGGCTGCGCAAATCGGGCGGATGGCCGATGTGATACCCGGCCGTTCCCGCCGAATCGACTTCGACCCGCAGTTCCGGCGCTTCTTGCGCGAGCAGATGGCGAAATACTCCCTCCGCCGTGGGGCTGCGGCAGATATTGCCGAAACATACGAATAGCACTTTCATGCGCCGGTGAGGCCCGCGCGCACCCGCTCCAGATCCTCGGGCGTGTCCACGCCCGCCGGGGGCGCCTCGGACAGCGCCGCCAGGTGAATCCGCATGCCGTGCTCCAGTGCGCGCAGCTGCTCGAGTTTTTCGCACTGCTCGAGAGGCGTCGGCGGCCACGCGGCGAATTGCAGCAGGCTGTGCACGCGGTAGGCATAGATGCCGATGTGGCGCCAGGCGCCGGCAAACCGACTGGGGCCGTCCTGGGTGACCGCATCGCGCGGCCAGGGCACCGGCGCCCTGCTGAAGTACAGCGCTTCGCCATCGAGGGCGCGCAACGCCTTCACGCAGCTCGGATCGAGAAATTCGGCGAGCGTTAGAATGGGTGCAACGGCCGTCGCGATATCGATGTGCGGCCGGGTGCGCAGCGCATCCGCCACTTCGTTGATCACGGCCGGGGGCATCATGGGTTCATCGCCCTGCAGGTTCACGACGACTTCGTCCGCCCCAAAGCCCTTCGCGCGCACCACTTCGGCGACTCGATCGGTTCCCGAAGCGTGCCGCGGCGATGTCATCAGACACTCGGCGCCGAACGCTCTGGCCGAATCGTGTATGCGGACATCGTCGGTCGCGACGGTAACCGACGCCGCGCCGCTCGCCCGCGCGCACTGCCACACCCATTGAATCAGAGGCCGATCGCCGATCATCAGAAGCGGCTTGCCCGGCAGGCGCGAGGCGGCGAGACGCGCAGGTATGACGATGTGAAACAACGGATGGCCGGTCGCTAATGGTCGAGCAAAGGGTCGTCGGCGCCGAGCGTTCTCGCCTCCTCCGGCAACATCACGGGGATTCCCTCGCGCACGGGATAAGCCAGCCGATCGGGCCGGCACACGAGTTCGAGTGCGCTGCCGGCGCCGGCGCTGCGCAAGGGACCCTTGCAAATCGGACACACCAGCAATTCCAGCAAACGCTTGTCCATAACACCCTCACGCACGCGCCGTGCGCATTGACATGGCCCGAGTCACGATGTCGAGCAGCATATTCGATTCGCCGCGGCCGAAGCTCGCGGTCACCGGCACGTACCAATGATGCGGGCCGGCGATCCTCGCGCATTTTACGGCATCCTTTTCGGTCATGAGCACCGGACATTGGTCGCCGAAGGAAATATCGGCTGCTCGCAGCCGCGCGTGATCCGGCAGCGGGTGGGCCACCACTACGATGCCGTGCGCGCGCAGCATGTCGAAGAACCGCTGCGGGTTGCCGATGCCGGCGACGGCATGCACGGTGAGCCCCGCGAACTCCGCCAGCGCCTTGACCGCGCCGCCCGCCACGCTCGAGGCGCTGCCTGGCTCCAGGCGCATGGTGAAGGCGCCCTCGAGAGGCACACGGCCGCCGTTCACGACGACGGCGTCGGCGGCCGCCAACCGGCCTATCGGCTCGCGCAACGGTCCCGCCGGCAACAGCGAACCGTTGCCGAAGCGCCGCTCGCCGTCGATCACGGCGATTTCGCAATCGCGCGCCAGGGCGTAATGCTGCAGACCATCGTCGCTCACCACCACGTCGCATCCCGCATCGACGAGCAGCTGCGCCGCCGCCGGCCGGTCGCGGCCGACCGCCACCGGCGCCCCGGTACGGCGCACCAACAATGCCGGTTCGTCGCCCACGGCGTCGGCATCCGCGCGCGCATCGATGATCCGCGCATCTCCCGAGGCGCCGCCATAGCCGCGAGTGACCACTCCGGGCTTGAACCCGCGCTCGGCCAGATGCGCAACCAGCCAGCAAACCAGCGGCGTCTTGCCGGTGCCTCCGACGCTCAAGTTCCCCACCACGATGACCGGCACCGGCATGCGTATCGATGTGCGCAGGCCCTTGGAGTAAAGGTAACGGCGCGATCCGGCGGCCGCGCCGTAGATCGAGGACAGCGGCAACAGCCACCATGGCGGCGAGGCGCGATCGTACCAAATCCGATTGAGCCAAGATTGAAGGGACATCGTTGGCGCCGCTAGCCCGCGGGGGTACTCAGACAGGCTCCTCGGTGTTGACGAGCTTCCCGTGCAGCACCGCGTACAACCCGCCGCGGGCCAGGAGTTCCGGGTGCGTTCCGCTTTCGACGACTCTTCCCTGGTCCAAAACGATGATTCGGTCGGCTCCCTCGACCGTGGAGAGGCGGTGCGCGATCACCAGCGTCGTACGTCCCAGCATCAGTGCCGCGAGTTCCTGCTGCACGCGGCGCTCCGATTCGTTGTCGAGAGAGGCCGTGGCCTCGTCCAGGATCAGCACCGGCGAGTCCTTGAGCAGCGCCCGCGCGATGGAAATCCGCTGCCGCTGGCCGCCCGAAAAATTCTGGCCGCGGTCGGTCAACGGCGTATCGAAACCCTGCGGCTGCTGCTCGACGAATTCCATGACGTTGGCCGCGCGCGCGGCCGCTTCGATCTCCGCGTCCGTCTTGTCGACGGCATTGAAGACGATGTTGTTGCGAATGGTGTCGTTGAACAGCACGACGTCCTGGCTGACCAGGCTCACCTGAGACCGCAGGTCCGCCAATCTATATTCGCGCACGTCCACGCCGTCCAGCAGCACTTCGCCCTGCTGTGCGTCGTAGAATCGCGGCACCAGCCCGACCAGAGTCGTCTTGCCGCTGCCCGTCGGCCCGACGATGGCCACGGTCTCGCCGGGGCGCGCGCGAAAGCTCACGCCGTGCAGCACATCGCCCTTCTCGCCGCCGTAGCTGAACGACACATTGCGAAACTCGATTTCGCCGCGGGCGCGCGCCAGCTCGAGGGAACCGCCGCTGCCTTCGGTGGGTTGATCCAGGATCTCGAACACGCTTTGCCCCGCGGCAATGCCCTGCTGCAGCGGTCCGCTCATGTTGACCAGGTCGCGCAGCGGCGCCGGAATCAGCATCAAGGCGGTCAGAAAACCGAAGAATTCGTCGAAGGGCATGTGGTGGGAGAACACCTGCCGTATCGAGACGTAGAGAACGCTGGCGAGGGCGATCGAGGCGATGACCTGCACCACCGGATTGCTGATGGCTCTCGCCCGGATCAGCTTCATGTTGGAGGCGCGATTGTGCTCGTTGACCCGTTCGAATCGCTCGGTTTGATGATCCTCGGCATTGAAGATCTTGATCAGGCGATGCGCATCGATGGCCTCCTTGGCGACCCGCGTAATATCGCCCATGGAATGTTGAATTCGCTCGCTGTAGCGGCGAAAGCTGCGGTTGGCTATCTGCATCAGCCAGGCGATGATGGGCGCCGCGACGATGCAGAACACCGCCAGCCGCCAGTTCATGTAAAACAGGGTGACCAGCAGCACGAGAATGGACAGGCTGTCGCTGATGAGAGAGATCGCCGCGCCGGTCGCCGCGGCCGCCACCAACTCGATGTTGTTGGTCAGCTTGGACAACAGGTGCCCTGACTGCTGCCGGTCCAGATAGGCCGTGGGCAGCCGCAGATAGTGCGAGAATACATCGCGCCGCAGGCCCTTGATGACCTGCCTTCCGACCCAGCTCGGGTAGTAGCTCTGCACATAGTCGCCTATGCCTCGCAGAGTGAACAGCACCACGACCCCGACGGGTATTTCCCAGAGCACGGCCGGGTTCTTCACCAGAAACGCGCCGTGCAGAAAATTCCTGACCAAGTAGGCGAGCGCGGCATTGGACACCGCGAACAGGACCGAACCCAGCACGCCGATCAGAAACACGCCGAGATAGGGTTTGGCGTATTTCAGCAGCCGCCGATAGATGGGCCAGGAATCGCCGGCGGCTTTCAGGCTCGCGGCGGCCGCTGCGCTCAAGGAGCGGCTTCCTCGTGGACGGTCGCTATGTTCAGTTGGGCAAATCCCAGTCTCCCCGCCACGTCCATCGCCGTGACGACAGCCTGATGCGTGGTGCGCGCGTCGGCGCGAATCGTGATGGGCCCGCGATCCGTCCCGGCCTCCTTGAGCAGCGCGGCCCGCAGAGTGTCGGGACTGGAATTGATCAAGGTACGCTCATTGACCCGGTAGGTGCCCTCCGCCGTGACCGTGATCACGAGCGGTTCGCGCGAGCCCCGCGGCAGGGGAACTTCGCTCGCCTGGGGAAGCTGCACCCTGACCCGCCCCTCTTGGTTGAACGTGGTAGAGACCATGAAGAAGATCAACAGCACGAGCAGTACGTCGATCATCGATATCAGATTGATTTCGGGATCTTCGCGGTGGCGCGGTTTCAGGTTCATGGTCAGTCCCCTGAGATCAGCATGCCGCGCTCATCCAGCGCATCAACGAGCTTCATGGCTTCCTTCTCCATGCGCACGACCAGCCGCTCGACCTTGCTGCGCAGAAAGCGGTACGCGATGAGCGAAGGAATGGCGACCGTCAAACCCGCCGCCGTCGTGATGAGCGCTTCGCCGATGCCGCCGGACAATATCCTCGGATCGCCGATGCCGTTGGCCGTGATCGCATTGAACGCGTGAATGATGCCGGCGACGGTTCCGAGCAGTCCCAGCAGCGGCGCGACCGCGGCGATGGTGCCCAGTGTATTCAGAAATCGCTCGAGCTCATGAACCACGTGGCGGCCGCCGTCCTCGAGCCGCTCCACCATCATCGCACGCGACTTGTTGCGGTTGGCGAGACCGATGGCCAGGAGCTTGCCGAGCGGCGAATTCTGCTCGAGCGCCGCTACCAGCTTGTCGCTGAGCTGATCCGCTTCGATCCAGTTCCACACCTTCTGGGACAGATCACGCGGTATGACCCGGCTGCTTTGCAAGGTCCAAAGGCGCTCCAATATGATAGCCACCGCCGCGATGGAACATAAAATGATCGGCCACATGAAGCCGCCGCCCGCGCGGATGATCTCCCACATTGCGTCCTCTTTAAGTCAAGTACAAAACTGCCGGAATGATACTTCATCGGCCGGAACCTAACCCATTGATTTGAGGGGCGGGCGCGGATCACTGTCGTTGACCCCTGAAAACGGCATAATGCCGCCGTGGGAATCGATCGCAATCCATGCAACGCTGGCTGAAACGCATCACACCGGACCGCCATACGCTGGAGAAACTCTGGTGTTTGAGGCCCATTAAGACGCTAGTGCTCGATCGCGGCTGCTGGACTTTTCATCGGCACAGCGTGACTCGCGCGTTCGCCGTGGGCCTGTTCATCGCGTTCATTCCGCCCACACCCCTGCCGGTGCATATTGTGACTTGCGTCATACTGGGGGTGTTGTTTCGCTTGAACCTGCCGGTGCTCATCGCCACGGTTTTCCTCAGCAACCCCCTGACCTGGCTGCCGCAGGTCGCCGGCTCGATCTGGGTCGGCGCGAAGCTCATGGGGATGGATTTGATGCCCGTCCTGCATGAATTGCATCACCGGCATCCGTGGAGGCACATCGGCGAATTGTGGGCGCCGTTGCTGCTCGGCGCCTTGGTTCTGGGGTTGGTGGCGGCCGCAGCCGGCTACGTCCTGGCGCAATTGGCCTGGCGCGTCCACGTCCTCTACCAGCTGCGGCGCAGGCGCGCCCGGTCACACGGCCGCGGCGCCGCGCTCGACTAGAATTCCGTCGGCGAGCACCAGCACCCGGTCGAGCCGCCCGGCCAGGCGCTCATCGTGGGTCACGATCACGAGACTGGTGCCGAGTTCGCGATTCAGCTCCAGCATCAATTCGAACACCTGGGCCGCATTCATGCCGTCGAGATTGCCCGTGGGCTCGTCGGCCAGCACCAGCTGGGGCCGGGTCACGAGCGCGCGAGCCACCGCAGCGCGCTGCCGCTCGCCGCCGGAGAGCTGCGAAGGCCGATGAGAGAGGCGCCCGGCCAGACCGACGCGCGCCAACAGGGCGCTCGCTTGTTCGCGGGCGGAGCGCGGACTGGTCCGGCGCACCAGCAGAGGCATGGCAACATTTTCCAGAGCCGTGAATTCCGGCAGCAGATGATGGAACTGATATACGAACCCCACGGCGCGATTGCGCAAATAGCCGCGCTCCGCATCGTTCAAGCGATTCATGGCGGATCCCGCGATCTCCACGGTGCCGCTCGTCGGTAGATCGAGCCCCCCCAGCAGCTGCAGCAAGGTCGTCTTTCCGGATCCGGATGCGCCGACGATGGCGATGCGCTCGCCGGCCCTCACGCTGATGGACGCCGCGCGCAGCACCTGGATGGTCGCGCCGCCCTGGATGAAATCCTTCGCGAGGTTCTTTCCTTCGAGCACCGGGGCATTTGAATGCTGCATCGTCAAATCCATCCTCAATCGTTTCGCAGGGATTCTGCAGGCGGGAGAAGCGCGGCTCGCGCCGCCGGGTAAATCGTCGACAGACAGGCAAGCACGAATGCAAAGCCGCAGATGCGCACGACGTCCGTGGTGCGCACCCGCGCGGGCAGGTCGCTCATGAAGTACACGCGCGCGTCCAGGAACTTGAACCCGACGATTCCTTCCAGTCCGTGCACCAGATCCTGCAGGTTCACCGCGATGAGCACGCCCAGCAGCACGCCGGCGCCGATGCCGAGCAGCCCTATCAGGCTGCCCTGCACCACGAATATCGCCAAAATACTCCGGGGCGAAGAGCCGAAGGTTCGCAGGATGGCGATGTCGCGGCGCTTGTCCTTCACCACCATCACCATGGTCGATACGATGTTGAACGCGGCCACCGCCACCATCAGCGACAAGATGAAGAACAATATGCGTTTGGTGATCGAGATCGAACGGAAGAAATTCGCGTGCTCGTTGGTCCAATCCTGGATCTCCATGTCGCCTCCGATCGACACGGCGGCGGCGCGCGACACGCGCGGCGCGGCATACATGTCGACGAGCTTCAAGCGGATGCCCGTCACATCGTCGCCCATGCGCAAGACCTTGGCGGCATCTTGCATGGCGACGATGGCGATTCGCCGGTCGTATTCGTACATGCCGATGGAAAGGATGCCCGTCACCTGGAACGCGCGCATCCGCGGAATCACGCCGGCCGGGGTGACGTCCCCTTGGGCCACCAACAACACCACGCGATCGCCGATCTTCGCGCCGAGCTCCTCGGCCAGTGCCGATCCCAGTATCACTCGGTACTTGCCCGGCGCCAGGTCTTCGATGCGGCCGCCGGTCAAGTGCGGCGCCAAGTCGACGACTCGCCGCTCCGTGTCCGGCAGAATGCCGCGCACGAGGACACCCGAGGACTTCTCGCCGTGCATCAACATTCCCTGTTCCTCGATGTAGGGCGCCGCACCCGCCACGCCGGGAAAGCGCTGGAGTTTCTCGAGGTCTCCCCGCCAATCGGCGATTCTCCCGTCGAGCCCGGAAATCGTGGCGTGCGCCGTCAGGCTCAGGATTCGCGTTCGCAGCACCTCCTCGAAGCCGTTCATGACCGACAGGACCACGATCAACACTGCGACTCCGAGAGCGAGGCCCGCGATCGCGATTCCTGCGATCAGCGACAAGGAGCCGCGCTTCGGCGAAGCCCGCAGATACCGCAACCCCACGAATCCTTCGTACCAGTGACGCGTCATTCGTATCGCAGCGCTTCGGCGGGCTGAGTTTTTGCGGCTTGCAATGCGGGGTAGACGGTCGCGACCAGCGTCAGAAGAAACGCGGCCGCCGCGATCCTCACCACGTCGGGGGGGTGCACCTCGCTCGGAAGACCCGATATGTAGTACACGTCCGGGTCCATGAAGTGAAAGCCGAAAGTCTGCTCGAGGAAGGGCACGATGACATCCACATTGAGCGCAAGCGCCAGCCCCAGGGTGACCCCCAACGCGGCGCCGATCCAGCCGATCAGCACACCCTGCGTCATGAACACGGCGATGACGCCCCGGGGACTCAGGCCCACGGTGCGCAGGATCGCGATATCGGTGCGCTTGTCGTTCACCACCATGACCAGCGTCGCCACGATGTTGAACACCGCCACGGCGACGATGAGCATCAGGATGAGCCCCATCATGGTCTTCTCGATGCGGATGGCGCGAAAGTACGCCTCGTTGTCCTGCGTCCAGTCGCGCACGCGCAATCCCGGCGCCAGCCGCGCCGCGGCGGTGCGGGCGAGTTCCGGCGCCTTCAGCACGTCGTGGAATTTGAGGCGTATCCCGGTCGGACCGGCGAGACCTCGCAGGGCTTCCGCATCCTCCAGGTTGATCAGCGCCAGCACGCTGTCGTGCTCCTGCAGGCCGACCTCGAAAATACCCGCGACTTGGAAATCGCGCAGACGCGGCACGATCGCATCGCTCGTCCCGGACGCCGATGCGGCGTTGCCGGGAATCATGACCGTCACTTGATCGCCCACGGCGACCTGCAGCTGGTAGGCGAGCATCCGGCCGAGAATGATCCGATTCGACTTTGGGGTAAGGTCGCTGAGTTTGCCCTCGCGCATGGCATCCCCGATGGACGAGACCCGGCCCTCGAGCCCGGGATCGATTCCGCGGACGATGGCGCCGCTCATCGACGGCGGACGGCTCAGCATGGCATCGGTATCGAGAAACGGCGCCGCGCCCTCGAGGCCAGGCGACCCCTGCAGCTGCGCGATTCGGTCCCGCCAGTCGGTGATAGGCGCCCCTGCCGCATTCAGACTGGCGTGGGCCGTCAGGCTCAACAGCCGGGTCCGCAATTCGGTTTCCAGCCCGTTCATCACCGACAACACCGTGATCAGGGCGGCCACGCCCAGCGCGACCCCGAATAGCGAGACCCAGGTGATGAAAGACACGAAAAAGCTGTGTTCGCGGGCCAGCGAATAGCGCAGGCCCACGAACACCGGTACGGGCTGGAACATGGGCGGCGATTAAACCACAAATGACAATGTAATCAGAGTGTTAATTGAGTCAACTATTACACCCCCGAGGTAGTGTTATAGTTTGGGGGGAGCAAAGTCCGGCCAAGAATGGGGGTCAAATCATGAGGTACGCCATGAGGTACAGAAACCTACTGCTTGCGGCAGTGTTCGCCAGCGGCCTCGCGGGAGCCGCGACCGTTGCGGTCGACAACGGCATCGCCGTCAAAGAGACCGATGTGGCCATGCCGACTCGAGGCATGACCATGGATCAAGTGGCGACCAAGTTCGGAGCCCCGGTCACCAAGGTTCCGGCTGTCGGAAAGCCGCCGATTTCCCGCTGGGAGTATCCGGGATTCGTGGTCTATTTCGAGGCGGATCACGTGATCCACAGCGTGGTCCCGAATCAGGCCGCCGTAGAACCCGCCGCTGCGGAACCGGCCGCCGTAGAGCCCGCCGCCGCGGCACCCGCGCCCGCGCCCGCGAACTGATAAAGCGAATTCACGTAAGATTGTAAGTTAGGTATTCAAGCCCACCGCGACTCGTTCGCGGCGGGCGTTTATTTTTTGCTGTTCGCGAAGTGTCGATGCCGCTGCTCTCACCCATTCTGCCTCGAGTTGACCAGCCCATCGTCAAGTGGGGCAAGCTCTATGGCGCAGCCGCGGCGCTCGCCATTGCCGAGGCGGCGGCGCGCTCCAACGGACCTCTCATCGTCATCGCGCAGAATTCCCGCGATGCCGAATCCCTGAGCGATGAAATCCGATTCTTTGCCGGCGCCGCCTTCAGCGCCCGGATCTTTCCCGACTTGGAAACCCTGCCCTACGACGGGTTCTCCGCGCATCCCGACATCACGTCGGGCCGGCTCGCGACCCTCGCGGAGCTGCCGCGGGCCCGCAAGGGAGTTTGGCTGGTCGCCGTCGATACGCTGCTGCAGAGAGTGGCTCCCCGCAGCTACATCGAGGCTTACTCCCTCAAAGTTCATGTGGGCGAGACCTTGGATTTGGGAGCACTACGCGAGCGATTGGCATCGGCCGGCTATGCCGCCGTCACGCAGGTCGTCGCGCACGGCGAATTCGCGGTCCGCGGCTCGTTGATCGACGTGTTTCCGATGGGCTCGGACACCCCCTATCGAATCGACATGCTGGATCGCGACGTCGACAGCATTCGGCGCTTCGATCCGGACACTCAGCGCTCCTTGGACAAACTCGACCGCATCCAACTGCTGCCGGCGCGCGAGACGCCGTTGAATCCCGAGGCGGTACGCGAGTTCCGGCGCCGTTACCGCCTGCGTTTTGCCGGCGATCTGTCCGAGCACGCCATATACCGGGACGTGAGCGCAGGAATAGCGTCCGGCGGTATCGAATACTTTCTGCCGCTGTTCTTCGAACGCACCTCGCATCTGTTCGAGTATCTTCCGCCCGACAGCATTCTCGTGGATGTGAACGATGCGGCCTCGTCGGCGGAGAGCCTGTGGAACGGCATCGTTCAGCGCCATGAACAATTGCGTCACGACCGCCACCGGCCGATTCTGGATCCCGCGGAGCTGTATCTGACGCCGGCAGAATTCCTCGAGGCCTACTCGAACCGTCCCCGGATTCAACTGCGCACCTTCGAGTGGCCGCCCGAAACGCCCGGCCCCGTGCAGAACTTCCCGAGCGTCGCACCGGCTGCGGTGCGCATCGATCCGCGTGCCGATGAACCGGCAGCCGAACTGGCGGCGCACATCCGCGCCAGCCCGGCGCGCATCCTGCTCGCGGCCGAGTCGGCCGGCCGGCGAGAACTTCTGCTCGATCTGCTGCGCGGCCGCGACATCCAGGCGCGTGTGTTCGACGATTTTTCGAGTTTCGTCGCCGGTTCCTTGAATCTTGGGATCACCGTATCGGCCGCGGTGTCGGGCCTGCGGCTGGAGGCGCCGGCGCTCGAAATCCTCACCGAGGCCCAATTGTTCGGGGATCGGGCGCGGCAGGAGCGCAGGCGCCGCCGGGCGGAGCGCGACCCGGCGAAAATACTCAAGGAGCTGTCGGACCTGCGCATCGGCGCCCCGGTGGTGCACGAATCCTACGGCGTCGGACGCTACGCCGGGCTGCAGACCATGGATGTCGCCGGCTACACCGGCGAGTTTCTGGTGCTCGAGTATGCGGACGGCGACAAGCTGTACGTTCCCGTGCAGGCGCTGCACCTGGTCTCGCGGTACACCGGCGCGCCGGCGGAAACCGCGCCGCTGCACAAGCTCGGCGGCGAGCAATGGCAGAAGGCGCGGCGCAAGGCCGCTCAGCGCATACGCGACGTCGCCGCGGAATTGCTCGATCTGTATTCGCGCCGCGCCGCCCGGCAAGGCACGCAGATGACGGCGGGCGAAGCCGAATACCGGGCATTCCAAGCAGGCTTCCCGTTCGAGGAAACCGCCGACCAGGCGGCCGCGATCGAACAGGTGTTGGCCGACCTCGAGTCCGGCAAGCCCATGGACCGGGTGATCTGCGGCGACGTCGGCTTCGGCAAGACCGAGGTCGCGCTGCGCGCCGCCTTCGTCGCCGTCCAAGCCGGCAAACAGGTCGCCGTCCTGGTGCCTACTACCCTCCTCGCCCAGCAGCACTACACGACCTTCGTCGATCGCTTCGCCGATTGGCCGGTCCGCATCGAAAGCCTGTCCCGCTTCCGCAGCAACAAGGAGGCCGAGGGGATCCTCGCCGGCGTGGCCGCCGGCACCGTCGACATCGTGATCGCCACGCAGCGATTGCTGCAGGGAAAGACGCGGTTCAAGGATCTGGGATTGGTGGTGATCGATGAGGAACATCGCTTCGGCGTGCGCGACAAGGAGAAACTCAAGGCTCTGCGCACCGAGGTCGACGTACTCACGCTGACGGCCACCCCGATTCCACGCACCCTGAACATGGCCATGGGAGGACTGCGCGATTTGTCGCTGATCACGACACCGCCCGCCGAGCGCCTGGCCGTGAAGACCTTTGTCCTCGAGTGGAACGAGACGGTGGTCCGCGAAGCTTCCTTGCGTGAAATCCGGCGCGGCGGGCAGATCTACTTCGTCCACAACACCATAGAGACCATCGAAAAGACGGCGCAGGCGATTCGCGAGCTCGTTCCCGAGGCCAATGTCGCGGTCGGACACGGCCAGATGCGCGAGCGCGATTTGGAGCAGCTCATGCTCGACTTCTATCATCGGCGCTTCAATGTGCTGGTCTGCACCACCATCATCGAGAGCGGCATCGACGTACCCACCGCGAACACCATCATCATCGACCGCGCGGATCGATTCGGTTTGGCGCAGATCCACCAGCTGCGCGGGCGCGTCGGCCGATCGCATCACCGCGCCTACGCCTACCTCATCACGCCGCCGCGGCAAGCGATGACGGCCGACGCGGTCAAGCGCCTCGAGGCGCTCGAATCGCTGGAGGAACTCGGCGCCGGCTTCACCCTGGCCACCCACGATCTCGAGATTCGCGGCGCCGGCGAGCTTCTCGGCGACGAACAGAGCGGCCAGATCCAGGAAATCGGCTACAACTTGTACATGGAATTGC